>OBYN01000185.1_pt1 | contig 38681 bp, 31 predicted proteins | sample 1476781 | NCBI WGS metagenome assembly OBYN01 (sample SAMEA2580203, study PRJEB22360) | human gut metagenome | biome: human gut; feature: human-associated habitat; material: faeces | place: Denmark | collected 2008/2010 | reverse complement strand
TATTCAGATTATCAGGCCCCGCAGAAAACGAGCCCCTGCCGATTTGTCTAATTTTGAATTCGATACTGAAGGTAGTAAGATTAAGTTTGCTGCCAATGACCTGTTGTGTGATGGTGATTTGGATCGTTGGGTTCGTTTTGCTAACTCAATCCGTCTGCGTATGGCCATGCGTTTATGCCACGTAAAACCGGATGTAGCTGTTGCCACTATTAAGGAATTGGTAGCTGAAGATCGTTTGTTAACAGAGGCTTCTCACGATATCGGTTTCGAAGAGATGGACAAGACCCATGCCTTTGAGGTAACTTTCTTCCGTGGTATTGATGAACGTGGTTATGAGTGTGGAGCTCCTTACACGATTATCCATGATATCATGAACTATGAATACCAACCAGGCGATGAAAACGGTATCACTCGTCATGACTTCGACCCACGTGTATATGCTATGTTCCAGCCAGATGTTCACGGACGTTACATCGGCATTCCATTGAGACAGGAAGAGGTAGAAACGATTCTTCCGAAATATTATACGGAAGATGAAATCTATGATATGCTTCACTTTGACGACTATGAAAATAGCATTTGGGAAGATACACGTATTCCGGCAATCTATAACCGTCGTACTTATTTCAATTTCGACATGAAGTTTCCGGTAATGGGTTCTACCGAAGTGAATCTGATTTTGGCGGAAGCTGCTGTTCGTTGGCCGGGTGAATTTGGCAATATCGATCCGAAAGAGTGTATCAAGAAAGCGATCTATGCATCTACCAAGTTCTATTATGACACCAATAATAGTATGGCCTATAACGAATCTTCACTGCCAAGTATTTTGTATGTATATGAAAAGGCAAAAGCTCCAAATTGGTCTGAAATCCAAGACCACTTGGCAGACTACGAAGAATTCGCTGCCAACAAGTTTGCCGGTTTGGATTATAAAGGTAAGTTGAAATTCATCTTCGGTCAGAAGTTCTGTCACATGAATATCATGAATCCGTATGAGATCTACAACGAGGCTCGTCGTTTAGTGAAAGATTTGGATGGTGAACTACCATTTGTTGCTACACCGAACATCGTGTTTATGGAACGTTTGTATTATCCGAAGAGTGAGTTGAGTGGAAATGCTGAAAACTTTGAAAAGGTTGCATACAAGAATTCATACGACTATCCGGTTTGGTGGACTGGCCGTACAAAGGCTGCTGAAAACCATAATGGTAATGCGATGAACTAAATAAGTTGTGACTTAACCCTTATTGAAAGGCGTTCCGATTATTCGGGACGCTTTTTTTATTAAAAGAGTAAAAACGGTTGTAAATGTCAAGGTAAATATTTAACTTACGCGTACTAATAAAAAAGTAAAGGGCCATGAAAAAGTTATTAATTTTAGGAGCCTTCTTAGGCTTATTCGGTACAAGTAGTATATTTGCTTCCGAAGTAGAGAATGTGAATGCATCGATGGAACAGGTCAATGTAGCAGTAGATTATGTAGATGGGGTAAATTATTGGGTGACTGATATGCATATGGATTATGGTGCAGATGGACCTTATTTTTGTTATAAGGTGCATTGGGAATATGTAGGAAATCGTCCAAACCCATCGCAAATTGCTTATATGGTGTATGTATATGATGGGACATCTGTGGTGACTAGCTTTTTGGATTCTGCTCCTTATGGTTCAAAAGTAGGCTCAAAGGAATACAAAATTAAAGTAGATCGTGAAGTCTATTATCGGATTGAAGTAAATGGATCAGATGGAGGTATTACTCGATAACATCTTCTGATATTTATTGACACAAACAGGAACGACTAACAGGTATGGAATTAGCTGTTCCTGTTTTTTTAAGTTTCTAAAGTATCGGTAACTATTATAGCTTTATTTTGTATACAATGAAGATAATACATATTTTATTGAAAGAACTCTTTGCCTTGTTTGCATTTCCTTGTATTTTGGGTGCGCAGGAAGCATTGAATATATCATCTGATGTTTTTCTATTTGATCGGTTTACCAAAGGAAAAATATTATTGACTGATAAACGCTATATCGAAACCCAATTCAATTACAACTGTGAAAAACAAGAATTATACTACAAAGACGGTAATGAATATCAAATGATATATAACACTTCGAACATTGATACTCTCTGGATCGGAAACCGGAAGTTTGTCCCGGCTCATGAAGGTGTCCGTTTCTTTGAATGTATTCCCGTTGGAGACGGAACATTGCTGGTCGATTGGAAAATAAAGTTATACTATAAAGGTAAACGTGGCGCGATGGGCGTAGTCTCTCAAGCAGGAGGGCAGGCTTCGGTGGATATGGAATTGATGCGGAATAGGGGAATTAGTAATCCGGACAACAGTGTATATAAAAAGGATTCCGATCCAACCTATCGGACCTGTCTGGATGGACAGCAAGTCTCTTTCAGCAACCTTAAATCATTCTTGAAGCTCTATCCCGACACTCATCGGAAAGTCATCCGTCAACTGGTAAAAGAGCAATCCATTAGTTTTGATGATCCATGGCAAGTAGCTAAATTGATAGTTCTTTGCCAGACTATTTAGGTAAAAGTTTTTTCTTCTTTATTTTTAATCACAAATCCATTACAAGTATTTGTGATTAAAAATAAAAAAAAGTTATGTTCTGATTTAAAAACAAATAAAAAAGAGTTTTTGTCCTCCATTTGATTTATAGCTTATGCCTTTCGTCGGGAAGGCTTTTAGAGGGAACAAATCCCGTTGTTCCCCAATGTTAATCTTGCAACAACTCTTGTTTCTTTCTGTTTATATTACCAAATGACATTGGTTGACGCCAAATGCATAGATCTAATAAATTAAACAAAAAACATCAGTATGTTGAAAAGATTCAAATCTGTCAGCATGATTCTCCTGGCGGGCGCGTTGGGCTTTACCGGAAACGCCGTTGCCAATCCGAATACCGGGAATCCTGCTATTGACATTTCCCAACAGGATACGAAGATTACGGGAACAGTGGAAGACGAGTTCGGACCCGTCGCAGGGGCTTCTGTTGTAATTAAAGGTACCACAAACGGGACAATGACCGATATGGACGGCCATTTCACGCTGGAAGGTGTAAAGAAGGGAGACATTATCCAAATATCCTTCATTGGCTTTGCCACACAAGATATTCCTTACACCGGACAAACCGCTCTCAATGTTAAACTCGAAGAAGATGCTCAGAAACTGGACGAAGTCGTTGTTACTGCCTTAGGTATGAAACGTGACAAGAAAGCACTGGGTTACGCCATGCAGGAACTGAAAGGTGACGAACTGCTCTCTTCACGCGAACCTAACCTGGCCAACTCTTTGTCGGGTAAAGTCTCCGGCTTACAGATCGTACGCTCCAGCAATGGGGTGGGAGGGTCTTCGAAGATTGTGCTCCGTGGTAATAACTCGCTGACCGGTAGTAACCAGCCACTGATCGTTGTCGACGGTACGCCGATGGATAACTTCACAGGCGGGGTCGATGATGTATGGGGTAACTCCGGTGCCGATATGGGTAACGGTCTTTCCGACATCAATCCCGAAGATATCGAGTCGATGACTGTGCTGAAAGGTGCTTCGGCTGCGGCTTTATACGGTTCAAGGGCCGGTAACGGGGTGATACTTATTACGACCAAGTCGGGAAAGAAGAATGAAGGGCTGGGTATTACGGTCAATGCCGGTATCACAACCGAGTCGATTTTCCTGAAACCGGATATGCAGAACAGTTTTGGACAAGGATCGGTCGGCGCTTACGATAACCAGTCGCGATTGAGCTGGGGACCGAAGGCAGAAGGACAGACGGTTACCGACTGGATGGGACGCCAGGTTCCTTTGAGGACGTACGATAATATAGATGCTTTCTTTAATACCGGTACTTCTTTTAATGAAGGTATCAGCTTCCAGCAGAATATAAAAGGGACGTCGGTCTTTTCTTCCATCAACCGTTCGGATGATGCAGGTATTACTCCGGAGTCGAAGCTGAACAAAACGAATATCACCTTGCGTGCTACCACTTTCCTCGACGAAGCCGAAAAGTGGAAGGTAGATGCCAAAGTGAACTATATCAATCTGAATGCCCACAACCGCCCGATCCAGGGTGTCAACCCTTCCAATGCTTTCAACACGATCTACAACCTGCCCCGTTCGCTGAATGTGGCTGACTTTAAGAATAGTGTGGACGAAGATGGAAACATGATCTGGTGGGACGCTTCGAAGAACCCGCAGGAAAACCCATACTGGGTGACGAAATACCGCCAGAACAACGATACCCGTAACCGTTTGCTGGGTAACATCGCATTGAAATACGCTCCCACCAACTGGTTCAATATCGAATTGAGAGGCGGTACAGACTATTATACAACGACTAAGAACGAAAAAGTATATGCCGGAGGTAATACAACCCCCAGCGGTTTATACAGCGAAGGTTCCGAGACATTTTACGAAAACAATTACAGCTTCCTGGCTACCGCCAATAAAGATAACCTGATCGACCGCCTGGGTGGTTTCGTTACTTTCGGTGGTAACCTGATGATACAGAGGCGAACGAAGATGAATGCCTCGGCCGGTGAATTGCTCGTGCCGAACCTCTTCTCCCTGAACAATGGTATTAATAAACCGACGGTAACCTCTGAACTGATCCGCCGGAAGATGAATTCGCTTTACGGATCGTTGCAATTGAACTGGGACGGCTATCTGTTCCTGGATATTACGGCGCGTAACGACTGGTCGTCTACCATGTCGAAAGCTAACCGTTCTTATTTCTATCCTTCGGTCAGCCTGTCCGGAGTGATCTCCGACATGGTGCCTAAACTGGGCGGACAGATGCCTGAATGGTTTACCTTTGCCAAGGTGAGAGCTTCCTATGCCGAAGTCGGTAACGACCTCGATCCGTATCAGTTATACAATAACTTCACCGTCGGTAAGGATGAGAACGGCAATACGACAGCCGCTCCCGGAAACGTACTTTACGATTCCAGCGTACGCAGCGAGTTGATCAAATCATGGGAAGCCGGTTTCGATATCCGCTTTTTCAACAACCGCCTCGGACTGGATGCCGCCTGGTATAAAACAAACGCCACCCGCCAGCTGCTAAACTTGCCGATGGACCCCTTCTCCGGTTATAGTTCCCGCAAGGTAAATGCCGGTAATATTCAGAATGAAGGCGTTGAAATCTCTCTGAACGGCTTAATTCTCGACAATCCCAAAGGACTAAGCTGGAACTCAACAGCACAGTTCTCCCTGAACCGAAACAAGATCATCGACCTCTATCCGGGTGTTACCCTCTATGATATAAAAACGCTGGATGCCATCCAGATCGTAGCCGTGCAAGGCAGTTATTATGGTGATATCTACGGGCAAACCTTCCAGCGTGTGGAAGACAAGAATGATCCTAACTACGGCAAGATCATTGTCGGTGAAGACGGACTTCCATTGATCACGACCGGCAAATCGAAAGTCGGCAACCAGAGTCCCGACTGGATGCTGGGATGGACGAATAGCTTTTCATACAAAGGCTTCAACCTGAGTTTCCTGGTGGACTTCCGTATTGGTGGCGACCTTTATTCGGCAACCGCTTCCAACCTGTACACCCGTGGTAATGCGGCCGGGACAGTAGTAAACGGCGAACGACAGGACTTCATTGTCCCTAATTCGGTTGTCCAGACTCCCAACGGCTATACGGAAAATAAAGTACCCGTCACCCATCAGAATTATTGGGAACGTATCGGATCGACCGGTAATTACGGCTTGCCGGAAATGTACACATATGATGCAACGAATATCCGTTTACGTAATATTACGTTAGGATATGATTTCAATAAAGCGATGCTAAAGAATACTCCGTTCCAGCGCTTGCGTTTGTCTGCGACATGCAATAACGTTTGGATGATCCATTATAACCTGCCGGGCATCGACCCTGAATCTGTTTCAGCAACCAATACGAATGCTACCGGATTCGAGAATGGGGCAGCTCCGACAAGCCGTTCATTTACGTTTAATGTAACGGTAGGTTTCTGACGGGATTTGCACAAGGTCGTTGTGCCGCCCGTCACAAGGTGCTTGTGAAGAACTTCTCCTAAAAAGAATAAAGAACATTAAAGAAATAAAGTAAGATGAATACAAAGAATATATTACTGGCCGGGCTATTTTCAGTAGCCGCTTTGTTCTCTTCCTGTAATGATTTTCAGGAAATAAACGAAGATCCTAACCAGGTAGGTGAGGACAAAGTGAAGCCTGAATGGTTCCTGAACGCCTCTATTGTCGGAGCACAGATGAATCCCGAGATTGCCGAACGTATCTTCATTGCCGAATGGAATCGTGCCGCTCGCTTTAACCGGGGCAGCGGATTCACGATCGGTACGGACAATAACGATTATATCACCCTCTACCTCAGCAACTCCTATGCCGTAGGCTGGCTCAACAAAGCCACCCAGGCTATCGAACTGGGAGAAAAGAAGATCGAGGCAGGCGAAGCCGAACAATACCCTTATTATAAAAATGTGGTTCAGATGGCCCGTATCTGGCGTGCTTATCTGAATGCTGAAGTATCCGACGGCTTCGGACCTATCCCGGCTTTGTCGGCTTTCACCGGCGTACCCGGCGAATACGACAGTGTAGAAGCTATCTATGGTTTCATCCTCAAAGAGTTGAAAGAAGCTGAAGCCTCTCTCGATCCTTCTATCAATATGGAGCCGATGGCAGGCGAAGATGCTTTCTATGCCGGAAATGTCAATGAGTGGAAAAAATATGCCAACTCCCTGCGTATGCGTTATGCCATGCGTATCTCGGCCGTATCGCCCGAACTGGCAAAGACCGAATTTGAAGATGCGGCAAGCAAAACCTTTATCTCTTCGTTGGATGATCTCGCCGGCGTACAGGAGAAAGATGGTTGGAACGACCTGACAGGTGTCATGTCGCGTACCTGGAATGCACAGCCTATGTCTGTGACTTTCAAGAACCTGGCCGAAGGACTTGGAGGCATTGAATTTCCTCTTCCCGATTCCCTGAAGAGCCATCTGAAAGATCCCCACACCTATATGGGACTCTATCTGAACAAGCATTTCCCGTTGAATACCAACGATCCATGTGCCGGATTCTACTTTGATGCCATTCCGCAGTATGTAGATCCCCGCGCACCGAAACTATTCAGCGTAGTAGGCTGGAACGACGGTGTGGTTTATTCCGACTATATCGGTGCAGCCAGCGAAGTGCACCCCGTTGAATTGATGGACCCGAACGATAACTCCAAACCGATGCTCACGATCGACCCGCGTTATACCTGGGGTACCTGGGTAGCCGGTGAATGGAACAACCTATCCGGCCTTGTCAGCGCCTTGACCGGTAAGAACTACAACTATCCTTCCATGGCAAAACAATACCGTATGAATACGCAGAAGCGCGTCTTCTTCGGCCCATGGGAAAGCTATTTCCTGATAGCTGAAGCTGCTCTGAAAGGATGGACGGTACCGGGCACTGCCCAGTCGAATTATGAAAGCGGCATCACAGCCAGCTTCGAATATCATGGCCTGCACAGCCAGGTTTCTCAATACCTGTCCTCTACGGATTATAACCGGGTAGGTACCTCCGTCAGCTTCATCCATACAACGGAAGCGAAGCCTTATACCGTCAATTATGTCGATCCTTATACAAAGGAAAATAAGACAATGACCTATAACTTCCCGAAGAATTCAATTTACCGCGGCGGTGCTTACAACAACGACGCATTGACAAAGATTCTTACCCAGAAATATATCGCACAGGTACCCTGGTTACCTGAAGAAGCATGGAGCGATCATCGTCGCCTCGGTCTCCCGTTCTTTGAAAACCAGGCTGTAGAAAAAGACTACAACCCATTGAACCAGGTTCCTCTGACAATGGCAACAGCCAAGGAATGTCGCCTCGATTTCTACCCGAAACGCTACCGTTATCCGGCCAATATCCAGACCAATAACCTGGAAGGATACCAAAAAGCCTTAGAGCTGTTGGGCGGCCCCGATGTAGTGACAACGCCGCTTTGGTGGAATCAGAAATGAGACCTGCATTTCTCTTGATAGAAAAGTAGGCAAAAGATCAAGGCTGCATCTGTTTCACTACTTTGATCTTTTGTTACTTTTCTATCAAGGGAAAAGTAAAGAAAACAAACTAAACAAAAACACAATTATGGTACGTAAACTATTAATCCGCGACCTCACCCTCCGTGACGGTCAGCAGTCAGCTTGTGCAACGCGCATGTCGCAGAAACAAATCGACCGTGTACTACCTTTCTATAAAGAAGTTGGTTTCTATGCGATGGAAGTATGGGGTGGGGCAGTACCCGACGCCGCTATGCGCTACCTGAACGAAGATCCCTGGGAAAGAGTGGAAAAGATCAAAGCCGCAGTAGGTACAACCACCAAACTGGCAGCCTTATGCCGCGGACGCGACCTGTTCGGCTACAATCCTTACCCGGATAATGTTGTCAAAGGCGTATGCCGCAACACCGTCGAGTCAGGAATTGATATCATGCGTATCTTCGATGCCATGAACGATATAGACAATATGAAGCCGGCCATCAAGTACACCGACCGTTACGGTGGAATGGCCGATTGTGCCGTCTGCTACGCCATCGACCCTCACCATTCTGCCCTCGAACGGATCGAAGCCGCTTTCCACGGACGTTCCCTTCATAAGCCGGTCTTCAAGAACGATTATTTCCTGGACAAAGCCCAGCAGTTGGAGAACTTCCGGGCCGATATCATCACCCTCGAAGATGCCAACGGACTCATCACTCCTGCAAGGACTGCCGAACTGATACGCCTTTTCAAGAAGAACCTGAAATCTCCCGTCGACTTCCACACCCGCTGTACTGCCGGATACGGTCTGGCTTCTATGCTTGCCGCCATTGTCAACGGCGTCGATATTGTCGATACGAATATCTGGTATTTTGCCGGAGGCTGTTGTGCTCCCGCCATCGAGCTGGTCTACGTCTTCTGCAAGAAGATGGGTATCGAACTGGAAATCGATATGGAAGCCGTCGCCCGCATCAACGCCGAACTCCTGAAAATACGAAAAGAACTGAAAGCCTACGATACCTCCCGCGAGTTGCCCAATCCTTTCAATCCCCTGACCGATAAGTTACCTACCGAGATTGACCGCTTCTTCAACGATGCCATCGAAGCCGCCCGCAAAGACAAGGAAGACGACCTGATCATCTTCTGCCGTGCCATCGAAGAATACTTCAACTTCCCCGAACCCAACGAAATGGTACAGAAATCGCAGATTCCGGCCAACATGTACAATCAGATAGTTGCCTTGCTGAAGCAGCAGGACCATCCCGAGCTATTGGAGAAAGCGATGTCATTAATTCCCCGGGTACGGATGGATGCCGGCCTGCCCCCCTTGGTGACGCCGGTAAGTCAGGTGATAGCCTCGCAGGCAGTCTCCTGTGCCCTCGACGAACTGAACGGTCGCCCGTTATACAGCAAACCCGTTTACCCCTTTATCTCCCTGATCCGCGGAGATTATGGGAAAACCCCGTTGCCTGTCGACCCTGACTTCCGCCAGCAAATAACCGGCAAGCGGGAAGAGCAACTTTATGATGCCTCAGATTATGAGATGCAGGAGAACCCTGTCATTGATGAAGTCGGTATTCTGGTAGCCGAAAATGAAAAGGAGATGCTTCTTCTCGAACTCTTCCCGATGTCTGCCCGCCACTTCCTGACAAAACAGAAGAAAGAGAAGTTCAGAAACGATCTGATGGTTTGATGTTTACCCTCTTATATTTATAAGACTGTTTTAAATAAAAAATCCCGTTGTTTTTACAACGGGATTTTGTTTATTCTTCGTATATGTCGACCGCCTTCGAACGGAGTGTTTAAAAAGGCTTCGACGGTGCGAGTAGCTTCCTCCTGACTGATAAACCGACCGGGCATGACAAGTATGTTGGCATCATTGTGTTCACGAGCCAGTCGTGCAATTTCTTCCTGCCAGCATAAAGCGGCCCGTATTCCCTGGTGTTTGTTCAGAGTCATTGCAATACCGTTTCCTGAGCCGCAGATAGCTATTCCGGGATATACTTCTCCGGCTTCTACTGCATAGGCCAATGGATGGGCGAAATCGGGATAATCGCAACTTTCTGCAGAGCAGGTCCCGAAATCTTTATAAGGTAATCCTTTAGAATCCAGTATTTGTTTTACATACTCTTTTAATTCGTAACCTGCATGGTCACAACATAAACCTAGTGTTTTCATCTTTATCTGTTAGAGGTAGACAAGCAACCCTATGGTTCCTTCCGGTGTAACCATAGGGCTTACTTTATCTTATGTTATCTTATGCTAATAATTCTTTTACCTGATTGTATACATTCTGTCCTGTGAAGCCTAGTTTTTCGTCGAGCACCTTGTAAGGAGCGGAGAATCCGAACGATTCCAATCCCCAAACCTTACCGTTTGCTCCGACTAATCCTTCCAGATTGACGGGCAGGCCGGCGGTCAGACCGAATATTTTGCTTCCGGTAGGAATAACAGATTCCTGGTATTCCTTGCTCTGGCTGCGGAACAGTCCTTCGGACGGAACTGATACGATACGAACCTTTACGCCATCGGCACGAAGCAATGCTGCTCCTTCAACCAATGTAGCAACTTCCGAGCCGGAAGCGACCATGATAACGTCCGGGTTTTCGTCGCTTTCTACAATATAGGCACCCTTTTCGGCCTGCAAGGCTTCGTCGTAACGGTTTCCTTTTGTGGGCAGGTCAGTGATGTTCTGACGGGAAAGGATCAAAGCGGTAGGAGTGGCTGTATTTTCCATTGCCATCTTCCATGCAACGGTTGTTTCAATGACATCGGCCGGACGGAGAACCAACATAGAGTTGTGGCCCTTATGGTTCTTCAGTTTTTCCATCAGGCGGATTTGTGCTTCCTGTTCAACCGGTTCGTGAGTCGGTCCGTCTTCACCAACACGGAAGGCATCGTGCGACCAGATGAACTTCACCGGTTGTTCCATCAATGCAGCCATACGGATTGCAGGCTTCATATAATCGGAGAATACGAAGAAGGTACCGCAAGCCACGATCACGCCGCCGTGCAGTGACATACCGATACATACACAGGCCATTGTCAGTTCGGAAACACCGGCCTGGAAGAAGGCACCGCTGAAGTCGCCTTTCACGAATGAATGCGTTTTCTTCAGGAAACCGTCTGTCTTGTCCGAGTTGGACAGGTCGGCGGATGAGCAGATCATATTTTCAACCTTTGTAGCCAGTACGCCTAATACGGTAGCGGATGCGGCACGGGTTGCCTGGTTTGCTTTCTGTTCGATAGCTTCCCAATCCAGTTTCGGGGCTTTGCCTGAGAACCAGAATTTCATCTTTTCTGCCAGTTCCGGGTTAGCTTTCGCCCATGCGTCTTTAGCGGCGTAACGTTCGGCTACGATAGCTTCCAGTTCTTTGGCACGCTTTGCATAGAGTTCGGCAACTTCCGGGAATACAGAGAAGGGGTTCTGAGGATCACCTCCCAGGTTCTTGATTGTTTCTTCGATGGATGCACCGGCGGCAGACAGGGGTTGGCCGTGAGTAGATACTTTGTTTTCGTAGTTACTCTTGTCGGCACCCATGGCACCTTTACCCATGATAGTATCGCCGATGATCAGGGTAGGACGCTGGGTTTCGGCTTTCGCTTCATCCAGAGCCTTGCGTATTTCATTTACATCGTTTCCGTTGATGCTGATCACTTTCCAACCCCATGCTTCATATTTCATAGCGACATTTTCAGCCGTTACTTCTTCTACGGTTGTAGAAAGCTGGATGTTGTTGGAGTCGTAGAACATGATCAGGTTATCCAGTCCCAGTGTTCCGGCAACACGGCCGGCGCCTTGTGAGATTTCTTCCTGGATACCGCCATCGGAAATATATGCGTAAATAGTCTGGTTCATTACATCACCCAGGCGGGCTTTCAGGAACTTGGCGGCGATAGCAGCACCTACGGCGTAGGTATGGCCTTGTCCCAGCGGACCTGAGGTATTTTCGATTCCTCGCTTGATGTCAACTTCCGGATGGCCGGGAGTCGGGCTTCCCCACTGGCGGAACATAGACAGTTCTTCCATGGTGAATTTGCCTGTCAGGGCGAGGGCTGAATAAAGCATCGGCGACATATGTCCCGGGTCCTGGAAGTAGCGATCCCTGCCTTCCCATTCCGGGTTCTTAGGATCATAGACCAAATACTCTGAGAATAGTACATTGATAAAATCTGCACCACCCATTGCACCACCCGGATGACCGGACTTAGCCTTTTCTACCATTGAGGCAGCCAGGACGCGGATATTGTCCGCTGCTCTGTTCATTACTTTAATATCGTTCATTTTGATGAATTAGTTTAATTTTTGCACAAAGATAGGGAATCTCTTCTTATAGACCGCCATATCATACAAACAATTCATTTTCTGTACATGGCTTTTCATTAAAACAGGGGGAGATGAGAGCACGGGTATAAAAAAGAAATGGTCAATCCTCACGGATTAACCATTTCAACCAAAACCTTAACTATGAAAAAATTTACGTTTTTCGTAAGCAAATATACGGCTTATTTTTGAAGTACCAAACAAAAGCCGATTTTTTTCAAAAAAACTTTCAGAGATCTGAATATGCAAGGAAGTTACAAGGAGAAATAGAATCCCTGATTCAGCAGACGGTCGTATTTCTCTTTATTGAACATATAATAGAAAGCGCCTCTTTTAGAGCCCTTTTTATCTTTCTCGTCCAGTTTTTCCAGGATATCCATGGTGTTTAGCTTCTTGCGAAAATTACGTTTATCCAATGGAGTTTGATAAATTGCTTCATATAGACTTTGAAGCTGGGGGAGAGTGAATTTCTCCGGAAGAAGGTTGAAACCGATAGGACAGGTGGCTGCTTTTCTTTTCAGACGCGCCAATGTGTCGGCAACCATTTGGTTATGGTCGAAGATCAATTCGGGTATTTCACTGATTTTTACCCATTCGGCATTATGTTCTTTCAGCAGTTCCCGATTGAAGTCATTCATATTAACTAAGGAATAGTATGCTACGGAGATAACCCGTTCCCCGAGGTCGCGGGTAACATCTCCGTAGGCACCTACCTGTTCCATAAAAAGATTATCGATACCGGAGCATTCGGTAAGCACGCGGGATGCCGCTTCGTTTACGCTTTCGCCGGATTTGATAAAGCCGCCCATCAGAGACCATTGTCCTTTCAGAGGTTCAAAATTCCGCTTGTAAAGTAAAACATTGAGTTCACCTCTGTTGAATCCGAGGATAATACAATCAACGGCTACGAAAAATTTGACTTCGTTCTGATAAAATGCGGTTGTCATGATCTTTTATGGATATTGAATTAATTTATTAAGCGAGTTTGCGTGCGCCGTCGCTGATTACTACTTCATATACTTTTGGTTCGTGTCCGAATTTCTTTGTATAAGATTCGAATGCTTCCTTAATGAAGGCATCGTGCAGTTCGTCTTTTACGAGGTTGATCGTGCAACCGCCGAAACCGCCACCCATGACACGTGAACCGGTTACGCCACATTTCTTGGCTACATCGTTCAGGAAGTCCAGTTCTTCGCAACTTACTTCATACGATTTGCTCATGCCGTGATGAGTTTCGTACATTTTCTGTCCTACGGTTTCGTAATCGCCTTTTTCCAGGGCTTCGCAAACGTCGAGTACGCGCTGTACTTCTTCGATCACATATTCGGCACGCATATAGTCTTCTGCGCTGATATCACCTTTTACTTCGTTCAACATGCCCATTGTTGCGTCACGCAGGAATTCTACTTCCGGATGATTACGGCGGATAGCAGCTGCTGCGCTTTCGCAAGACTGGCGGCGTTTGTTGTAAGCCGAAGAAGCCAGCTCATGTTTAACTACAGAGTCCAGCAATACCAGTTTATAGCCAACCGGGTTGAACGGGAAGTATTTATATTCCAAAGAGCGGCAATCCAAACGGATCAGGCTTCCTTCTTTACCGAATACAGAAGCGAACTGGTCCATGATACCACAATTGACACCACAATAGTTGTGTTCGGTAGACTGGCCGATCTTTGCTAATTCGAATTTGTCGATACCCAAAGAGAAGAGTTCATTCAAAGCGAAAGCATAGGTACTTTCCAAAGCAGCGGATGAAGACATACCGGCACCCAGAGGAACATCACCTGCAAATACGGTATCAAATCCCTGGATCTGGCCGCCACGTTTGATGATCTCACGGCATACACCGAAAATGTATCTTGCCCAGCTTGCTTTTGGAGCATCTTCTTCATTTAGGCCAAATTCTGCATAATCGTTCAAGTCGATAGAGAATGCACGAACTTTACCGGTTCCGTTCGGTTTGATCTCTGCGATCATCCCTTTGTCGATAGCACCGGGGAATACGAAACCGCCATTGTAGTCTGTGTGTTCGCCGATCAGGTTGATACGGCCCGGAGAAGCAAATACAGAACCTTCAGTGTTGAATAACTCTTGAAATTTATCTCTGATTTTTTTCTGCATGATATTATTTCTTTTAAAGGTTATAAATAAAGAAATTATCCGGTTTTATTCGTAACCGGATAATTTCATGAATAGACATATTGTTTATTTTATTCTGATTTCTTCGATGGTTTAGAACCGATAGCAGCATAGAATAAAATGTAAGCAGCACTAAAGAGTACAACCCAGTAGCTGGTCATATAATCAGTCATATCGGCAACCCAACCCTGGATAGCAACCATTACGGCGCAACCGAATACCATCGTCATAAAGATACCGCTGGCAATAGCTGTATATTTCCCTAATCCTTCGACAGCCATGTTGAATATACCGCCCCACATTACGCTGGTGCAGAGACCTACGAGAAGGAATGCCAGAATACCAACGGGAACTTCCTGCCAGATCACACTTAATGAAGCCCAGTCTACACCAGGAACTTCAACTGTATTTGTTTCGGGTGAGAACATTCCGAAGCTAACCAATAGAAGAGTTGCGATCGATACGATAGTGATCATTGTGCGGCTGGAAACCTTACCACCGATACTTGCTCCCACGAAGCGTCCGATAAGCATCATCAACCAGTAAACAGCTACGATAAGACCAACGGTGCTGGCAGGTATGCCTTTCGCCGTAAGGTATTGAAGAATATAGGTCGGAGTTCCGACTTCAACGCTCATGTAAAGGAAGATAGCGAGTGCTCCCAATGCAAAATGGCGATGGCTTAAAGCGCCTTTGATCAAGCTTGTGTCGACAGGAGCCTGTTCAGGTTCTTCGATTTTAGTAAACATGATAACTACGAATGCGATAACGAAAATAGCAAGGGCGATCATTAATGCCGGTGTTGCGTCGGCAATATGTGCTTTGGCTGCATCACCGATAAGAGCTCCCATCAGGATGTAGCAGGCAACGGCCGCCGTACTATTGAACACGCCACCGAGCTGGATAAGCTGGTTACCCTTGTTACCACCGCCACCGAGCAGGTTAAGCATCGGATTAACCACACAATTAAGAATACACATAGTGAAACCGCTGATAAATGCTCCGATCAGGTAAACCAGAAAAGCACTTTCTTTGCCCACATGGCCACTCATCCATTGAACTAAAATACCTATGATACCTACAACCAGACCGATAAGAGCTGTTTTCTTGTAGCCGTATTTGGCGATAAGCATACCGGCAGGGATACCCATTACCAGATAGGCAATGAAGTTGCCATAGTTTCCAATTTGAGCAAGAACATTACTTGCTCCGAAGTCGTTCTTTACGATAATAGCCATTGGTGAACAAAGGTTAGTCACGAATGCAATCATTGCAAAAAGTGCAATCATAATGATGATGGCACCCCATTGTTTTTTTTCTTGAGTCATTGATTGATCTTTTTTATTGTTATTGATATATTAATTTTGTTATTTGTTATTCGGCTGAGAATTTATAGATAGTCTTGCTTTCGAAAACTTCTCCCGGACGAAGTACGGTCGACGGATATTCCGGTCGGTTCGGACTATCGGGGAAATGTTGTGTTTCCAGGCATAAGGCTGCTCTTGCCGGATAGCGCCCGCCGTTCTTTCCTTCGAAATTGCCGGTCATCCAGTTACCTGTATATAATTGTACGCCCGGTTCGGTTGTATATGTTTCCATGATAATACCGGTCTTGGGGGATTGCAGGCGGGCACAGAAACCCAGTTCGCCTTCTTCCTTATTTAATATATAGGTATGGTCATAGCCTCTTGCCCAGGTCAACTGGTCGGTCGGTTCGTCGATGCGGGCACCTACCAGATGAGGAGTGCGGAAGTCCATCGGCGTACCTTCTACTTTTTCGGGGGCTCCGTAAGGAATGGCAGTTTCATCCGTTGGCAGATAATAGTCTGCATTGATGGTTAACGTATGGTCTGCAACTGACGGGTCGCCGGCTCCTGACAGGTTGAAGTAGGAGTGGTTGGTCAGATTCAATACGGTAGGTTTGTCTGTTACGGCCTGATACGTGATCACGACTTCGCCTGCGTCGGTCAGGTGATAAGTGACAGTAGTCTGTAGTGTGCCGGGGAAACCTTCTTCACCGTCGGCTGAGGTATATTTCAGTTCTACGGTCTGGTCGTCGGTTTGATTAGCGTCCCACACAACGGAATTGAAACCTTTCAGTCCTCCGTGGAGGCTGTTGGGGCCGTTGTTGATAGCTAGTTTATCGTATACAATACCATCCAGTGTAAATGTTCCTTTGGCAATGCGGTTACCGTAGCGGCCGCAGATTGCTCCGAAATAAGGTTCTTCAGAGACCAGATAATCATCAAGGGAATTATGTCCGGTAACAACATCGGTTAACTTGCCGGACCGATCCGGTACCATAAGCGATACAATTTTTGCACCGTAGTTGGTAATGGTAAGTTCTGCACCCTTCTTGTTGGTCAGGATACATAGCATCGTCTCCTTCCCGTCTATTTGCTTGCTGAAGTCTGCAACAGACAAGCCAGACAGTGTATTCTTGTTCTTCATGTATGTAATGTTATCAAAATTGCGTGTAAAATTAGTTTACTTCTTTGTAAGTAGGATGCGCGAAAAGATGTTATAAAGCATAAAGCGGCTTTTTGTCTGTCAAAAGAGTGTATTATCCACCTTTCTGGAAGCGAAGAATACGTTTTGCAATCCCAGTCAGGTTGCCCTTGTTGTATCATTTCCTGCTGAGAGGGTCGTACTCATTCGAACTGTTCCTGGTTGAGGGAGTAATATTTCCCTTTCAGTGCCAGTAATTCCTGATGGCTGCCTTGTTCGATAATCTTTCCATGTTCGAGGACGAGGATAAGGTCGGCGTTTCTCACTGTTGAGAGACGGTGGGCGATGATGAGGCTCGTACGTCCTTGCATCAGTTGGTCGAGACCTTTCTGGATAAGGATTTCGCTGCGGGTGTCGATATTGCTGGTCGCTTCATCCAGTAGCAGGATGGGAGGGTCGGCAATGGCGGCACGGGCGATGTTGAGTAACTGGCGCTGTCCCTGGCTCAGGTTGGCACCGTCGTTTTCAAGGAGCGTGTCATAGCCTTGGGGGAGGCGCTTGATAAAGGAATGGGCAGCCGTTAGTTTGGCAGCGGCAATGACTTCTTCGTCGGTCGCATCGAGACGGCCGAAACGGATATTTTCGCGTACGGTTCCGGTAAAGAGATGCGTATCCTGGAGGACGATTGCCATGGATTGACGCAGGTTGTTCCGTTTGATCCGGCGGATGGGATGACCGTCTATCGTGATTTCTCCCGACCGGATATCGAAGAAGCGGGGGAGCATGTTCAGGATGGTTGTTTTTCCGGCTCCGGTGGCACCGACCAGGGCTATTTTGCCGCCGGCTTTTGTATGCAGGGAGATTCCTTTCAGAATCGTTTTCTCCGGTTTGTATCCGAAATAAACGTCTTTCATGGCTACGTCGCCTTGTACATTCTGTAATGCGATTGCATCGGAAGTATCCGGTGTTTCGGGTGTTTCGTCTATGACTTCAAAGATACGTTCGGCACCGGCAATAGCTGCCTGGATACTGTTGTAGAGGCTGGCGAGTTCGTTGATCGGACGCCCGAACTGGCGGGAGTATTGCAGGAAGGCGGCCAGTCCGCCGACATCGAATCCGCGGAAGATGGCGAGCAGGGCGCCGACGATGGTGATAAATACATAATTCAGCGTATTCAGGTTCTGCATGACGGGCATCATCAGTCCGGAGTAGAACTGGGCCTTTTGCGACTTCTCTTTCAGATCGCTGTTCTGCACTTCAAAGTCGGCATTTACTTTCTTTTCATGGCCGAATACTTTGACGACCTTTTGTCCGCTTATCATTTCTTCGATATAACCGTTCAGTGTACCGATAGATTCCTGCTGTGCTTTGAAATATTTGCGGCTTCGCTTTACAATTTCTTTTGCGCTGAGGAACATCAGCGGGACAGTAATCAGGGTTACAAGCGTCAGGACCGGACTGATATAAAGCATCAGGCAGAAGATACCAATCAGCGTCAGAGCGCTGGAGAGCATATCGGAGAGGCTGTCGGTCAAGGCGTCGCTGATTTTGTCGATATCATTCGTATAACGGCTCATCAGGTCGCCATGCTGATGGGTATCGAAATACTTGACCGGCAGGTGTTCCATCTTCTCAAAAAGGTCGGAACGCATCCGGGTGACTGTTCGCTGGCCGATCTTGTTCAATAATATATATTGGATATACACGGCTGCGACCCCTGTCAGATACACGACAGCCAGCATAATCAATATCCGTATCAATCCGTGGAAATCTCCCGGAATGATATAGTCGTTGATGATGGGCCGTAACATATAAGAGCCCAGCAGGTTGGCTATGATGCTGACAATAATCAGGAAGCCAATCACGAACAACAAGCGCCGGTCGCATGACAGGTACGATATCAGCCGACAGAAGGTTTTTCGTCCTTCTTTGGGTTTTGCATTATCTTTCAAGTGATCTCCGTGTGCCATAACTTAAAACAATACTTGTTGTGAATGATAGATTTCCTGATAGACGGTCGAATTCTTGATTAGTTCGTCCGGTGTTCCGATAGCGTTGATCTCGCCGTCTTCCAACACGATGACACGGTCGGCAGACTGCATGGTGTTGATTCGCTGGGTGATGATGAATACGGTTGTATCGTGCAGCATGGCATTCAGGTTGTTCCGTATTTTCAGTTCCGTTTCGGTATCGACGGCACTGGTGCTATCGTCCAGGATAAGGATTTTCGGTTTACGGAGCAAGGCACGGGCAATGCAGATACGTTGTTTCTGGCCGCCGGAAACATTGATGCCTCCGCGTCCCAGCAACGTATTGTAACCCTCGGTGAAGGAGCAGATGAAATCGTGTGCTTCGGCGGCACGGGCGGCTTCTTCGATTTCCTCCATCGAAGCGTCCGGCTTTCCCCATCTCAGGTTGTCGATAATGGTACCGGTAAACAGTTCGTTCTTTTGCAGAACCATGCCGATGCGGGCATGCAGTTCATCCAGGTTATAGTTTTTTACCGGGATGCCGTCGATCCGTATTTCTCCCGAAGTGGCGTCGTATAAACGCGGTATCAGTTGCACCAGGGAGCTTTTGGCAGAACCGGTGGCACCGACCAGCGCAATTGTTTCGCCCGGGTTGGCCCGGAAACTGATATGTTGCAAGACATCGTTTTCCCCGCCGGTATAGCGGAAACCGATGGGCGGACAAGCCGGACGGTCATCGTTTTCCCCGCCGGTATAGCGGAAACCGACATTGTCGAAAGTCACTTCTCCTTTCTCTATCCGGTATTTATCCTGCAAACCTTCTTGTGTGTTGGTCAAAGAAGGTTTCGTATCCAGTACTTCCAGGATACGTTTGGAAGAGGCGGAGGCCCGGGCATACGACATAATAATCATGGAAAGCATCATCAGTGACATCAAAACCTGCGCCAGATAATTGACGAACGAAATCAGTTCGCCGACCTTCAACTCGCCGTACATCACTTTTTGTCCGCCCAGCCACAGGATAGCCAGGATGGATAAGTTCATAACCAGCTGCATGACCGGAAATATGGAAACGACAATATTGGATGCCCGGATAACCATATCGCGTAACTCTTCGCTGCTCCTGGTAAATTTCTTTGTCTCGAAATCTTCCCGGACGAACGATTTGACTACACGGATATTAATGAGATTCTCCCTGACCACTCCGTTCAGTTGGTCCACTTTCTGCTGTACTTTCAGGAAATAAGGAAACCCTTTGCTAAGTATCAGGTAAACGCTTCCGCCCAGAATGGGGATGGCGGCTATCAGTACAACAGCCAGCTCCCGGTTAATCCTGACAACGAAAAAGACAGCCATCGCCAACATAAGGGGAGAACGGAGCAGAAGCCGCATAGACATCAGCACAATTTGCTGTATACGGGAAATATCGCTTGTCAACCGTGTCACCAGCGAAGCCGAACTGAATTTATCTATATCGAAAAAGGACAGTTGTTGTATCTTGTCGAAAAGCCTGGTCCGCAAGTCGGTTCCGAAGCCGATACCGATGCGGGAAGACACATACACATTAATGATATTAACGAATAATCCCGCCAACGAAATCAAAATCATAAAGGTGCCGACCCGTGTAATAACCGAAAGGTCACGAGGCATAACCCCGTTGTCGATAATCTCAGCCATAAACATCGGCTGAACAGTTTCACACAGTACAGTTATCAGTACAAGCAGCGGACTGACTACCAGTCCTCCTTTATATTGTTTGAGTATTTGCCAATATTTCTCCATGTCGTTCTGCAAAGATAGAACATAATTGGGAAAAGAGTTGTTCGATGTGTTAAATACACTTCTGCTTACCCGGTGAGGCTTTTTGGTTATCCGATATAGTTTTCTTTTAATATTTCGTCGAAAGGTCTGTTTGTCAGTTTACTTTCTATCCATGAAAGTATATCGAATGTTTTAAGCAGTTGCTTTTCATATTTGTCTTCCCTGATTTTTACTATTTCCTTTTGAAATTGCATCCACAGTTTGTTTTGCGCTTTCTGATAAGACGGCAATGGATAGGACATGACAAAACGGAACAGTAGCTTTTCTGTACGGTATATATGTTTTTCATAATGAATATTACGCTTGATGGAGTTGATTTCATTTTCGAAAAAGCTGTAATCCCCCAGTTCAGCCAGTATCAGCAGATTTATCAACCGGGCCGTTTTATACGAAGGCAATGTATGAAATAGTTTGCCGGAGCTGAATATTTTCTTCATGCTTTTGCGTGCTCTCTCCGGTTCTTCCAGGCACAGATAAAGAATGGCAGTATTCAAATACAGTTTTAGTTGTGTTTCCAACCTGAGCAGGCCGATCTTTTTAAACAAATGACCTTCATAGTTGCCGGATAGTTCCAAGGCAATTTCGAACTTGCCTGTATTTATATAACTAACTTGCTCATATTGATAGATGGAAGCATTTATTTCCAAAAAAAATTCTGTTGCGTAGTCGCCCTGCTGCATTTTTCTCAGGCGGTCTATGAAAAAAGGCATTTCCTGGTACAGTCCTGCCAGATGAAGACTATCGAGAATGCCTTTTAGGGCACTCAAATAGTAAATCGGAGGATTCAGGATCAGGTGCTGATTCGATTCGAAAAGAGTAATAAGTTCCTGATAAAAACGGATGGCTGATTTATAGTTACCTGTATTCAGATAATAAGTGGCTTGAAACAGGAGATGTAGTTTTCTGGCTTCAAATCCTTTGTAGGAATTATTGGCTATCAGATTCAGTTCGCTTAAAACCAGGTCATTCAGGTTGTCTTTTTGTTTCTCGGAGTGTATATATCCTTTATTGGCAATCCGATGTTTTAAAATATCATATAGTTGCAGGTGAAGATTGATATTTCTTGAATATTTCATGATGTCATTGATCTTCATCTGTTTATTGACCAGTTCCCGTTCAGATATTTCATTGAAGCCGAGTGAACTGAGATATTTAAGTTCAGTCCGGCGTATCAGAAGGAGGAGCGGATCGTTTTCATAGGTCGCTGCAAGTTTTTGGGCTTTATTCAGTTGATTGAAGGCTTCTTCAAACAGTTCTCTTTCGAACAGAATGTCTGCTTTTGTTATATAGTTGAAAATAGTTGCCTGTACATCTTCTTTCTTCCGTAAATGTACCAGGCAATCCATAATCACCCGGTAAAGATGCTTGGCTGCCATATCGAAATTGTTCTTGTTTTCCTCCTGGCAATAGAGCCTGTAAACTTCGTCGGAAGGAATCCCTTTATTGATCAGGTCGAACAGGAAAAGATAGTTCTTTTCACCACTTTGCAAATTGGCATATAAACGGAAGTATCTTTTTTCTGCCTTTGTCAGAGACTGTATAAGCTGTATGAGATGATCAGGATTCGTGTATTTCATGTCAGTACCGGATTTATTTATAAAGTGTTTTTGAGGTAACATCAGTGCACGAATTTAGAAATTTTTTTTATTTGGGATTATCTGTATGGATAAATTATTTATGGAATAGTAGAGAATATAGAGCTATATTTGTATCGCTTCATTGCAGACTTTAAATTCGTATAGATATGGATACAGAACAATTAAGGCGGCATAATATCCTGGTGGTGGGCAGTAGCAACACCGACATGGTAATCAAGGCCGGACATCTTCCCCGTCCGGGGGAAACCATTCTGGGAGGAACTTTCTTTATGAATCCCGGAGGAAAAGGTGCAAATCAGGCGGTCGCTATTGCCCGTTTGGGAGCATCTGTAACTTTTATATGTAAGACAGGCAGTGATATTTTCGGACATCAGTCTCAGCAACTTTTCGAAGAGGAGGGGATTAATACTTCCTATATCTTTTCAGACTCGGAGTATCCTTCCGGCGTAGCTCTGATAACAGTAGATTAGCAGGCCGAAAATTGTATAGTGGTGGCTTCCGGTGCAAATGCCAATTTATTACCTTCGGATCTGGCAAAAGCGGAAGAGGCTGTCGATCTGGCAGATATTGTTTTGATGCAGTTAGAGATACCGATGGAGACTGTAGAATATGTTGCAGAGATCGCATATTATAAGAATAAAAAGGTGATATTGAATCCGGCTCCGGCACAACCGTTATCTCCGTCGTTATTAAAACATCTTTATATGATTACGCCTAACGAAACAGAGGCGGAAATGATTTCCGGAGTTAAAATAACCGGGCAGGAGTCGGCGGTTAAGGCAGCACGTGTTCTTTCTGAAATGGGCGTGCAGAATGTCATCATTACGCTGGGTTCAAAAGGGGCGCTGGTCTATTGCGACGAAGGAGTGGAGTTTATCCCTGCTTTCAAAGTAGAGGCTGTGGATACGACGGCAGCAGGTGATGTCTTTAATGGCGCCTTGGCTGTTGCTTTATCGGAAGGGCGGAACCAGATCGAGGCTGTCCGGTTTGCCTGTAAGGCTTCCGCTATTTCCGTCACACGGGTCGGGGCACAATCGTCCGTCCCTTACAGGAGTGAAGTCGATATATTTGAATAACAACTATAATCTGTATATTATGAAAAATCTAATTATTCCTGTTTTATCAGGTTGTTTTCTCCTGTTGGCTTCTACGGCTTGTTCCGAACGAGCGTCGACAACAGGAAAACAAGTTGTTTTACCATCGGAAATATCGATCAGCAAAGACAAACTGATGGATAAGATCAAAGGAGGCTGGGCCGGACAAACGATTGGTTGTACATACGGAGGGCCGACGGAGTTTCGTTATAACGGAACGATGATTCAGGATTATGTTCCTATTGTCTGGCCGGACGGGTATATAAAATGGTGGTATGAGAATGTTCCGGGATTATATGACGATGTTTATATGGACCTTACTTTTGTTGATGTCTTCGACCGTCTGGGCTTGGATGCACCTGTCGATTCTTTTGCGATGGCATTTGCGAATGCCGGATATACGCTATGGCATGCTAATCAGGCTGCACGCTATAATATCCTGCAAGGTATCATGCCTCCCGCTTCCGGCCATTGGCTGAACAATCCGCATGCGGATGACCTGGATTATCAGATCGAAGCCGATTATGCCGGTTTGATGTCGCCGGGGATGCCGAATACAGCTTCGGAGATCTCGGATAAGATCGGGCATATCATGAATTATGGCGACGGTTGGTATGGTGGAGTTTATGTGGGAGCCATGTATTCACTCGCATTTGTTTCGGATGATATAGCGTTTATAGTTTCCGAAGCCCTTAAAACGATTCCGGAAGAAAGCCGTTATTATCAATGTATGAACGATGTGATCCGCTGGCATAAAGAGTTTCCGGATGATTGGAAACGTACCTGGTTTGAATGCGAAAAGAGATGGAGCGAAGATATCGGTTGCCCGGATGGCGTTTTTGTCCCGTTCAATATCGATGCTGTAATTAACAGTGCTTATATCCTGATCGGTTTGTTGTATGGTGAAGGTGATTTTTATAAAACGATGGATATTGCCACCCGTTGCGGGCAGGATTCCGATTGTAATCCGGCTTCGGCCGCTGGAATTTTAGGGACAGTTTTAGGGTACAGCAAGATTCCTGAATATTGGTTGAAAAACCTGAGAGAAGTGGAGGATATGGACTTTGCCTATACTACGATCTCTCTGAATAAGACCTACCGGATGAGTTTTAACCAGGCTTTGCAGGTCGTAGAACGGAATGGAGGGAAGATAGAAGGAGATAATGTCTTTATTTCCTGCCAGCAACCTGTTCCGGTAAGATTGGAGAAGGCTTTCGAAGGATTATATCCGGTAGACCGTATAGGTGTTAATAAACAAGTGGCAAAAGTGGGTGACGTTACATTTGAAGGGACAGGCATTGTCTTTAAAGGGAATGTGCAGGCTAGGGATAACGAGTATGTTGCCCGTGTGGAAATGTACATAGATGGGGAATTAGTGGAAACAGCCAATTTGCCCGCTTCATATATTACCCGCCGCCATGAATTGTTCTGGAAATATCAGTTGCCTGAAAAACAGCACACCGTCACTTTTAAATGGCTGAATCCCCATCCGGATGCATCAGTCAATTTCGGTGAAGCGATTGTTTATTCGGATGCACCATTGAAAATAAACCATCAATAATATCATATCATGAAACATCTATTTTTGTTAATCTGTGTATTATCCCTGCTGGTCTCCTGTAACAGTACACCGAAGAAAACTGTACAGGAAACCGCCATGCAGCCTGTCAGTCTGATCCTGGATACTGATTTGGGGCCTGATTATGATGATGTCGGTGCAATGGCTGTCATGCATGCCCTGGCTGATAGCGGATATGTCGATATTCTTGCAACTTTGTCATCCAACCATGATGAATCAGTCGTCCCTTGTATCGAAGTATTGAATACCTATTTTAATCGTCCTTCCATTCCTGTCGGGGCGCCCAAAAGCGAAGGCGGTGTAACGATGACTTCCGGTCATAAGATCAAATGGACGGAGGCTTTGCCTGATAAATATCCTCATAAAACAAAGAAGACGTCGGATGCTCCTGATGCCGTTCAGGTATATCGCAAAGTGCTGAGTGCGCAGCCGGATAAAAGTGTGGTGATCTGTACAATCGGCTTTTTTACCAATCTGAAAGACCTGTTGCATTCCGAGGGTGACGAATATAGCCCTTTGCCAGGAAAAGAACTGGTCGCTAAAAAGGTGAAACAGGTTGTCGCTATGGCTGGCTTTTTCCCAAAAGGACGGGAGTTCAATGTCTTTTGTGACACGCTGGCTTCGAAGACTGTGGCAGAACAATGGCCTACTGAAATTGTCTTTAGTGGTTTTGAGATCGGAAATGTCGTTTTGACAGGCAAGAAGCTGGTCGCTTCCGATATAACGGATAGTCCCGTAAAGGATGCTTATGCCTTGTGCTTTGCGGAAGGAGATCCGGACGGACGGATGAGTTGGGATCTTACGGCTGTCTGGGTCGCCATTAAAGGATATGACCCTTATTATAATGTGGAACGTGGAATATTCAAAGTGATTGATGAGGAAGGTACTAACACCTGGATCCCGGATGAGAACGGAAAGGACCTTCGTCTGATAGAAAAGATGCCGGCCGGTCAGATGGCCGCCTTGCTGGAAAATTATATGATGCATCAACCTGGTTCTAAATAGTAAAGATATGTTTATTGTACAAAGTTATACATTGGCAATTGTTTTTTGTGTTGTGACCATGTTGTGTTGGGGCTCATGGGGAAATACACAGAAACTGGCCTCCAGGACATGGAGGTATGAGTTCTTTTATTGGGATTATGTGATCGGGGTTCTTTTGTTCTCCGTTATCTCTGCTTTTACCTTGGGTAGTATCGGTTCCGAAGGCCGCAGTTTTATTCCCGATCTGATGCAGGCCGAACCGGTCAGCATCGGCAGTGCGTTTTTGGGAGGAATCATTTTTAATGCCTCGAACATATTGCTTTCGGCAGCAATAGCCATATGCGGTATGTCCGTCGCTTTTCCGGTAGGAGTTGGTTTGGCTTTGGTTTTGGGCGTCCTGATCAATTATTTTGGTGCCGCTAAAGGAGAGCCATTGTTTATTTTTGTCGGTGTGGCATTGATTGCTGTTGCGATCCTTCTGAACGGGCTGGCTTATAAAAAAGCATTGGTCGGCTCAAAAAAAGTTTCCGGAAAAGGAATATTTATTTCTGTTGCAGCCGGCGTGATCATGGCTTTCTTTTACCGTTTTGTTGCTGCTTCCATGGATCTGGAAAACTTTGCCTCTCCCGCAGCAGGCAAGTTGACGCCCTATACGGCTGTTTTCATTTTTGCCCTCGGCGTATTTGCCAGCAATTTTCTCTTTAACACGATTGCAATGAAAAAACCGGTAGAAGGCGCCCCTGTCTCTATTGCCGGTTATTTTAAAGGGAATATCCGTACCCATTTTGTCGGGATATTAGGCGGAGTGATCTGGTGTATAGGGCAGTCATTCAGTATGATTGCTTCTGAAAAAGCCGGAGCCGCCATTTCTTACGGCCTGGGGCAAGGTGCAACATTGGTTTCGGCCCTGTGGGGAATCCTGATCTGGCATGAATTTAAAGGAGCGCCCAGATCTTCCGGTTATCTGAATTTGGGAATGTTCCTGTTTTTTGTTGTCGGTTTGGGTTTCCTGATCTATGCAGGCGTTTGATTCGCATAATTTGAACTGATCTGGGGGATAAAAGGTAAATAAAAATGCCATTTATCCCCGTTTTTATGCTCTAATGCCAAAAATATCGGGAAAAAGCCTTACTTTTGTCTTAGTTTCTTGTTTATTGGGTATAGTATATAACTAAAAAAACAGGTCTATGAAAGAAGAAGGTGATGTATTCAAGAAGTTCCGTGACTCTTTTAGCAAGATGGACGGACATTTCCATATATTAGAACAGCGTGTTCCGGTTGAACTTCAGATGGAATATTTCAAGTATTCCGAACAGGTCCGTAAAGAAAGGGCAAAACCGGATTTAAACGATATGGATTATACAGCCTTCCGCGAAAGTCTGTCTAATCCGGAGTCGACAACCGATTATAAGAAATATATTTTATCCATGCTGGCAACTTCCCGCGAGGTGAAAGCCTACCGGATGCTGGAAGATTATGTGCAGCACCCGGACGAAGATGTGAGCAACTGGGCTTATATGGCTTTGATGGAAAGTCGCATCTCTTTGGAGTCGGAGTTGTCGGATGAGAAACAAATATATATTTCGACAGGGCTGGGAGGCAAAGGTGAGAAATTGCGCTTTTACGTATTGATGTTATCCAGGGATAGTAAACCTTTCCTGGAGTATCAGCGTAAAGTCATAGAACGTGAGTTCGCTTATTTCCTGCCGAAGGCCGACTGCGAGATAGAGCGCCTGACGATCGGGGAGCAATATGTGGAACTGGTGTTTTTGATACCGGTACGTGCAGACATCAAGTTAACCCTTGACAAGGTTATCAATGAATGTAACCAATACGGCGATTTCCTTTCAGACATCTTTACAATAACAAATGTAAAGGAACTGACCGAGCAGGAAGTCACTGATATTATAAATAAGAATGGAAACAGTAAAACAAGCCATTAAGTATGGTATAGTGGGAGTGGGGAACACCGTTATAACAGCTGTCGTTATCTGGATAATGATGAAGCTGCTCGGTTGTTCGGATATTGTATCGAATATAGTCGGTTATGCGGCGGGGGTACTGAACAGTTTTATCTGGAACAAGCAATGGACGTTCCATAGCGATGCGGGCTGGATGAGCAGTGCCGTTCGTTTCGGTGTTGTGTTCGGTATCTGTTATCTGATGCAACTGGGTTTGCTGATGTATCTGAATGCCAACCTGTCGATCGATCCTTATTATAACCAGTTGCTGGCTATGGCTTTTTATACGGTTATTAATTTCGTAATGAATAAGTTTTATACATTCAAGTCATAAAAAGCAGATGAAGAAGCTTGCAGTTATAGTGCCGTGTTACAACGAGGAGTTGGTTATATCCGAATCATACCGTCGTACAAAGGAAGCATTGCAGTCGGTGCCTATTGCTACTGAGATTATTTATATAAACGATGGAAGCCGGGATAAAACCCGAGAATTGCTGGATGGTATAGCTGCCTCTGATCCACAGGTAAAGGTAATCCATTTTTCAAGAAACTTCGGACATCAGCCGGCCGTAACGGCAGGTATCAATAATTGTGACGCTGATCTGGCCGTCATACTCGATGCCGATATGCAGGACCCTCCCGAACTGATTCCCGGTATATTGGAATTGCAGGAAAAAGAGCATGCAAACGTAGTTTATTGCGTACGAAAATCGAGGGAAGGGGAAAGCTTTTTCAAAAAAATTACCTCAAAAGCATTTTACCGTTTGCTTAATTATATGAGTGACGTCAGCTTTCCGCTGGATACCGGTGACTTCCGTATGATCGACCGGAAAATTATGGATCAGTTCGACCGTTTTCAGGAACGGGGTAAATATATCAGGGGATTGATAAGCTGGCTCGGTTATAAGCAGGTGCCGTTTTATTATGAGCGGGAAGCCCGGATTGCCGGTGAAACGAAATATCCTTTCAGCAAAATGTGGAAGTTTGCTTCGACGGCCATGTTGTATTTCTCTAAAAAGCCGCTTCGGTTGGCAACAAGTTTGGGATTTATAGCTGTGGTGGTCGGTATTGTTTTGGCCGCCTGGTTTACACTGGGGAAAATCTACGGGTTCAGTAATGCGGAAAGCGGTTGGACTTCCATTATGACATCTGTTATTTTCTTCGGCGGTGTCCAGCTGTTGACGGTGGGTGTTTTAGGACAATATGTAGGGATTCTGTTCGATGAAATCAAAGCGCGTCCCGAATATATTATTGACGATAAGAAAAACTTCTGATAGTATATTTTTAGTTTCTTCCGGATGAAACAGTTGTTTCTCCCGGAAGAAATTTTAGTTTCCTTAGGATGAAACAAAATCAATCATTGAATATCTTCCGATAAATATGACAATAAGGAGTTTCTCCTTTCTTGTCGTAATAATGTTGGTGATAGTCTTCTCCTATCCAGAATTTCTCGGCAGGTTCCAATGCCGTAGCTACTTTAAATCCCATTCCAAATAATTTACCGATATATCTTTCCGCGATCTCCTTCTGTTCTTCATTGCAATAGAAGATAACGGAGCGATATTGGCTGCCTATGTCCGGGCCTTGTCCGCCTACCTGTGTGAAATCGTGGGTCTCGAAGTAAAGACGCAGCAATTGTTCGAAGCTGGTTTGTGCAGGATCAAAGATGACTTCAACGGTTTCTACATGGCCGGTTGTCCCTGTTTTAACTTCCGGATAGGACGGATTATTTACTGTTCCGCCCATGTAGCCGACATGCGTATATTCTACGCCTTTTACTTTTTCCAGGTGATATTGGGTTCCCCAAAAACAGCCGGATGCAAAATAGGCTGTTTCTTTATGAAAGCTATTCTGTGTCATATTCTTATTCAGCGTTTGAATTATTCTATTTATATTTGTGCAAATATAATCTTTTATTTCGCAATGGACAGCAAAAAATCACTGAGCCCCGCTCAAAAAACAATAGTGGGCGTTCAATTTCTCTTTGTAGCCTTTGGTGCAACAGTATTGGTGCCTTTATTGGTCGGTCTTGATCCTTCGACAGCCCTTTTTACTGCCGGACTGGGTACATTGATCTTTCATCTGGTTACGAAAGGAAAAGTTCCTATTTTCCTGGGAAGTAGTTTTGCTTTCGTTGCTCCCATCATTAAAGCGACGGAATTATATGGTTTGCCGGGTACGATGTCAGGATTGGTTGCCGTAGGTGCTGTCTACGGACTGATGAGCGCATTGGTTAAATGGCGTGGCATCGGTTTTATTAAAACGCTTTTCCCTCCGGTCGTGATCGGGCCGGTTATTATACTGATTGGTTTGTCGCTTGCCGGTTCCGGTGTGAATATGGCAAAAGAGAACTGGCCGCTGGCCCTGATCGCTTTGCTGACGGCTATTCTGGCATCCTTGCTCGGGAAGGGGATGATCAAGCTGATCCCTATCTTTTGCGGGATCATTGTAGGGTATATTGCCGGGGCAGTCTTTGGTGTGATTGATTTTGAACCGATTGTTGCCGCTCCCTGGTTTGCGTTTCCCCAGTTCGTTAAACCGGAATTATCCTGGGGAGCTGTGATTTTTATGATTCCGGTTACCATCGCCCCGATCATTGAACATATCGGCGATGTATATGCCATCAATGAGGTGACCGGCAAAGATTTTGTGAAAGATCCGGGTTTGCACCGTACTATGTTGGGGGATGGCTTGGCATGTGTTGCTGCCGGCCTGATCGGAGGACCTCCTGTAACGACCTATTCGGAAGTGACTGGCGCTATCTCGCTGACAAAGATCACAGACCCTACCGTTATCCGTATTGCTGCGGTGACAGGTATTGTCTTTTCTGTCTTTGGGAAGATCAGTGCTTTTCTGAAATCGATTCCGCCGGCCGTGTTGGGCGGAATAATGTTGTTGCTGTTCGGTACGATTGCGGCTGTCGGTATAAACAGCCTGATACAAAACCGGACGAATCTGGGCGATACACGCAACCTGATTATTGTTTCGCTGATCCTTACCTTCGGCATAGGTGGCGCAGCAATTGAATTTGGCGGTTTTACAATGGCCGGTATCGGGTTGTCCGCATTGTTGGGAGTTTTACTGAACCTGTTGTTACCCAAGGGAAATAAATAAAGTTCGGCAACGTTCTTTTATATATCCACCTCTTAACGGTTCAGACGTTTTGAAAGTCCCTTAAAATGTATACCTTTGTGCCGCTTTTTATAAAAGCGAGCGATTCTATGTTTAACTTGTAAGGAAAAGGGATAAATCTATGCAAAAGTCCGACTGCATTATCAGTGTAGAACATGTATCCAAGTTCTTTGGGGACAAGGCTGTGCTGAATGATGTAAATTTGTTTGTCCGTAAGGGCGAGTTTGTTACTATTTTGGGACCTTCCGGTTGTGGTAAGACCACATTGTTACGTCTGATAGCCGGATTTCAGACCGCTTCGGAAGGGGAGATCTCCATTGCAGGAAAGGAGATTACGCAAACGCCGCCACACAAAAGGCCGGTCAATACGGTGTTTCAGAAATATGCATTGTTCCCGCACCTGAATGTTTTCAATAATATCGCTTTCGGCCTGAAATTAAAGAAACTGCCTTCCGCCGTGATCGAAAAGAAGGTAAAGCAAGCCTTGAAGATGGTCGGTATGACCGACTACGAATACCGTGATGTCGATTCCCTTTCCGGCGGACAACAGCAGCGTGTCGCTATTGCCCGGGCCATTGTGAATGAACCGGAAGTGTTGCTGCTCGACGAACCGTTGGCTGCCCTCGATCTGAAGATGCGTAAAGATATGCAGATGGAATTGAAGGAAATGCATAAGTCACTCGGCATTACCTTCGTTTATGTAACGCATGACCAGGAAGAAGCATTGACATTGAGCGATACGATTGTCGTGATGAGCGAAGGCCGTATCCAGCAGATAGGAACCCCGATCGATATCTATAACGAACCGATCAACTCGTTTGTAGCCGACTTCATCGGTGAAAGTAATATCCTGAACGGATTGATGATAAAAGATAAGCAAGTCTCTTTTGCCGGACACGATTTTGAATGTGTCGATGAAGGGTTTGGAGAACAGGCACCGGTCGATGTCGTAATCCGTCCGGAAGATATTTATATATTCGACCCGTCGGAAGCTGCCATGCTGACCGGAACGGTTACTTCTTCCATCTTTAAAGGAGTCCATTACGAAATGATGGTGCAGACTCCCGAAGGATACGAGTTCATGGTACAGGATTATCATTGTTTTGAAGCCGGACAGGAAGTCGGATTGCTGGTAAAACCATTCGATATTCATGTTATGAAGAAAGAACGTGTTTGCAACACGTTTGAAGGTAAAATGATTGATTCTACCCATGTGGAATTTCTTGGAACCACTTTTGAGTGTAACGAAGTTTCCGATATGGAACCGGACGCTCCTGTAAAAGTGGAAGTCGATTTCCGTCATGTTATTCTGGAGGATAATGAAGAAGACGGCAAGCTGACAGGTGAAGTGAAATTTATCCTGTACAAAGGGAACCATTATCATCTGACAGTGTTTACTGACTGGGACGAAGATATTTTCGTCGATACGACAGATGTCTGGGACGATGGTGACCGGGTCGGTATACGGATTGCCCCTGAGAATATACGTATTATTCATAACTAAAAGGAAAGGAAGTGATAAATAAAGTCTCAGCATTTTTCATGCGGCGCAGGAACTGGACGATTCCTTACGCATTATTTCTGGCGGTATTCGTAGTGATGCCATTGCTCCTGATCGTTTTATATGCCTTTACGGATGCCGAGGGAGCATTTACTTTCGCCAACTTCCGTAAATTTATGATGCATCCCGAGGCATTGAATACCTTTGTCTATTCTATTGGGATTGCGATCATTACCACTTTGGCCTGCCTGCTCTTAGGATATCCGGCAGCCTATATATTGAGTCAGGCCCGTTTTAATACTTCCCGTACGATGGTCGTGTTGTTTATCCTGCCGATGTGGGTGAACATTCTGATCCGTACGTTGGCAACAGTCGCCCTGTTCGATTTCCTTGATTTGCCTTTGGGTGAAGGAGCCTTGATCTTCGGTATGGTATACAACTTTCTGCCCTTTATGATCTATCCGATCTATAACACCTTGCAGAAGATGGACCGCAGCCTGATTGAAGCCGCACAGGATTTGGGAGCCAATCCTTTCCAGGTATTTATGAAGACAATTTTTCCTTTGTCGATGCCCGGTGTGATGAGCGGTATCGTGATGGTCTTTATGCCGACCGTTTCGACGTTTGCTATTGCCGAGTTGCTGACAATGAACAATATCAAACTGTTCGGTACGACCGTACAGGAAAATATCAATAACGGGATGTGGAACTATGGCGCCGCCCTGTCTCTTATCATGTTATTGCTGATCGGTGTCACGATCCTGTTTACCAACGAGGAAGACAATGCCTCAAATGAAGGAGGAGGTGTGATATGATGACGAAAATAATGGCGAAGGCCTATCTGTGGCTGCTTCTTATCCTGCTTTATTCTCCGATCATGATCATTATGATCTTTTCATTTACCGAAGCGAAGGTGCTGGGTAACTGGACGGGATTTTCAACAAAATTGTATACTTCCTTGTTTACCGGAGGCGTGCAGCGTTCGCTGGTAGGTGCTTTGTGGAATACATTTGCCATTGCCATGCTGGCTGCATCTATCTCGACAATCCTGGGAAGTATTGCTGCTATCGGTATATTCAACCTGAGAAGCCGTTCGCGTAGAATCATGAACTTCGGAAATGCCATACCGATGATGAATGCAGATATCATAACCGGTGTTTCTCTGTTCCTGTTGTTTGTCAGTTTTGGTATTTCGCAGGGATTTACTACAGTCGTGCTGGCGCATATTTCATTCTGTACTCCTTATGTTGTATTGAGTGTGATGCCCCGTCTGAAAAAGATGAACCAGAATGTGTATGAAGCCGCGCTTGATCTGGGTGCAACCCCGTTTCAGGCACTGCGCAAAGTGATTATGCCGGAGATATGGCCTGGAATGATCAGTGGTTTTATCCTGGCTTTCACGCTTTCGATCGACGACTTCGCCGTTACGATCTTTACTATCGGTAACGAAGGACTGGAGACACTTTCAACCTTTATCTATGCGGATGCCCGGAAGGGAGGACTTACTCCTGAACTGCGTCCGTTGTCCACAATCATCTTTGTCACCGTACTGGTGTTGCTGATTGTGATAAATAAGAGAGCTGATAAAGCCGCTAAATAATGTCAAACAGGAGTAGGGTATGAACAGACTAATTAAAATAATATGCGTACTTGTCGCTTGCCTGGGCGTTTTTTCGTCCTGTGCACGTACGGAAAAAGAGCGCAGTAAGATATTGAAAATTTATAACTGGGCGGATTATATCGATGAAGATATTCTGGATGAATTTCCGGTCTGGTATAAGGAGCAGACGGGAGAGGATATTCGTATCATTTACCAGGTATTCGACATTAACGAGATCATGTTGACCAAGGTGGAGCGCGGTCACGAAGATTTCGACCTGATATGCCCTTCGGAATATATCATCGAACGTATGCTGAAGAAAAAGCTATTGCTTCCCATCGACCGTAACTTTGGAAAAACGCCCGATTACCTGAATAACATTTCTCCGTATATCCAGGAACAACTCAATAAACTGAGCCAGCCGGGAATGAAAACGACCGACTACGTTGTCCCTTATATGTGGGGCACGGCAGGCTTGCTCTATAATAAGAAATTTGTTTCAAAGGATGAAGTGATGACCTGGGATTGCCTGTGGAATCCCAAGTATAAGAACAAGATCCTGATGAAAGACAGTTATCGCGATGCCTATGGTACTGCCATCATTTATGCTCATGCCAAGGAACTTGCTGACGGAACCGTTACGGTAGAACAATTGATGAACGACAACTCCCCTGAAGCAATCGCTATTGCCGAGGATTACCTGAAACGCATGAAACCCAATATTGCCGGATGGGAAGCCGACTTCGGTAAGGAAATGATGACCAAAAACAAGGCCTGGCTGAACCTTACCTGGAGCGGAGATGCCGTCTGGGCAATGGAAGAAGCCGATGCAGTGGGAGTGGAGCTGGGTTATGAAGTGCCGCTCGAAGGTAGTAATATCTGGTATGATGGCTGGGCAATCCCCAAATATGCCCGCAATGTGAAGGCTGCCAGTTATTTTTTGGATTATCTTTGCCGTCCGGACATTGCCTTGCGCAATATGGATGCCAATGGTTATGTAAGTGCCGTTGCCACACCGGAGATACTGGAGGCAAAAATAGATACGACAATCGAGGAGTTTTCTGATCTCAGCTATTTCTTTGGTCCCGGAAACGACAGTATCCGGATCAATCCGGTACAATATCCCGATCATAAAGTGGTGGAACGTTGTGCTATGATCCGTGACTTTGGCGATGAGACGGAGCTTGTGCTGGAAATGTGGAGCCGTGTGAAAGGCGATAACCTGAATACCGGTATTGTCCTGTTGATCTTTGCTGTGTTCGGTTTGTTATTTGTCTGGGTAGTCTACCGCAGAATACGTGATTATAAACAAAAACAGCGTCACCGCAGACGTCGCAGACGCTGGTAATTATTATTGATGAGTATGGAAGGAATAAAGAATCTGATTATAGACTTTGGCGGAGTGATCATTAATCTGACCCGCAACCGCTGTGTGGAGGCCTTTGAAAGTTTTGGTGTGCCCGATGTCCGCGACTGCATTCTGAACAGTAAAGACCTGTTTATGCAGATAGAGATGGGAACTATCACCTCTGCCGAGTTCAGGGACGGTATCCGTCACCTTACCCAGCAGCGCCTGACCGATGAACAGATTGATGCTGCCTGGATTGCCATGCTCGATGATATACCCGCCTACAAACTCGATTTATTGATGGACCTTCGTTCCAGGTACAATACGATGCTTCTCAGTAATACGAATGAGATCCACTGGCAATGGGCCGAGAAGAATAGCTTTGCCTATAAAGGACATCATGCCGAAGACTTTTTCGGAAAGATATACCTTTCCTATGAGTTGAACATGGTCAAGCCCAATGCCGATATATTTGAATATGTCTTGAAAGATGCCGGTATCAATCCGGAAGAAACCTTATTCCTGGATGATGCCGTACCTAACTGTCGTACGGCGGAGGCGCTTGGTATTCGTACCTATACTCCCCAGCCGCGGGAAGACTGGTCGCATTTGTTTAAATAAGCGAAGTGGCTAGCATTATATGGCTATGATGCTGAGGTTACTATCCTGGTCGACTGACATCGGCATCCCATGCCGATGAGATAATGAAACCAGCCAGGTAATTAAATATCCTTTACCTTCAAAACATTATAAGAAGTTCCGATATCATAGACATCGCTACCGTCCACCTTCTTTATGTATTTTACTACGCGGATCGTTACTGGAAGAATGATCACTTCATAGAGGGATTTCAGAACCGCCTGTGTCCCGATCATGATTAATAATTCTTTGCAGGGAATCAATCCGGCAAAAGCGATCGGAAAGAAAATCATCGAATCGGCACTCTCACCCACTAATGTCGAAGCGATCGCACGTAAAGAAAAGTTTTTCCCTTTGGAAGCAATCTTCATCTTACTCATCACATACGCATTCAGGAACGAGCCGACCAGAAAAGCGATCAGACTTGCAATCGCAATGCGCGGAGCCATTCCAAAGACGAAGTTAAAACCTTCTTCCCCTTCCCAAAACGGGGCGGCAGGCAACATGACTGCCAGTTGTGCAAATCCGATAACGAGGAAGTTAGAAGCAAATCCGCTCCAGATAATCAAACGCGCTTTCTTAAATCCCCATACTTCGGCAATACAATCATTGATAATATAGGAAATAGGGAATACGATCAGTCCGGCTGTAGCAGTAATACCAAATACCTGTACGACTTTCGTCTCTAAAAGATTGGACGCTACCAGGCATATATTGAACAGGATGCCAAGCAGCATAAATGGGATTGTTACAGTTGTCTTCTGCATAATTCTTGTTTTTTACGAGGTTTATCAAGCACTCGGGAAAGCAAAAACTTTCCGTATCATGTCTATAAATTAAATTCCGGCTGCAAAGATAGTTATTTTTTTAGAACCTGTGTGAATAGGTCAGCCCTATTGCATGTTTATAATTGACCGGATCATATACGTTGAATATATGGTAACGGTAATATAACTGCAATGCGTTTTGCTTGTTTATCTTATAATCGCTTCCGGCTGAGAGGCGAATCCTGTCTGTGTGCATATTACCTTGATAGCCTGTGTCATTAAATATTTCGGCATAAGCAAAAGGGGAGAAATCCGTTTTACTGATCTTGTAGGAGAGGGTGAGCATTGTCCGGAGATAATTCTTGGGATGTTCGGCGCCTGTTTTATAAGTACTCTGGAATCGTTCGCGAAGAGACAGGACAAAGTTGCCGACAGGATATTTTCCCGAAGCATACACATAATATCTGTTCCGTAACTCTTCGGAAGCCTTGTACTGGTTAAGTAACATATAGGCTACTCCGGCTTTCAGATACCGATTGAATGTATAGTTGATTTCTCCTGTTGTCAGAAACCACTCTGCCTGTTTGAAGTTTGATTTCGGACGGATATCCTCTTCCAGTAAAAAAGAAAACTTATGATAAATCTTTCCCGACAGACTAACCTTAAATGCCATTCCGGCACCATCCATTGCCCACAGAGTAGAATGACTCTGAAACATCAAAAAGACGAATAGAATAAAGAAACAATTTCTCTTGAAATAGTTTTTCATAGGAATATGATGTGTTTTTAATTTAGATTTAGAGCAAAGATAAGGATAAAAGAATTATTTTTGTATCTCATGTAACTTAATAAAATCATGTTATGAAGAACTTCTTCCGGCACTGAGTGGTTACTAACCGGATTATTTTGCTATATTTGCTCCCGAATTATAAAAACAGTTTTTTGAAAACACTACTTTCTACATCTATAAGTGCTTAATAACAGCCTATAACTCTTTATAGGCTGGTCACTTCAATACTCCGGATATACATCTTTATCCGAGCCTTATTATTATATCCTTTTTCATATAAAAACTGTTCCCATAAGGGAGCATAGTAACCATTTAATATATCATAGTCATGAATTTAAACGACGTGCAAGTCAGGAGGGCTACTTCTGACGATTTTAACGATGTAATGAACGTTGAACGACTCGCTTTCGGTGAAGATGGCGAGGCCGTACTGGTGGAAGACCTTTTGGCAGATCAGACAGCAGAACCTTACGTCTCGTTGCTTGCCTGTTATCAGGGGGAGGCTATAGGCCATATCCTTTTTACAAAGGCCTCACTGGAGGGGAGCAATCCTTCACCTTCTGTTTATATCCTGGCTCCTTTGGCCGTAAAGCCGGAGTATCAGAAACAAGGTTTCGGAGGTTTGCTGATCCGGGAAGGCCATCGGATATTGAAGGAGATGGGAGTGGAGATGGTTTTTGTGCTGGGGCATAAAGAGTATTATCCCCGTCATGGTTTTAAGGGGAATGCAGAAGCAGCCGGTTATCCGCCTCCTTATCCGATTGAAGATATCTATGCTGATTGTTGGATGTATCAATCCCTTACTTCGGAAGCAGGAAGTATTCCTAAAGGAAAGGTAAGATGCGCTGATGCACTGGACAAGCCGGAGTATTGGCGTGAATAAAGAGAAGGGGGGTGTGTCAAAACTAAGGCACATCTCCTTTTTTATCTTAAAAATAGTCGTTC
>OBYN01000183.1_pt1 | contig 38828 bp, 33 predicted proteins | sample 1476781 | NCBI WGS metagenome assembly OBYN01 (sample SAMEA2580203, study PRJEB22360) | human gut metagenome | biome: human gut; feature: human-associated habitat; material: faeces | place: Denmark | collected 2008/2010 | reverse complement strand
CAGGACCCCATCCTTAAAAGGGATGTGCTCTACCTGCTGAGCTAGCGAATCATCCGGTGCGTTACTTCTGTAATGCGGGTGCAAAGATAGAAGGTTGTTTTTTATTATGCAAATATTCCAATGACTTTTTTGAATATTTTTTCACCTAACAAACGAAACACATTGGCTCACTGCACATAACAGGAACTAGATTTTTTCAGGTATCACCTCCACATATTCGCCATTGACTAATACTGTTACTGGCCGTTGTGCATCACTACTCATAAAAAAGGCACAAAAAAGACAGAATGGGTATATGAAGAATACAATACCACCATAGATTTTAGAATCTGAAGATATTTATGTAAGTTTGTCCTGGAAAAAAAATTACAAAATACATTCTTAAAAATATGGCAGACGACAAGAAAATTATTTTCTCGATGGTAGGCGTGAGCAAAACTTTCCCGCCGCAGAAACAAGTACTGAAAAATATTTATCTGTCTTTCTTTTATGGAGCCAAGATCGGTATCATCGGTCTGAACGGTTCCGGTAAATCTACGTTGCTGAAGATCATCGCCGGCATTGAAAAAGAATACCAGGGAGAAGTGGTCTTCTCACCCGGCTATTCGGTAGGTTACCTGGAACAGGACCCGAAACTGGAACCGGGCAAAACCGTAAAGGAGATCGTACAGGAAGGAGTACAGGAAATCGTTGATACATTAAAAGAATACGAAGAGGTAAACGAAAAGTTCGGCGATCCCGAAGTGCTGGAAGACCCGGACAAGATGGATGCGCTGATCGCCCGTCAGGCCGAATTGCAGGATAAGATCGACGCGACCGACGCCTGGAATCTTGACAGCCGCCTCGAACGTGCAATGGATGCCCTGCGCTGCCCGCCTGAAGACCAGATCGTGGATACGCTGTCCGGAGGCGAGCGCCGCCGTGTAGCTCTTTGCCGTCTGTTACTTCAACAGCCGGACGTGTTGCTGCTTGATGAGCCGACCAACCACCTGGATGCCGAGTCTATCGACTGGCTGGAACAACATTTGCAGCAGTATGCCGGAACAGTCATCTGTATCACACACGACCGTTACTTCCTTGATCACGTGGCCGGTTGGATTCTTGAACTCGACCGTGGCGAAGGTATTCCCTGGAAAGGTAATTACTCTTCCTGGCTGGATCAGAAGACTAAGAAAATGGCTCAGGAAGAAAAGCAGGCCAGCAAACGCCGCAAGACGTTGGAACGCGAGCTGGAATGGATCAACATGGCTCCGAAAGCCCGCCAGGCTAAAGGTAAAGCTCGTCTGAACTCTTACGAAGCCTTGCTGAATGAAGACCAGAAAGAGCGCGAATCCAAACTGGAAATCTTTATCCCGAACGGCCCCCGTCTGGGTAACAAGGTGATCGAAGCGCAACATGTAGCCAAGGCATTCGGTGAAAAACTATTGTTCGATGACCTGAACTTCATGCTTCCTCCAAACGGCATCGTGGGTGTGATCGGTCCGAACGGTGCAGGTAAAACAACACTGTTCAAGATGATCATGGGCATGGAAAGCATCGACAAAGGTACGTTCGAAGTGGGTGAAACCGTAAAAGTAGGTTATGCCGACCAGACACATAAAGACATCGACCCGAATAAAACAGTTTACCAGGTTGTTTCCGGCGGACAGGAATTTATCCGCGTAGGAGGAAAAGAGATCAACTCGCGTGCTTACTTGTCACGTTTCAATTTTGCAGGAGCCGACCAGGAAAAACTTTGCGGCGTCTTGTCAGGTGGAGAACGTAACCGCCTGCACCTTGCCATCACACTGAAGGCCGAAGCCAATGTGCTGTTGCTCGACGAACCGACCAACGACATCGACGTGAACACGCTGCGTGCCCTGGAAGAAGGTCTGGAGAACTTCGCCGGATGCGCCGTTGTCGTTTCGCACGACCGCTGGTTCCTCGACCGTATCTGTACACATATCCTGTCGTTCGAAGGCGATTCGAATGTGGTCTTCTATGAAGGAACTTATTCCGAATACGAAGAATACAAACGCAAACAGGGTGGCGACACTGAACCTAAGCGTGTACGTTATCGCAAACTTATTGTTGACTAATTACTATTTTATTATTCATAATTCATTTAGAACCATGAAAAAAAGAATGCTCTGCATGGCGGCCATAGCCGCAGCATTTTTGTGCTTCGGAAGCGACGCAAATGCACAGAAGACAACCAAGTTATTCAACGGAAAAGACCTGTCAAACTGGAACTTTGTCGTTGACAAAAATTCCGTTCCGCCTGAACAGGTTTATTCCGTAAGCGACGGTGTGATCAAGATCAAAGGCCAGCCTTTCGGTTATATGTACACGAAAGAAAAGTACGATAACTACAAGCTGCACGTGGAATGGCGCTGGCCAAACGGTGACCAGAATGCGAACAGTGGTATTTTCCTATTGATCGCCGATCCGAAGAATCCGTTCCCGAACGGAATAGAATGTAACCTGATGCTGGGTAATGCGGGCGACTTTGTCCTTCTGGGCGGCTCCGACCTGATGCAATACCAGGGCAAGCCGGGTGAACCCCGTCCTGGTTTCCCGGTGGTAAAAAAGAACGCTCCGAGCAGCGAAAAGCCTGCCGGCGAATGGAACGAGGCCAACATCTATGTGAAAGACGGAAAGATCAACGTCTACATCAACGGCGTTTATCAGAACACCGGATGGAACAAGCAGAAAGACGGTTATATCGGCTTGCAGAGCGAAGGTAAGGAAGTGGAGTTCCGCAACGTGACGATCACTCCCTGGTAAAATCATAATAAATCAGATTATCTGATGACGCGGAAGGCGGCTGCCTGGAAGATTCTAATCCCCGGCAGCCGCCTTTTATAATTTTTTTTCACTTAACCTATCCCGTTTCTTTTTGTTGTATGTAAATCAACAATAAAAATGAACGTCAAAATGAAACGGCACAAAACTTTATACATTTTCCTGCTCTTATTATTCCTGCACACAACGGCAAACGCCCAACTGCAAAAAGTAATCAAGGATATTTTCTCGACCGATACGGCTCTGACGCATACCGACTCGTCCGCCATACAAAAGACAGACGCCGCCTTCAAACTGAAAGCCGGGCAAATCCAGAAACTGGATTCGTTACACCAGGAAACAGTTGCACAATTAAGGGGTAGCAAACTCCATGAAAATTGGTGGGAAACGGGAAAACACGCCCTCTATTTCATGCTGGTGCTGCTGGGCCAATACCTGCTGTTCCGCCTTTCTTCCTGGCTCTACCAAAAAGCCAAAGCACGCATCCAACAACTGAAAGACACCAAGTTAAAACCAATCTCCATCCAGAACTACGAGTTACTGGATACGCAAAAACAGGTCAAACTGCTGGTCTTCGTGGCAAGCATCATACGCTACCTGCTGCTATTCATCCTGCTGGTGCTGACGATCCCTATCCTCTTCTCGATCTTCCCGCAGACCAAAGAACTTGCCTACAAGATCGCTTATTACATCTGGAACCCGGTAAAAAGCATCCTGGTAGGTATTTTGGATTATATCCCCAACCTGTTCACAATCATCGTGATCTGCCTCGCTATAAAATACATTATCCGGGGAATCCGTTACCTGGCAACGGAAATAGATGCGGGAAGGCTGAAGATTAACGGCTTTTATGCAGACTGGGCGATGCCGACCTACCATATCGTCCGATTCCTGCTGTATGCATTTATGATCGCTATGATTTATCCTTATTTGCCGGGCGCCAATTCGGGCGTGTTCCAGGGAGTATCGGTTTTTGTCGGATTGATCGTTTCGCTGGGGTCGAGTACGGTGATCGGAAATATTATTGCCGGGTTCGTTATCACTTATATGCGCGCTTTCAAACAAGGCGACCGCATAAAACTGAACGATACGGTGGGTAATGTGATCGAAAAGACAGCTTTCGTCACCCGCCTCCGCACGATAAAGAACGAGATCGTGACGATACCGAACTCATTCATCATGTCTTCACAGACAGTAAATTACAGTTCGTCGGCAAGGAGTTACGGGCTTATCATCCATTCCGAAGTAACGATCGGCTATGACACACCGTGGCGGCAAGTGCACCAGCTTTTGATCGATGCAGCCAAGGCAACGTCCGGAGTGATGCCTGAACCGGCTCCTTTCGTCCTCGAAACGTCCCTGAGCGACTTCTACCCCGTTTATCAGATCAACGCTTATATTCAGGATGCGGACAAGATGACAAGCATCTATTCGGACCTGCATCAGAATATCCAGGACTATTTCGATAAAGCCGGCGTCGAGATTCTGTCCCCCCACTATACGGCGTTCAGGAACGGGAATGCCTCAACGATCCCCAAGGAAGAGACACCTGCCGATTAAGCAGGCAAACTTCTTAATTGCTGTTCTTTCCATTCCACGAATCCTTCAATGGTACGGGTCATCTGAAAGAGAAGGCGGTCGTCTGCCACCGTTCGCAGGACAGCCGTGCGAAACAGGGGTAGCTGCATTTTATCCACGTTGAAAGAAGCCTTCATCAGAATGACTTCGTAACCATCGTGCACAATTTCCTTATCGAGAACGACAGGAAATTCCATTGCCAGATAATAAGCCGAACGTTCATAAGCACACCAGGTATCTCCTTCAAGATAGAGATAAACGTACTTCTCATTATCTACTTCATTCAATAAAATCGATTCTACGTCAGATGCTTGTTTCATAATATGAAGTTGAGTTATAATACTATTTCCGGTTTCCATATTCCTGTTGTTTGCTATCTATTTTTCCTTATTGTCTTCACCCGGAGTCTTTGTCCGGTTGTTCAGATGCTCTAGAAGAAACTTTCCCGGTTTGAACTTCACGCTGTTACGCGGAGCGATCATACAGGATGTATTATCCCTGGGATTACGTCCTGGCCTTCCGACCTGTTTCCATAAAGTGAATGCTCCAAATCCCATCAACCCCACTTCGCCTTCCCGGATCAATGCCCTCTCCACTTCTTCTTCCCACACTCTGATAAACAAGGCAGCTTCCTCCTCTTCTATGAGAAGCCGACTGGCTATTCTTTTGACTAATCTTGTTCGGTTCATAATTCTTTATTTTTATCTTTTATGCAACGAAATCCAACTATCGCCTGCCCCGCAACAGAATATGTTTCCCCATCCCACATAGTCATACTCGGCATAAATTGATTATAACCACAATACTTGTTATTATCATAAGCTGATTTTGTACAACTAAAATAGCAATTGCTAATATCCAGTCCATCCGGATCGTTTACCCTATTGTAAGCAATAATTGCCAATTCCCTCTGATTTGGAAGACGCCAACCATTTCCCAGATCAGCACATGGATTGTTTAAACTTGCATACGAAGCAGTAATTTCATCATCATTATCAAACCATCTACTAACCTCAAATGCTTCCGGCAAACGATTTTCTTCGTCAAAAGTATTGTGACCAAAAGTCAGTGGACCATTTACATTGTTACGTTTGGCTTTGGAATTTAATCTTTCAAAAGAATATAACTTAGCTGTTCTATCCCCATAGCCATCTTCATTATTATTGGAATACTCTACAAAATTTACAACATTACTCGTTACATTTCTCAAATTACGTACACAACGATAAGGTTTGGAGCCTTGACCATAAGATTCAAAGGAAGTTCCTTCATAGGCCAATAATACAAAATAATTTGACTTATAAAAGGTGCTACTCACATAAGAATAATTCGAATTATCACCCTTATCCTCTCTTCTATATAAGCGAGCTTCTTTTGGTAACACATCTTCTCCCACTATAAAGCCCAGGTATTGTTTTACAGATGGTAGATACCAACGCAATTCATTATCATCGATAGTACCATTTCCATTCAAATCCCGATTTCGTGTCAAACAAGCAAATTCGGTAAATTTCTTTTTTTGTTGTAGATCGTTATTCTCATAATCGATATAAGAACTCCACTCATATCCCGTTTCTTTTATAAACTCTTTTGTATTAGTACGACCTTGAATATAAGAATTCTTACCTGTAGGTGTAAGACCACCTTTAGCTGGTAAATTATCCCCTTCCTGGCTCCATTCCAAGCCCCAGCCATTACCACCTTTTTCCAAGTCGTATATTGTGCAAATAGGTTGTTGGGAAAAGGTATACGCGGCCATACTTACCGTACTGGGGGACTGATCATTCTCTCTGAAATAGGTGGAAATTTGAATCGTACGGGGTTTGGTATTAATAAAATCTTTCAATGGCAAACCTTTTTGTGTGTCATAGTTACCATTCTCATCTCCATAGTAATATTCATCAATGAAGCAGGTATAATGTATAGAGTCGTCATTATTATAATTCCCATCTGAAGCCGCCTCAAACAAATCTTCTTTAAAACCATCCGCATCCAGAGGGTCTCCATAGGCTGAATCCGAGGCATCTTTATATTTGGCAAAATCAGTTACCCCTTTCTGATTTCTTCTGTATTTAACCCAGTTAATATCAGAAGTATTCGACACAAAACCATTTCTGGGAGTAGCGGCTTGTATTACAAAATTTTCTTTGAAAACTTCTTTGGCTTCATCTCCTCCATCAGGTGTTATCCCATATGCCTTAATTAAATCCAATATTTGTTGTTTAGAGAAAGAGATAACTGTCGTTTCAAAGTGAGCATCAAAGGTCCGTATATTTTGAGATGAGAGAAACATATTGCCGTCACCTCCCCATGTCTCATTATCTGTCTCAACTTCGACGATCAGATTATCTACTCCTGCTACACTGACAGTATAAGTGTAACGGTTATTCCGGAAAATATCGAAATTCGTATAATCTGCTTCTTTATTTTTTTCCCAAACCCCCAGATGAATATAATAGGTAACCTGCGCTTTCACATATTTTTTACCATCCACCTGATTAACGGTTTGTGTAGTCATACCTTCATACGTACCGTGCAAAACAAGGTAAGTAGAATTGTCGTTGGCCACTACAAACTCTTCCGGTTTACCGTTTGTCTTTTCTCTTTTATCGCGACTATCAACAGGAATGTCGCTGGATTTCATTTTCTTTCGGTTTTCCATCATCAGGAAAGAAAAAGTATCAAAACCTTCCCCATCTTTCGTGAAATCGGCATTAGCTTTAGAGTTGAAATAATCCGCAGCAGCATCGGTTTGATAATCAGTTGTCTGTTCGAAAACATTCGTACAAAAGGAAAGTTTCTTAACCTGCCAACTGGTTGGAGTAAAAGTAGCCTCGTCGTTTGTACACTTTACTTTAAAATTGACAGCTGCCATCACATGTCTGAGCTGTATCTTACCGTTGACTACCCCGTCTGTACCGATCGAACAACTCTGGTCGGCCTCATAATTGTAAGTTTCTTTGTCAGGAACTACGCAGCCACTCATCAGAAATTCTCCGTCGAGAACAGAGATGCTTTCTTGCAGTAATTTTGTATTAAGTTTTTTCAATTCGTCGAAAGAAGAGACGCTCTTCAGAGCACTCGTCAAGTCAAACAGAGAGTTTTCATAATTTGCTATGGCGTAGATATAGCGTGTGCCGGAGGTTGTATGGATGCTTATATTTCCACTCTTCAATTCTTCTGGAGTACAAATGTAAGTATCCCCTACCTGAGACCCATTTTCCTTAAAGATAAAGATCGCAAGCGAACTGACCTTATTATCCGTGCTAATATCTGTAGCACGGGTCTCAATCTTAACCGGATTGGTTGTTTGGAAAGAGAGTGTGGCAGTTACCGGTACATCTTCTTCCACTGCCGGACCAACCAACGTTTCGTTTGTACATGCAACACATGTAAAGAAACTGATCAATAAACAGATTAAGTTTTTATTAGAGTGTATCATCATTTTATTTATTTATTTTTCTGTGAATACTAAGATCTTCATTCCGGGAGGTGTATATGATTAGTTGTATGTAATATCCTGGTTATCGTTATCTGTAATACTAACAATTTCATATCCAAATTCAACATCAACATTCTGACTAATAGTTATTTTTGTATTGACTTGCTGGTTGTAAGATTTTCCGGCAATCAGAGAATCCAGCTTTCCATCCTCTTTAGATTTGAAAGAAACCGGGATTTCCTTTTCAATCGTTTTCGTTACAACTCCATCCACTAATATTTCTAATTCAGCATATACATTCAGTACAGGGGTTGCTACTGCATAAGTGATGTAGGAAAAAGAGGTTTCATTATTTAATGATACTTCCGTGTTTGTTTCAACAGTTTGAGGGGCATATACTATCATTGAAGTTTCAGCAATACTGGCAATATAGCGATATGCCTTAAAGTTAACTGTAACGTTATTTCCTCCGGTAACCTCCGGTGCATTCAAAGTAACATTTACGCGGGCTGTCAGTTGCTTCAGTGTAACATCCAGGCTGTTATTCGCTGCAGAAAGTGTAACATTTGTCTTTATACCTACTTTTGTCAGGTTATTCAGGCTTCCTACCGTCATGGAAGTAAACCCGTTATAAGTGTAGAGATTATCAAAAACGCTTGTATCATCCACATTTGCCACAACGATCACTGTCACATTTCCTGCTTTTGCATCGATTTCGGTTACTGTCTTCGGAGTTTCCTCATAGCCACCTGTAGTACTTCCGAAAGCATACCCTACACGTTGGTTAGATTCTTCTTCAAATACAGCAATTACATAATTCTTGATTGCCGATTCGTCTGATGAAGCATCGCCTTTCGTGCTAACCTCCTCCGTCATCATGCGTACAGATATGGAAGTTGTGCCGTTGCTTACGTTTGTGTTTGTCATATTATCGTCGATACCTTCGATTTCTGAAGAACAGGCTGTGAATGACAGAACCATTAAAATTGCTGATATGATATTTTTTGCGTTCATAGGAATGAATGATTATTTACGAATTAAAATTTTACCCTTACGATTACAATGCAAATGTACGGCGACGGCAAACAGCAGACGATAGGCAAATATTACAGGGTGGCACGGTATTTTTTAAAGCCTTGATTTTGATAAAAACACCCTATGAAAACGATAAATTTACCCTGTCAAACAGGGGGATTAAGCGAAAACAAACGATCGAAAAAAATCAATAAAAAATTATTCTCACAAGATTGATAAAAACGCCTTGGTAACTGAGAAAAGCGATGTTTTTTATGAATACCTTCGCAAAGGTGGCATTTATTACAGAAAAAAGGGAAACGACCGGCTGATGACCTGCGTTCCCCTTTTCTTCTCAAAAATACAACACTAACTATCTATTCAATTTCCGGACGGTCGCCTCCGCCTCCCGGGGTTTCCGGGTCAGTAGGAGTATCAGGTTCGGTGGGACGAACCGGACCTCCGGTCGACGGGGGGACTGATTGTTTCAAAACTTGCTGCTTATAATGTACTATCTCCTGGTTTTGTAATGCGATCAGGTTCTTATAAAGGGCGTCTCCTTCCAATACGGCATGCGCATTGATCTGCCGGACTACTTCCTGGTAAACTGCATCGGTCGCTTTACGGGCTTCGGCCAATTTATAATCCGGTTTGTCGAGTAATTCTTTATTACGGCTGTCGGTATAATTGCGGACATTGAGATTCGATTCTTTCAACTGGGTGAGAAACAGGTCCAGTCCGAGTTTATGAACTTCTGACGCATATTTATTTTCCAGATCATATATTATGTTGATCAACAGACCGGTCTCTTTATCCAACTGGCCTCTTACATTGAGTTTGTAATCTTTGATCAACTGGTTCACCTTAACGGCTGCATCATGAATGTCCGGGTCTGCAACAGACAACTGCGCATTTACAACCGCTTTTATGGCCATGAAAAGGGTGTCACGCTGTCTATCATATTCATCTATCTTGTCTGAGTTCAGGCTTTTTTGCGAAATTTTCAAGGCGATATCTTCATTGTCGATGGCTTGTTTGTAGGCGGGCAAAACCTCCGTAAGTTTACCTTTCACTGCCGTATCGGCATCGATACGGCTATAAAAATCGACATTGTAAAGATAGTGTGCTCCGTTATTCATACGGCCGACACTGATTGTGCTAATTTCCATGTTATTTATGATTTTAATGATTTATTGATCTTGCAGTGCTGCACAGCGTCCATACAGTCCTGTTTGAGGCTTTTGCAGTACTACAAACTGTCCGCGCAACCGTGTTTTGCCTTTTGTAGCACTGCAAAACGTCCGCGCAGTCGTGTTTGGAACTTTTGCAGCGCTGCAAGAACCGTTACACGAGTGTATGGGAGGTTTGCAGCGCTGCAAAAGGTTTTTATCAGTTTACATCTTCATGTTGCGTCTCGACAGACCACTCTTCGGGAGTAACGGTTACTTTAACATAAGCATTCTCCTTATACTCCTCATCGCCGGAGCCTTTACCGGTGATCGTGGCATTGATACGGATCACGTAATTGCGGATGACACCGGCAAGGATATGTTCTGTATTATTGGCATCCGTCCCCTTCATATTCTCCAGCCTGATAAAGAAATAGCGGTCTGACAGGATCGGAGTATCTCCTTCAAGGATATCCCCTTTCAATATCAATGTTGTGGGATTCGATGTTTCCGTATTCTCCGTTACGTAGCATTGCCATTTGTTCGCTGGGACATAACTATTGTCCGCATCGATCACAACAGGATTCTCACCGACAGCCGGAAACAGGTCGAGTCCGGAAAAATAGTTTTCGCCAGCCTCCCGTCCGTGAAGAAAAGTTCGTCCCTCCCCTGTAAGTTCCACGGAAGCATCCGTGCTTGAATGATCCGCCAGGCAGGTCGCATTTTTAGCATCAATCACATAAATCCGCTTCAGATGGAAACGGGCATTCGCTTCTTTCAGGTCGGCGGCATTATCGCCACTCCAACTGACGCTTATTTGCTCGAGGTCGATACGGCTGGCGGTACGGTAGACATTGACCGCTTCTTCAGATAGAGAACCGGCTCCGGTCGGTTTATTGGGAAACGCTTTATCCGGTCCCCAATAGTTGGCTCCCGGCTTAAGCATTTGATCTGTAATAGTCATAAAACGGCTGCACATCGGCTGGTTATCGACCTTGATATTTTCTAAATCATAGGTCTTCGACTTCAAATCATCCAAATTTGAAAAACTCTGATTCCCGACGTTGACCAAAATCACGTAAGTGTATGGCGTATCGCTTTTGGCACTGATCCGTATCGTGTCGGGAGTAGTTTCCGCCTGTATGTCCTTATAATCCACATAAGCGGTCGTCAGCAAACTACCGTCGGCTTTGAACAGGGCGGCACAGATATTATTGATTTTCTTCTCGCCATTCTTTGTTTCCGGAGTCTCGGACTTTGCAGCTTTCGTCAGTATCGAACCCGGTGCGATCGCCATTGTCAGCGTTGCATCCTGCGGCACGACCACTTCGGGACCGTCATCGCCATCGGACGAACAGGATACCAGGAGGCTTAATGCCAGCAGGAAGGGAGTTATATTGATTGTTTTCATATCGTTCTTTTTTTATTCTACTTCTTCGGTTTGATGTACATATCCCCAGCCTGCCACTTCGACACGGACGTCGAGCGAGGCATCGTCGTTCTCTTCGGGATCGAAACTCGTTTCCGTGAAGGTGACATGGAGGCGGTAGATATAATTGCGCTTCACATAATTATGATCGTAACCGTTCAACACACCGTTGCGGTTGATCGGCGAAGTGAAGATGCGGGTCTGGTTCGTTTCCACCAGGGTTGCCTTTACGACCAGCAATGTCGGGTCATTGCCGGACGCCATGTTTTCGAAGGCATAGGTTTCGAGAACAGGGGTCAGGCTCGGTGTATTGTCGGTTACCGTCAGGTTGAAATCGCTACCGAGGTAATCGGACGGATGAGAACCGGGGGCAAAAAGAGAGGCGGCTTCCGTGACACCCGCCCCATAGATCAGGTTGGCCTGTCCGGAAGGGACTTCCACTTTTCCCCAATCCTCTTCGCTGAAGTAATAAGAACTGCTTTTCACGTTTGCCAGGGCGATATGGTCGATCCGCACTGTTTTCCCTTCCAACAGGGAACCGGCAAAACGGGTTTCGATCGTATTCATTTCCACACGAGCAGCAATACGGGTGAGCAGCAGAGGGGTGGAAAGATTATCAATGTTCGTTCCGGCTGTATAGCCGATCAGGTTGTCCTCCCCTTTCACCAGTGCTTGTTCCGTACGGACTACCTGTGTGCTGAAAGTCAATGATTCCTGCGTCTGTGAAGAAAGGTCGGCCAAACGTGACTGCAAACCGGCATAGTTACCGACGGAACGATCTATATTTCCGGGAATGTTTGCCAACACGACCAGCATAACACGTTCGGGAGTAGTCTCTATATCGGTAATGACCAACTTATCGGGCTCGGGATTCTCCGCACGCCCGTAGCCGATCAATGCAGAACCGTCGCTGTTAAAAACAAATGCGCTCAGGTTGTGAATGTCACTCTCGCCGGGCAAGACATTCGGATCGTCGCCTGTTGCCTTACTTCCCGCCTGACTGCGCAATTGCAACCCGACGGAAAGCTTGGCCTGTTCGACCGGCGGTGTGACTGGCCCGTCGTCTTTCGAACAAGAAGCCAACATGATGGCAACAACTATGGATAAAAGTAATTTATATCGGATCATCTTTCTGAACTGATTTAATTGTTGATTGATTTAAAATTCGATATGGTCGTCCACCGTACCCCAGGGACAGATCGCCTGGCGGACGGAAAGCAGGGCGCCATCTTCACCGAAACGCAGGATGACATAAAGCACTGCGGCTTCGGGAGCGGTGAGCGGTTTGCCGTCGTCGTCGTGGGTAGCAACGTATTGCCTTCGGCTGTCAGTTGCACGTTCAGGTTCTCGCCGGAACACATCCGGTAGTTGGGGGCGAAATATTCCTTGTTCTTATCCCAGTCGGCATCGGGATGGTAATAGACGCTGTCGCCTGTCAACTGTCCCTGATAGTCGAAAGCATCTAACGTGCGGTTGACGTAGTAGTTGCAATCGGCATCGGCCGGTGAGTCATATTTCCTCAAGGCATATTTGATATTTTGTGTCACGATATTGACTTCTGAGAGTTTGGGGCGGACCACGATCGTGTCGTTATCGTAGAGGCTGCCTCCCGCTTTGGTCTGCACCAGGCGGTTTCCGTAGAACAGGTCGTCGGGTTTCTGAGCCAGACCGTCACGGCTTTTGAGTTTGATCTTCAATTCTTCGATCAACTTGCTTTCCGTGACAGTCTGGCTTTCTCCGGACAGATTTCCCCAGGCTATCACATGCAGGTTACAGTCTTCCGGATAATTCAGTCTGATTTCTTCGCGGTTGCGTATTTGCCCTTCCGTCATACGGACGGTTTGGAGATATTCGTAATTTTCATCGAAAACATAGAGGGAAGCATCCGCCAGAGCAGTTGGCGTAACATCTTCACCCTTCGCATTTTCCGCCTTTAAGGTCAGCTTGTAACAGGCTGCCAGATTCTCCTGTATGCAGCCGGAAAGTAACAAGGTTGAAGCGCAGACGGCGGCTACCAACCATCGACAGGTATAATTGATCTGTTTCATATTATATTTCGATTTCTTCATTTATGGTAATTTCTTCAAGCGTTATTCCTTCCCACGATTTAACGGTGATAGTAACGGATAATGTTGCATCATCCTGATTGTCTCCCGGGTCATGGGAACCTTTCCCTTTAACTGTGGGAACAATCTTATAGATAGTGTTACGCTGGACGCCTTTTTTTAGCTTAATGCGATAATAGCGGTCAGTAAGGACTGCCTCATTCACTGCATCATAGATAGTCCCTTTAAAATAGAGAATAACCGGGGCGACTCCCTCCGCTGTATACGAATTAGTCATTGCATAGAAACTGGCAATGTTCGTATGAGGTTGTTCGGCTTCCGCTCCTGTTACGATAACAGATGTATCTTTTTTCAGATAATCAGCCAGAACATTTCCTGCGACAATCTCTCCTCCCTGAGAATAATCCTTAATACCACACAAATAATTATCTTCTATGAATTCCATCGTATGCAAACCTTCGGTTTCTGATAAAACCGAACCTGTTTTTGTGTCATATAAATACGATTGAGGACGAACATTGGCAAGAAATACCTGAGATAACCGGAATTGCATTCCTTTCAGATCCTTGGTACCCCAGTTAACTGCCAGTTCACTTAAATCCACACGGCCGACAACCCGCTTAACCTTCTCTGATATCTGATTTATACCAGCATTCTCCGCTGTCTTCTCAATCTTTACATCCCGGGCAATATTAGTCATAATAAAACCCTTTTTACCAACCTGACCGGTTGATTCGTCGACCTGGTCAGCTAATGAAATCGTTTTATCGTAATAATCTTTCGGCGTGAAAGATGATATTTCCCCGGCATTTGCAATCACCAGCAACCGATAAGTACCGGTTTTCAGGCCGACACGAACGGTGTCCTGATCATCATTGATGGTACGATAAGCACGACCGGCTACTTCGTTGTTACCATCGATAAAAACAACATTCAAGTCGTAGATTTCATTCTCGGCAGCAGTGCCCGGATCTGTTGTTGCGCCATCAGCCTTCGTTCCGTTAATACCGTCCACCGCTACGGAAACAGTGGCAAAGGCATCCTCACCGCTCGGTGTCGAAGCCGGTTCATCCTCCTTCGAACAGGCAGCCAGCAATAGACCGGATAAGAAGAACAGATATATTTTATTTCGTTTCATATCAGTTTTATTTTAGCTGTATTAATCAATTGAAGGATTCTCCACAATCTCACCCCAGGCCTGTACTTCGATCATACTTGTCAGCGTGGCATCACCGGACGGGTCATACGGAGTGTCAGAACCGGGACCTTTGATAACGACATCGATAGAGTAAATCACGTTGCGGCGTACATACAGATGATCCGTCACATTGGATATCTGATCGTGCTGTCGGTTTACAATTACGGGATAATAGGTATCCACGTTGCGAGGGTTCCCGTTTTTGTCGGTATAACGGTAAGTTCCGTGAAGGATCAACAGCGTATGCCAGGTTGTTTCCTGCATATTTTCAAAAACAGTGTAAGCATTGGCGGCGCAGTTGGCGATAAGGCCCGTTTCGTCGGTCGCTGTACGGAAATCATAATTATAGGCTGTATGTAACTGATCCGACAGTTTGGAAGTACCTTCCTTATAAATACCTTCAATGTCGGGATTTGCACCTGTCAGGAAGAAATCAGGAAGGGAAGGGTCGGAAACTTCCACAGCGCCCCAATCTTCCGTACTGATATAACGGGAATAATTTTTGACATTTGCCATAAATACGGATTCCAGTTTAAAGCTGGCTTCGTCGCCATATTCTTCCAGCGGACGCAGGAACAACTGGTTCAGGTAGACACGGGCAATCAAACGGTAGATCGTTACCGGAGAAGCGCTGATCTGGTTGGCTCCCGTCTTCTGCAAACCGATCGTATTTTTTCCGGGCTTCAAAGTGTAAGTCTGTACTCCCGAACTCATTGTCGGGGCTGTATCTTCGTTTTCAATCGTCTTGGTAAGGCCCAGAAATTGGTCCAAAGTGGTTAAACCGTCGAAAGTACCTTCGGGTGCATTGGCGACTAGCAGCATCCGGATAGTCCCGGCTTTCAGCGGGGTAATATCTTCAACAGTATTTGTTTGTGTGACTTCGCGGGAGACGATCAATTTGTCTGCATCCTCGCCGGAAGTGCCGAAAATAGCCACATACAGTCTTTCGATTCCGGAGTCACCGGCTCTGGTCCCAATCTGTGGAATCGTGATGCGTAATGAAAGTGAAGTATCTCCGGTTTCATCTATCTCCGGATTCCCATCATGGGAACAGGATAGCAAAGCGAGAAACAGGAATACATTGTAAAATAGAACCCTACTATTCATAGATTATATTGTTTTATAAATCGTCAAACCGGAATATTTTTTGAGAGTGAAACCAACCCGGGATTTCTCCCGGATTGGTTCGTTAGAATTTCGAATAAGGATATTGAACGAAAAACTAGTATAATTGATTGTTAGTCGATGTCAGGGTTAAGAGCTACCGTACCCCAAGGAACTATTTCAATATTTGATGTTATTGATGCAGCTCCAGTCGGAGTTTCTGGATCATCACTACCAGGACCTGTGATAGTTGCATTGATTACATATTTCACATTACGCAGAACACCGAAATGTGATAGATTTGTATAACCACTATCATTTGTAACATTACTTGCTGTTTCATTATTATTAATATATACAGTCCAGTAAGCATTCTCTGATGTTACAGTTTGACCATTACTAGCAGTATAAGTATAGGTACCCTGAATTACTAAAGCCGTTGCTTTTTCTACACTAGCTATTCGAGTACTAGAACTATTATCATATACAAAGAACTCTCCATCTTTTGCACTAACTTTTACTTCATTTGTTCCTGTAATATCCTGAGAGAAAGAGTGAGTATAAATACCTTCAGCACCTGCTGTATTAGGAACAATATTATCTGCAGCATCGTTTACAACAGGACACCATGCAGTAGCAGCACCAAAAACTTTTACATTACTACGATAATGCATAATAAAAGCTTTGCTTACTACCAACTTTGCATTCGTAGCAAAATCCGCACGTGGTTTTAATGTGATACTTTCCAAATCAATATTGGCGACATTTCGGAAAACTTTGATGTTATCTGTAAATCGATTATCTGCTACAGGAAAGACAGTTTCTGAATTTGCAGAAGCTACATTTCTACCTTTTTTTAAGTTATAAGATATAGTAGCACTAGCCATCAATGGTTGGGCAGAATTCAGGTCAGCAGCAAATATTGCTTCTTTAAATCCTTCAAGAGTTGTCTTTCTTTGAAATACATTTTCCGAAGGATTAACTACAACCAAAACCTTAACGGCCCCTTCTTTTGCATCAATACAATCAGTTGTATCAGTAGCAGTGTTTGCAATTCTTTCTTTGTAATTAATCAAAGCACCCGTAGCCATATTTGTCATCGCCCCGTCATTAAAAACGGCAATACCAATTTTACCAACTTCGCTACCTTGAGCGTTAGATTTTGTCTGACTTTTCAAACTAGAACCATTAGAACCTACTGCATTAAACGCCACCGTCAACGTAGCATCCAATTCCTGTGCCGGATCCGGAATATTCGGATCGTCATCATTTGAACAAGCGCTGAAAGCGCAAGCAACCATCGTTGCGTAAATTAAATTTTGAAATTTCATAACTTTATATATTTTAAAAGTGATAAATCATTTTACTACCCTATACTTATTATTCTCAGATTTCTCTTTTGACTATCCAGATTATTAAGTTTTCTGTATCATTGTCTCTTGTTGACAGTGCAAATGTAGAAAGCTTTGTTTTTAGGGTTTGTCGGTATATTTATCACTCATGTGAGGTAATTTTTAAATGATAAAAATTCCTCTGTTTGTTTACATTTGTTTTAATGAATACCACGCTTATGCCTTTACCGGTTGACCATATTGAGATGGATTGACCCCATATTGTTCGGTAAAACGCTTGCGGAATGTCGCCATATCGTTGAATCCGACCATTTCACAGACCTCTATAATAGAATATCGCTGCTGTAAAATCAATTCAGCCGCATGTTTGATACGGACACTCCGCGTCAATTCCAGGATGCTGCAATTTGAAAATGCTTTTACCCTGCGGTAAAGCGTCGGAATACTCATATTCATTTCGTCTGCCAGGAATTTTGCATCAAAACAAGGATCATCCAGATGTTCTTCGATAGTCTTGACTATTTTATTCATAAAAACATTTCCTGCCGCTTCAATCTCATTTAACGGGGCAGGTACTGCAACAACCGCTTCTTCCGTATCCGTTGCCGACTGAGTATAGAACGCCCTCATTTGCTCACGGCGTTTAAGCTGACTGATCAATTTACTACGCAATACTTCAAGGTCGAAAGGCTTGGTAATATAATCGTCTGCCCCTGCTTCAATACCAGCTATCACATCTTCATTCTCCACTTTGGCTGTCAACATGATAACAACCGTCTGGCTGGTTGCCGGATTCGTCTTTATTTCCCGACAGGTAGTGAATCCGTCCTTTACAGGCATCATAACATCACACAAAATACCGTCCGGATATTCTTTTTTTGCCATTATAACACCTTCCTCACCGTTACGAGCCTCGAATATCTGGTATTCCTTTCCTAAAGCCAGTTTCAGGAACCAACGGATCTGGTCGCTGTCGTCAATAATCAGGATTTTCTTTCCGGTCTCTTTCTTCTTGGGAATAAGCTGAACGAATCCGGCAATCTCTTCCTTTTGAAGTTCGTTAAGATTTACCAGGTCACTGTCAGGTTCCACAAATTCGACTGGCAATTCCATCAAAGACCGTTTTCCCAACGGAATAAGGATCATGCAACGAGTCCCGCTCTGTCCTTCCATCGTCTCCTGAATAAATTTTGCATGTACCGATTCTGCCATATCTGCGATCTGCTTCAAACCGATACGGGCACTGTCCTGCGCATCAAGACCGTCATCCTGCACACTCAAGGAACAACAGGACTTGCCGTCGACTTTGACTACTGCTATGTCAATCGTAATCTTCCCATACATAAATGTATTCTTCAAAGAATTGGATAACATAGTACGCAAAGCATATTCCATCTTCCGGCGGTCTACCCACACCCATAAAACAGGTGTCTGCGTATTGATTTTAAAATCAATATTGTTCATGGCAATCCAGTCAACAAACAGGTCGCATATCTGCTTCGTTATATCCACCAGATCATAGCGGGCTATTCGCATATGGTTAGCGACATCATCACCGTGGCGAATATCTTGCAACTGATACATCATATCCTGCAAAGCAAGTGTATTGCGATAGGCCGAAAGAACCTGGGTGGAGACCAAACCATCGAGTTCACGATTCTGCACTAACTGTCCCAAGTATCCCAATATCAGGGAGAGAGGCGTACGCATCTCATGTACCGCTTCAACGAAGAAAGAGTTATGGAGTTTTTCCAATTCCTCCGCTCTCCGGATGGCTTCTTTGTATTTGGCTTCATGCTCATGGCCCCAATCGTCCGTCTCCCTGATCTTCTGTACCATGAGTTGTTGTATCTCACGGTTCTTGATGGTCAGCGTATCGACGGTCCGCTTCAACTCTTCGTTCTCTTGCTTGAGCTTCACAACTTCTCCGTCTCCTTGTCTTTCCTCTTTTTCCTGTTTATTATTAAACAGACCAGCGATTAGTGTTCGAAATTGATTAACCATTTCCATATGTATCAAGATTTACTATTTTTCATTTACTGATATCATTGATATTTAACATATCTTCCCCTATTCAGTAGAAGTTCGGTATCTTTTTTATGGATTTACTGCTGATTATTGCCTCAAAGTAACCAATCATACGAGTCCGATTGTAGAACATAAATTACATGTAACTACTGACAGACAACGATTTACACTTTATAGAACAATATATACATAGTCCATACAGAACTATGGTTCAGAGAGATAGACAATAAATTTCTGTTGTTTTTCAACAGAAATTTAAGGTCCCCTATTAAGGAAGAATGGAAGATGATAAAAGAATAGAGGAAGAATAGCCCCTATCGGTTGGAATTATTTTTTCCTGTAAAGATACCGGATAAATAACAGGCCTGTAAAGCCACAAAAGAGAAAGAAAAAGGGTAAAACAAGGGTCACGTTATAAAATAAAGCCTAGAATTAGTTCATATCAGATTATTTTATACCTTTGAATCCGAAAAATATGGAGTTCTGTATGAACTCCGTTCATTTTCATTGCTTATTGATCTTCTCAATAAGAGCCTCACACGGTTTTAAACGGATTGTTTTACGGGGATTAAGCATCACTTTCTCTCCCGTTCTCGGATTCCGGACCTGTCTCCGCGATTGAGGTAAAATAAATATCTTACCAAACTCGTGAATTGCCACTTTTTCATCAGTTATTACCCCTTCAACTACAATATCCAACAACGTATTCAGATAAATACGACTATCTACCAAAGTTATATCCAGCCTTTCTGCCAGCATTCTAACGATTTGTGTTTTATTCATTCTCTACTAATTATTGACTGCGAAAAATTCATTTATTATACCGGTCACAAAGTTCGGACTTTCAATCATACTACACAATCCGGATTTTTTTCATAATATGTTCTGTTTTTGCTTTTTTACTAAAATAATACGGCCTGCCCCCTCAAATCCGGGAACAGGCCGCATATCATTATATTTGCTTTAATTTAGAACGGGACCTCGTTACTACTGCCCAGGTTCAGGAAATCTGCACCGGCAGGCGGTATCGGAGGTAACGAATCGTCACTGTTCATATTCGATGAAAACTCACGGACAGCCACATCTTCATCAATATTCATGAACTTCGCATAATCGCCCTTAAATCGCAGACGCACATCACCCGTCGCACCGTTACGATGCTTGGCTATGATGATCTCCGCCAATCCGACCAGCGAGTTACCGCGTTCATCTTCCGTAATCTTATAATATTCGGGACGATGGATAAAGCAAACCATATCCGCATCCTGCTCGATCGCTCCGGATTCACGAAGGTCGGCCAACTGCGGACGTTTTCCTTCAGCTCCCTGACGGCTTTCCACACCACGGTTCAACTGCGAAAGTGCGATAATCGGGATATTCAGTTCCTTCGCCAACCCTTTCAACGAACGGGAGATGGTACTTACCTCCTGCTCACGGCTACCGAAACTCATACCACTTGCATTCATCAACTGAAGGTAGTCGATGATAATACATCTTACCCCATGTTCACGTACCAGACGGCGTGCCTTTGTACGCAACTCGAACACCGAAAGACTCGGCGTATCATCCACATAAATCGGAGCATCATACAATTCCTTAATCTTGAAGTCAAGCTGCTCCCACTCATAGCTTTCCAGGCGTCCGCTTTTAATCTTCTCACCCGGTATCTCACATACATTCACGATCAGACGGTTTACCAACTGAACGTTACTCATTTCAAGCGAGAACAAGGCAACCGGCACATTATGGTTCACCGCCATATTCTTCGCCATCGAAAGTACAAACGCCGTCTTACCCATCGCAGGACGGGCAGCGATAATGATCAAGTCGGAATTTTGCCACCCCGAAGTGATCTTATCCAACGCATCGAAACCGGTACGCGTACCGCTCAGACCTTCTTTCTGGTTTGCCGCTTTCTGCAACATATCCATCGCATCCTTGATAACCGGATTGATCTGGGTCACGTCTTTCTTTACATTCCGTTGCGAAATCTCAAACAATTTACCTTCGGCCTCCTGCATCAGGTCTTCCACATCGATCGTCTCATCAAACGCTTTCCCCTGTATCATGGCCGTAAAAGAGATCAACTCCCTTGCCAGATATTTCTGGGCGATAATACGGGCATGATATTCAATATGCGCACTACTGGCAACTTTACTGGTGAGCTGCGAAATATAAAACGGTCCACCCACCTGATCCAATTCGCCGCGTTTCCTCAACTGCTCCGTCACGGTCAGCATATCGACCGGACGCTGACTGGCTGCCAGATCCACAATAGCTGCATAGATCATCTCGTGCGACTTTTCATAGAAGCATTCCGGCTTCAATATCTCACTAATGATCGAATAAGCATCCTTCTCAAGCATCAAGGCACCTAAAACGGCCTCTTCCAACTCGCGTGCCTGTGGCTGTAGACGCCCCATATCGGGCACGACCACAGGCTTTTGCTTTCCCCTTCCGGAGTTTCCTCTCCCGGTATTTTTAGTTCCTTCTGCCATTCTCTTTTGTAATTTTCGGACACCAAAAATACGATTTTTATTTGGTTTTCATTCCTTTTTTTTACCTTTGCAGCCGTAAAAAGTAATTAACTAATTATGGACGACAGTATTCCGCGAGAAACATTAACAAGTAAAAATTAGCGGACGGGGGTTTCTTATTACCTCTGTTCGTGTTAACAACGAAAGGAGGCAATAATGAAAACATTTCTTTATTGTGAAGCCGGTTTTGTGGAGAAAGACCAGTGGCTTCCTAACAGCTGGGTAAATGTAGAATGCCCTACACCCGAAGACATCCAATACCTTTTAAATCAATTTCACGTACCCGAATCATTCCTGAGCGATATCGCCGATACCGACGAACGTCCGCGTATCGAATACGAAGGAAACTGGCTGCTGACTATCCTGCGTATCCCGGTACAAAGCAAGGAAAGCGGTATTCCCTTCACCACCGTTCCGATCGGCATCATCACCAACAATGAGATTATTATCTCGGTATGTTATCACAAAACCGAGTTATTACCTGATTTCATCCGTTATAGCCGGCGTAAAGAACTTGTCGTACGTCATAAATACGACCTGATCCTGCGTCTGATCCACTCATCAGCCGTCTGGTTCCTGAAATATCTGAAACAGATTAACAACGAAGTGGCACGTGCCGAAAAAGCCCTGGAAAAGAGTATCCGTAACGAAGATCTCCTGCGGTTGATGAAACTGGAGAAAAGTATGGTTTACTTCAACACTTCTATCCGTGGAAACGAAGTGATGCTCTCGAAGTTGCAAAGCATTTTCCAGGAACCGATGTATATGGATGCGGAACTGCTGGAAGATGTCGAAACAGAGTTAAAACAGGCACACCTCACGGTGAACATTTACAGCGATATCCTTACCGGAACGATGGATGCTTTCGCCTCCATCATTTCCAACAACGTGAATACCATCATGAAGCGCATGACCTCCATCTCTATTATTCTGATGGTACCAACGCTGATTGCCAGCTTCTACGGAATGAATGTGGTCAATTATATTGAAGACGCTCCCCACGGACTTATTGCGATCGTACTTTTATCGATCACCTTATCCGCTCTGGCATTCTTTATTTTCAGAAAGATCAAGTGGTTCTGATAATTACACAAAAACTCATACAAAAAAAGTCCCGGATATCCGGGACTTTTCGGTTTGTTTTGACGGGAAACAAATCGTTCTCCCGAAAAACGAAATATACTTATTTAAGGGTTGCGCCTCCGTCCCCACCCTGATTCCGGACGATCCAGGGTAAAACATTAAAATCCATTTTCAGATAAGCTTCGTATTCATCAGGTTTTTCCGGATCGATCTCCGGTGTTCCGGAACCAAGTCCGGAAATATTCGTCACCAGCAAACGGTAAATATTATTTCGTACTATCGCAAACTCCATAACTCCCATCTCGTTTTCCTTGTTATTATCCAGGTGCCTGATCCAATAATTATAATAGCAATAATAATTGTTACCTTCCGGATCTTTCCGGTAACGTTTCACAAAGAACTTTGCCAGTTCTTCATCAGTCGAATCTTCCGTAATGCCATCCAGTTTAAGTCCGGCATCTTTCATCGCTTTGATACTGCTATAAAATTTATAGTTCGCATAATAAATAGCATCAGGCCTTGCACTAGTTGCTTCTTTACCCTCTCCCCAAAGCGTACCGGGAACAAAACTTGCCTTAAACCGTACTCCGGTCGAATAAGCATTCAACTGTGCCGTTTTAAACATGCAATTCTCCAGACAATAAAAACCGTGGAACGCATCAACCGGAACCGACTGCCAGTTTTCAGCCACAGAAGTCAATGGATAAGCATAATAACTATCCGGATTATCAAACCCTTTCGCCCCGTCTACCGTTTTCGAAAAGAAATAAGGGTCGATCACATAACCGTTATTCGCATTTATCTCTCCGAAATTTCCATTAGCAATAGTATAGGAAGAAGGAGCATTATTTGCTGTCAGCACCGCCGTATGACGAAACGTATAGAACCATCGGCTCAAATTGATATACTGGAATCCGGTCAGACTGATAGAAACATACTCTTTTCCATTTCCGTCAACCAGGCTGTAATCCTCTTTCGACTGCCCGACCAGGACTTTAGCCATCACACGTTCCAGATTGATAGTCACGATGTCCGGTTCCTCCGACGGTAAAATCTCACGAACTGTCACTTTCAGATTTGAATCGGTCGTACCATCATACAAACCGCTATTATCGGCACGGTTTGTCATCTGCAATGTGCCGTCTTCGGTCAAGACTCCGAAACCATCCTTATAAGTAGACCTATCCACCAAATTTATAAACTCATTTTCCGTACTGAAAGAACCCGTAACATCTCCATTGGCAATCGTAAAGATATCATACGTACCCGGGTCTATCAACACCCGGTTGGCCGTATATTTCACAACATGCTCGTTTTGATTTCCGGACGAGCTATTTTCCGGTAATTGCGGACCGGCCGTACGTGTTATATTTTCCAGCCGAATCTTTTTATATAAAGCCTTCGTATCTGAATTAAACAGGTAGACATTAAGCGACTTCACATTATATTCGTTCGCATTTCCGGTTTCATAAATACCCGAAGTTTCGGCATCTCCGGCTTTAGTTGAAGAACTGTTGGGCACAACAAAAGCAAAACGAACATTTCCTTCTCCTCCATCCACAAAACCGGAATTATCTTCCGGCAAAACATCTGCATCATTAATACATCCGGCCAGCCCCAAAGCCAGCCATACTGATTTTACAAAAAGTTTGTTTTTCATACGATAAAAGTATTTAGTAAATAATATTCCAGACTAACTCAATGACGTTTATTATTCTCAAAAAATAATGTCAGATTCATGCCGGCCTCTTCCGAGCCTTCCGCTTTTGCAGACTTCAGCAAACGGATACCCTCATACAAATTTCCGGTCATTAACTCATATACCCCCTTACAGTTCTTATAGGCTAACGTTTCATGGGGTGCCATTTGCAGATATTGTCCGGCAGCCTGCCAGTTTCCCTGTTCGATGGCTGCCGTTGCCGCATTCTGGTTGGCTACCGGATGAGCCGGATAAATCCTGACGCTTGTTTCGATTATCTTATAAAACTGTTCCGGTTCATTTTTATAGCTTAATGCAACCATATACAGCTCACGCAAAGAGAGCATCTGAGGGTTCATTTCAGCCACTACACGGGCTTCCTCCAGGTTAAAATTCAGCTCTTTCTGATTACGTATATCCGTTGCATCGCTCTCTGGAGAAATATAAGATGCCTTTAATCCTGACAGGCCGGACACTGTCGACGAAGATGCGGCCTCCTCCACAACAAGCGGTTTCCCGCTATCCGGAGACAAACCGGATTTCGTCAAACGAACCTCTTCCCTAACATTCTCCCCGGAATGAGTCAACCGGTTCATTTTCAAAAACAACTCAGGTTTACGCATCCAGTTCTCCGCAATAACAGAAGTAGTATAGACAATTTCACAAGGCTCTTTTTCCGACAGTTCCTTTACAAGAAAAAAGTCATCTCCTTTAATTCCTTTTCTCTTATTTAAAACCCGGTTCCGTTCATAAGTACGATGTCTTTTTTTACCATTTAATAAAACGGGAGGTAACTCTTTTTCCAGCCTGTTTTCTTTAATAACCGGAATAAGCGTCAGGGCTTCGTTCGATGCAAAATCATGTGCATTGACCATGTACTTTATCGACACCATTAACGAATCCCCTTCCACAAAACAGGATTGCGATTTTATCTCCACATCGATATTTTTTGCTGATAAGGAGTTGCTAATAAAAAATAAGCCCAATAACACGAGCAAATTGATTTTCATATTTATCGTTTTTTTATTGTATAAAGTAGACTAAAGAGAAACCTAACTGAGTCGGACCAACATAATTAGTATGCGCTTTTTCTATCAGAGATGCCCCCTCCTTCCGCCCGTACTTATCATAACTCAAATAAGCATATCCAAACGCAATACTGGCCTCCAGATTCCACAACGGACTTATCATCCATTGATATCCGTAGGAAACCCCGCCACCAACCAGATTTCCTTGAAAACGATAATCGGACAATATCCCTCCGACATTAAAACGAGCATAATGAGCCTGTATACCGACAAAACTTCCCTGAAAAACATCGCCAAACCATTTCCTGAGCTCCGGCTGTATAAGAAGATGCTTCATCTTTCTGTTATCAGCAAAAGTCCACGGATTATAACTTATAATCGAACTGATAGAATAGGTATCATTACATTTTATCTCCCCACCGATATTCAAAGATGACGTCAAATCATAGAGAACATTACTTTTCACTGCTATATTCTGACAATTCATTTTTTGCAATACACTAATAATCAAAACAATAAACAAAAGACACTTAGGCTTATAAAACAATAAAATACCTTTATTGCAATAATTCATAATGTTACAAAAAGCAACTTTATAATTTCTTTTTTCTTGCATAACAAATATCATCGTAAATAATTAACACCATATATTCTTCACTTTTTACATTTTCACAAAAAAATAATGACTAGAATAAAGGATCGTTTTTTCTAGTCACTATTTCGAGAGTAAAATTCAATATATGATGATTATTGCAACTTCTTGAAAAACTACATTTATCTGTCTGTAATACAGCGAAATAAAAAGATTAAAAATGCTTTGTTTTTCATTTAATATAAAATATATTTGCACAAAATAAATGACTAAAAAAAACGATCGTTTTTTTTAGTCATTGCTTTATAACCTTATGAATATTTCATAAAAAACTCCGTATTTCCCGGTATTATTTTTAGTTGAAACCGGGAAATACAGAGTTAAATATTGAACACGAATAAAACCTATACCGCTATTTTTCCTGATTATTCAGTTTACGGACCAAATCGTCTGCTGTCCGGAATTTTATGGTTGTTCTCGGAGCAAGCATAATTGGTTCCATTGTTTGCGGATTACGAACAGGGCGGGACTTCTGGAGCACGGGAGAAAAAACACCAAGCCCTCCTATCCTCACCTTGTTCTCTGATTTTACTTCATTAAATACAGTATCGATAAATGTATTCAATACCTTTCGTACAGCACTTTGCGTGTACCCTGTCTGTTCTGCAATGGAGTATATCAACTCTCTTTTGTTCATCATATCTTTTACGATTTTTAATTGTTTGTTATGTTTAATCTGTTATTTCAAAAGCATTTCATTGTTATCTAATAATTTGCGTACCAACCGGACCTGTTCCCCAGACAAGCGTAAAGTCCTCAACCCTTTCTCATACTCACTTAGTTTATGAAAATCGGTACCGACATAATCATAATACCCTTCACGGAGCAAATGCTCCGCTACCTGCCGGACCTGTTTACCCTGTAAACCGGCTAAAGAAAACAGGTTCAGTTGAAATCTATACCCTTTACTTTTCAAATAAGAATAGTCCTCCTGTTTCATATACCCATATCGCTCCGGATGAGCGATAACAGGCGTATAACCATCCAATGCCAGGTTGAACAGGATTGTCAGAAATTTGTCGTGAGCCGACAAACAGGAAGTCTCAACCAAGACCTGCCTGCCGGGAAGTGTAAATAACATTCCCTTCATATATGCCTCAAAACCATCGTCCAGCATATACTCGGCAGCCAGGTGTAACTCTATTTCCGGAGGACAACATTCCTTCAAAATAGCATACTTTGCACACAGGAGTTCCGGTGTATTATTAGGAAACTCCGCCATAATATGGGGAGTCAGAAATATCCGTTTCACACCGACTTCCTTCATTCTCTCTAATGCAGCGATCGAGTCCATCAACGACTCCGATCCACCGTCCACATTAGGAAGCAGATGCGCATGCACATCTGTCATTCCTTCAAGCAATGTGGTACGGATTATGTTTTTCTTTGAGCTAAACCAGGTCAGCATATTGGAAAATAGTTTTTATTTTTTCTTTTCGTTCCCGTAGCCATAACCATAGCCGTAACCGTATCCATAGCCATAACCGTAACCATAACCCGAACGATTATAGCGGACACCATTCAGCACCAGACTCATATTCCTGAATTTACCCTGCCTGTATAGCTTTTCCAGTTCAGGTAACTGCCGGCGGTCCATCAACCCGGCACGCAGGATATAAATGGTCAGGTCGGCTACACGGTTTACAATCGCTGCATCGGCCACCAAACCGGCAGGCACATTATCCAGAATGATATAATCATACCGTTTCTTCAACTCCTCGATCAAAGCTTCCAAACGGTCGCTCAATAAAAGCTCGGAAGGATTGGGAGGCACAGGGCCGGTATGGATAATATCCAGGTTTGTGGCAAGTTCCTCTTTTTTTATGATAGAGTTGATGTCATCCACTTTTCCGGATAAATAGTTTGTTATTCCCATGTTAGTGGAACCACTAACATGGCCGCTAAGGGTACCCTTACGAATATCGAGATCGACCAGTATCACTTTTTTTCGGGTCAGGGCAAAACTCATGGCCAGATTCATCGATACAAATGTCTTTCCTGCATTCGGATTGAAAGAAGTAAACATCACCACTTTCATATCCTTCGCTTTCACACGCATGAAATCCATATTCGTACGGACAATGCGGAACGCCTCCGAAATACTGTCGCGCCCATTTTCACGCACGACTATTTCATCTTTATTCTTCTTGTCACGCAAAGGAATCTCACCCAGGAACGGGATCGATACGGCATCTTCCACATCCTTACGTGTACGCACAGTCGTATTCATGACCATCTGCAACCAGATGATACCTGCCGGAATAGCCAATCCCAACACTACTGCTGCCAATAAGATCATCATCGATTTCGGTGCCACCGGACTCCGGCTTCCCTGCGCCGCATCGATCACACGGGCATTACTTTCGGTAATCGCCTGCGACAAAGCATTCTCTTCCCGCTTATTCAACAAGTAGAGATACAACTCTTCCTTGATCTTCTGCTGACGTTCGACAGACAACACATATTTCTGTTGTGTCGGCACAGCCGAAATACGGCGGCTGGTCTGGGCTTCCCGTTCTCTGATATTCTTTATCTTGATATTCAGACCGACAATCAGGTTGTCGATAGCCCGGATAATCGTCTGCTTCATCGCACTAAGCGAATTATTCAGGTCCATCACCACCGGGTTCTTGTTACTGCTATTACCTATCAGTTTATCACGTTTCAGCAACAAGTTGTTGTATTCGCTGATTTGCCCTTCTATATTCACATCGGCAATCCCGGTGTTGGCAGGTATCAGGTCCGAACTCTTATGAGGGTCTGTCAGGTAATCGCGTATATATTTCGCCAAAGTCACCTGATTCTCCAGTCCAAGTCCTTCTTTGCTATACTGGCTACTCTCCTGAAGGTACATTCCCGTTTCCGAACTGATGTCCGTCAGCTGGTTTTCCCGTTTATACGTTTCGATATCGGCATCCACACTGCCTAACTCCTCTTCAATAATGATCAAACGGTCATTAATAAAGTTGGAGGTGTTCACCGTTACCTGGTTCTTATCGTTTATCGCGTCTTCGTTATACACGGCAATCAACATATTCAGAACATCTTCGGCACGCGGTATGGATACGTCCTGCAACGTCAGGTTGATGATCGTCGCCGTCTTACTGGCCAACGCCACCTGAAGGGAATTGCTATAAGTCAAAGCGATCTCCTCCCTGTTCCGCTTACTTATAGTTACCGCCTTCCCGAAATATTTATCCGCATAATACAACGTAGGGGTCACCACCAGTTTACCCACCGGAGTAGAGACCGTATCGTTCAATGCCACTTTCAAGCTCTTAGCCTCATTCGTCGAGAAACCGGACAACAAAATCTCTCCGGCCGACAAAGGTGTCGCTACCAAGGAAAAAGACTGCGAAGCCTCCGCTTCCGGGAACCGTACGGCTATCGGCGATTGCGTATACAACTCTTCCGTCCGCAACCCGTCCTTTATCGTATAGCTGATATCCAGATTCAACCGTTCAGCCACTACCGACATCAGACGCTTCGACTTGAAGACCAACACTTCGTTGTCCACATTACTTTTTACATTGAACATATTCAGCTCTTCGAAAGCTGCCGACTCGCTGAGCCCTCCTCCCTTGCTATTGTCTTTTATCAGTACCGATGCCGTACGTGTATAGACTTTAGGAGCCCATTTCAGATACAGAACAGCGACTCCGGCACAAACCAGGACAGACAAAACGAACCAATACCAGTTGGCCAACACAATATGGAAAAGGTCACTCAGGTTCAGTTCGTTTTCTTCTCTTCGCAAGTTGATTGTTTCTTGTTCAGAATTCATTTGTAATCCGATTATTTAAAGATTAATACCGCAATCGTAGTCAGCAAGGAGATAACAGAAACCCAGACTCCGATCGAATTATTCTGGTTGATGCTGCTCTGACCCGATTTCGCTTTATTCGGTTCCACATAGACAATATCGTTCTGTTGCAGGTAGTAACAAGGAGAATTAAAAATATCCGCCGAACGCAAGTCATGGAACAGGATTGTACGTTTTCCGTTATTTTCGCGAATCACCCCTACCCGGTCACGACGTCCGTAGATTGTCAGGTCACCTGCCATACTCAAAGCCTCCAACAATGTGATACGGTCGCCGGAGATAGTAAAGCTACCCGGACGTCCGACTTCACCCATCACGGAAATTTTGAAGTTCAGGAACTGTACCGTCACAATCGGATCCTTAATCAAATCGCCTTCGATCAGCTTGTTTTTGATCAGTTCGGTCAACTGCATCCGGGTCAGGCCTTCCACATGGATTTCTCCCAAGATGGGAAAGTCGATGTTTCCGTTCGTATCCACCAGATACCCTAAAACACGTTGCTGTCCGCCAGCGTTAGAACCCAACTGATAACTTACCATCGGCATATTGAAAGGCAATGCCAGTTCCGGGTCGCGACTGTTCACCATAATAGCCAGCAAGTCGTCACCATGGATAATCACCTCATACTTTTGTTCGATCTCCTGTTGTTTCAACGGAACGACATCCTGCAAATAGATAATTTTTTTAGTCGATGTGCAGGCGGTAAAAAATACCGCCATACACACGACCAGATAGGCCACATACTTCTTAAACATAGTTACTTACAATATTAATTATGCTCAGGTTTCATGTTACCCTGCTCTTTCTCGATGTTCTGCGATACCGCTCCATACTGTTCGACAACAATGCTTTCCACGCCACGGTTAGTCTTAACACGAATCGTATATCTTATTACCGCCTGCTTATAAGTGACAGTCATCTTCATGTCGCCACTTACCGCCATACTCTTTGACATTGCGATTTCGGAAACACCTTCACTAGCCAAAACATTCCTTAAAGCAGCCATCAGCATTGCTTCAACATCACCCGTCACTCCTTTACTTTTAGATACGACTTTCCAACCTTCTTTCGCCTTAACGGAAAAGTCTTTCGATACAGCCGTTGTTTTTCCAAGGTTATCCACTTCTTCAGACAAGAGGGTTTCACTATTCGGTTCGGCCGACAAATCTGTAACCACTCTCAACTCGTGTACAGAAAAGCCATCCAACTGCAGGACATAAGATTTATCCGAATCATCATAAATAACTTCTGCATTATCCGTTCCGTTCACATAATGTTTCACTTCCGTGAAATAAACATCATTATCGGCTTCCAGCGCCTTTACCCTTATTTCCAATGGCTTTTCAAACTTGACACCGTCCGGTTGGCAATCAAAGCTAGATAACGCCAATGCAGAAGATGTTGTTTGCGGAGTAGAAGTCGACACCGCCTTATCGGCCACCTCTTTCAGCTTTTTATCAGCAGCCGGAACAAATGACGTGATTGCTATATCCGTTTCTTTTTCCACTGCGCCGGCAGGAACAAACGCTTCGGTATTTTGCGTAACAACCAGCAAAGCGTCTTTCTCAGGAGTTACTTTGACTGATTCAGCCTGCTTAGTCAGTATCTGCGAGTAAAATACGGTGGTACCTTTTTCTGCTTTGCTATCCACTGTCACTTCATTTTTAATCGTGATGTATCCGTCTTTGGCAAAGCTCAGTTCAAAAGAACCTTTCTTATCCACCTCGATTTGGTAAGCACCTGAAGCATCCGTTTTTGCCGACACCTTTCCGGCAGATACGGAAACATCCGCCAACGCATTCGTTCCGTCCGTTACCTTACCGGTTATAAAATAGGCTTCTTTTTCCAATGGGTTTTCTACTACTTCGGGAACCGGTTCCACTTCATCTTTTTTACATGAGTTGAAGGACAATCCCCCCACCATCAACGTTGCAGCCAACAGGCTCAACGACCAGAAATTAGTTGTTTTCATACTAAAAATGAATTAATTAATATTTATTATTTGTTGATAATATGTTTATGGAAAAGCTGTTATTTCAATTCTTGTCAGGTTTGAGCTATCCGATTATTTCTATACAGGAAATTATTTTGTAACAATTCTCAGAATCTCCTTCTTTATAAAATCCGGAGCATCATATCCCCGGCTACCGTTTTCGTCGGGGCGGACTTCGTAGCTGTAACCTAACAACTCGTCGCCATACGAACCGCCATGACGTGCCCTGTATTCATGGGCAAAATATTCAGGTAACCGGAAACGGACGGCTCTGCGTTTCCCCCGCTTCGTTCCCGGAATCGGGAGAGCAAAATGGAAACCACCATTCATCTCACCATCAGTAAACAGGCCATATACCCCGACCGTCACCTCACCGAAATGACGACGGCAATCCAACCGAGCTCCCATATCGCCATACACCAGCCGCACGGCCGCCAGGTCTATCTGCAAACCATAATGCGGTTCGTTATACCGTCCCCAGACGGAACCCGACACCCTTCTCCAGGTCGACACCACCCATTCCCCGCCATAGCAGGTACTCGACCCGGTCAGTCCGACATTCGCCCCCACCAACCACCGTCCCCGGGCCGGTTGATAACGGAGGGCGGCATCCACTCCCATCCGGTTGCCTGTAAAGTTTCCGGCCGTAAGCCGTCCCAACACACCACCCGGCAGACGAAATTCCTGCCGCAGCGTAATCACTCCCGGACGTATATATTTACGGAAATCAGTCATATTCGTATAAACCGGCAACACGACCTGCCCTGTCAGCACCGCCCCTTTCCAAAGGTCCATCCGGATAGCCGGAGAAAAATTGACCGCTACCCCATATAATTTATCGAGCCATGAATTCTGTAAGAACAGCTCCGGATACAACACCACATCTATCCGTCCCGCCATCTTATTCCGGCGTTCTTTCCCTTTCAAGCGCCGCATCACCTCATCCGTATCATAACTCACCTCCAATGCCGCCGTCTGCCGGGGCAATGTCAACAGCAATCGCGGTATACGGTCGTCCAACACCACCAGCTCATACGCTGCTGCCTGTTCCGTCTCCGGCAGGCTGCGCAAGGCTTCAATCACAGCCGCCAATCCGCGATACGTCCCCCGGTATATATTATCTTCATAGGCTATCGTACAAACCGAATCGGTCTGTGCCACCCGTATCTCTTCCATGCCGAGCGAAAGCAAAGTTTGTTCAGCCGCTTCTACTACCTGTCTTCCCGCCGGTTGTTGCCCCAGTAACCCTGTAACCATTCCCCAGGTCATCAGGCAAACCATTCCCAAACGATTCCCTCTCATTGACGGCCTCCCTTCTTTTTGAGCAATACCAGTTCATACCGTATCCCGCCCGACACCGCTTTCAGGTCGTAACAAAACAGGTGTATCGTAAAATGATTGAAAAGACGCACGCTACTACCCATATTCACCGCATTGCCGTCGTACTCCGCCATCAAGGAAAGCGGACGGCAGAAGGCGGGCGAATAACTCATCCCACCAAAGACTCCGTCACGAACAGCATGCTTACGGAACGGGATATTCCATCCGAATGTAAACGCCAGGTCATGACCGCCAGACTGAAAATGCTTTGTCGCTACCCCATACACCGACGAGAAATAACGATTGCCGGTCTCCCCGCTAAACGTATTCAGTTGCCCGGTCGTCAGTGCGTCACTACTCCCCACGACTACCGACGGCCAATATCGTCTCCTTCTTTCAACGGACGTATCCTGAGCGACACCGAACGGTCCTGATTCCATTTACCCGTTTTAAGTTTCATCAACGTACAGCGATAACCGACCTCCAGGCAAGGCAGAAAAGTCACATTCAGGAAATAATTCCCGGAATTATAATCCCAGAAATCAGGAAGCATCTGCTCCGGCAGATAATTCGCCCCCACCATAAACGTTCCGTCTACCTGCATATCTGCCGTCGGAATATTCAATAACCCCGTCACCCCCATCGAGTGTTGAGCGTATAAGGATGAGCCGCCCAGCAAAAAGCTCGCAGCCAAAACAAATAGAAAACATTTCATTTATTCGGATATTATAAGAAACTGTTCATTATTAAACCGCCCCCGGCCTGTCCAGCCACACCGAAACGTGGCGCAGTTGTTCCCGGCGTTCCGCCAGCTTTATAACCAGTTCGTGCTGCAACTCTTCATGATCTTCCTGCACTACCTGACGGACCAGCCGGGAGATCAGCCGGAGCAAACGAGCTTCGCTATACAGGAATAGCAGATAAGGCAGATATACATCGGACGATAACAGTTCCAGATCAGCCTGTAATTGCGTATCATATTCCCGATGCAGCTCAGCAACAACACATTGAAGCGGGGCCGACAACCCGTCTTCCGTTCCCGCCTCCTGCAGATGTTCGAAAATACGCTGATGATCCGCATCCTCAAACCAGAGATCATCCGTCTCCAGGGCCGAAGCCACCAGGTCGATAAACAAGTACTCCGCCCCTCTCAAACGAAAAGTAACCTCCGGATACAACAGGCAAACCGTCAGCAAGGCGCACTCCGACGAATGCGGCCTGTTCTGCAACCGCCCGATCATCCGCGCAAACTCTTCCCTGCCTAACCGACGGAATAAAGAATCCGGATCTCCCCCGCCAGGAATCAACGCCGAATCGGCATCCATCCCCGCTTCCCGCAAGCGCAACACCGCTTTCTTCGAAGCCGCCTGCCCCGCCTCGTCACCGTCGAGCAACAAACAGGCACGGTTGGTATATTTCTTCAGCAAAGCAATATGGCTGACGGGCAAAGCCGTCCCGCACAAAGCCACCGTATTGACAAACCCGGCAGCATGCATCGCGATCGCATCTTTATATCCTTCGGTAATAAACACATAATCTTCTTTCCGTATCACCGCCACCGCACGGTTGAGTCCGTACAAGGTAGCCCCTTTGTCATACCCATCGGCAGCCGACGAGTTGATATATTTCGGAACCGAAGTATCTTCGTCACACAACCGGCGTGCTCCCATCCCGACCAGTTTTCCATACTCGTCGCGCACCGGAAAAATAATCCGGTTGCGCATCACCTTCCATTCGGCAGGCACCTGCACAGGCGACATGCCCACTTCAAAATCCAGATAAGCAGCCGAAAGCTCCGAACACCCGCAGGCATAAGGCAACAACAGTTTCATAAAAGCCGCAAAATCCTTTGCAGGCTGTTTCGCCTGTCGTTTGATAGCCAGCCGCCCTGTACCGGGCATCACGAAATCCGGCTTACCCTCAGCAAATCTGCCTGCCGCCAGTTTCCTGACCGCATCACTCAACGTACAATGTTCCATCTTCCTGACAAACTCGAATACATCCCCATGTTCCCCGCAGGCAAAACAGGAATAAGTCTGTTTTTCGGGATTCACAATCAACGACGGATGGTGGTCCGGATGAAACGGACACAGCCCGACATAATTCTTCCCCTTAGGCTCCAAATGCTGATAACCGCCGATCACCTCCTCGATACGAACAGATGATTTTATTTGTTGAAAATCATTCTTCTTCATAACGCATCCGGTTGTCATAGTTAGTAATACGGGTAAATGACTTATTGTAACGGAAACGGGCAATCCCGGTCGATCCGTTTCGTGTTTTCAGTATATATAATTTCCCTACACCCCGCAGGCTCTCCCCTGTCGTCTCGTCCTTGAAAATACCGTAACGTTCGGGACGGTGAACGAAAAAGACACAATCCGCCACCTGTTCGATCACACCCGAATCACGCAGATCATGCAATTCAGGGACATACGCCTTTTCGACACGTTGTACACTATTACGGTTCATCTGCGACAAGACCAGCACCGGACAATTGGCATCGACCGCCACCTGTTTCGCTCCTTCTATATTACGGCCCACCAACTGGTCCATCGTCTCCCCGGCACGCCCTTTGCGTTCCATCAGATGCAGATAATCGATCACTACCAGGTCACACAGTCCCTTCTTCTTCTGTAACATCACCTGGGCACGGATATTCTCTATGCTATTGCCCGGCGTATGGTCGAAAAAGAGCGGCAGGTCTTCAAACTTTCCCGCCAGCCGTTCCATACGTTCCAGTTCAGCCGTCGTCAGTCCCTCGATACGTAAATGATCAGCATCCACACTAGCATAACCGGCAAAAAGACGGTTCATCGTCTGCATAGCCGTCATCTCCAGGCTGAAGAAACAGACCGCTTTTCCCGAAAGCGCTACATTCATGGCAATATGCATGGCGACAGCCGTTTTTCCGTCACTCGGACGTCCGCCTTCCACCAACAGTTCACCGTTGTAAAGTCCGCCCGTCACGTAATCGAACTCTTCGATTCCCGACAGGATACGCATTCTGTCATTCCCCGTGTTCAACCGTTCACGATGCATCTGAAGCACCTCGTTGGCCGTACATCCGATACATTCGAGCGGTTTGCCCACCGTGCATCTCCCACGCAGTTCGAGCAACGACCGCTCCGCCTCTTCTATCAACAGTGTGTAAGAAGACTCGAACCCGGCCGCCTTTGCGCCCAGCGTCACAAAAAGGATGTTCAACAGGCGGAGCATATACTGTCTTTTCACCTCTTCCACATAATAAGGCAAACCCGAAATATGGCGTATGCGTCCTACCAACGAAGCCATTCGTTTAATACCGCCCCATTCCTTCCAACGTTTCTCGTCGGTCTTACGCATTTCGGTATCGACCGTGATCATATCCACCGTTTCCCCCTTGTCGTAAAGATTGCTGACTGCCTGATAGATAAATGCCAGGTCCGGACGGCTGAACATCTCCGGTTTCAAGACGGGAAAGGTGCCCACTATCGCTCCGGCATCGAGCAGCAAGGCGCTGATAACGGCTTCTTCCACCTGTTCCACACTGATGTTGTTTTCTCCTGCGAATATTTTATTTTCGATATTCTCTGTTGCCATGGTCGATTCAGTTAACGTTTTTATTTGGATATTGCTTACTTCTTCCCCCTATCTTGGCCTCAGCCTCCGACAGGCGTGCAGCGGCATCTTCCGCCTGTTTCGCTTCGTTCGTCCGACTGGTTTTAGCAGTGTCACGCAACTTGTATTCCTTCTCCGAAGCAAAACAGAATTTATCGTATCCGTTTACGCGGATGACAGAGCCACCCGGTACCCGGACTATCTCTACCAGTTCTCTTTTCTCCAGTTTTTCAAGCAAGCGGCTGATCGAGCCGAAAGGTATTCCCGACAATCGCGACAGCTCACGATACGTGCCTACATACTCCCCTCTGTAACTCATTACCTGGTTATTTCCCAATTTCACCACCCTGTCATCGAAGTTGCATGAAATAAACAAAACCAAATGCAACCTGGCTAACATTTTTTCTTCTTTCTCCAAACTCAATACCCTAGCATATAAAACTCTGGGTACTTTTACGAATGAATGCCCCATATATTCGAGAGCCACCCGTTCATGTTCTTTGTTTTCTTGTCTCATGTGTATTACTTTAACGTGTAACATCTGAAACGCAATTTGAAACACTTTTAAAACGCTACTCATCCGGTTAACAAATAGATTTAAGCTTTTTCGAAACGCTTTTGAGACGCATTACCCTATTTTCTATATATATTAAAGAACTTCTTAAAAGAACATATAAAAAATAAACATTGATTTTCAACTTGCATTACGAAGACAAAAGTAGACGGTTCGGAAACGGATGGCAACCCGCTTTTTTCCGCATTTTATTTCTTTAGAAGGCTTTCTGACAACAGGTTATAAAATTAAAATACGTATTTTTGTGTAAATACAGTTTGTTAAACTAGTATAATCTATACTATGAATGACTCAAATGTGAAGTGAGATATTCTTTCGTACAACTCATTTCAAAAATGGTGAGCAGGGCGGCGGCCAATCTCCCGTAAGAAATATCTCCGAGTAAACCGGCTTCTCTCATTTCGAGAAACAGTTCTATCACTTTCGTCTTTCCCTTTTCATCCAATGGAATTTTTTCAAAAGCCTCGACCAGATTCGTGTATCCGAGTTGATGCAGGATCAATTCTTTATTGTTTTCGAAAAACTGCGTCCGCAGACTATCCCAACGACTCGTGCTTTTCGTGTCATTGCATGCCAGGACAGGGATGAGCATTAATATCAGACCGATTTTATCATCGTTCTTTTCGATTACTTCCTCCAGGTACGTATACGCAAGGTTTCTACCTGTCAAAGCGCCGATTCTTTTTTTACGATCTTGATCAGATCGATATGTTTTTTATGTAATAAATCCATATGGCAATTGTATTATGCTGTCAGAAAGCCTCTTTTAATTGTCAATTCCCTAACTATATAATCGCATACGGATAACTATGTAATCCGTCACGCATAACTATCTGTTTTCTCATTTACGGTTCGCCCAGAAAACGGACGATAACCTGCACCTGTATGGGTGTCAGAATCTTTTTCCCTTTCTTCCATCCGCACCGTTCCAGTTCGTCTGTCAACGAAGGATTGACCTGTACCCATTTGCTTAATCTTTTGGTAGACGATTCGGGTGTCAGTCCCTCTCCATACAGCAATGCCAACTCCTGCCAACCATACGATCTGATCTTGAATTTTCCTTCTTCCATATTTCCTCCTCCGTTGTTTTACATGCCTTGAAGTTACAAAATAAAAACGACATAATCGCCATGATTCTCAATTATTTCAAGAGATTCAATCATATTCATCTGCGTCCCTTAATACAGACATTGAGCATTGCGAATAGATCAATTATTATCAGAAGTGAATGTTACTTTTCTCTTGATAGAAAAGTAACCAAAAGATCAAGGCTGCATCTGGTTCGCTACTCAGCATCCTGCGTTCGCTGTCGTCTGTGAACTCGCTACGCTCAAACAGCACAGCCTCCGGGCGCT
>OBYN01000144.1_pt1 | contig 48650 bp, 34 predicted proteins | sample 1476781 | NCBI WGS metagenome assembly OBYN01 (sample SAMEA2580203, study PRJEB22360) | human gut metagenome | biome: human gut; feature: human-associated habitat; material: faeces | place: Denmark | collected 2008/2010 | reverse complement strand
CTCCGGGTATCCCGAATGTGCCGAGAGATGCATCTGCCGCGGCTATTATGGCTTCTGCACTGATTGAACTGAGCCAACTGGATAAGAGCGAAGAAGCAAAAAGCTACCTCGATTTTGCAGAACAGCAGGTTCGCTCTCTGACAACTCCCGAATATCTGGCTGCGAAAGGAACGAACTGTAATTTTGCTTTGATGCATTCCACCGGTCATTTCCCCGGAAACAGCGAAGTGGATGTTCCGTTGAGTTATGCTGACTATTATTATGTGGAAGCATTGATGCGTTTAAAGAAACTGACTGAAAAATAATGCTGTTATGACAAATCTTCTGAAAACAACCGCTATTTTGGTTTGCTGCCTCTGCATTCCTTTCGCAGGAAAAGCGCAGCAAAACGGTACCCAGGACCGTGCTTTCTGGGTAGAAACATTGACCCGTATCGCTGACCCGGTATTGACAAACCTGAGCAACAATACGTTGAAAAAGAATATGCCTTACGAGTCTTTATCGAAAGACAGAAGTGACTTCTCGCATCTGGAAGCGGTAGGTCGTCTGGTATGCGGTATTGCCCCTTGGCTGGAACTGGGTCCGGACAATACGCCCGAAGGACAACTGCGTGATAAATATATCAAACTGACAGTGAAAGGCCTGAAGAATGCCGTAAACCCGGATTCTCCCGATTATCTGGTCTTTGGAAAACCGTATCAGCCGTTGGTAGATGCCGCTTTCCTGGCTCAGGGATTGTTGCGTGCCAGAACCCAGCTGTGGGATAACCTGGACCCGCAGGCTAAGGAATGGATGATTACGGAATTTAAACGTAGCCGTGCCATCAAGCCTTGGGAAAACAACTGGCTGTTGTTTGCTTCTATGGTCGAGGCGGCTTTGCTGGAATTTACCGGCGAATGCGATATGGACCGCCTGACGTATGGTGTCAAAAAGTTCCGTGACGAATGGTATAAAGGAGATGCGCTGTATGGTGACGGTCCTGCTTTCCACATGGATTATTATAACAGTTTTGTTATCCATCCGATGCTGACAGATGTTTTGCTGACGATGAAAAAGCATAACCTGGAAGGGGCGGACTTTCTCGATGTGCAATTGCCGCGTTTAACCCGTTATGCCGAACAGTTGGAACGTTTTATCTCGCCGGAAGGAACCTTCCCGGTAGTAGGCCGTTCTATCGTGTATCGTTTTGGCGCGTTTCATGCATTGGCACAAGCCAGCCTGATGCACTTGCTTCCAGAAAGGGTGAAACCGGCCCAGGTACGCTGTGCTATGACGGCTGTTATCCGTAACCAGATGAAATCACCGAAGAACTTTGATGCAAACGGTTGGCTGCGTGTTGGTTTCACCGGTGAACAAATCGATATGTCAGAGTCTTATATTAACACAGGGAGTGTTTATCTGTGTGCCGTAGGTTTGCTGTCTTTAGGATTGCCGGCTACCGACGAATATTGGTCGGCCCCTTACACCGAATGGACGAATTTGCGTGCCTGGAAGGGTGAAAGCGATGTAAAGGCAGATCATGCATTGAAATAAAATAATAACTAAATAAATCCGATTGATATGAAAACAAATTATGAATTGCGCTATGCTGCGCATCCGGAAGATGCCAAGCAATATGATACGAAACGTATTCGTCGGGATTTCCTGATCGAAACAGTTTTCGCGCCGAATGAAGTGAACATGGTTTATTCCATGTATGACCGTATGATTGTTGGCGGTGCCATGCCTGCCGGCGAAGTGTTGCAACTGGAAGCGATTGATCCGTTGAAAGCTCCCTATTTCCTGACACGCCGTGAAATGGGTATTTTCAATGTGGGTGGTCCCGGTATTGTAAAAGCCGGCGATGCCACTTTCGAGCTCGATTTTAAGGAAGCTCTTTACCTGGGTTCGGGAGATCGTGAAGTGACTTTTGAAAGCAAGGATGCAAAGAATCCTGCTAAATTCTATTTTAATTCGACTACGGCTCATTGTAATTATCCGGATAAAAAAGTGACCAAGGCGGATGCCGTTGTTGCAGCTATGGGTTCACTGGAAATGTCGAACGACCGTAACATCAATAAGATGATCGTGAATCAGGTATTGCCTACCTGTCAGTTGCAGATGGGTATGACCGAATTGAAACCGGGTAGCGTATGGAATACAATGCCGGCGCATGTTCACAGCCGTCGTATGGAAGCCTATTTCTATTTCGATATTCCGGAAGACCAGGCCATCTGTCATTTTATGGGTGAGGTGGATGAAACCCGCCATATCTGGATGAAAGGTGACCAGGCTGTTTTGTCTCCCGAATGGTCTATCCACAGTGCAGCAGCTACGCACAACTATACCTTTATCTGGGGTATGGGTGGCGAAAATCTGGACTATGGCGATCAGGATTTCTCTAAAATTACGGACTTAAAATAATATGCCAATGGGGAAAATGTGCCTATGTGCCAATTCCCCGTTGCTATAAATAAAAAAATCAGTGTTAACTGCTTGTGCGTTTATTGGCACATTGGCATATTGGCACATTAACACATTATTTATTATGGTAAATTTTTCATTAGAAGGTAAAGTAGCCCTTGTAACAGGTGCTTCTTACGGAATTGGTTTTGCGTTGGCTAGTGCTTTTGCTCAGGCTGGTGCAAAGGTCGTTTTCAATGATATCAAACAGGAACTGGTGGATAAAGGTATAGCTGCTTACAAGGCGGAAGGAATCGAAGCAAAAGGGTATGTTTGCGACGTGACTAGCGAAGAGCAGGTAAATGCAATGGTTGCCCAGATCGAGAAAGAAGTAGGCGTTATCGACATCCTGGTAAACAATGCCGGTATCATCAAACGTATTCCGATGCACGAAATGAGTGCTGCCGAATTCCGTCAGGTAATCGATGTGGACCTGAACGCTCCGTTTATCGTTTCTAAAGCCGTTATCCCTTCTATGATAAAGAAAGGTCACGGAAAAATCATCAACATCTGTTCGATGATGAGCGAACTGGGACGTGAAACAGTTTCTGCTTATGCGGCTGCAAAAGGCGGTTTGAAGATGCTGACACGTAATATCGCATCCGAATATGGTCAATATAACATCCAGTGTAACGGTATCGGCCCGGGTTATATCGCAACTCCGCAAACGGCCCCGCTTCGTGAAACTCAGCCGGACGGCTCACGTCATCCGTTCGATTCTTTCATTATCGCGAAGACTCCGGCAGCCCGTTGGGGAACTCCGGAAGATCTGATGGGACCGGCTGTGTTCCTGGCTTCCGATGCTTCTGATTTCGTAAACGGACATGTATTATATGTAGACGGCGGTATCCTGGCTTATATCGGAAAACAACCCTGATAAATACCGGATAAAGACTCGTTTGTTTTACTGATATAAAAGATTCCTTCCGAGAGAAATTCGGTTTTCTTTCGGAAGGAATTTTATTTTCACCCGGATGGAGTAAAAAGAATTACTGATTACGCAAGTATGATTATTGTAAGATAATAATTATCTTTGCATAAAAAGGTTGTTGTATGCTTCTGATAAATAATCCATTTGTAACAAGCGGCTATATTGCCCCCGAATATTTCTGTGACCGTGAAAAGGAAACGGAAGAGTTGCTTCGCTGGCTGTTGAATGAGAATAATGTGGCTGTCATTTCTACCCGCCGTATGGGAAAGACCGGATTGATTCAGCATTGTTTTCAATTGGCAGAGGTGAAAGATCATTATTATACTTTTCTTATCGACATCTATGCAACGAAGACGCTTCGCGAGTTTGTTTTTCAATTGGGAAAAGCTATTCTTACTGCTTTAAAGCCTAAGGGACGGAAGACGTGGGAATTGTTCATTAATAGTCTGACATCGTTGAAGGCTGGATTCACCTTTGATATGTCCGGTATGCCTCAATGGAATATAGAGTTGGGAGATGTCAAATCGCCGGAGACGACGCTGGATGAGATATTTCATTATCTTTCCTTATCAGACAAACCTTGTATTGTTGCAATTGATGAGTTTCAGCAAGTCGCTCAATATTCGGAAAAAAATACGGAAGCATTGCTCCGTACCTATATTCAGCATTGTCCTAATGCCCGCTTTGTGTTTGCCGGTTCTCAGCGTCATCTGATGGGAGAGATGTTTATCAGCCCGGCCCGTCCTTTTTATCAGAGTGTGTCAATTCTTCATTTGGCAGCTATTGATAGGCAAAAATATATCGAATTTGCCCGGCATCATTTCAGAATGGCTCAAAAGGATATAGATGAGGAGGTTGTAGCTTCTTTGTATGATCGTTTTGAAGGAATTACCTGGTATCTTCAGAAAATATTGAATATCCTTTTTGCTGTAACTCCCCCCGGTGAGGTTTGTAATAAAGAGATGATTGAGCAAGCCATACATTTTATCCTGGATTCTTATTCGTTTACCTATTCGGAATTGCTCTATCAGTTACCGGAAAAGCAAAAAGAATTACTGATTGCAATCTGTAAGGAGGGAAAAGCGACCGCATTAACTTCCGGGAAATTTATCCATAAATACAGTTTACCATCGAGCAGTTCGGTTCAATCTGCTTTAAAAGGTTTGTTGGAAAAGGATTTTGTAACCAAAGAAGGGGCTTTTTATATGGTTTATGACCGTTTCTTCTCTTTGTGGCTGAGACGTATGTAATTAGGTGCGGTTCGTCTGGTATTGATTACAATTGTACAAGAAATAGAATATATTGTACAATGACGGGATTATTGTTTTAATCTATTTTTGCTGTAAATTAATTTGTTACCTAATTATTTTACGCATGAAAAAGATAACAGTACTACTATTCTCTCTTTTATTGACATTGAACTATACTTTAGCATTTGATACACGGCAGATCGATTGGAGTGATTTTTTAGGTCGTCATGATCCTGTTTGGACGATCCTTCCCAAACAATTTGACCATGGAGCTTTTCTAGGAAACGGTTTGATCGGAACAACCATATTCCAGGAAGGAGGGCATGCACTCCGCTTTGCTCTGGGTAGATCGGATGTGACAGACCACCGTTTTGATAACGGCCGGCTCCTGATCGGTGGGATTGTTCTTCAGACAAAGGGGGCAATTGTGGAAGGAAATTTGAGGACATCGCTCTGGAACGCGGAAACAACAGGTAATATTAAAACAGAAGAAGGTTCGGTTTCTTTTTCTGCTTATATCCATGCTCAGGCTCCGGTGTTGATTGTGGATGTTTCTGCGGGTGGCAACGAAGATATTTCTTTTGAATGGGATGCGGCTAAGGCGATAGTGAGGACGGATACAGCACATTTTACAAATCTCCCTTATAACCCGGAACCTTCTTGGGGAAATGAAAAAGATATTTATTATTGTAAACAGTCCCGTAATGCTGGAGGTTCTTATACTACGGCTTGGAATGTTATAAATGAGCGTCGGAACGTGAAACGTTTAATAGTAACAATTAATGATTCTTATCCGGAAGAAGATTCGAAAGAAACGGCTATTGAGACTATCCGGTCATTAATGAAAAAGAAACCAGATACATTGGTGGAAACTCATAGAAGGTGGTGGCATAATTTCTATCCTGCTAGTTTTCTCTCCGTACCGGATGGACAGGTTGAAGGTTTTTATTGGAATCAGATCTATAAATATGGAAGTGCCATTAGGGAAGACGGTATTGTTCTTGACTTGCAAGGTCCTTGGAATAGAAAAACAAATTGGCCGCGTATTTGGTGGAATCTAAATATCCAGATTGCATATTATCCGGTTTTTACAGCCAATCATGTGAATTTGAGTAAATCATTTACACATTTCATTGACGTAAAACGTGATAATTTTGTACGAAATGCCAAGGAAATATGGGGATTTGATGATTGTGCAACGGTCCCTCATACAACTTGTTATGAAGGACTCAGAGGAAATGGAGATAGGGCACCTCAGCAATATATTAATCCGGGAGATTTTACATGGGCATTACATCTTTACTGGATGCAATATCGGTATATGATGGATGAAAATTTGATAAGGGATCAGATTAGACATGCTTTTTATCCATTATTGAAACAAAGTGTTAATCTGTATCGTCATTTGTTACAGGTGGGAAAAGATGGAAAGTTACATCTTCCTGTATTACATTCGCCAGAATATAATAAGGAGGGAGATAGCGATAATAACTATAACTTGTCTATTCTTCAATGGGCTTGCCAAACCTTACTCTATTTAAACGAACGTTATCATTTTAATGATCCGTTAGCTACGGAATGGAAGCGGATACAGGATAATCTTGTGGCTTATCCGAATGACAGCAATGGGTTTATGATTGGTGCAACTGTGCCTTTTACTAAATCTCACCGTCATTGGTCTCATCTGTTGATGATCTGGCCGTTTAAATTGTTGACACCCGATCAACCGGAAAATAAGGAAATTGTGGAACGTTCTTTAATGCACTGGTTGACTGTGGAAGATGGCAAGCAGATATATGGTTGGTCGAATGCGGCGGCTTCGCTACTTTACTCCACGATGGGGAACGGTAGTAAAGCATATGAGCAATTGAAAGCTCATCATAATAACAAACGTTTCGTCATGCCCAATGCCATGTATATAGAGGGGGCTCCGGTTGTGGAATGTGCTCTTTTTGCTTGCCGCGCATTACAGGAAATGTTGTTGCAGAGTAGTAATGATCAGATTAAGATATTTCCATCCATGCCTGATGTCTGGAAAGAGGCTTCATTTATTGATTTACGTACGGAAGGTGCATTTCTTGTTAGTGCTATACGAAAAGACGGACGAACCCGAAAAATTGAAATAACAAGTCTTGCAGGTGAACCATGTGTGATACAACCCGGATTTACAGATACTTTCTTTAGCACGTTGTCTTCTTCGAAAATAAAATATCTTGACAACAAGTTGATCGAACTGGATTTAAAAAAAGGAGAAACAGCCGTGTTATATAGTGAACCGAAAGATTTGAAGCTGGAAATAGAACCTTGTTATATACCGATGTCTGAAATGAACTTTTGGGGAAAGAAACGGGATTGAACTACCTACTTACTGCGATAGCATATTTCATGTGGTTATTTGGATGTATCAAAATGTCAAATAACCTCTCTTGTGACTGTCTTTAGTGTGTTGCTGACCAGATGTGTTGAATCAGATGCGATTCTACAGCGTTTGTGCAATGTTGTTATGTTGCAAAATTAGCGCTTATTGTGTTGATCTGATTTAGTTCTCGATTTATATTTGTGAATATGTGATGAATTTTTCTCTAACGGGAGCCTTGTGATGTTTGTATTTGTTCCTGCTTTAAGTGTGAAATAGAAGGTGAAAACTGCTAAACAGCATGTTTTTTACGGTGAGTCCAACTGCTTTATCATGTGTTTTTTGCTATAATTAACAAAAAAACTTTCTTTAAATAAACCATCAATTCGTTTAAAAGGAAATTTTTCTCGTTTTAAACGAGTTTGCATTTTGTTTTAAACGAGATGGGAGATGGATATCCCTTTGATTTAATGTTAATAATTGTAATGTCGGTTTGTCTGGAAGGAGAAAAAGGAGAAAGATTGTGTTTTTGAAAAGGCTGCTTTTGTGACAAAATGAAATGGAAAGTGTAAAAAAACGAGCACGCAGAATGGATCACTGATCTATTCTGCGTGCTCTTGAAAAAGAGGAATAGTTAAACTGTCATTGATTATTTGCTTGGATATGAATAACACAACCACTATTCGCTTCTAAAAGAAGCTGTAGTGACTTTTTTATATCTATTGTTTTGATGCTGATATGATTTTTCTTCAGATCGTTTGCTGTTTGATGATATAGATTTGCCTTATATTCTTTGTTTGCTTTGAGAAAATCGAACGGTATTGAAATCTCTTGTTTATCACCAGCATTAATGATTCCAAGATACCAGTCATTTCCATTGCGACGAGCTACGATAAGTGGTTTGTCCAATTCGCTGGTTAATACGTTACTTTCATTCCATATGGTGGGAAGATGACGATAAAATTCTGTAGATTTATCCTCAACGATTAGAGATTCTGCAGAACCGGCCCCTCCGGTCTTATGGGGAGAATTGAATGGACGATCGTACCAGTAAACAAATTGCCAAGGACTATAAATGATGATAGCTTTAGCCATTTGTGCTGCTTTTCCTCCCATCTTAGCGGAAACACGTTCTGCAAAAAAACAGTTTGTATAATCACCGGCTCCGGCAATCATACGTGTGAAGAAGGTATAAACCGTTTGTTGTAGAGAAGGTGATTCTTCATCTCCGCGTATTCCTTCCTGAGTCATTAAATTAGGATAGGTGCGGGAATATCCGGTTGGACGATATTCGTCATGAATATCAACCATTAATTCATATTTAGCAGCTTTTCGTACGGCGTGATGTAACCATGAAGTCGAATATTGGTCGCCGACATCGACAAAACCATATTTGATGCCTTTTATCCCCCATTTTTTATAAAGGGGAAGTATTTGATCTAATTGTTTAGCTAAGGCTTTCATATTTACATAAACGATAATCCCTACATCTTTTTGATTGGCATATTCAATTACTTTATGAAGATCGAGGGGACCTTTAGATCGGGCCGGATCAACAGTTATGGTGGAAGCATCTGATTCCTTATTGTCTTCAGGACCATACCAACCAGCATCAAATTCTACATACTCAATCTGATTACGGGCGGCAAAATCTATACAGGCTAGCCCCCCTGCGGTTGTCAGTGTCACTTCTCGGATCACTTTACCGGGTTTAATCCAGGCTGTATTTTCGATTTGATTAGGTTCGTTGAGGTTGAGTAGGAAATAGTTGTTTTCAACTAATTCTCCTGGAGTCTGGCCGATCATAACATATCGCCATGGAGTCGTATAACTGGCCATACATAAGTTTACTTTACTGCTGAGCACTGATTCAATGGTATTAGGCTGGCTTCCTTTTTTCAATTTCATTCGTGCATAATCAACTAAAGCAGCTTCGCCGATAGCTGCATAGTGTCTGTTATCCATCTGAATCAATAGTGGGCGGTCTGCTGTGCCTTTTAATTGGTTTAAGGTAGTTTGGCCGATCGCTCCTTGTGCATTTCCGCTTGCCCAAACTTTACAATCGGAGAGAAAAGTGAAAGTAGTTTGTTCGCCTGTCACTACACAGTTCCAAAAATCAAGTTGATTAAATGTGTATTTGAAAGCAAGGCCTTCATCGTAAAGCCGTACTGTAAGCAACATGTTTTTTTGATTTTTTTTCGATTCGAAGGTTAACAGAACTTCATTATAATGATCGGTTATAAGTTCTTGTTCTCCGTAAACAGGTTTCCATGTATTGTTTTGAGTGTTATATTGTTGGTGGATGAGCTGCCAGTCTCCTTCGATTATTTTTTTTTCAGTTGTGAATTGTAGAGTTTGAATTTTTATTGATTGCTGACCTGAATTTAAATTAACTGTTACATGGTCGGAATCAATATTTATTTGAGCGGTCAATTTGCCGGACGGACTATTTAAATTGCTGTAATCTTTTGCTGTAGCGGCAAAAGGCAATAATAATAAGATAAGTAGTTGCTTGAGTAAAGTCATAAATAGATAATTTATTTGATGAATGAAAGTAGAGTTTGTCTGTTAATTGATTATCCGGATTCAATTATTAGCTGGCCGAATAAATTTTCAGCCAGCTAACAATTAAATAATGGTTCTACATGACTGTATTACCATTGTTGTAATGCACCTAATTCGATCAAGGATAGATTTTTCGAATTCGTCCAGTCATTTTTAAAGATGAATTTGACATAGCGCAAGTTTCTGGTTGTTTCGAGCCATGTATTTTGCCTGTCACCTTTTCGGTTTAAAACGTAAGAGCCTAAAGAAACCCAAGGTTGCGTATCGTCTCCTGTTTCGTTTGTCAAAATTTCTACATCTTTTATTTGTGCGGTGTAATTATTAGTTCGTTGCACAAAGTAGAAAGCATCTACTGGAAGTTGTTGATTCATGTCAATTATAATCCAATGCGGATAATCACCATTTTCTTTGTCGCTATGCCAATATGATATCTTATCATCATCTTCAGTATATCCGTCTATACAGCGAGGAGCCGGCCGGTTAGGATCCTCGTCAGAAACAGCTTTGACTTTCCAGCTTGAAGTTTTTAAAATATCATAATAGGAAAATACATTTTGTTCTATTATTTTTGTTTCAAATTCATCCATGCAAGTGGAATCAGGACGGATATAGGTCTGGTATGAGAACGATTTCCCTTTTTGATAGTCGGTTAAAACCGTACTCATCGCATCCATAGGGACAATAACGCTTTGTTGCTTTCCGCCTGTCGTTTCATAATAGACTTTCACTTTTACATCTGCATAAGAAATGTTTGGTATATCCCATTGGATATCAATGTTGTTTCCTTCGTAATGACTACTGGAAACGAGATAGCGGTTACTTAATTTATTCAAAAAGTTATTGCCGTAAATTTTAGAAAAGACTTCTGTCGGAACAGAGGCCGTGTTGTTATGGTCGTATGTTATGATATAAAAAGTTTGGTCTCCCTCTGGAACAGAAGGTATCAAAACTTCTTTGTATTGACCGATTTCACCGGGCTCCACTTGAACATCGACAGAATCTAATTTGCCGTTCCAGAAAATCCTTAAATGTGTTACTTTGGGATCGGAGCTTAATAGAAATTTGAACTTAATCCGTTCTTTCCCTGTGAATGTCTGCACCGAATCGACCTTACCGGGGTAAAGCTTGTCGGAGTTTGCCAGAAAATCTTTATAAGTCTCGTCCATTCCGTCACAACCGTACATTGAGAAATAAAGAATGGATATGAAAATGCATTTTATTATATTCTTCATGATATTATTTTTTTATTCATTAACTTTTCCCCAGAAAGTTATTTCTGCAATTGCGATAGATTCCATTTTACCCCATGACTCCAATATTTTGAAGCGAACATACCGGAAAGAAGGCAGTAGAGGTGAAAATTCAAAGTCATGTCCGTTTTGAGCAGCAGTTTTATCTTCTCCGGTGACAGTTGTTCCACTGGAGCCAGAAGGTTTGATAACTTCGAAACTACCAAGTTTGGTCCAACTATCCCATGAGCCGTCCATATTAGGGTTATTAGAGCCATATACTTCAAAAAGCCTTACGTTATTGGACGTATAAATACTACTTTGCCTTTGGAATAACTTCATACGGCTAAAGCTGATTGTATGACCTAAATCAATCGTAAACGGTGCTGGCCATACGGGTAATATATTTCCTGTATGGAACATGTCGTCTGCTCCGAGTTTTCCGTCCCACATTTTTTCAAAAGCCCATTGTGTATAAGTAGGATGGGATTCATTTTGATCATCAGGAAGAGGGTATTTCTTCCATGTGTTTTTAGGAATAAGTTCTTCAAAAACAGGGGTACAGGTTTTAATCAGGGTATCAGATACATTTCCCCATCTGTCTTTTACACAAACTCCAAATTCGCGGGTTTCAATATCATATCCTCGTACGGAGAAATCAGATTTGGAAGCATTGGTGTAGTGGGTATACTTCTCAATCCAATTGCCTTCTTCATCCTTTTCAATTAGTTGAATGGCGAGGTCAGCTTTCGATTCGTTTTGAAAGCTGACATTCACTCCGCCGAATGTCTCGATCAATCCCAAAGATTCACGGGTAAGCTGGTAAGGAGGAGTAAGTGCATTGATGGTTACTGTGGTAGGATCAGAAAAAACTTCACCTTTGGCTACAGCATAAAGTGTAATATCGAACTGACCTGCTTTTTCGAAGCCATTTACCATAAGATAATTTTTATATAAAGAGGAACGGGCTTCGCGCTTTTGTCCGGAAGCCAATGTATATTCAGCTTTTATATAAAGCAGATCGTCGGAAGCGGGTATTTTAAAGGTGATCTTGGCACCTCCGTTGAGGTTCTCTACTTCATATTGCGTAACAGGATCAGGTTTATTTCCGATCGTTTTAGGACCATTGATATCTGTTTCCGAACATCCGGTTCCCCCAATAAGTATATAGAAGCTCCAGATTATAATTAAAATTGTATTTTTCATTTTTTACTTCAATAAAATTAAACGATAAGGTTATTTACCATCCTGGATTTTGAACAAGATTGCGATTTACTTGCAATGTGCTTTCCTTGATCGGCCAGAAATAGTGCTTGTTATAAAAGGTTTGTTCATAGATAGTAGCTATTTTATAATAAGCTTCTTCAGTTTTTTCAAACACATTCCATCCTCTGACAGGCATATTCATCTCCTGCGTAGCTGTTTTCCAACGACGGATGTCCCAGAGGCGTTGTCCTTCGAACATTAATTCGATTGTTCTTTCCTGTTGAATGATTTCCCGAAGTCCATCCTGCGTTTTATATTTATTCGGATTTTTAGAATATTGATCCCAGGATTCTTTTACACCTTTTAGTCCACCTCTTTCGCGTACTAAATCTAACATGCGGATCGATTCGTCATTAGGACCGATTGCTTCATTTAGTGCTTCGGCATATAACAAGTAGAGATTAGCCAGACGCATGATAGGCCAAACATAATAGCGGGCAGTTATACTACTGGGATTCAAAATTGTTTGATAGTTTACTAATTTCTTAGGAAAGTAACCTGTCACAATATAAAGGTCGGTTCTGGCAACTCCAGCAGATTGACCATATTTCATATTTATATTGTAAAGCTCATTTTCTTTCGTTTTTCCTTGTCCGAACAATTTTCCTCCGTCAAATCCTAAGGCCCCATAGAAGCGGTCTTCACGATCGAAATTCATATCAGCCGTTATATATCCGTTAATCAAATTAAGGCTTTCTTCCGGTTTTACAGTTCGTAGCTCATAACGATTGGCATAATTACGTGTTTTATCTTCATCCAAAGGAACACCATTGGTTGTATAAAACTTTTCTGCCATTTTTAAAGTAGCTGATATATTACCGGTAGTTCCTCCTGTATTACTGCCAACAATTCCTCTGGCAAGACAGTAGCCTTGCTCATATTTACCACTACCCAGTTGAGCTTTGACATTTCCCCATATCAATTCTTTATTTGTACGTTCGGTAAGCGCTTCCCTATAGCTTAACTGATTAATCGTGCTGTTAGAATAACTCTGAGTTGCAGACGGTACATATTTATGTAAAACAAAGCCGTTTGCTTCACAAAATTGAATGGCTTCTTTACAGGCATCAGCTGCTTTTTGCCATTTGTCTTTGTCTACTGTCTGATTAAAATAAGGTTTATTTTCTTTGTTCAGGAAATTTCCATAATCGGTGTTCCCATTGTAAAGGGGGCTGGCAGCGTAGACTAAAACTTGCGCTTTGATTGATTTGGCAATACATTTATCTACACGTCCTTTTTGAGTTGTTTCATCAGTAATCACATTCGGTAGTTTTATGATGGCTTCATCAATTGTTTTCACAATATAATTGAAGCAATCGTCAACCGGGTCACGATGAACTTTTACCTCTTCAACTGTTGCTGAGATAGGGAGATTGACGTCTGTAATGGGAATCGGTCCGTACATTCTAAGTAATAGAAAATGATAATAAGCTTTCAAAAATAGCACTTCTCCGGTCCAGTTTTCTCTCTCTAATTCTTCTATATCTGGTATTTTGTCAACGTTCTCCAAAAAAATATTGCATTCACGTATAGCTCTGAATAAAGGTTTCCCGCCTTCTGCACCATCCCAGTAATTCAGATACGGATTAGTGACACCTTGATCCCCCTTTGCTATTTTTAAGGCATTTCCACTGTAGCTTTCAGCACCATCGTGAATGGCCCAAAATTCATCTCCGGCTAATAAACCGGGAGCATCATCAAAACTGGCATCATTAGGTAACCATGAGTAACAAGTAAAAAGAAAGCGTTCGGCTGTTACTCGCATGGAAAACGCATTTTCGATTGTTGCGATGTTATCTGGAACAATATCTAAATATTTATCGAAACACGAATTAAGTGTTACAGATAATAAGATCAACATTGTATAAATGAAATTTTTTATTTTTTTCATATAGCTTTATTTTTATAAGATTAAAAGGAAATGTTCATTCCCGCACTGAAATTCATTTGAATAGGATATCCAAGTCCGTTTCCGGCCATTTCGACATCCCATAATTTGAATTTGCTAAAGGTTAATAAATTGGAGCCTGCCAGGTAGAAACGTAAGTTCTCCATACGGATTTTTTGTAATATTTTTCTAGGGATGGTATATCCGATTTCTACCTGTTTGAGTCGTAAGAATGAGCCATCTTGCATAAACCAGGTGCTTTGTTGTGTGTTGTTTTTGATTACTGTCGGACTGAGCCGTGGCCATAAAGCATAAACATTACGATTTTCTTCAGACCAATGGTTATCGGCATATACTTTCAATAATTGAGTTTCATTCTGGAAAGGAGCTGTCTTTTCGGGATCTATCCAGAATGAAGAGCGGGCGGAACCTTGAAAGAAGAATGAAAAGTCAAAGTCCTTATATCCTAACGATGCTCCGAATCCGTAGATGACTTCAGGAGTAGTCGGATATCCGATAGGTACTTTGTCTAGTTCTGTGATTTTTCCGTCACCATTTGTATCGTGATATTTAATATCTCCGCCTCCGTATTCTCCAAAGCTTTGTACTGGCGAATTACGTACTTCTTCATCGTCCAGAAACAGACGGTCGGCTATATACCCCCATTGCTGTGAGAGATTATATCCAACTTTTGATAGATACTTCTCTTTGTAATCCGGTTCTTCATATATAACATATTCACTGGTCGCATAGGTGAAATTTCCGCGTGCTTGCAGCCATAAGTCTTTATTAATAACGTGATTGTAATCCAGAGAAAGATCTACCCCGCTACCTTTTGCTTCGCCTACATTTGCTTTGATTGGTGCTGAAAGTCCCATACTGCTGGGGATAAATGAACGGCTCATTAATATGTTTGTTCTTTTTTCGTTGAAAACTTCAGCAATAAGAGATAGCTTTTTGTATAGCTCGAATTCCAAAGCCAGATTGGTTTTATAAGATATTTCCCAGGAAATATCAGTATTGGAGTAATTTTTGATACTGATACCATTTTTTCCATACGAATTATCGACTCCGAAGGAAGCCCCCCGATCTCCATCATTCATATTCATTTCCGACAAATAAAAGAAACGTTCTGCATCAGATCCGATGGCATCGTTACCAACCAATCCATAGCTACCGCGAAGTTTTAGATTCGTTATTTTTTCTTTTAAAGGCTCGAAAAATTTTTCATTCGAAATACTCCAGGCTAAACCTGCTGAAGGGAAGAAGCCGAAACGGTGATTTTTAGAAAAGCGTTCAGAACCGTTGTAACCGAAATTGAATTCAACCAGGTAACGTTTATCATATCCATAGGTCGCTCTTCCTGAAAGTCCGATATTACGGAATGCCAATGATTGGTTTAGCGAACCGGAGTTGCCGTTTAACTTATCACGCATGATATATACTAATAATCCGCTTATATTGTGTTTTTCTGCAACTGTTTTTGAATAATTCAACGCTGCTTCCATATAAAATATGGAACTGACTGTTTTACCACCTTCACTATAGTCCAGGTATTCCGTTCCTTGTTCTTCATTGAGCAATTCCAGTTGATAGTCTCCGGTAATTTCATCAATACCTGTTGTCTGGTAAAAGAACGGTTTGTACTTTCGGGTGACATCGAAATATGAATTTCGGGTTGTATTGAGTAAACCTCTGAATGAAAGTCCTTCGGTAATAAAGTTCAAGTCTTGTTTAAGTTCAAATTGAGCATACATATTTGAGCGTGAATAATTCTTGTACCCTTTTACCATATCAGCATAGGGATTGGTATAAGTACCTTCTCCGTAATTACCAAATAGAATGTGTTGGACGTGCATCTCATTTTTTCCGGCAATATAATAAGGGGGGAAAAGTACCGGATTGGTGTGCATGATACTGTTGTATATGTCGGTACCACTGTCTAGCGGGCCCGAGTAATCATCAAATGTCCCACTGACTCTGGCAATCAGCTCGGTGGTCTTAGTCACATTTATGTTAACATTAGCTCGCAAAGATGACGTATTTAATTTGATGTTGTTATTGAAGTTGTTCATCTTAGGGACCTTTAAATTTCCATTATCTTGTGATAAGGTACCGGCAACATAGTAACGTGCAACTTTACCACCCCCTGATATATTCAGGTTGAAATGGTGGTTTATGGCATAGTCCTTCATTAATTCTTCTTTCCAGTTGGTTGCAGGATATAGATAGGGGTCGGTTCCTGCAGCCGTTTTTGCAATCTTATCTTGTGTGTAGGGCTGTGAACCTAACGGATTGCGGGTAAGTACAGCTTCATTATGTAACTTCATGTAGGTGATAGGATCGGCTAACTCTACATTGCGTGTCGGGGTGGATAAACGGCTTTCAAACCTAAAATTTAATTTAGCCTTTCCTTCTGTCCCCTGTTTGGTTGTAATGAGGATAACACCATTGGCTCCACGTGCTCCATATAAAGCTGTGGCGGTCGCATCTTTCATAATGGAAAAACTGGCGATATCATCAACATTCAAGCGGGCCAGGTCTGTTTTTGTGACTTCCATATTATCTATCAGAATCAATGGGTCCACTTTATACCCGAAAGTCGTAACACCGCGGATAAAAAAATCTGCATTATCCAATCCCGGTTCACCACTGCGTTGATAAGAGATCATACCGGCAACACGTCCTGCCAAAGCTGTTGTAAGATTACTCGAAGGAACCTTTAGTTCAGCTGGTTTTACAGTAGAAATAGATCCGATCAATGATTCCTTTTTTTGTTTGCCGAAAGCAACGATTGTCACTTCTTCCAATTCATCCGTTTTTTCTTTGAGAACAATATTCAGTTCTTTTTTTCCGTTTACGGCAACTGTTTGATCTTCCATTCCTAGATAGGTGAAAATTAATTTATCTGTGCGCGCAACCACAATTGAATATGAACCATCCAAATCTGTTGCAACTCCTCGGGTTCCTCCTGCAATAATGATATTAACACCGGGAAGAGGTTCTCCGGATTCGTCTCTCACTGTTCCTCTGATCGTTATATCGCCTTTAGCTTGTTTGATTGTAGGAGATACAGGGTTGATTTCTTTTTCGGCTTTTTTCCTCAGTAGAATTTGTCTGTCGTCAATCGTATAGGAAATGTTACTATCTTTCAGTATTTGCATTAAAACTGATTCTATATCCCAGTCTTTTACATTTATGCTGATCTTTTTTTCAGTATTTATTAGGCCATCATAATAGAAAAATACAAATTCTGTTTGTTTTTCAATATCCTTGAAAATACTTTCTATTGTTTTTAACAGATAATGAGATTTTTGTAGTCTGTGCATAACTACAATAAGCTGGGGAGCAGAAAAAAAGAACCCCAATAAAAAACACAATAAGTTTTATAGCATATCGATTCTTTGTCATATCTTTGTATATGATTTTAGTAATTAGAAGTAAGTTTATTAAAATCTTCTGGGGTCGGGTAATTAGGCGTTACTCGACTCTCTTTTTTGTTTTGTTCTATAGTGTATGTTTCATAGGCATTATGATTATTGAGGTTTATAACTAAATGAATATGCATCGTCTCCATCCGGCTCCAATGATACAGGAGCTGTAATAGTTAACGCTTTTAAAACTCTTTGGACATCTTCTTTCAGATCAAGTTTACCTGTACATGAGAGTGCCGAGGCCGCTTCGTCTACCTGTATTTTTACATCGTAATATCGTGAAATACGGGTAAGGATGTTTTTTAACGGTTCATTCTTAAAGATATATATGCCGTCTTTCCAGGAGATATAATCAGATACGTCAACTTGTGTTACAGTTGTTTTTCCATCCAGATGGGAGTAACGATCATTTGGTTTCAGGACGGTTTCTTTTATATTGTTTTTGTTTTTAATTTTGACACAACCTTCAACTAATACAACGGATTGTTCCGGGTCATTTTTATAAGCGGTAATATTGAAAGAGGTTCCTGTAACTTGAATCTGTATATCTACGGTTTTCACATGAAACGGGCGGGTAGGATCAGGAGTGACATCCAGAAATACTTCACCGTCTATAAATATTTCCCGTTTGTCTTTATCGAATGTGGTGGGGTATACAACCCGTGTACCGGCATTCACTAAAATACGGGTATTATCAGAGAGGGTTAATGTAGAACGTTTACCAAAAGGAACGATTAGCTGATTGTATTTGATTTCTTTTTCTTGTGAGCCAATTTCTGGTGTCGTATTGATGGTTTCTTTTTCCTTTTCAGAGGTGATTTTTTCTTTATTGACTGTTAGTTCTCCACTTTCTGCATATTCAATGAATACATCACTGTCATGCAGTGCTAGCCGCTCATCATTGGATAAAATTAATTCAATTTTTTTCGATTTTAGAGGGGCACTTGATTTAACAAATGCTGTTAATGGATCTTTAGTCGTTTGTAAAATGGAAAAAGTAACCAAGCCTATTATCAAAATTGCTGCTGTGGCGACAGCTGCATATATAGAAACTAATTTCCTTTTTTTACTATATCTGTTTATTTTAAATTGAATATCAAGGCATATTTGCTTTTTCAACTGTTCCTTTTCTACAGTCGTCATTTTTTTCTTCTTGGTATTGACCATTTCCAGATACTGAATGGCGAGATGATACTCTTTAATGGTGATTTCTCCACTGGATAGTTGTTCGTGCCAATATCTGTCACTCTCAGCTGTAGGAAAATAGACTGACTGGATAAAGTAATCATCCAGAATAAGGTCCTCAGCTTTATATTCACTATATTTTTTCTTCATATTCAGTCTTATTTATATAAGTAATGAACGACTTCTCATTTTATACTCACTATTTCAAATAAAAATGAAAAAAAATTGAAATATCCAGGAAGAATAAGATTTTAAACAAAAAAACTCAAGTATTAAATATATTTTGTATTTTTGCCTCCATATCTCCATATCATATAGAAGAAAAAATAATGCAAAAGGAAGTTCAAATGCCGGATAATGTCTCAGAATTTGTTTGGGTGAATTTTCTTCAAGGCGATTCTGCTGCCTTTTCTGATATTTATAATATTTATGCAGACGGTATGTTTGCTTATGGATCTTGTTTCATGGATGATGCTGATCTTGTAAAAGATGCTATCCATGATATATTTCTCAGGCTTTATAATAATCGGGCTTCTGTTCAAACTGATAATTTGAAGTTCTATTTACTCCGTGCAATGAAAAACGAAATGTATGGAATTTTGAGAAGTAAGAAAGAGTTTTGCCAAGTAGAGGAAAATTTTCACTTTTTTTCTCCGATATATTCGGTGGAAGATATATATATTGAAAATGAAGAAGAGACCTCTCTGAAAAAGGAAGTGCTTTCATTATTGAATTCATTGACTTCTAGGCAGAAGGAGGCGATATATTGTCGTTATATGGAGAATTTATCTATTCAGGAGATAGCAGATTTAATGGATATGAACTATCAATCAGTTCAAAATCTGATTCAACGATCTATGGAGCGTTTGAGAAAGACGTATACGACTTTACCCGAGGATTCACAGATTAAGGAACGAAGAACTCGTTTAGGAATGAATAATGAAGAGTTATTATTGATTTGCCTGTTTATCTTGATGAACTGATAAAAGAATAGCACACAGATATATTTAATAAATACATATCTGTATGCTATAGAAGTTATATATAATAAAATAGTTACTTATTATACTTGCTCCAGTCTACATTGTGCATATCGCCGCTAGCAGCCAGTTCTTCGTGGAATGCGAAGCAACATTTCAGGTTTTGCGGGGTATGGCCCTTTACGCCCATTGCCAGATATTCTCTTAACAGAGGTTTGTAATCCGGGTGAACGCAATTGTCGATGATACAGTTGGCACGTTCGATCGGAGATTTACCGCGCAGGTCGGCTACACCGTATTCGGTGATGATAATCTTCACTGAGTGTTCGCTGTGATCCAGGTGAGATACCATCGGAACGAAAGCGCTGATTTTTCCTTCTTTTGCAGTAGAAGGAGTAGTGAAGATAGACAACATCGCTGAACGGGTAAAGTCACCCGAACCACCGATACCGTTCATCATTCTTGTTCCTGATACATGAGTAGAGTTGATATTACCGAAAATATCAGCTTCCAATGCTGTGTTGATAGCGATCAGGCCTAAGCGGCGGGCGACTTCCGGATTGTTGGAAATTTCCTGCGGACGAAGAAGGATCTTGTCCTTGAAGAAATCAAGATTAGCATAGATTTCGCGAATTACTTCATTACTTACAGATAATGAGCAACCACTGGCAAATTTAACGCGGCCTTCTTTCATCAGACTGATTACCGCATCCTGGATAACTTCAGTATATACATTGAACGCAGGAATATTCTTGTTGGCTCCCATACAGCCCAAAACAGCGTTGGCAACATTACCTACACCACTCTGTAACGGAACGAATTCTTTCGGCAGATGGCCAGCTTCGATTTCACTTACCAGGAAGTCGGCAACATTTTTACCGATTGCCATTGTGACATCGTCCAGCGGAGAGAATTTACCGCCTTCGTTTGGCTCTTCTGTTTTAACGATACCGACGATTTTAGCCGGATCAACCTTCACATAAGGAGTACCGATACGGTCGGAAGGAGTATAAACAGGAATTTCACGACGGTAAGGAGGATCAGCTGGTTCATAAATATCATGCATACCGCGTATTTCCTTCGGGTGGCGGCTGTTCAATTCAATGATGATGCGGTCAGCCATCCGGCAGATAGTCGGAAGGATACCGACACCGCTTGTCGGAACGATTTCACCGTCTTCGGTTACATCAGCAGCTTCAACGATGGCAACGTCGATTTTTCCCAGGAAACCGTAACGCAGGTCTTGTGCAAGTTCAGACAGGTGCATATCGAAATATTGTGCCCCGTGAGAATTCAGTAAAGCGCGCAGATCCTTATTTGACTGGTATGGAGTACGGAATTTGATTGCATTGGCACGAGCCAGTTCACCGTCCAGCTTGTCTCCGGTAGAAGCACCGGTAAACATACCAATCTGGAAAGGATTACCTTTTTCATGTTCCTCCATCGCTTTTTTAGCAATGGCTCCCGGAACAACTTTCGGACATCCGGCAGGGGTAAAACCACTGAATCCTACGTTATCGTCGTGATGTACGAACGAAGCAGCTTCTTCAGCTGTAATGAATTTTAAAGCCATGATATTATACTGTTTTTATATTAGATAAATACTTGTTAGTCAGCTAAACGGCTGCAAAGGTATTAAAAAAGAATGTAGATTAATACTTGCGGTTGAGTATTTCTGAATAAATAACTGCTTTTCTTAACTCTTCGGCATTATTAAACTCAATATCTTCCAGCATGGAGTGCTCCTCTTCGACGGGGAAGTTCATAGGTTGGGATGAACTGACTTTTGATTTTTGGATTTCCTGCTCGGTGGATAAAAATGGTTTTGAGGCAGGTGTCTTTTTTTTCTTTTTATGGATCGGTGCAGTTGGTGCTTCCGGCTTTTGAGGGGTAGTTGCCTCCTCCAGAATTTCCCAAAAACCTTTTCCCGAAGAGGTATTTTCCTCCGGGTATGAGTCGTGACCGGGCTGTCCGAGGACTTGTGTCGGGCGCTTTTTTTTGTTTTTTGAACTGAATAAACCGCTTATTGCTGCAACTATCAGAAAAACAATATAGATCCAATCGCCTACGTTATCCATAACTTTGATTATTTTTGCACTCCAAATGTACGAAGAATTATTGAATAGTGAAAGAGGTAAGAATTATAAAGGGTATAAAAGTAAATAAGGGTAACTTCACAGCCACCCTTATTCGATTTAACCAAAACCTTAACTATGAAAAAATTTACGTTTTTCGTATGCAAATATAGTGCTCGGAATTGAACTGTGCAAACCTTTGGAGGTTTATTTTTATAGAATACAAGATTTTAAATTTTATTAACGAGAACGAAATGACGAATCAGGAAAATGGCGTAGACTTAAAATCTACAGCTGGAAATGAGGAGAAAAAATTGTTCATCGAGACCTACGGGTGCCAGATGAATGTAGCGGACAGTGAGGTGGTCGCTTCCATTATGAAAATGGACGGATACACCCTGACTGACAAGATTGAAGACGCTGATGCTGTCTTCGTAAATACCTGTTCTGTGCGTGATAATGCGGAACAGAAGGTTTATGGGCGACTACAGTATTTCCAGTCGCTGAAACGCAAAAAGAAATCGCTGATCGTCGGCGTACTGGGATGTATGGCCGAACGGGTGAAAGAGGAGTTGATCAATGTGCATCATGCAGACCTCGTGGTCGGGCCGGATTCTTATATGGATCTGCCGAATCTGGTAGGGGCTGTCGAACATGGGGAAAAGGCGATCAATGTGGAACTTTCTACACAGGAGACCTACAAAGATGTGATGCCGCTGAAGCTGGGTGGCGTGCATATCTCCGGTTTTGTGTCGATCATGCGCGGATGTAATAATTTCTGTACCTATTGCATTGTGCCCTATACCCGTGGCAGGGAACGTAGCCGGGATGTGGAAAGTATCCTGAATGAGATCCGGGATATGCGCGATAAAGGTTTTAAAGAAGCCACCCTGCTGGGGCAGAATGTCAACTCATATGCTTTTGAAAAAGATGGTGAAACCGTAACATTCCCGATGTTACTGGAGCGGGTTGCGCTGGAAGCTCCGAATATGCGTATCCGTTTTGTGACCTCCCATCCGAAAGATATGAGCGACGATACGCTTCGTGTGATTGCCGCCCATAATAATATATGTAAGTATATCCATCTTCCTGCCCAATCTGGCAGTTCGAAGATTCTGAAAGTGATGAACCGTAAATATACCCGTGAATGGTATCTGGACCGTATTGCTGCTATCCGTCGCATCGTGCCGGAAGCATCTATTGCTACCGACCTGTTCTGCGGTTTCCATTCGGAGACGGAAGAAGACTATCAGGAAACACTTTCGCTGATGCGTGAAGTGAGGTATGATGCCGCTTTCCTGTTCAAATATTCGGAACGTCCCGGAACCTATGCCGCCAAACATCTCCCGGATACCGTTTCGGAAGAAGAGAAAGTACGCCGTTTACAGGGTATGATCGATTTGCAGAATCAGTTATCCGAGGAAAGCAACCTGCGTGATATCGGTAAAGAGTTTGAAGTGCTGATCGAAGGATTTTCCAAACGTTCGCGTGAGCAGTTATTTGGTCGTACCAGCCAGAACAAGGTGGTTATTTTCGATAAGAAGAATTATAAAGTCGGTCAGTTTGTGAAAGTACGGATTAATCGTGCGTCTTCAGCAACGTTATTTGGTGAAACGATAGATTGATTGAGTTGTATATCAAGTAGATAAAAAGATACAGCTTTATGTCAGATTCTGATAAAAGCTGTGTCTTTTTTTATTCATAAGTAATTAGTTCTGATAGAACTAACCCATTTATGACACGCAAATATAGTTTATTTTAAACAAGTTAGCTCTATTATTAGAGAAAAACGATATTTTACTCTGTTTTATAACTCCTTATTAATCAGCCTCTAAAAAGATATAAATACCTCAGTTCTATCAGAACTAATGCATTCTGTATTGTCTGTATATACATGAAATATATAGTTTCTGATGGAATGAAGAGTGAAATGAGGTATGTAGAATTGTCTGATGCTCAATTGTGGAAATTGATAATTGAAAAGGATAAAGTTGCGTTTGAACAACTTTACCGGCGTTATTATTCTCCATTATTGGCATATGCTCTTTCTTTCTGTAATGATGAAGAAATGGCAAAAGATTGCATTCAGGATTTATTTGTAAAGTTGTTTGTTTCAGAAACATTATCTTCGATTGAATATATTAGGGCCTATTTGTATAAATCACTTAGAAATCTTTTACTCGACAAATCGAGTAGGGCGGTCGGAAGTGTTAGTTTAGAAGAAAATATGGTTGCTGATTTTCTGGTGGAAGATGTAGAATTAGTACGATTGTTTGAAAAGGAAGATGACTATCTAGAGAAAAGTAGATTGTTGATGAATGCCTATAACCAGTTATCGGCGAACCAAAGGAATGCAATATATCTTTATTTTATCAAAGAGTTTTCGTGGGATGAAATGGCTGTGTCTTTAGATATTAATCCACATTCATGTATGAATTTGGTAGCCCGTGCTGTTGCCAAATTGCAAAGGATGGTGGTAGGAGAGAAAAAAAAATAAATTTTTTTCTGAAAAAGTGAGGAGTAAAAATCTCTTTTCCAGTTATACTATTGTCAAGATAATAACATGGAAGAGAATTATAAACAATTTCAAAGAGTTACAGACCGATTAATTACTTATCTCCGCTTTCGTGATAATGAACGTAAGCAGGGTGAAGATGAAGTATGGGAAAAAATAGAGAAGGGATTTGTTTCAAAGAAAGTCTTTTCTTTGAAACGGCGTATTTATATGGGGATAACAGCTGTAGCTGCTGTGGTTATATTTTTATTTTTCCTTATTGAATATAAGCAACCCGGCAATTCTGATTCTTTGGACAAATATGTTGCATTACTGGAGGAGCCTGTTTTGGATAGCTCCCAGATTCAAGTCTATTTATCTTCTCAGGATAAAATAACTGTTGAAGAAAAGACTGCTTCGGTTACATATTCTTCTAAAGGAAGTGTATTAATTAATGAAGAAAAACAAGAAGCTGACTCTTTAGATGTAGTAGAACAAGAGTATAACCAGATTGTGGTACCGAAGGGAAAATATACCCACCTGACTCTATCCGATGGTTCAACCGTGCATATTAATTCCGGGACGCGTGTGGTCTATCCTCGTGTGTTTTCGGGTAATCACCGCGAGATATATGTGGAGGGAGAAGTTTGTCTGAATGTGACAAAAAATGAGAAACTCCCGTTTGTTGTTAAAACGACTTCCTTTGATGTAGAGGTATTGGGTACAACATTTAATGTGAGTGCATATAAGAATGACCGGAATAATGAAGTCGTGCTGGTTAATGGTTCTGTCCGTTTATCCGACCGGAATAAAAATAAGATTGAATTGAAGCCGGATCAGTTAGCTGCTATTAATAATGGAAAAATAGGAGCGGTAAAAAAAGTCGAAGCGGTAGATTATATCGCCTGGACAGATGGGTTGCTGATCCTCCAATCCGAACCTTTATCCAATGTATTTAAGAAGTTAGAACGTTTCTATGGAGTAACGATCGATGTATCTCCTGAGGCTAGCCAATTGAAAATGCGCGGTAAAGTCGATTTGAAACAGTCGTTGGACGATTTGATCATCCTGATTTCTTCTACAGCCCCGATTGTGTGGGCGAAGACAGATACGGGGTATTCCATTTATAAAAAAGAGCGATAGATGATATATTGTTTAACGACCTTAAATAAAATGTAAGCCTATGATATAAGAACACAGAAAATAAAAAATCCGGATAGTATTAGCGGTACTATCCGGAATCTCAGATTGAACCAATAGCATAAAGGTTAAATCCTTAAATCACAAAGATATGAATTATAATACATTTAAAATGAAGTGGATGATAAAAAAAATCAAAATCCTCTTCTTTGTTAATCTTTTTTTGACAATTTCGTTAAATCTTGATGCTGCTTCGATATCGAATTATGCTCAAGTAAAACAATTTACATTCCATTTTGAGAAAAGTAGAATACAAGACGTTTTTAATTATATAGAGCAAAATAGTGAGTTTGTATTCCTTTTTTACGAAAAAGTGTTGGACACGAATCGTAAAGTGAATGTTTCCGTAAAAGATGAATCCATAGAATCGGTGTTGAATAAGTTATTGAAGGATACTCCGGTGACATATGAGATTAAAGATCGTCAGGTTGTATTAAAAAAGAAAGAAGAGAGGCCTTTGCCTGTTTCTACATCGACTCCGCAGCAGCAAAAGAATGTGACGGGAAAAGTTATGGATGAAAGAGGGGAACCGTTACCGGGGGTCGCTATTGTAGTTGAAGGTTCTCCACGTGGGGTACGGATATCGACGGAACATTTAGTATAGAAGTAAAGAATACCGATAAGCTGACATTCTCTTATTTGGGAATGGAACCTCAGACAATTCCGGTAGCAAGCAAGAAAGAGTTGATCGTAACTCTGAAAGCAAAGGTGGATGAATTGGAAGAGGTAACGGTTGTTGCTTTTGCCAAACAGAAAAAAGAAAGTGTGATAGCCTCCGTTTCAACGATTAAACCTTCTGACCTGAAGGTCCCTTCCAGTAACTTGACGAATGCTTTTTCCGGGCGTATTGCAGGTATGATCTCTTATCAGCGTACGGGGGAACCTGGAGAAGATAATTCGGATTTCTTTATTCGTGGTGTGACGACTTTTGGTACCGGAAAGTCCAATCCATTGATCTTAATTGATGGAGTAGAGATGACAACAGAGGATCTGGCCCGTTTGACGACAGATGATATAGCCAGTTTTTCTATTATGAAGGATGCAAATGCAACCGCTCTTTACGGGGCTCGTGGTGCGAATGGTGTTATTCTTGTCAGTACCAAAGAAGGTAAAGAGGGAAAAGTTAGTATTTCCGTTCGTGCGGAAGGCTCGTTCTCTTCTCCGACTGAACAAGTGGGAATTGCCGATCCGGTTACTTATATGCGTATGCACAATGAAGCTGTGCGTACACGTGACCCGTTGGCTGCATTACCTTATTCTACATCCAAAATAGTAAACACGGAAAAAGGATTAAATCCTCTCCAATATCCGGCTATCGATTGGCGTGATATGTTATTCAACAATCACACGTTCAATCAACGTTACAACATGAGTATTAGCGGTGGTGGTAAAATAGCCCGTTATTATGTAGCAGCAGCTTATAATAAGGACAATGGTATTATTAAGATGGATAAACGTAATAATTTTAATAATAATATCAGTATTAATAAGTATATATTACGTTCGAATATTAATATAGACCTGACAAAATCGACTGAAATCGTTGTCCGTTTGCATGGGGCCTTTGATGATTATTCCGGTCCATTAGACGGTGGATCGTCTTTATATAGTAAGGCCGTAAATGCCAGTCCTGTATTGTTCCAACCTTATTATCCGGCTGACGAATCAAATAAATATACTTCCCATATTCTTTTCGGTAATTATGGGGAAGGTAATTATTCGAATCCTTATGCCGATATGGTTAAAGGCTATCAGGAATATAGCCGTTCGACCATGTTAGCTCAATTTGAGGCAAAACAGAAACTGGATTTTATTACAGAAGGATTATCTGCAAGAGCATTGTTTAATGTGAACCGATATTCTAAACTGGGTAATTCAAATTCATATAAACCGTTTTATTATTCATATTCTGCCAATCCGGACAGTCCGGACTTATATAAATTGACAGCGTTGAATCCGGATGGCGGTACGGAATATCTGGAGTTTGCAACCGGGGCCCGGGAGGTAACCAGTACCTTGTATTTTGAAGGTGCGCTTGCTTATCAGAGAGAATTTAATGATAAGCATAATGTGTCCGGTATGTTAGTTTATACAATGCGCGATTATGTAGATAGTAATGCGGAGACATTGCAGTTGGCTCTTCCGCATCGTAATATAGGATTAGCCGGACGTTTTACCTATGGATACGATAGCCGTTATTTTGTGGAGGGTAACTTTGGCTATAATGGTTCTGAACGATTTGCTAAAAATGAACGCTTCGGTTTTTTCCCTTCTATCGGTTTAGGTTGGATAGTATCCAATGAGTCTTTTATGAAACCTTATTCCGGGTGGTTGAGCAAATTGAAATTGAAGGCTACATACGGATTAGTCGGTAACGACCAGATCGGTGAGGATAAAGACCGTTTCTTTTATCTTTCCCAAGTAAATGCAAATGATTCGGGGAAAGGATTTACTTTCGGTGAATATTTTAATTATACCAGAAATGGTGTTTCTATATCCCGTTATGAAGACCCTTTTATTACCTGGGAAATAGGAAAAAAAATGAATTTGGGACTTGAGTTGAATTTGTGGAATAGTTTGGAGTTGCAGGTAGACTACTTTACAGAACATCGTTCGAATATTCTACAGGAACGTGCATATATTCCGACTACAATGGGATTGCAGGCTACTCCTCAGGCTAATGTCGGTAAGGCAAAAGGAGGAGGTATAGATATTTCTCTTGACTATAATCATTCTTTCTCAAAAGATTTATGGGCATCTATGCGTGGTAATTTCACTTATGCAAGTAGTGAATATGTGGAATATGAAGAACCCGATTATAGTGATATCCCCTGGTTGTCACGTAAAGGAAAGAAAATATCCCAGACATGGGGATTGGTTGCTGAACGTTTATTTCTGGATGAAGAAGAGGTCAAAAATTCACCAAGACAAACTTTTGGTGATTATGGTGCCGGTGATATCAAGTATAAGGATATTAATGGTGACCAGATTATCGATGACCGTGATATGGTACCTATCGGCTTCCCGAAAACTCCGGAGATAAATTATGGTTTCGGTCTTTCCGCGGGTTATAAAAGCTTTGATTTTTCTTGTTTCTTCCAGGGCTCGGCTCGTTCTTCTTTCTGGATTGATCCAGCAAAAACTGCTCCATTTGTAGGAAATACAGCTCCGAGGGCCTTGTTACAATATTATGCAGATGACCATTGGTCTGAAGATAATAAAAATATTTACGCTTTGTGGCCCAGGCTATCGGCTAGTCAGGTCAAAAATAATGAGCAAACCAGTACCTGGTTTATGCGGGATGGCGCATTCATTCGTTTAAAAACGGTAGAAGTAGGCTATTCTTTGCCTCAGAAATGGGTAAAAGCAATAAATCTGGCAAATGTGAGGCTTTATGTGACCGGCAACAATCTTTGTGTCTGGTCGAAATTTAAAATGTGGGATCCTGAGTTAGCTGGTAATGCTTTTAATTATCCGTTACAGCGTGTATTTAATTTTGGAGTCAATATTAACTTATAAATCAGAATATTATGAAATGCTTTTCGAGATTGATCATAATTGCATTGACTTTTTTCTCTACCTCATGTGCAGATTATCTGGATATTGTGCCGGATGATATTGCAACGATAGAGAAATCGTTTAATAATAGGGCGGCAGCAGAACGTTTCTTCTTTACTTGTTACAGTTATCTTCCGAATCCGACAGATATTTGGAGTAGTACGGAGCTGATGACCGGAGATGAGATATGGTGGGATATTGATCAGCCTAACTGGGTTACTAATCCGGTAACTTATATTGCCAAGGGGAGCCAGAATGCCAATAACCCGTACCTGAATTATTGGGACGGCGAACAAAGTGGAAAGAAATTGTTTGTGGCAATACGCGACTGCAATATTTTTCTGGAAAATATTGACCGGGTACATGACATGGAGGATTATGAAAGAAACCGTTGGATTTCGGAAGTCAAATTTTTGAAAGCCTATTATCATTACTATTTAATGACTTTATACGGACCTGTTCCAATCATTGATGAGAACTTACCGGTTTCGGCTTCTCCGGAAGATGTTCGTGTATACCGGGAGCCGGTGGATGATGTTGTGGAATATATTGTAAATTTGATAAATGAGGCTATCCCCGACCTTCCGCTTGAAATCGCAGATAAGACAAATGAAGCTGGACGTATCACGCAGCCTATAGCTGTTGCTATTAAAGCAAAAGCTTTAGTCTGGGCTGCCAGCCCGTTATTTAACGGTAATGCGGATTATATACATTTTGTAGATAATCAGGGACGGAAACTGATAGACACTGAATTTAAAGTGGAGAAATGGCAACGTGCGGCGACAGCACTAAAAAATGCGATAGATACCTGTGAGCTGGCAGGACATCAATTGTATACTTTTAGACCGACCACTTCTATATCTGATACAACTGCATTAAAGTTGACACTTCGTTCTGCATTTTCTGAAAAATGGAATAAAGAGGTTGTTTGGGGATCGACACATGATGTGGGAGCTTTACAAAAATATTGTATGCCTCACCTGGTCGTAAACAATCTGGGGAACGGAACAAATGAAATATGTGCTACTCTGAAGATTGCAGAACAGTTTTATACTGAAAACGGTATTCCTATCGATGAGGATCCTTCATGGGACTACGAAAACAGATACGATACGCAAAAGGTTACGGATAAGGATAAGTTTTATCTGGAACCGGGTGAGGTGACAGCCAAGCTTCATTTTAACCGAGAACCTCGTTTTTATGCGACCCTGGGATTTGACAGATCTGTTTTTGAAGGTGCCGGTAAAATTACGGATAATGATAAATGGTATCTGCATGCTCGTAAGAGTGAAATATCCGGGTTCAGAAGTACGGGTGAACATATTCCGACTGGCTATTTTATTAAGAAGTTGATCAATTATGAAACAACTGCAGGGACGGCTTCCAATACTTATAACGGAGTTCGTTATTCATTTCCGCTAGTTCGTATGTCCGATCTCTATCTTTTATATGCCGAGGCTTTGAATGAAGCAAACTCTACTCCTGTGGCGGACGTTTATGGATATATTGATAAAGTTCGGGAGCGTGCCGGATTAAAAGGTGTTGTTGAATCCTGGAAGAAATCTAAACTGGCTAATAAACCGAATACACAGGAAGGAATGAGAGAGATCATTCATCAGGAACGTCTGAATGAACTGGCTTGTGAAGGGGTTCGAGCCGGTGATTTGCGCCGTTGGAAAGAAGCCATGGATTATTTGAATCAACCGGTCAGAGGCTGGAATTATCAAGGAGAAACAGTCGACTCTTATTATACGGTGGTTACTTATGCTAACCGTATATTTAAGACTAAAGATTATCTATGGCCAATTAAAACAAATTCTATAACAATTAATTCGAATCTGGTACAGAATCCTGGCTGGGAGTAATATCTAGAAATAATAAAAGAGAACGTTATGAAACAGTTAATATATTCATTTTTCTTGTTGGTATTGATCTCATGTGCAGAAGATCATATCGGACAAACTCCAACGGATGGTACAGCCCCATCAACGATCACGGCAGTGGAGGTAGAAAGTACACCCGGTGGGGCTAAGATATCGTATACAATACCTAAAGAAACCGATATCTCATATGTGAAGGGTGTTTATTATGTTAATAACCGGGAACATGTGGTGAGGTCTTCGATTTATAAAAACAGTTTGGAAATTGAAGGTTTGGGAACGACGGACCCATTAGATGTCACATTATATGTCGTTGATCATAGTGAGAATGTTTCTGAACCGTTCGTGGTGACCATCAACCCGTCAACGCCGATAGTCGATCTTATATTGAGCTCTGTAAAATTGCAGGCAGACTTTGGAGGTGTCAATGCTACCTGGGACAATGAATTAGGCTCTGAGATAGGTTTAACTATAATGGCGACAAACAGTAAAGGTGAATTGGAAGATGGGGAAACATATTATTCGAATATGAAAGAAGGTGATTATTCCTTTAGAGGTTATGATGATATCAAACGAGTGTTTGCCTTATATCTGACTGATAAGTGGGGAAATGTTTCTGATACCATTAAACAGGAGGTTTCTCCGTATTATGAAATGCAGTTGGATAAGAGTAAGCATAAACGACTTCTTTTACCGAAAGATCGTAACACCAATTATAGTGCAGGTATGACATTCGAAAAAATGTTTGATAATAGTCTTTCGAGTATGTGGCATACGACAGAGAAAGATGGAACTATACCAATCTATTTCACAGTGGATTTAGGTGTCGATGCAAAATTGAGTCGTTTTAAGCTGTATCATCGTGACGGCACGTCCTGGTTCTATAAACATTACAACCCTAAAACATTCGAAGTATGGGCTACCGATACTTATAAAGAAGGAATGGATGATGAGTATTGGACGGAAGAGTGGAAAAAGGACTGGGTACAAGTTGGTGATTATGTTACTTTGAAACCTTCCGGAGACGGAACTGTCACCAATGAAGATGCGGAGTATGCTTCTAAGGGATTCGAGTATTCTGCACCTTTGAACCTGAAAAAAGTACGTTATCTGCGTTTTGTTGTGAAAAGTACATGGTCGGGAGCTGCCTATTTGCATATTGCAGAATTGACTTTTTGGGGTAATGATCAATAAACTATCAAAATGAGAATCAGAATGAAAAGTATAATAAAAAACATTGCAGAGTTTATTTGTATCATCATAGGATTAAGCAGTTGTGAAAATATCAATGATGTACATGAGGAGTATTTGAAATGGGGAGAAGAAATCTATACTGGCGTTGTGGATTCATTGGAGGCCTATCCTGGAAATGAGCGTATTAAATTTACTTGGATGATCAATGCGGATCCTCGTATTACTAAAACAGTAATTTACTGGAATGACGGGGGAGATTCTGCTGTTGTAGAAGTGAATCGTACTCAACCAGGTGTTATGCGGATGGAAACAAATTTGAATCTGCCTGAGAATAGCTATATTTTTAAATTTGTGACAAAAGATGACGAAGGGCATAAATCGTTAAATGTAGAAAAAACAGCAGATATTTATGGTTCCAAATATGTTTCGACTTTGCGAAACAGGGAAATACGAACAGTAGTAGCTCAGGAAGGTAATAGCGTTAAGTTGACCTGGAGTTCAATAGAGAGCGAGACTTTATTGTATACCATGATCATTTATACAGATAATACTGATCCGTCTAATCCTAAAATAGTTGAGGAGAAAGTGGAGAATGATACATCGGAGACTGTTCTCTCAAACTTGAAAGCAGGAGATGAATTTACCGTGGTGTCTGTTTATCAACCATTTGGCTCTCTGGATACCTTTGAAGCGAGTGCAACGGTTTATCATGTCCCGATTGCGGAATAGTAACTGAAAGATGATTATGAACTGATGGTATGCAGATAATACGTTCGAGAGGTGTTATTTTGCATACCATTAGTATGTTCGGAGATCGTTTATTCTAAATAGTAGAATGTATAAATGAGATAACAAACAAGATATTCGAAATGAAACAGAAAATAGCATTCTTTATTCTTACATTACTCTGTATTGGATGTACAAAAGATCCGCAGATTCAGGCCGCTTATGATTTGATCGAGCGTGTTACGCCCGGCTACGGCCAACAGTTTAAACTGGAATTGATAGAACCTGTCAACGGGGAAGACGCTTACGAGATCGCATCCACTGATGGAAAAATACTTCTTCGGGGTAACAACACCGTTTCCCTGGCAACGGCTTACAATCAATATCTGAAATATACTTGCAATGCACATGTTTCTTGGTTTGGCAACCAGCTTGATTTACCGGAACAATTGCCGCTTCCGGAAAAGGGAATAAAAAATACGATTAATGGCAAGTATAGAGTGTATATGAATTATTGTACCGGCAGTTATACCGCCTCCTGGTGGGACTGGGAGCGTTGGCAGAAGGAGCTGGATTATATGGCGATGAACTCCATTAATATGCCGCTCTCGGTTGTCGGACTTGAAGCGGTCTGGTATAATACATTGCTGAAATACAATTTTACAGATGAAGAAGCACGTGCCTTCCTGGCTGGTCCCGGACATTTTGCCTGGCAATGGATGCAAAATCTGCAAAGCTATGGCGGTCCGTTACCTAAATCCTGGATAGACAGCCATGTGGAACTGGGAAAAAAGGTCATCAACCGTCAATTGGAATTGGGAATGCAGCCTATACAGCAAGGATTTTCCGGTTATGTACCGCGTGAACTGAAAAATAAATATCCTGATGCAAAAATACAGTTGCAACCTTCCTGGTGTGGTTTTACCGGTGCTGCGCAACTGGATCCGACCGATTCGTTGTTCAGTGCTTTCGGTCGTGATTTCCTGGAAGAAGAAAAGAAACTGTTTGGTGCGCATGGCGTGTATGCTGCCGATCCGTTTCATGAAAGCCGGCCGCCGATCGATACCCCGGAATACCTGAGTGCCGTTGGAAATTCCATCTATAAATTATTTCAGGATTTTGATCCTTCTGCTTCTTGGGCGATGCAGGCCTGGAGCCTTCGCGAGCCGATCGTAAAAGCTGTTCCCAAAGAACATCTTCTGATACTCGACCTGAACGGGGGGAGAAGCAGACAGGAAAATACTTGTTGGGGGTATCCTGTAGTTGCAGGTAACCTGCATAACTTCGGAGGCCGTATCAACCTGCATGGCGATTTACGTTTGCTGGCATCTAATCAATATGCTGTTGCCAAACAGAAATCACCTAATGTTTGCGGTTCCGGTTTGTTTATGGAATCGATTGAACAAAATCCGGTTTATTATGACCTGGCTTTTGAAATGCCGCTTCATGCCGATGAAGTGGATATCGAAGAATGGCTGGGTAATTATGTGGAGCGTCGTTATGGTGCAGTTTCTGAAAATGCGCATAAGGCTTGGTTGCATCTGCTTGAAGGTCCGTATCGTCCCGGTACGAATGGTACGGAACGTAGTTCTATTATTGCAGCCCGTCCGGCATTGAATGTAAAAAAATCAGGTCCGAATGCCGGATTAGGCATTCCGTACTCTCCTTTACTGGTAATCCAGGCACAGGGCTTACTTTTGAAAGATGCCGATAAGCTGAATGCTTCTACTCCATATCGTTTCGATGTGGTCGATATTCAGCGGCAATTAATGTCGAACCTGGGACAGGCCATTCACAAAAAAGCGGCAGAAGCATTTGTAAAGAAAGACAAAGCGGCTTTCACTTTACATAGTAACCGTTTTCTGGAAATGCTTCGTGACGTAGATGTTTTGCTGCGTACACGTCCGGAATTCAATTTCGATAAATGGCTGACCGATGCTCGTAGCTGGGGCACTACGAATGAGGAAAAAGACTTGTTCGAAAAAGATGCCACGGCATTAGTGACTGTCTGGGGAGCTGATGGCGATCCGCTGATCTTCGATTACTCCTGGCGTGAGTGGACCGGCCTGATCAATAGCTATTACCTGAAACGTTGGGAAAAGTTTTATGCCATGTTACAGGAACATTTGGATGAAGGAAATGAGTATTCGGAAAAAGGTCTTCCTATGACTCATGGCCGTGAAGCCTTTCGCGCGAATGATTTCTATAGTGAACTTGGCGACTGGGAATTGGAGTTCGTCTCCCGGACCAATAAAGCCCGTACTCCGATCACGCAGGGTGACGAAATAGAGACGGCTCTGAAGATGTATAAAAAATATGCAACCCTGGCCAGGGAATATTATCAGGATGAAATGAAAGCTGATAATATTCAGGAAGGTGACATTTTTGAGAATCTGGGAGAGTAGTTAAATAATTATAATCCGCTGACTGTCTCGCAATTTATTCGTTCTTTTGCAGAAAAATTGGGAGGTATGCACCCTGTGCGTATCTCCCCAATTTATTGAATAATAATAAGGTTACGTCTGATGGCTGAAAATAATAAGGTTAACTCGGTTTCTTTCTTTAATTCTCGTCTTACTTCCATCATAAGTATCGCCCTGGTGCTTTTCCTGCTCGGGTTGATTTTGTTGATGGGGTTGCTTGGAAACCAGTTGTCGGTTTATGTCAGGGAAAATATATCATTTTCTATTGTATTGAAAGACAATCAGAAAGAAGCTGATATCAAGAGGATGCAGAAGAGCCTGGACGCGCTTCCTTTTATCAAATCTACCGAATATATATCGAAAGAACAGGCTGCGAAGGAACTGGAAGAAGAATTGGGTGAGAATCCGGAAACTTTCCTCGGCTTTAATCCGTTGCAGGCATCTATCGAAGTGAAGCTGCATTCCGAATATGCAAACCCGGACAGCCTGCAGCATATCGAAAAGAAAATCAAAACATATACCTCTGTATCCGACCTGCTTTACCGGAAGGATATGATGCAGATGGTGAACGATAATATGAAACGCTTGAGCATTATCCTGCTCACATTGGCTGTTATGCTGATGGCTATATCGTTTGTCCTGATCAGCAATACGATCCGTTTGCTGATTTATTCCAAACGTTTTTTGATCCATACAATGAAATTGGTGGGAGCTACTTCCGGGTTTATCCGGCGCCCTTTTGTGCGCTATAATGTGGTAAGCGGTATTTTTGCATCCATCCTGGCAATATTAATGCTGACCGGTTCGTTATATTATTTACAACACGAATTGGACGGTTTTATCCAGCTATTGGATGTGAAGGCTTTACTGGTTGTATATGCGGCGGTGTTCCTGCTGGGAATCCTGTTGTCGGTAACGGCTACCGTATTTGCTGTAAACAAGTACCTCCGTATGGGTGTTGATAAGTTGTATTATATATAATAAACAAAGAGAGATGGCTAAGAGAGATTTTGCTTTCGGAAAAGAAAATTTTATTCTGATCGCGGTTGCAGTGGCGGTGATCATTGTGGGTTTTATGTTGATGAGTGGCGGCGGTTCTGGTGATACGACCAGTTTTAACCCGGAAATATTCAGTACACGTCGTATCGTTGTTGCTCCGGTAGTAACTGTGATCGGGTTCGGCCTGATGATTGTAGGAATCCTGAAAAACAGCAAAGGTAAAGAAATCGCAGAATGAGTTGGTTGGAAGCCTTGGTGCTGGGGATTGTACAGGGACTGACGGAGTATCTTCCCGTAAGCAGCAGCGGACATCTGGCTATCGGATCGGCGCTGTTCGGAATTGAAGGAGAAGAGAATCTGGCATTTACAATCGTAGTCCATGTGGCTACGGTATTTAGTACATTAGTTATACTCTGGAAAGAGATCGAATGGATATTTCGCGGCTTGTTCAAATTTCAGATGAACAGTGAGACACGTTATGCGATCAATATCCTGATCTCCATGATACCGATCGGTATTGTCGGAGTGTTTTTCAAAGATACGGTCGAATCTATTTTCGGATCGGGTTTGCTGATAGTCGGTTGCATGTTGTTGGTGACAGCGGCGTTGCTGGCCTTTTCTTATTATGCAAAACCCCGGCAGAAAGAAAGTATTTCGATGAAAGATGCTTTTATTATCGGCTTGTCTCAGGCTTGTGCCGTCTTGCCCGGACTTTCACGTTCCGGAACAACGATTGCCACAGGTTTGTTACTGGGCAATAATAAGGCGAAACTGGCTCAGTTCTCCTTCCTGATGGTGATTCCCCCGATTCTGGGAGAAGCCCTGCTGGATGTATTGAAGCTGGTAAAAGGTGAAGATATCGCCGGGGATATCCCGACGCTTTCGCTGGTTGTCGGTTTTGTAGCGGCTTTCCTGTCCGGTTGTTTGGCTTGTAAGTGGATGATCAATATCGTGAAGAAAGGAAAGTTGATCTACTTTGCTATTTATTGTGCAATAGCCGGTCTGGTTACTATTGCATGCACATTGATGAAGTAAATTAGAATGGATTTTATTGCAGGAGAGGTATTATATTTTAACAAGCCGCTGACGTGGACTTCGTTCGATCTGGTGAACAAGTTCCGCTATAAATTATCGCGGAAGCTGAAAGTAAAAAAAATAAAAGTCGGACATGCCGGAACACTTGATCCGCTGGCTACCGGAGTGATGATCGTTTGTACCGGCAGGGCAACCAAAAGGATCGACGAATTCCAGTATCAGACGAAAGAATATGTCGCTACCCTAAAGCTGGGAGAAACGACCCCTTCTTTTGACCTGGAAAAGGAGATAGACGCCGTATATCCGACGGAACATATAACCCGGGAGAGGGTGGAAGAGGTACTGAATTCGTTTGTAGGAACGATACAGCAGATTCCGCCGGTCTTTTCGGCCTGCAAAGTGGATGGGAAACGTGCCTATGAACTGGCGCGTAAAGGTGAAGAAGTGGAGTTGAAGTCGAAGACACTGGTGATCGATGAGATGGAGTTGCTGGAATGCAACCTGCCGGTCATTAAGATCCGTGTGGTGTGTAGTAAAGGTACTTATATCCGTGCTTTGGCGCGCGATATCGGTGTAGCCCTGAATTCGGGTGCCCATCTGATCGGATTGGAACGTACCCGGATCGGAGATATAACATTGGATAAGTGCATGAATCCGGAAGATATCGATGCTTTTCTGGATGAAGCGGTAGAAGAGGCTTGTCCCCGCACTTGATGCGAGGCCGCAAAGGAACAAGCGATATGGTCTGTTCCAATGCGATCCCGTGTCGGGCACGGGAATTAGTCTGATAAATGATAAGAATAAAAAGAAAATAAATAAAGTAACATTATGAAGCTATCTAAATTCAAATTTAACTTGCCGCAGGAACTGATCGCTCTTCATCCCGCAAAGAACAGGGATGAGTCCCGTTTGATGGTTGTACACCGCAACACCGGGGAGATCGAACACAAAGTATTTAAAGACCTGTTGGAATATTTTGGAGAAAAAGATGTATTTATCTTCAACAACACAAAAGTTTTCCCAGCCCGTTTATATGGTAACAAAGAAAAGACCGGTGCACGTATTGAAGTGTTTTTGTTGCGTGAACTGAACGAAGATCTTCGTCTTTGGGACGTGTTGGTCGATCCGGCCCGTAAGATCCGTATCGGTAATAAACTTTATTTCGGAGAAGACGATTCGATGGTTGCCGAAGTGATTGACAATACAACCTCCCGTGGCCGTACTCTGCGTTTCTTGTATGACGGTAATCATGATGAATTTAAAAAAGCATTGTATGCGTTGGGTGAAACCCCGCTACCTAAATATATCGACCGTCCGGTGGAAGCCGATGATGAAGACCGCTACCAGAACATTTTCGCTACGGAAGAAGGTGCGGTGGTTGCTCCGGCAGCCGGTCTGCATTTCAGCCGCGAATTGATGAAACGTCTGGAGATTAAGGATTGCCGTTTTGCTTTCCTGACCGTTCATTCCGGATTAGGAAACTTCCGTGAAATCGACGTGGAAGATTTGACAAAGCATAAGATGGATTCCGAACAGATGGTCGTGAACGGAGATGTTGTGAGTATTGTGAACGAGGGTAAGGACGACGGTCGCCAGATCTGTGCTGTCGGAACTTCCGTGATGCGTGCGATTGAAACGGCAGTAAGTACCGACGGACATCTGAAAGAATTCGAAGGATGGACCAATAAGTTCATTTTCCCTCCTTACGATTTCAGTGTGGCTACCAGCATGATCACCAACTTCCATATGCCGCTGTCGACTCTTCTGATGATGACTGCTTCATTCGGAGGATACGATCTGATTATGGATGCCTATGAGGTAGCCCTGAAAGAAGGATACCGTTTCGGTGCCTATGGTGACGCAATGTTGATTATCTAAGACAAGGTTTATGGCTATCGCATACCTGGCTTTAGGTACGAACATAGGGAATAAAAGACGGAATATGATAACGGCCGCAGCGCTGTTAGCTGAAAGGGTGGGAGACGTTCTCGCCCTTTCCGGTTTTTATGAAACCGAACCCTGGGGGTTTCAGTCCGAAAATACGTTCCTGAATGCAGCTTTACAGCTTGATACATCCCTGTCTCCGCTTGAACTTTTAAAAGCGACCCAGGAGATCGAGATAGAGATGGGGCGTACGCAGAAAAGTAACGGTGCCTATCATGACCGTATCATCGATATCGATATTCTGCTGTATGAAGACCTGGTCCTGCAAACTCAGGAGCTGACTTTGCCGCATCCGCTGATGCATGAGCGTCTGTTCGTGATGGAACCTTTGGCCGAAATTGCCCCGAATGTAATTCATCCCGTATTTAAAAAGCCTGTTATATCTCTGTTATAAAAGGCAACATTTTGTAACTTCGCACTGTTTTCACATAAATATAAAAGATAAAGCAATGAACGATATAGAAAAAATCCTGACCGGTGGAGGAATGGTTTTCAAGAAAAAAGCCAGCGACGAAAATACCGGCGACAAGAAAATCAAATATTCTGACTTTCTGAGAGGTACCCATAAATCAGGCTCTGCCAAAATGAAAGCCGAGTATAAGTACAAGAAAGCACTTCGGAATACTAAAAAGAAAAAATAATTTTCAATTTTCAATTTTGAATTGTCAATTATTCTTATCTTTGCATCCGAATTGATGTGGATAGATTTGTATTGCTTGCAACCACAGGAAAAAATGCTAAAAACAAGATACTTTTCTTAGCCGTTCGGCATATATGGTCCTTCCGTTATCAATTCATTATTAATTAATAACCCGTTGTTAATTGAACATCGTTCTTTAGTCCCTACTAATTTTCAATTTTCAATTTTCAATTTTCAATTAAAAAGTAATGAGTTATTTATTCACCTCCGAATCGGTGTCCGAAGGGCACCCCGATAAAGTAGCCGATCAGATATCGGATGCTTTGCTGGATGAGTTTCTTGCGTATGACAAGAGCTCGAAAGTTGCTTGCGAAACCCTTGTTACAACCGGACAGGTTGTCTTGGCTGGAGAAGTTAAATCAAGTGCTTATGTAGATGTGCAGGATGTTGCACGCAGCGTGATCGAAAAAATTGGTTACACCAAGAGTGAATACCAGTTTGAAGCGAAATCATGTGGCGTATTCTCTTCTATCCATGAACAGAGTGGCGATATCAACCGTGGTGTGGAACGCGAAGACCCTTATAACCAGGGTGCCGGCGACCAGGGTATGATGTTCGGCTATGCTACCAATGAAACAGAGAATTATATGCCTCTGGCTCTCGATCTCTCACACAGCCTGTTATGGGAACTGGCTAAGATCCGCAAGAACGAAAACGACCTGATGCCTTATCTCCGTCCGGATGCAAAGAGCCAGGTCACTATTGAATATGATGACAACGGCAAGCCGTTGCGTATCGATACGATCGTTGTATCGACTCAGCATGACGAGTTTATCGGTCCGAAAGGCATTAGCCAGGAAGAAGCCGATATCGCTATGCAGAAGAAGATTGCAGCCGATGTAAAGAGTATCCTGGTACCGCGCGTAAAAGCCCAGTATCCGGCTCATGTACAGGCTTTGTTCAATGATGATATCATTTACCATGTGAATCCGACCGGCAAGTTCGTGATCGGTGGCCCTCACGGTGATACCGGATTGACCGGACGTAAGATCATTGTGGACACATACGGTGGAAAAGGTGCTCACGGTGGTGGAGCATTCTCCGGTAAAGACCCTTCGAAGGTTGACCGTTCTGCTGCTTATGCTGCCCGTCATATCGCCAAAAACCTGGTGGCTGCCGGTGTGGCTGATGAAATGCTGGTACAGGTATCTTATGCAATCGGTGTCGCCAAACCGATGAACATCTTCGTGAATACCTTCGGCCGTGCAAATGTAAAAATGACAGACGGCGAAATCGCTGAAAAGATCTGGGATCTTTTCGATATGCGCCCGAAAGCCATTGAAGAACGCCTGAAACTGCGTAACCCGATCTATCTGGAAACAGCCTCTTACGGTCATATGGGACGTAAGCCGGAAACGGTTACCAAAACGTTTATATCCCGCTATAACCCACAGCCGACAGTCTGCGAAGTAGAGTTGTTTACCTGGGAAAAGTTGGATTATGTAGATAAAGTGAAAGAAGCATTCGGAATCTGATTTCTGAAGATATAAAATGTAAAACCGGTTATGGAACAATGCCATAATCGGTTTTTTTATATAGACCTTAAGTATTTTATCACTTACAGGATTTTTTAGAGTATATTTTCCTATATTTGGCGCCATAGAATTCCTAAATCTAAATCTTATGCGTAAAATTATTTCGTTTCTTTCGCTGGCCGTGATTATATTACTGGCGGCAGCATGTAAGGAGACCTCCCCGTTTAAGTACGAGTCAGTCCCTAACGATCCTATGAAAGCACGTATCTACACGTTGGACAACGGCTTGAAAGTCTATTTGACAGTGAACAAAGAGACACCGCGTATCCAGACTTATATCGCAGTCAAAGTTGGTGGAAAAAACGACCCGGCTGAAACAACCGGGTTAGCGCATTACTTTGAACATCTGATGTTTAAGGGTACACAAAAGTTTGGTACTCAGAATTATGAAATGGAAAAGCCGCTGCTCGATCAAATCGAACAACTGTTTGAAGTTTACCGGAAGACTACCGATGAGGCCGAAAGGAAAGAAATCTATCATCAGATCGACAGTATTTCGTATGAAGCGTCCAAATATGCTATTCCCAATGAGTACGATAAGCTGATGGCTGCTATTGGAGCCAATGGCACCAATGCTTATACGGGATTTGATATGACTGTCTATACGGAAGATATTCCTTCCAATCAGATCGACAACTGGGCTAAAATCCAGGCGGACCGCTTTGAAAACAATGTAATCCGTGGTTTCCATACGGAACTGGAAACCGTTTATGAAGAAAAGAACATGTCTTTAACCAGCGATGGTCGTAAAGTATATGAGGCCGTTTTGAGCGCTCTTTTCCCGGATCATCCTTATGGAACCCAGACAGTGCTGGGTACTCAGGAAAATCTCAAGAATCCTTCGATTACCAATATAAAGAACTATCATAATACCTGGTATGTGCCGAATAATATGGCAATTTGTATGTCGGGCGACTTTGACCCGGATAAAACAATTGAGGTTATCAATAAATATTTCGGTCATCTGCAACCGAACCCGAATTTACCGAAGTTGCCGGTAACTCATGAATCACCCGTCAAGGCTCCGGTTGTGAAAGAGGTATTAGGCGTGGATGCGGAAAATGTGACTTTGGGATGGCGTTTCCCGGGCGCATCGTCTCCGGAAGAAGATTTGCTGAACCTCACTGGCGAAATAGTAAATAACGGCAAAGCCGGTTTGCTGGATGTGGATCTGGTTCAACAGCAGAAAGTACTGAGTTGTTATGCAGGCACTTATGGTATGGCCGATTATAATGCATTTGTAATGAGTGGCCGTCCGAAACAAGGGCAAACGCTGGACGATGTGAAAGATCTTTTCCTTGCAGAGATAGAAAAACTGAAAAAGGGAGATTTCGATGAAGGTTTGCTGGAGGCTGCGATCAATAATTATAAACTGATGCAAATGTATCGCCTGGATAATAACAGCAGCCGGGCAGATATGTTTGTTTCTGCTTTTATAAATGGTGTTGACTGGAAAGACGAGGTGGCTCAGTTGGAACGTTTAAGTAAAGTGACCAAACAACAGATCGTCGACTTTGCCAATAAGTATTTCGGAGATAATTATGCTTTGATCTACAAAAGAGAGGGCAAGGATCCGAATGAGAAGAAAATCGACAAACCTAAAATTACTCCTATCGTAATGAACCGCGACAGCTCAAGCGTGTTCCTTAAGGAAATACAGGCTGTAGAGGTCGCTCCGATAGAACCTGTATTTCTCGATTATGACAAGGATTTGCAGAAGCTGACAGCAAAGTCGGATATTCCTGTTCTTTACAAACAGAATATGACGAACGATGTTTTCTCTCTGATGTATGTCTTTGAGATGGGAACGAACAATGATAAGGCGATGGGTACGGCTTTCGAATATATGAAATATCTCGGTACTTCAAAGAAAAGCCTGAAAGAGATCAATGAAGAATTTTATCGTTTGGCATGCTACTTCAATGTTTTCCCGGGAGCGGATCGCACGTATGTCATGCTGGAAGGCCTGAAGGAAAATATGCCGAAAGCAATGGCTCTCTTTGAGGAGATTCTGGCTGATGCCCAAGTGGACAAGGATACTTACGGTAATCTGGCTGACGATATTCTGAAAAAACGGACGGATGCCAAATTGAACCAGGGACAGAATTTCAATAAACTGATTCAATATGCTATCTGGGGACCGCAATCTCCGGCTACACATGTCCTTTCTACAGCTGAATTACAACAGATGGATCCTCAGGAATTGGTCGACCGTATCCATAAGATAAATACCTATGAACATAAGATACTGTATTACGGGCCTGAAAAACCGCAGGCTTTACTGGATATCGTTAAACAGTATCATAATGTTCCGGAAAAACTTGTTCCTGTTCCGGCCGCTACAGAGTTCAAGCAACAGGAAACACCGAAAAATAAAGTTTTGCTGGCACAATATGATGCCAAACAGATTTATTTCTCAGCCGTATCCAACCGTGGCGAGAAATTCGATCCGTCGATCGAGCCGACATTGAACATGTACAATGAATATTTCGGTGGCGGAATGAATGCGATCGTATTTCAGGAAATGCGTGAAGCCCGCGGACTGGCTTATTCTGCAGGGGCATATCTTATCACTCCTTCGAAATTGAAATATCCGTATGTATACCGTACGTTTATTGCTACACAGAATGATAAAATGATCGACGCAATGAAAGCCTTTGATGATATTATCAACAATATGCCGGAGTCGGAAAAAGCGTTCAATCTGGCAAAAGAAGCTTTGATAACCCGTATGCGTACGGAACGTATCACAAAATCCGGAGTCTTATGGTCGTATCTGAATGCACAGGATTTGGGACTGAATACCGACAGCAGAAAGGAACTGTTTGAAAAAGTACCTTCCATGACCCTTGCCGATATCAAAGCCTTCCAGGAGAAATGGGTGAAAGGACGTACCTATACCTATTGTGTACTGGGAGATGAAAAGGATCTGGATCTGAAGTCCCTGGAACAGTACGGACCGGTAACGAAACTGAGTAAAGAAGAGATATTTGGATATTGAGAATTGAAAATTAGAAATTAAAAAGACGGTTGTTAAATCAAATGAGTATTTAACAACCGTCTTTCTTTTCCTATCGAATAATTTTCAATGTTCAATTTTTAATTTTCAATTCTCAAATTCCATCATCCTGATGCATCTCCACCTCCTTGACTTTCCGGAACAGGTCGGATGCGAAGATGAAGTCGTTGAGGGCTTTGTTGTTGGAGGTGATGACCTGGTCTTTTGTTCCCTGCCATTCTTTAACACCTTCTTTGATGAAGATGATGTTTTCCCCGATATTCATTACGGAGTTCATGTCATGGGTGTTGATAACCGTGGTCATCTTATATTCCGTTGTAATATCGTGGATCAGGTCGTCTATCAGCAGGGACGTTTTAGGGTCCAGTCCGGAGTTGGGTTCGTCGCAGAAAAGATATTTAGGGTTCAATGCGATCGCACGGGCAATAGCGGCACGTTTCATCATACCACCGCTGATCTCTGACGGATACAGATGTTCCGCTTCCGAAAGATTCACGCGTTCCAGGCAGAACATGGCTCTTTTTTCTCTTTCTTTATAAGAATCATTAGAGAACATATTGAGCGGGAACATCACATTTTCAAGAACCGTCATGCTGTCGAACAAGGCAGACCCCTGGAACAGCATGCCCATTTCCCTGCGAAGCATGTTCAATTCCAATTTATCCATGGAGGTAAGGTCGCGCCCGTCATACAGGATCTCACCCGAATCCGGTTTCATCAGGCCGATGATATTTTTGATCAGGACCGTTTTTCCTGAACCGCTTCGTCCGATGATCAGATTGGTCTTCCCTGTTTCAAAAACGGCGCTGATATCATTCAGCACTGTACGGCCTTCAAATGATTTCGTTATGTTTTTTACTTCTATCATTTCTTACGTAAGCATTAAATGGGTCATTATTACGTCTGCCAGCAGGATCATGATACTGCTCATTACAACAGCATTCGTACTCGCTTTACCGACTTCGAGTGCCCCTCCTTTCACATAATAACCGAAATAAGCGGCTATCGATGAGATTATAAAGGCGTAAACAACAGATTTTATAATAGAATACCAGATATAGAATTCATTGAAATAAAACTGCAACCCGTATTCGAAAGAGGCCGGCGTCATACCTGTTCCTGTCGAATGGCTGGCGGCTATACCTCCCATAATTCCTGTAAACATACTGAAAATAACCAGTACCGGAATAAAGATCATCAGTCCGGCTATTTTCGGCATAATCAGGAAGTTTGCCGAATTGACTCCCATAATTTCCATCGCATCGATCTGCTCCGTTACACGCATGGTTCCGATCTCGGAGGCGATATTACTTCCCACTTTACCAGCTAGGATCAGACACATGATGGAGGATGAAAACTCCAGCAGGATAATTTCGCGGGTCGTATACCCGATCGTAAATTTAGGGATCAGCGGTGAACTGATATTCAATGATATCTGGATGGCGATAACCGTACCGATAAATACCGAAATGATAACCACGATCCAGAGAGAGTCGACACCCAGCTTATATATCTCTTTTATCAATTGTTTGAAGAACATGCTCCATCTGTCAGGTATTGATATGGATTTCCCCATCAACATGACATATTCTCCCATTCTATGTAACGCTTTATTCATTATTTTCTTGATTACTTATCTGTTCCAGTCTGCAAATATAACTGAAATATGTCAACTACTGTTCACTGTTTATGATTTGTTTTCACGTCAGGTACCGTGTCCCTTCGTCCATACTAGCCTGGATCGGGTAGGAGAGGATGAAGCTGTTACTCTGGAAATACTTGTTCAGATAGCCGGGGATACGTGGCATTACGGGGTCGTAGGAATAGCCTTCTTTCCGGCTGAAGATCACCCACATGCTGTCGTCCGCTTTCACATCCCGGAACACGATCAGGAAATCATCCCAGTCGCTGAAGTTTACATATGATATTTCTCCCGCTCTTTTGGCGAAGAGTTTTTTGATGGCTTTCAGCGTATCCTCCGAACCGTAGAACACGACTTTTGCCCCGGTATTCTGCAACACGTTCCATACCCGGTTCATGACCGGTATGAAGCCGATTTCTTTTTCCGCCCGGTCCGGCAGGATAATCAGGTGGCGTTTGATAGTGGCCAGCGGCTGTACCGGTTTGTAGATGAAGGTCGTTACGCTGCTGTGCTGTAATACGTTTTCAACAATATTTCCCAGGAATGCTGCCGGTATGTCCTTTTCCTTATGCAATCCGAGGACCAGGTCGGTTATCTCCCGTTCCTTCACGACGCTGGTAATGGCGTTGGAGATGCTCAGGTCGTAGCGGAGTAAACCTTTCAGCCGGGTGTCGGTGGCCGCGGCGGTATCGACGGCGGTCTGTAATACCCGTTTGGAGGACTTCAGCGTCTTGTCGTCCGAATTCTGGTTGTCTATCACTTTGAGGGCATATAACCCGCTGGTATTCGTTTTTGATTTTATGGCAAGGCTGAGGTTGACCAGTTCTTCAACCGTCTCCTCATTGCTGACGGGGATCAGGATATGTTCGTCCTTCGTATCTTTGTCTTCTGTCTCCTCACCGGATTCCTTCATCGCTATATTATGCGCTCCTTTCTGGGCGGAGAAGGAGGCGATGGCGCAGGTCACCAGGATCATCAGGATCGTACCGTTCAGTACGCTTTCATTCAGGAGCCGTATGGGAGCACCGTTGGCGTCGGTTCCCAGGATCACGTTATACCCGACCATGACGGCTGCCAGTGTAGCTGCCGCCTGGGCGTTGCTCAGTCCGAAAATAACACTCCGCTGGTCGACCGACAGGCGGAAGGTCTTTTGTGTCAGCCAGGCTGCCGCATATTTTGCCGCCGTAGCCACGATGATCATAACCATACCGACCTTGATCGTTTCGAAGCTGGTAAAGAATGCCCGGTAATCGATCAGCATCCCCACACTCAGCAGGAAGAAGGGGATAAAGATCGCGTTCCCGACAAACTCTACACGGTTCATCAGCGGCGAACTCTGCGGGATCAGCCTGTTCAGGGCCAGTCCGGCAAGGAAAGAGCCGATGATCGCTTCCATCCCCGCTAACTGGGCAAGGAATGCACCGAAGAAAACCATCGACAGCACGAATATATATTGCGAAATATTATCGTGTACCCGTTTGAAGAACCATCGTCCGATAAAGGGAAACACCAGTAACACAATCAAGGCAAAAATAACGATGGAAACGCCCAGGCGTATCCAGAAAGCGTTGTCGGCATTTCCTGTCGCCATCCCGACAATAATTGTCAGCACCAGTAAAGCCAGCGTATCCGTGATCATGGTCCCGCCGACGGTAATGCTGACAGCATTGTTTTTGCTGATCCCCAGCTTGCTGATGATCGGATAAGCGATCAGCGTATGGGATGCGAACATACTGGCGAGCAGTACGGACGTCTCCATGCTGAAATCAAGCACCCATAATCCAACGACCGTCCCCAGTATCATAGGGATCAGGAACGTATACATCCCGAATACAAGACTTTTCCCGCTATTCTTCTTAAAATCCCCCATGTCTATTTCCAGCCCGGCCAGGAACATGATATAAAGTAACCCTGCCGTCCCCGAAAGAATGATACTGCTGTCGCGCAGGACAAGGTTAAAACCGTTCGGCCCGATAATGGCTCCGGCAATGATCAGTCCCAGCAGGTGCGGAACCCTGAGTTTATTCAACAGGAGCGGGGCGGCCAGGATGATCAGCAGTATCAGTAAGAACTTCAATACCGGATCAGCCAGCGGGAGGGTGAAATCTATGTTTGAGAGTAATATCATATCTATAAATATTTACATATCTTGCATTGATAATCCTTTTATATCCAGTGTATAATGTGCCAACTGTTTTTTTATTGTTGCAACCTTTTCGTATAGGCGGGCTATATTTACCTTGTGAAAATTTCGTTTGACTTCTGCTATTAACGCCTTGTTCTCGAATCGGTTGAGGGCGATAAGGTCTATTTCATTCTCACCTTTGTTGTCCCAGTAATTTCCGATATCCGTGATGTCTTCACTTTCAGCTATCATATCCCTGAAATAGCGTTCCAGGATGCGCCCGCTGTATTGTTCGTAATTTTTTAAGATGAATTGTTCCAGCATATTGTTTTTTCCCAGTTCAATCATTGATAGATTCGGGAATATGAAACGGAACCAGAACATCAGGTAATTATCATTCAGGCACCAGCGACTGTTGCGGCTTTCCGGTTTTGAAAACATCGGTTTGTTTCTGTTGATCAGGGAATATTCTTTTTCGAGATTAGCCAGATAGGCGCCCGTATTTTTTCCAATGATCGAATCTATTTCACTTTGGCTGGTCTTTCCGGAAGCTATTAATTGTAAAATGGAAAAAT
>OBYN01000072.1_pt1 | contig 77764 bp, 61 predicted proteins | sample 1476781 | NCBI WGS metagenome assembly OBYN01 (sample SAMEA2580203, study PRJEB22360) | human gut metagenome | biome: human gut; feature: human-associated habitat; material: faeces | place: Denmark | collected 2008/2010 | reverse complement strand
GTTCTTCATCACTTAAATTATTTAATTATTAATATAATAGGTTATTTTCGAATAATCACTCCATCACAAAGTCTCCCGAAAGAAGAGAATTTCCGCTATTAATAATAAGTACATACTTCCCTTTCGCTAAATCTAACACTAAAGGAACCGTACCATTACCTTCTATTGTAGAACGGTAAACCACATTTCCGGAAACATCTTCTATTATTATATCCAATGTTCCCAACTCATCTGAAATTCCAAACTCTAATACCTGCCCATCAATATAGGCTTCGATCGGAGGCATTAAAGAACGACGTCTATCATTTAAATCAATCTTCTCCCTTTTTGCAAAACCTGCAATTGTTACGCAGAGCAACATCGCAATTAACAAACATCTTTTCATTTCTTTTGTGTTTTATAATTTACAGCAAAAATAGAGAGATAAAACTAGGACACAAGACTTTTAAGCAGTAAACACATGTACAGGCCACCTTACCGTGACAAACGTATAACAGATTGATTATCATTAAATAAATACCCTCTATACATACAACAATATATGTACAGAGGGTACTTCACCTATTTTAAAGAGACCTCTAAAGTGCAGCAATCAGCTCTTCCAAGGTAGTTTGTGTATTTGCCAATTTACCCTTTTTACGGATCCGATAACGCCTGCGATCGACCGATGTGGATTGTATATCCAGAAAGATTGCCAATTGCTGGTTGTCCAACCCTAACTTCAACAAACAACAAAAATGCCTTTCCTCCTCTGTCAACCCAGGGAGTTGCTGTTCCAATCCATCCATGAAAAACGGATAAGTTATTTTTAATGATCCGTACAACGACAACCAGTCCTCATTCGTCAACGGATTCTTTTTAGCCTCCTCTACCGAACAAGCATTCTGCATGATCTTTTTATATGTTTCCGTATTTTCCAATATACCCTCTCGAATGCTCAAGACTTGTTTGCTTAAGCCTTGCACCTTCAACTCTTTTTCTTGCATTTTTTTAACAAATTCCTCTTGTTCCTTTTTCAATTTTTCATTTGCCTTATCTAATCTTTTCTTATAAATATAAAAAACAATAAGAATAAATATCAACAACAAAATTCCCCCAATAATATTTCGAGAATACTTTAATTCCAAAATAGTATTCCGATTCAATACCTCTGCATACTCATATCGCTTTTCCACCTTCAACAAGTCCATTTGCGATTGCAATTCAGCTACAGAATCAGCAATATGGTTAAAACGCTCATAATAATCTAAAGCCAAACTATAATTACCCAATTCTTTTTCCAACATATACGATTGATACAATATACCACCGGTCAAAGGGCGCTTAGCCGTTTTATGCAAAACAGTCTTCTCTATATACGCACGAGCTTTATCATATTCACCCATATTCGTATATAAAGCAGCCAATGACAAATAAGTCGGTGCACTACCCGCCTCATCATAAGCAATCGATTGAAATAAAAATTTTTCTGCCAATGCATAGTTTTTCATTTTTTCATAATTAATTCCCAATCGATTCGTCAAAGAACTTAACACTAACGAATCACCCAGGAGTAAAGCCAACCGATACGCTTTCTGATGATATTCCAAAGCCTCGTCATATTCTTCTTTCAATAGATGTATCCATCCTATATCCCGAATCGAATAAATATAATTCACACTATCATTCCCTTTCAGGTAATATTCTCCACTCGAGAGATGGCAAAGTTTCGCTTCTTCGTAATTGTCATCAAAATCATGCAACTGAGCCATCTTATTATACAATTTCCCCACCAGCCGATAGTTTTTTGCTTTTTTCGCCAACTCTACCGCGCTCAGATAGGATTTCATCGCCCATTCATAATCGGTCTCTCCCTCGTAAGCCATCCCCAGATACAGTAAGCTATTCATCTTATCTTCCGGAGAACCATGCTTTTCGTAATAATCATTTGCTCGCTCCATTTGCGGCACGAACGGCATGTCTTCACCCAACTGTTCGGATAAACCGGCAGAAACCATGCAGAAATGAGCAAATACCTTATCACTCAACACCTCCGGATTGGTAATACCGTCCAACAAGGCAAAAGCACTATCCGGCTGTTCAGCCCGAATCAATTCTTCCGCTTCTTGTATCTTTAAATTAATTTCATTGTTACTTTTACAGGAAAAGAACAAACAGAAAAGAATAAATAGTAATATGACGTTTTTCATATCAATACTTGTGTGTTATTCAAACTGCAATATCCGAATTAAATATTTAATGCACAAATTAACAGCAAGTATATTCAAAATTAAAACACTAATCAGAATTTCCCAATTATCAAAAAGATATCCTTTTCACCTAAAAAATATCAGAATAATGCATTTTGCACAAATTTCATATCCGCTATTTTTCACAAAACGGACAAAATAGAATGAAAATAAATACATTATTTAACACATAATCAGCCAATATCAATTCCAACTATTCACTTAAAACAAATTTCAACTCCGTTTAAAGCAAAATTTTTTTCGTTTTAAATGAAGTTGAACTCCGTTTAAAACGAGTTTTTTATTGATTGCAGTCGAAAAAAGCGCTTTTAGAGCATTCTTTTTCATGCACAAAGACATGTTAAAAAACAGTTTTTCTTTCTAGAAAGAGCAATAATACATACAAAATCCAAACAGCAAATTCACACAGATAACACCATTCATTCTACCAATCCCTACATATGCGTTATAAATAAAATCATAAAGATACCCACATCAAGTAAATATAAAAATAATGATATTCACTTATAACGAATAAAACGAGTAAAAATTCATCTTCCCTATAAAGCCCTCATACAACTCACTGACAAGAGGCCTTATTTTACATTTTGATAATTCTTCTATCCCCATTTACCCCCTTGTTGACAAGTCTTGACGCCAGCTCCATTAAGGGTAAACATTTAGACATACTATCAAAAAGTCAATTCAAGCCAGCGGGACAGAAATACATCATATACCTGGTACCATAAATCACGAACATCTTCCTCCCGGTAAATCATTTCCTTTTCCAGCAAAGCATCGAGTGCTCGTTTGGAATTAGCAGGTGTTCCTATCTTATATTTCTGTATGAATGTCTTAGACTGAGGCTGATACACTTTTCCTTCTTTGGCGATCGCAATCAAAAGTTGCCATTGCACAGGACTTAACAACTGACGGTATTGAACATAAGTGGCTTGCTGAGATAATAAAAGATTACTGCAAACCTGCTTGACATCTTCCAAACGGATATTTTTTAACGGTAAAGCATACGTGTTATTACAAATAACCTGTGTGTAATAAGTATGTAGCCTCGTCCATTCGAGAATGAAACCGATCGCTTCGTCATCTATTTTTTTCCCACCCTCTTCAAACTTATTTTTTATAAAAGTATAATATGCATCCTGCGAAATAGGATTCAAATACATCATTTGTGTACTTGAAAAAAACGGGCGCTTGGCACTATTAAATATTTCTGCCATCATATGTTTGTTACTTCCACTAAAAATAAATCGTGTCTTCTGCAGGTTCTGTATCCGTGAACGAAGTAATGCTTCTGTATTTACCTCCGGATAATTAGCAACTTGCTGAAACTCGTCAATTGCGACTACTGCCTGCTGAGCTTCGTTTTCCAAGAACTGAAATATACCGGTAAGTGTCTTTTCTGTAGTTTTCATCTCAGTAAACCCAAAACTAACTTCTGGTGCCCCAGTCAAAGGGTCATACGAAATGACCGGATGAAATCCCTTCAACAAATCAAGAAAACGCTTTCCGAAACTTTTGTGTTCCGGAATTTGTTGCAAAATGGCTTGTGACAGATTTTCCGTAAATTCTTTCAAATTCTGTGTAGGATATATGTCTACATATATACAATGACAAGTGTTATCAACTCTCAAATCCTCAAACAAACGATGTATTAACGACGATTTTCCCAATCTTCGCAGAGAGATAAGCGTCGTATTTATATTATTTTCGACCTGTTTTTTTAAAGTCATTAATTCATATTCCCGATCACAGAAAAATGATTTACCGATATAACCTGTTATTGGAAAAGGATTTACACTACTAAAAGCCATATTGCATAAGTTTTATGAATTACAAATATACACTTTTTTATCATACATTTTGTATGATACATTTTGTATGATACTTTTTATTAACAAGCACAAACCTTGCCACCCTATCGACAGTCGGTATAGTTTTGGATTTTGATAATTTTCTTGTCAAATCTGACACAAGTACAAGTTCACTATTTGAGCATCGACAAAAATCATATACATTTGTCCTAATCCATGTGAAACTAAACTTTGTCAATATGAAACTTAAGTCCGGTATTTCAATTCTTTTGTCATTTCTTTTTGTTTTGACAGCAAATGCAACTCTTACTCCTGTCAGGCTCACCTGTGAATATCTGGTCGATCCCTCCGTTATAGATGCCCGGCATCCCCGGTTGTCGTGGATCAATACAGCCGCTCCCGGCGAACGAGGACAACAGCAGACCGCCTATCAGATACGGGTTGCTTCATCGGCCGATAAACTGAAAAAGGAACAGGCCGACCTTTGGGACAGTGGTAAGAAAAAAAGCAGCCAGTCCTTTCTGGTTCGTTACGAAGGAAAGCCGCTACAATCAAGACAGGAATGCTGGTGGCAAGTCCGTGTTTGGGATGCCAACGGAAAAATATCGGACTGGAGTGAACCTGCCCACTGGAATATGGGATTGCTGAATGCCGATGAATGGAAAGCACAATGGATCGGTGCCCCCTGGCAAGGCGAAGAAGCCACGGCAAAATCAGCAGACAAAACACTTCCCCCTGCCCCACTCTTCCGAAAAGATTTTACCGTTTCCAAAGAAATAGCTTCAGCAAAAATCTATATCAGCGGATTGGGTTATTTTGAATTATATCTGAACGGAGAAAAAGTCGGCAACGACGTTCTGGTCCCCAACCAGACCAATTATGGGAAACGGGACGACCTGGATGTAACCCGTGTGACCCTCGACGATAATTTCAGAGGCTATAATGTACTCTATCTCTGCTACGACCTGAAAGAAGCATTGAAACAAGGTAAAAATGCACTTGGCTGCCTGTTAGGTAACGGCTTCTATAATGCGGCACTAAGCTGGACGATGCCCTACGGATCGCCACGCCTGATCGCGCAGTTACATATCGGCTACACCGACGGCAGCGAGGAGGTCATCACATCGGACACTTCCTGGAAAGTATCGCGTAGCGCCATTGTCTTAGATGGAATTTACCAGGGAGAACATTATGACGCCCGGCTGGAACAGCCGGATTGGTGTTCGCCGGACAAACCGGCTGACGGATGGGAGTCTGCCGTCGTACGGAAAGCGCCGGAAGGTGAACTACAGGCACAGATGTCTCATTCCGACAAGGTAATGGAAGTCTTGAAACCGAAAAAGATCACACGACTGGAAAACGGAAATTATAAAGTCGATTTCGGAGAAGAAATATCCGGCTGGGTACATCTGCACAATATGCAGGGAGAAGCCGGCCGGAAAGTGGAAATCCGTTATATCTGTGAATCGCCGAACGGCTCCAACTCTTATACGATGAAAGGAGATGGACCGGAATCGTATGCCGCCCGCTTTACTTGGTTTGTCTTTCGGGAAGCAGAGATTATCAACTGGCCGGGTGAACTCCGGGAAAATAACCTGACAGCGGAAGCTGTATATACGGAGCTTGAGACGACCGGACATTTCGAATGCTCGAACCCTCTTTTCAACCAGATCAATAAGATATGGAGACGAAGCCTGACAGACAACTCACACGGCAGTATTATCAGCGACTGTCCCCACCGGGAACGTTCTGCCTATACCGGCGACGGACAGGTGGCTTGTGTCACTGTCATGCACAACTATGATGCCGCAGCTTTATATACCAAATGGATCAAAGACATATTGCTTGCCCAGAATAAAGCGACCGGTTATGTTCCGAACGGTGCACCCTGGCAACCCGGCTGCGGAGGCGGCGTGGCATGGGGAGCAGCTATGAACATTATGCCGTGGGAGTTTTATCAGCATTATGCAGATAAAGATTTGCTGGCTGCCAATTACACCGGAATGAAAGAACAGCTCCGGTACATGCAAACCTGGGTAGATTCCGACGGCATCATGCTTTCGCAGATAAAAAGCAACGGAAACGTCAGCGAATGGCACAACCTGGGAGAATGGTGCCCGGCAGACGGATTTCCTCCGAAAGACCTGGTTCATACATTCTATCTCTGGCGTTGTGCCGATCTTACGGCAAAAGCGGCATCAGCACTGGGAGAGAAAAAGGATGCAAGCCTTTTCTCCGCTCTGGCAGAGAAAACACGGCAGGCTTTCCACAAACGTTTCTATAATCCGGTGACTAAAACATATGGTCCTTCGGGCAGCAATATCTTCGCTCTGGTAATGGGAGTTCCGGATGAAGTAAAGAAAGATGTACAGGAAACGGTACGGGAAGAAGTGCGCGCCCATAACGGACACTTATACACAGGTATTTTCGGTACTCAGTTCTTTTTTGAGACATTGGCAGACAACGGAATGAACGAACTGGCCTACGAAGCAATGAATAAAAAGGATATGCCAGGTTACGGATGGTGGATTTCACAGGGAGCCACTACCACCTGGGAAGAATGGAACGGCAACAACTCTCGCAACCACCCGATGTTCGGTGGCGGCTTTACCTGGTTTTACAGGAAGATGGCAGGACTGAATAGCGACCAACAGGAACCCGGCTATAAACACATCATCATAAAACCTTATCCTCCTAAAGCGATCAACTATGCTTCCTACTCTACCCGTACCCCTTTCGGACAGGCGGCTGTGAGTTGGGAAAAACAAAATAATACGTTCAAAATGGACGTTGAAATACCTGTTGGAAGCCGTGCCACAGTCTATCTGCCGGTTATTTCCGGAAAGACGGTAAAAGAATGCCGCTCCGGCATCAAACAGGCAAAAGGCGTTAAGTACAACGGGATACAGGATGGTTATGCGGTTATGGAGGTGTCTTCCGGAAAATATTGTTTTGAGACTGATTAAGAAGCAATCCCTGTGCTATCAGCAGATCGAATGGGGTCGTTATTTTGATATTCTCACGGTTGCCGGTTACCAACCGGACCGGTACTCCGGCAGCCTCAACAACCGAAGCGTCATCCGTGAAAAGAGATGTGAACGGTTGTTCGTATGCTTCCAGCAAAATATCACTGCGAAAAACCTGCGGTGTCTGTACAGCTACATAACAGCTACGGTCTACCGGATGCGAACCGTTTTCATCGGTTTCACGCAACGAGTCGATCATCGGCATAACCGGAATAGCAGCACCGCTTTTTTCTGCCTCATCAAAACAGGCACAGATTACTTCGGGAGAGACAAACGGACGTACACCGTCATGTACCGCGATCAAGACTTTTTCATTTCGTCCGGATGCATTTCCAATTTCTTCCGAAAGGAATTGTAATCCGTTCCGAACGGAATGAAACCGGGTCTCACCGCCATTCGCTATCCGGTGAGGTGCCTTACACCCGATCTCCCGGCAAAGCATATTCCAGTAAGGCTGGTGATCTTCGGGAAGGACCAGCAGCAATTCTGCCGCATTATCCCAGCGATGGAAGGCTTCCAACGTATGCATCAGGATCGGTTTACCTTCCAGCGGAATGAACTGCTTAGGCAAATCGCCTCCCATCCGGAGACCTTTCCCTCCGGCCACGATCAATACATATTTGTGCATTACTCCAGTTCCTCCAGTACTTTTTTGACTTCTTCGTCTACCTTATACAACTTCTCTTTGCATAACTTAATCAGCCGGGTAGCCTCTTTCACCTTTTCTGAAAGGACATCCACATCCAGATCACCGTTCTCTATATCGGCCACAATTTTACGGAGTTTCTCTACCGCTTCATTGTATGTTTCTTCTTTCTTTGTCATATTTCGGAATAATTTATTTTTTAACGATACTTTTCACATCCCCATCCGCAAACCGGGTCACCAGTTCATCGCCGGGATTCAGATCGGTTGCATGTTTGATGATTTTGCCGTCTTTCAGGGACAAGCTATAACCACGCTTCAATACATAATCGGGAGATGCCATTTTAATGAACTGCTCCGTCAACTGGATAAACCGCGTGCCTTCCGCCAGGCGCGAAGCAGCACGGTTCTGTAACTGCATTTGCAGGCTTTCAAGCGTTGAACGCCGGCGGAGCAACATGGCCGAAGCAGAAGCCGGAAGTTTATTGCCTGCCATTTGCAGGAAAGAACGGTTACGCTCGATCCTGTTCGTGACAATCACCGGTAAACGTGCCCCCAGCAATTGCAGGAAGTTTTTTTGTTTCAATAAGATCGTACTTGCCAGTTCGCTCACCTCCTGCTGAAGGTCTTCCAGTTCTTCCGCCGCTGCATCCATACGGCCGATCAGAAATTCGGCTACGGCAGTCGGTGTTTTCATCCGCGTATGTGCCACCATATCCAGAATGGTATCATCGCGCTCATGACCGATACCGGTTATCACCGGCAACGGGAACTGGGCACAATTTGCCGCCAGCAGATAGGAGTCGAAACTATTCAGATCGGAAGTTGAACCACCGCCGCGGATAATGACCACCACGTCGAAACAATCGATATGATGGTAAATACGGTCCAGCGCTGCAATGACAGACTCTTCCGTTCTCTCCCCCTGCATCAGGGCGGGAAATAACTTCGGATAGAACGGATAGCCCGCTTTATTATTTGCCAGCTGATTCAGAAAATCCTCATACCCGGCAGCCGTCGGGGAAGTAATAACAGCAATACGTTTAGGCAGGACAGGGAACGGTAATTCTTTATTCAATGTAAATACGCCCTCTTCCTTCAACTGGCGGATAATCTCCATCCGCTTTCTCAGCATATCTCCCAATGTATAAGCAGGATCGATATCCAGCACCGTCAGGCTGTATCCGTACAGTTCATGAAATTCGACCGATACTTTCACCAGCACCTTCAGTCCGGAAGCAAACATCTGCCTCGTCTCCATCTCAAAGTAAGGCTTCAGCATCCGGAACGTTTTAGCCCATATCGAGCCGCGTGCCCTGGCAACCAATTGCCCGGTTATAGGATTTTTTTCAATAAACTCCAGATAGCAATGCCCGGAAGAAGCATTCGTCCGCACATCACTCATCTCCGCACGAACCCAGCAAGTGCCGGGGAAAGCCTCACTGACCGCACCGCGCACCAGGTTATTCAATTCCAGCAAAGACAGTTCCCTGCGTTCTTCGCCCATATATTCCGGATTAATGTTCAGTCCTGGCATACTGCATTCCTTTCTTATAGGCTTTATATATATTCGGGATGCCATACCCCAGTTCGGCATCGGGCTGTTTGAACTGGCTGGAAACCTGCTGTAATAAAGCAATGACCTCCTTATTGCTCAACTCCGGCAACGCCTGCCACAGACAGACGCCCAATCCCGCCAATATGGGAGTTGCAAAAGATGTTCCGCTGGCATAACGTACATTTCCTTGTGGATCGATCACACAACTGCCCGACCCTAATGCCACCACATCCGGTTTCACCCGGTAATCGGCAGTAAATCCTACCGAACTGAAAATACTTTTCTTTTTATCTTCCGTAATAGACCCAACCGTCAGAATATCCGATGCATCGGAAGGGAAAGTAATTTTCCCCCAACTGCCGTTTCCTTCATTTCCGGCACTGCAAAACATCAGGATCCCCTTTTGCGCTGCGATATGTGCCGCCTGGCTGATCAAAGAACTTTTTCCGTCCAAGGCGGACTGATCGTAAGATAATTCATCTGCATCAAAAGCGAAATAACCTAATGAGGAAGAGATCACATCGACTCCTACACTATCGGCATATTCAACAGCCGCCGCCCAATAGTCTTCTTCTATCGGGTATTCGGAATCGCTGTCCTCGCTTTTTATAAGCAAATAAGACGCTTTGGGAGCGGTCCCGACCATGATCCCGGGCATATTGGCAGCCATACAAGACAGAACCTTCGTCCCATGGTCGTCTGCTTCATACACACTGCGGCCCGGATAAATCACATTATGCGTCCCGATCAATTGCAGGGAATCAAAAACGCAGATACGGTCTACATTCTGGAAGCCGGCATCTATCACTGCCACGCGCATCCCTTCCCCACGGAATCCGGCATCATGCAGTTTGATACCATTCAACATTTTGATCTGCCTTTCAGCATATCCGTATTTTTCTTTCAAAGGAGCATCAGAGGGAGAAAGACGGATCTCCTGATCATCTTCCTGGGCCGGAGTCACATCGTGTCCTTTCCATACCCATTTTACTGAATCGACCATCGTCAGATTTTTCAGACGGTCGGCAACTGTGCTGTCTTTACTGGTCACGACTACGGTAGAAAGCCATTTACTCTGCACCACCGGTTCAGCGCCGGTAGCGACCAATGTATCCAGATAAGCATGCGCAATGGGAAGATCGGAAGCGGTGACCGGCGTTCCCGCCTTTTTACGCCGCTGAATGGATTCTTTCGACAGGAAAGCCTCCGGTTCTTCCACTGTAAAGCCGGAATCGCCTTTATCTTTCAAATAGACACGAAAACAGTAACTTTCTCCGGCAGTAAGCCACGAAGAAAAACAGCATAACAAAACAAACAGTCCTATATATTTTTTCATGGGATCATATAACTCAACTCTACAAAAGTAGTAATTGCCTTGGATATAAAAAAGCCCGGCAACTCATCAAGAGGCCGGGCCATTATTTTTTAAACTAATTTATTCGTTTACGTTACAGATAGGAATTTCACGCTTAACACTTTGACGTAAAGAAATCAAAGTCTCTGTAGCAGTAACCCCCGGTATCTCCTGAATCTTTGTATTCAGCAATTCCATCAGATGTTCATTATCACGGGCATATAACTTGATCAGCATTGTATAAGGACCTGTTGTAAAATGACACTCAACCACTTCGGGTATCTTCTCAAACTCAGGCACTACGTCTTTATACATAGAACCCCGTTCCAGTTTCACACCGATATATGTACAAGTATTATATCCCAGAATCTTAGGATTAATATGATAACCCGACCCAACGATCACATTCATATCAATCATGCGCTGTACCCGTTGATGGATGGCTGCACGCGACACACCACACTCTTCAGCTACATCCTTGAAAGGAATCCTGGCATTCTTTGAAATAATGTTCAATATCTGCCGGTCCAGTTTGTCTATTTTCTCCATTTCTACTATCGCTTTATTATACGCTCTTTTTATTTATATATCAAAAGTATATAATTATTTTCAACAATCTATCATTCTGAAAGAAAAAAGTAGCAAATAAATAATAAAAGCGGGCAAATAATGCTTTTTAGCATAATTTACCCGCCTCTTTATCTACAAAATGAGATATTACTTTTTCTGATCGTCTTTAACGATATCCAGTAACTCGATTTCGAATTTCAGAAGACTGTTCGGTTTGATGCTGCTTCCACGAGGAGGCTGAGGACCATAACCCAGTTCAGAAGGAACCCAAACTATATATTTAGATCCGACCGGCATAATCTGCAGGATTTCAGTCCATCCCGGGATTACACGATCAACTCTGAATTCAGCAGGTTCGCCACGGCTAACAGAGCTATCGAATTCAGATCCGTCCAACAGAGTTCCTGTATAATGTACTTTCACATTATCTTCTTTTGCCGGTTTTGCACCAGTACCTTCTTTTTCTACTTTATATTGCAAGCCGCTTTCAGTTGTGATAACGCCGTCTTTCGTTTTGTTTTCAGCCAGGAACTTTTCACCTTCTTCCTTAGCCTGCTGAGACTCTCTAGCCTGAGCTTCTACGAAATAAGTGTTCAGATAAGTCTGAGCCTGTTCCGGAGTCATCTTTGTAGAATCGCCTTTAATAGCCTGAACAAAACCTGCGATCAGTGCATCGATATTGGCTTCGCCACCAGGTAATGTTTTCAAATTTTCTTTATAACCGGCACCGGTAGAAACACCGATAGCATAACTTGCGCTATCTACTGCCGATTTCAAATTTGCACTAGGCTTAGAATCACAAGAAGTGGCAACAATGCCTAAAGCTACAATCGCTGTAGCAGCTAAAACATTAATCTTTTTCATTTTTCTCTATAAATTATTTTACTATATCTAACAATTCAACCTCAAAAATCAATGCACTGTTCGGTTCGATAGCTTCACCCGCTCCATGTTCGCCATAAGCCAGGTCTGACGGGATAAATAGTCTCCATTTAGATCCTACCGGCATTAACTGCAATGCTTCCACCCATCCCGGGATAACCTGTGATACTCCGAATACAGCCGGTTCGCCACGCTGTACCGAACTATCAAACACTGTTCCGTTGATTAATGTTCCGTGATAATGACATTTCACCTTGTCAGAAGCAGTCGGTTTAGGACCTTCACCTTTCTGAAGTACCTGATATTGCAATCCGCTGGGCAGGGTAACTACACCTGCTTTTCCTTTATTGATATTCAGGAATTCCTCTCCGGCTTTCTTATTTATTTCAAATTTTTCTTTTTGCAGCTTCATGAAGTAATCGTTGATCACCTGCTTAGCTTCGTCATAACTGATTTCCGGGGTCTGACCACCTAAAATATCTTTCAATCCTTTCACAAAGTCTTCAATCTGAAGATCATTAATGCCCGAGTTCTGGAAATTATTTCCGATACTTAAGCCAAGTGCGTAACTTACTTTATCCATTCTTTTTCGTTTTCAACTAATTACAAGCTACAAAAGTAATGCTTTTAACTACACAAACGTCATCAGAAGGCACTTTTTTATTACTTTTGCATCTGTTATGGGAGAACAACAAACGGAATCTTCACTATTTTCAACGCTCTTCGGTCAATTCAAAGAGCCGTTCATTCTGTTTGCCAATTCATACGTAAGGGATATGGCCGCCGCGGAGGATATTTACATGGAGGCAATCATCCAATACTGGGAAAAAAGAAAAGAACTGCCAGCCGACACTAATATTCCCGGGTACATATTAACAACTGTAAAAAACAAGTCACTCAACCACTTACGCCACCAGACCATCCGCACAGATGTGGAAGACCAATTATATGACCACCGGCAACGGGAACTGAATTTTCGTATCTCGTCCCTGGAGTCGTGCGACCCGTCAGACCTCTTCACGGTCGAAGTCAAAGAGATCATCCGAAAAACATTAAACGAACTGCCGGAACAAACCCGCGCGATTTTCTTTAAAAGCCGGTATGAAAGCAAAACCAACCGGGAAATTGCAGCTGAACTGGAAGTCAGTATCAAAACAGTAGAATTCCATATTTCGAAAGCACTGAAACTATTCCGTAGCCGGCTGAAAGATTATTTACCGGCACTTCTGGTACTGACCGGAATAAGCGATTTCTGACCAATTCCTTAAATCCACTCTTCTACAGCGTAAAAAGAGTCAGATTACTTAAACATTACAACCTCTTCATCGTTTATATATAAAGTAAAACGATAAGATTATGAGACGTATACAGAAATGGGGAATAGCGCTAGCTGCCATTACAGCGGGCACTCAGTTAAATACCACAGAAGCCTGCACCAGAGTTGTTTATCAGGGAAAAGACAATACAGTTCTGACCGCCCGGTCGATGGACTGGAAAGAAGATACCCGCAGCAACCTGTGGATATTTCCGCGAGGTATGAAGCGTAATGGAGAAATAGGAAAGAATCCGCTTGAATGGACTTCCAAATATGGAAGTGTAGTTGCTTCCGCCTACGATATTTGCAGTACGGACGGGATGAACGAAAAGGGACTGGTCGCCAATCTGCTCTGGCTGGCAGAGTCGGAATACCCGCAGTGGGATGGCAAAAAACCGGGACTGTCCATTGCCGCCTGGGTTCAATATATACTGGATAATTTCGCCACAGTCGATGAAGCAGTTTCCTATGTTGAAAAAGGCACCTTCGAAGTTGTATCGGACATGATGCCTGACGGAACCCGCATGGCAACATTGCATCTTTCCATCTCGGATGCCGACGGTGACAATGCGATCTTTGAATATATCGGCGGAGAATTGAAAATCCACCACGACAAATCATACCAGGTAATGACCAACTCCCCGGTTTTCGACCAGCAACTGGCCTTGAATGATTACTGGAAAAATATCGGGGGAACGACATTCCTACCAGGAACCAACCGTGCTGCCGACCGTTTTGTCAGAGCCTCTTTCTATATTAATGCTATTCCGAAAGTGGCGGATACCCGTACGGCCGTTGCCAGTGTATTCAGCGTAATCCGTAACACGTCAGTACCATTAGGTATCACAACACCTAACGAACCGAATATCTCATCGACAAGATGGAGAACCGTTTCCGACCAAAAGAATAAGGTTTATTTCTTTGAATCGACCATCCAGCCTAATGTATTCTGGGTAAATTTACAAGATGTGGATTTTTCAGAAAAGGCACCGGTGAAGATGCTTGACCTGGTTAGCGGTAAAACCTATGCCGGCAACACGGCAGAGCAATTTGTTGAAGCTAAACCGTTCAAATTCCTGGGAGTCGATTAAGACTCCCTTTTTTCAGGCTATATCTTCACTAAGTTTCACGCGCAGGTCATTCTGATAAGTATGCATAAACTTTTCCAGATCAAAGAAAAGGCGGGAAACGACTTTCAGAAAAGGATTCTTCATCCGGATAATTTCCGTCGATGTAAAATGAGTTCCTCCTGTACTGGTTACTTTCAGTTCGCCTTTCCAGTACCCGGTGAATCCGTTTCCTTTCACAATTTCAAATTCATATAAGGAATGAGGTACTTTACGGGCTGTCCTGAACCGGATAACAGAGCCGTTCTTCGCTATTTCATCCCAGACTTCTATACCGTCTTTCTCTTCCACAATAACGATCTCTTCCAGATCACTGCGATAACCGTAATCGGCATTATTGATGAGTGCATTATACACCTTCTCGGGGGAAGCATTATAAAAACATTCACTGGTTGCAGTTCTTTCATCCGGCAAAAGAAGGCCGGCAATAAAAACTAAAAGAATAATCCCTGCTATAACAATAAATATATAAGTAAAGATAGATATCATTTATAATCGATTTTATAAATAACTGAGTTACTGATTGTTTACAAAAGTAACCAATAAAACTCACATAACAGGAATATTCATAGTAAAAACAATCCTTCCTTTTCCCGGCAAACAAAGCCATCACTTATCTGTTTTATATACAGGGAATAAAAAACAAAAGATCAAATGAAAGAAGTTATTTTAAACAACGGAACAAAAATCCCTTCCATCGGAGTCGGTGTATTCAGGGTTGAAAATGCAAACATTGCATATGAAACAGTAAAAACAGCTTTATCTGTCGGATACAGACATGTAGACACAGCCATGATTTATGGAAATGAAGAAGCTGTCGGCAAGGCAATCCGGGACTCAGGTATCCCACGGGAAGAGATATTCCTGACCACTAAATTATGGAATGACAACCAGCGGTCGGGAAAAGTAGAAGAAGCGATCGAAGCCAGCCTGAAAAGATTGGGCATGGATTATGTAAACCTCTATCTTGTGCACTGGCCGGTAAAAGAGACTTACGTCAGTGTCTGGAAAAAGATGGAAGCAGTGTATAAAAGCGGAAAAGCAAAAGCAATCGGAGTCAGCAATTATCAGACACATCATTTAGCCGATTTGCTCGAAGAAGCAGAAATCATACCAGCAGTCAACCAGATAGAATGTTACCCCTACCTTTCCCAGGCGGCAACTATCCAATATTGCCTGGAAAGGAATATCCGTCCGGAAGCATGGGGACCATTGGGAGCCGGCAAATCAGACATTCTGACAAACCCTGTCATTACCGAGATTGCTAAAAAGCGCGGACTGACTCCTGCACAGGTCGTTTTAGGCTGGAATCTGGAACGTGGAGTGATAGTCATCCCCAAATCCATCCATAAAGAGAGATTGACAGAGAATCTGAAATGTACGGATTTCGAACTGACAGACGAAGATATGACCCGGATAAGTGCTCTTAATAAGAATCTGAGACTGGGTGCAGACCCGGACCATTTCAATTTTTAGCAAACCTCTATAAACAATTAAAGCCTGTCTCACGACAAGCCCTAATCAAACTTTGTTAACCTTAAATCTAATACTATTATGAAAAAACCACAGTACAAAGATACACCTGCAGCAAGCGTTTGTCAAGCTTTTTACAGACAATATATGTTAAGCTTCCAAGCATCTTTCGCCAAAAAGTGTTAGCTAAGATAAAACTATATACAATACTGGCAAAAACTGCTAAAATTAACAATTAAAGAGAGCATTTTATCCGCCAAAAACGTTCCGGTAGATTTACAGAACCAACTCCGAAAACAACTTTTCAAACGTAACCTCCAGGTCAGTCGAAAAGCCGGGATGCGGACGCGAAGTCTGAATGGAAGAACTGCGCACAGCCGTCAGCCAACGGAAACGCTCGGGAATATCCATAGAGGCTATCGGACCACCGTCGGCAGTGCCGGAGCAGATGCGGTCGAATACTTTCAGACTGGCATAAAGCGAATCCATATCCAGTTCGGAAGAGAACAGACAGAGCTTCTTTTCATCCACCTGATAACGCGCCTTTATAAACCGGGCCCGTTTTGAGAACATGATAATACCCACATTAATAAACTCCTCCCGTTCCACCCGGGGAACAAAACGGATAACGGCGTATTCATATAAGTGCTTTCCTTGCATGCTGCGCTTCTTTTATAAATGTTTCGGAATGGGCAATCCTTTCTGTCAGGAATTCAATATAAACGTCTCTTATTTCCTGCGGCGTACCGGGACTTTCGTACCACTGCAACCAGTCGTCCGGAACCAGAGAAACAATTTCACGGATTTTATCCGGAGTAAGAATACGTTTAAATTCGGCATCCGTTTCCCCCAACTTACCGGCTTCCGGCAACAGGGCATGGTCTTTAATCTGGATAAACGGGCTTAAAGCATGTTTGCGCCAGTTCGACCATGAATAATGGAAATAGAGTGACGCGCCATGGTCAATCAGCCATAATTCCTTATGCCACATCAGCATATTGGTATTGCGGGTCGTACGGTCCACATTCGTCAGGAGGGCATCCAGCCAGACTATTTGGGAAGCGAGTTTTTCTCCGACCTTATTGATTACCGGGTCAAATGTCAGGGCACCCGACAGGAAATGCAATCCCAGGTTCAACCCACGGCTTGCCTGCAATAAATCCTGTATCTCCTCATCCCCTTCGGTACGACCAAAGGCCTCATCGAGATTAAGAAAGACCAGTTCAGGCACACGGAAACCCAATGCCCGCGCTATTTCACCGCCAATCAATTCGGCTATCAGGGCCTTGGTTCCATGACCGGCTCCCCGGAACTTTACGACATATTTATATTCATCGTCGGCTTCTGCCAAAGCCGGCAACGAACCTCCCTCCCGGAGAGGCATAATATATCTGACTACATTCGCTGTTCGCAATTCCATAATAAATGCTTTTGACAAAGATAAAGATACTTCCTGTTTACACAAAAGAAACTATCTACATCTCTAAAACAAAATAACCGAACCGTTGTTTTTATTCAAAGGACGTTATCATATCATGTCAGAAGTTTATAGATATTTCCCGGCAGTGCCTTAATCCGTCCGTTCATTTCCAGTTCAAATAGTAGGGAAGAGAGTTCGCGGACAGGCAGATTCAGTTCCGTTGCCAGTTGGTCGATATGTATTTCTCCCTTTTCGCGAAGAAGTTTTATGACTGTTCCTGCACGGTCGTCTTCTTCGAAAAACAATTCAGCCTGGACAGGGGCAGGCGAAGGCGTTTTATTCACGTCCCAACAAAGTGCCGACACCAAATCGGAAGCCGATGTTATCAAACCCGCCTTATTCTGCCGGATTAATGCGTTGCATCCTTTGGAATAATAATCGTTTACCCGTCCGGGGAATGCATAGACATCATGCCCATAGGAAAAAGCAAGGTCAGCCGTAATAAGCGAGCCTCCTTTTTCTGCCGATTCCATTACAATCGTTGCCTCCGCCAATCCGGCAACAATCCGGTTACGCCGGACAAAGTTCGGCTTATCCGGTTCCGTTCCGCTGGGGAAATCGGACAACAATCCGCCATGAGACAACATTTCAACAGCTACGGAGCGATGTGAGGAAGGATAGATGCGGTCCAGACCATGAGCCAGCACAGCTACAGTCGGCAGTCCATACTTCAGGGCACTCCGGTGGGCACAGATATCGACGCCATAAGCCAGTCCGCTCACAACCAGCAAATCCGGATAAGAGATCGACAAGGCATGTATCAACTCTTCCGTCATCGTCCTGCCATATTCTGTTATGTGGCGCGTCCCGACAATACTGACAATATGTGTACTATTCAAGTCGGTCTTCCCTTTAAAATAGAGTAGTACAGGAGCGTCGGAGCACTCTTTCAAACGTTTGGGGTAACTCTCATCTGTCAGGAAATAACAGCTTATCTGGTTCTTTTCAATAAAAGTCAACTCTTTCTCGGCTTGCAGAAGCACTTCCGGGCTTTTGACGGCAGCAGCGGTAAGGCTGCCGAAACCCGGAATCTTCTCCAATGTCTGTCTCTTTTCCGCAAAGACAGCCTCTGCGTCGCCGAAGGTTTGCAGAAGCTGACGGGCCAGGACATCTCCCACCCCGTTTATCATAGTTAAGCCAATCTGGTAAATCCGTTTATCTGTCATGATACTGTCATAGTTTGTCTTGTATCCTTTTCAACATTTCGTCAAAATATTCGCCGCGGGTCAGCTTGCCGTCCTGTACGACAACCGATTCGACTTTCCCCTTAGTTGCCTGCGCACCGTCGGAGGCTCTGTAGATATCCTGTTCAAAGACCAGCTTTACGCCTTTCTTATATACATTCAGGCAGGAGATATAGCTGTCGCCGCTCTTCAAAGAGGTCTTGTAGTCAATCTCCACATGAGAGACAAACCCGTCCACTCCCTTATCATGCATGGCACCGAAATTCTCTCCCAGCGACTCGAGGAACTCATGACGGGTATGTTCCATATAATGCTGATAGTTGGAGTTATTCACTACGCCCTGCAAGTCGCATTCGTAGTCACGCACTTTGTCTGTCAGTTTAAAAATATACTCTTTCATTATTTCAGTTCTTTATCGTTCGTTGATACCATTTTATAAAGACGGTCCGAAGGACGTACTTTATCGGAGACTTTAAAGGAGAAGCGTTCGCCCTTGACTGTCTCTTCCACCGGTTTGAGGTCGACACGTATTTCATCGATGGTCTGCATCACCGCGCCGGTTGTCGGACCGGTAATCAGAATCTCGTCGCCCACCTTCAGCGAACCCGATTCCATTTCAAACTCCGCCACACCGATACCGCTGAAATATTTGATTCCTTTCGCCACATAGACTTTCTTTTTAGTCGAACCGGAACCATACTTGCTGCTCCATTCACCCAGGCGCTGCCCCAGATAATAACCATCCCAGAAACCACGGTTAAAGACACTTTTCAGACGTTCGTCCCAAACAGCGATTTTCTCTTCATCATAACTTCCGCTGCAATAAGCCTTCACCGCCTCCTTGTAACACTCCGTTACGATACGCACATATTCGGGTCCGCGGGCACGTCCTTCAATCTTAAATACCCGAACGCCTGCATCCATCATCTTGTTCATAAAATGAATCGTCTTCAAGTCTTTGGGCGACATGATATACTGGTTCTCTATATCCAGTTCGATATTGCTGTCCTTATCCTTCACCGTATAGCCACGGCGGCAAATCTGCATACAGGCCCCGCGGTTGGCAGAGGCATTCATCTCGTGCAAACTCAGGTAACATTTGCCGGAGACAGCCATACACAAAGCACCATGTGCAAACATCTCGATACGAATCAGTTCGCCTCCCGGACCGGTAATCTGCTGTTCAACGATTTGCTGGTAGATTTCAGAAACCTGCTTCAGGTTCAACTCACGGGCCAGCACCACCACATCGGCAAACTGGGCATAGAACTTCAGCGCCTCCACATTCGAAATATTCAACTGGGTAGAAAGATGCACCTCCTGTCCGATACGGTTCGCATAACTCATTGCAGCCACATCCGCCGCAATGATGGCAGAGACTTCCGCCGCCTTCGCCGCATCAATAATCTCGCGCATCAGAGCCAGGTCTTCCCCGTAAATAACTGTATTGACCGTCAGATAACTTTTAATCCCGTGTTCCTTACAGATAGAAACAATCTTGCGCAAATCGTCTGTCGTGAAATTATTGGAAGAACGCGAACGCATGTTCAGTCCCTCAATGCCGAAGTAGATAGAGTCGGCACCTCCCTGAATAGCCGCCATCAACGATTCATACGAACCTACCGGCGCCATTATTTCAAAATCTTTTTCGTTCAAAGCTGTTTGGTTTTAAATTAGAAACCACAAAGATACGGGTTTCTTCCTAATATTACATGAATAAAATCGGTTAACTTTTAGCCTCTTACCGGCATGCAGTCTTTAAAACACCCAATCATTGCTACTGTTTCATCCTAATGAAACAAGTGTTTCTACATAATGGAACAGTTGTTTCATTATGTAGAAACAGATTCCCTTAAGGATGTACCAGACCGATGCTTACGCGGCTCTTCCGGGCAGCAACCTTATCTATAAATACGTTTCATCCGATACCTTTTAAGCCTTTCAACGTAAATGATAAATAGTAACGAGCGGATTCGAATCTTCCGTTACCTGTTGCAGGACAGGGTGTTTCCTGAGGTCGGGATATTTCTCTTTGAGATATTCGATTTCTACTGCCGTATTGAATTGTATCATCAGTTTTTTAGCCGGAAAGGAGAAGAAAGGCCAGATGGGAAGCCCCCCGTCCGTTTCATTGCGGATACCGATGCCGGTCAAAGCCCTGTTGTATCCGAACAATTCGTCTGCGTCGATAAGAGAAGCCTCACGACACAAGGCTCCGGTTTCTTTATTCAGGCTGTACAAAAAGAAATTAGACTGGTCGGAACCTTTGAAACATTTGACAAAATAAGACCGGGGAGTTTCAAAGATATTGAAAATACTGAATTTACCATCCACAGCGGCATTTCCTGTTTTAGAGGAACGTATTTCTTCCTCATCGGCAGCAGAATAACCATGCCTGATAAGAAATGCCGGTGAAATTGCTTTTGCATTCACATTCCAGACGGTATCTATCCCATCCGAATAGCAAAACCAACCATCCATGCTGCCATTATATATCCATCCTTTCAAACTGACTTCTTCCAGCGGCATTACATCCACATTTCCAATCGTCCGCCGAAATGCAATCGTATCGTCCGTTGCCCAGTTGAAAATTCCAAGGCTGAACATTCCCGGAATATTCATAGGGACATACATCCGGCCTAATTCGGCCATCGTATTCGCCCCGACGGAAAGCTGATAAGAGTTAGGACGCAGACTCGTTATCTTTTTAATAAATTCGCCGTCAAAAGAGTAGAACGAGGTAGAAAAATACTCGTTAACACAAAAAAGGCGGTTTTCTTCATCGATGGTGAGCGATATAATCTGTGCGACTTCTCCCGGACCATTCCCTGTCTTTGCGATAGGACGGACAAACTTTCCTTTCCGGTCAAACTGCAAAACGCTTTCCTGCCGGGTAGAATAAATAAAGATATACTCGTCGGAAACACATGCATCCAATACGTTTGCAATCAGAGATTCATCGGTCAACTCCAGAGGAATATACTCAATCGATTCTATTTCGTCCGCTATTCCAACCTTATCGGATGAAAACGTTTTTGCCGTCAAATCAATCTCCGGTAATTCGCCGGCCGATTGCTTCGACCCGCATCCGGTTAAAACCATCATGGCTGCCATGAGCCTCAATAACATCTTTTTCATACGCTTTTTTCTGACAAAAGTAGAAGAAACAGTCTCCTTCACGGTTTCACATCAGTTCACATCTGCTTAAAAATCACGAATAAAGGAGTCACACAGTTCCGGCGTTCCCTTTTCGCCCGTCATTTTCTGGTAAAGACGGACGCGGCGCATCGAAATAGCCTGATTGGTACAACAGAGCAACATAGCCATTGTAGAAGGGGGAACATCCATTTTAATCAGGCAGCACATGCGCCATTCCTGTTCACTCAGTTTCGGTATTTTCTTTTTCAGCCGTTCGCGAAACTCCGGGTAGGTCCGGTTGAAAGCTTGCAACAACTCTTCCCAGTCCTTACTACCCGCCCTCCATTCTTCTTTCCGGTGGAAACGCTGATAAACTTCCGAAGAGAGGAAATCTGTTTCCGACAGGGAGACGGCCGCCTTTTTCTTCCGGTAACGGGAATACCCCAAGAGACTTGTACCGCAAAGGATAAACAGGGCGCTCCAGAGATACAACCGCCCTGTTTGAGTATTTTCAGCATTCGAGAGACGTCTCTCCCACTCTTTCTGCTCCGAAGTCCAGAGAAGTTGAGTTATTTGATTGTCTTCCTGCTGCCGTCGTAAAACGGACAGGTTGTGGAGATAATTCTTTTGATAAAAATCAGCTTGCAAGCTGTCTCCGCAACATTGGGCAATCCGGGACAAAGCGGCATATAAATGCGGATGTGAAGAGGGTACCTGGCTTAAATTCGTTTCAGCTTCTTCCAATTTACCCATGTTTATTTGCAAATCGGCCAGAGCCAGAAAGAGTTCCGCTTTTTCTTTCTGGGGAATTGTTTGTTCCAATTCAGTTTTCAGTAATGCCTCCGACTCCTTATACTTTCCTCCCTGCTGCAATACTTTTGCCTGCTTTATCCGGCAATCACCCATTTGATAATAATAGAAGGCACTGTCCGGCATTCGGGACAACATATAAATATCCCCCATCTCCCGGTAAAGCACTGTTCGAAGTGAATCACCGCCTGCACCTCCGAGATAAGACAATGCTTTTTTCTCGTTTTGCAGGGCCTTTTGCTTCAAAGATTGATTCCGGTAAATTTTTCCCATTTCCAAATAGCCATGAGAAAGAGCAAGGCTGTCTTTATCCTTTTCGGCCAGCCTGATAGCCTGTTGATAAGTATCTAATGCAGGAATATACTGTAACCTTTCCCTATAGAAAGCAGCCTGCCGGAAAAGTTCCCCGACAGTTACAGCCTCTTTTCGCTCAACTGAAGAACAGGCAACGAAAAGGTAAATGAAAATGATTATCCCTACTTTATATATCATCTATTCCAGTTCCTCTTTATTCAGAGGTTTGGTTTTAAATCAGAAAGATACAAAGATATGGGATTCTTACTATAAACAAATATCAAAACTTACAAACTTTCACTCTGCCGTTCTCTAAGATTTATTGGAATGTACAGAAACAAACAGAGGACACCTCTTAAAGGCATCCTCCGATATAAAAAATAAACAAATCATTTAATGCCGTCAGGAACCTTATTTTTAATCGTACAAGAAAGCCCTTTCCCTTCCAGAACCTGCTTCACTGCTTCAAGATAACTTAATGGAACATCTTTGTTGGCCGGCAAAACAGTAAGCACCTCAACCTTCTCTTTTTCCTTACTTATTCTTTCAGCTGTAGCTTTTACATTCTCCATCTTTTTTGACAGCGTAGCTTCATAAACACCGGATTCGAAAGATGCCGTGCGATAAGATATTAATACGGGATAAGCAGTACCGTCATCTTCTGAAATTTCAGCATAAAGAGCGGGTGAAGGTATAGTCGAGCCATCTTCCAGTTTCATATAGGTATGAATTTCCACGACTTTACCCTTTATATCCACTAAATCACTCTTGCGAGGTTTAATCTGTTTAAAGTTCTTTTTCAACTCTTCATACGCTTTAGGACTCACTTGCTTTCCATCAACCGTATAATAAGCTACATCCTGCTTCTTTTCCCGCCCCTTTCCCGGAAAATTCTTATTATTTCTGGCATCCTCAAACAGAAGGAAGGGGGCTTTATCAGCACCTACAACTTTTTGTCGCTTATCAAATGCCTCTTTTACTAAATGTAAAACGGCCTCAGTAGCTTCCTCCGGAGTATTTATGTCAATAAGGAAATAGAAGGAAACAGGCTTTTTACTTTTTTCAAATAAATCCTGCAACTTGCCCAGGAACTGTTCCTTTTCTTTATAGTTTGCAAAATCATTATTCAACAGCACATCACCTTTAGCATTGATAAATAGATCCTTCGGCTCAGTATTCTTTTTCATGAAAGCTATAATCTCATCAGGTTCAAACGCAGTTTGCGGTTCCACCTTTTTCATATAACTATCCAATTCCGTCTTAAAGAAACTCTTCATATCCTGTTGTTCTTCCGGCGGAGTTTCCTTATCTTTGCTCTGTACAAGCGTTTCCAACTGCCGGTTTACTTCCGGACGGGCAAAAGCGTTCAGGACGATAAGTCCTACGGGGACCAGGAGCAATAGCTTCAACCGGGCCCAATTGTTTGATTTACCTTTTAACATCATAGTAATACGTTTTTTAATTTTACTGCGATTGAAGCTGTTGGCAAGAGTGTAGAGGCTGGAGCCGACAGCTTTTTTCACGAGTAACAGTTGATATTTTGTTGCATCGACGCCCTGGGTAAGTACTCCTTTATCGGCCTGGTATTCATGAATATCCTTCAACTCCCGTTTCAACAGCCAGATAGCCGGGTTGAACCAGTGAAGCCAAAGAATGCACTCCATAAAAAGCAGGTCAATGGAATGATGAGATTTCAAATGCATCATTTCATGCGTCAGAATCTCATCAGGATGTTTCTCATAATCTTCTTCCGAAAGAATAATATAACGTCCCCAACTGAAAGGGGACACACAGGAAGGAACTAATATTAATGTATAGCGCCCCTGTTGTAATTTGCGGCCACTCCAAATCAAAACAAACATCTTTCTGAATGAGAGCAAAGTTGTCATCAGGCAAAAAATAAATCCTGCCCAATAAAGAAGAGCAATGATTTGTCCCCAATCAATCATTTTAGCCGGCGTAACCACAGGAGTCATATCGACCTCGGGGTTATTATCCGAAAGATAAGTTACAACTGTTTCCTCACCGGCTATCATCTTTTCCAAATGAATGATCGGCTGTTGTATCAATAAAGGTTCGGAAGTCTGTATCTTTATGGCTGGCAGCAACATACAGGTAGCGATTCCTACCAACAACACCCACCGGTTGAAACGAAAGAACGTATCGTTACTAAGCAACGCCTTGAAGCCTAAATAAAATAATATCAGGCAAATAGTGGATTTCAGTATGTACAGAAGTAAAGCTCCCATAAACCTACGTTTTTACTTATTTTTAATCTGTTGTATCAACTCTTGCAATTCGTCTAGAGTCAACGCCTCTTCCTCAATCAAAGTAGAGACGACACGGGTATAGGAATTATCGAAATATTTATCGACAACCTGCTTCAGGGTCTTCTTCCGGTATTCGTCTTCCGAGATTAATGCATAATACTGATGTGTATTTCCAAATACCTTATAACCGATATATCCTTTTTCCTCCAATGTGCGAACAATGGTTGAAAGCGTATTATAATGCGGCTTGGGTTCCTCCTGCAAGTCGAGAAGTTCGCGGACAAACAGAGGGCCTTTCGCCCAGAAATAGCCTAATATCTCTTCTTCTTTCGATGTCAATCGTTTCATAATCTGTTGTTTTATTAAAGGAATGCACAAATATAACTATATTTACTAGTAATACAACTACAATATATAGTTAATCTACTATAAAACGCAGTAGATTGTTCATTAAAGGCCAGGATAACCGCATCAAAAGAATAATTCATCCATATCCGGATCTTTATTTTGCTACATTTCAAATTAATCCCCAATGAGATGCCACCGTAATTGCTTCAATACAATTCTCAACATCCAGTTTTTGAAATATATTCCTTTTATGAAACTTGATAGTATTCACATTCAATGACAATTCTTCGGCTATAGCTGCATTTGTATGACCTTGGGAAGACAGTTGCAAAATGAGTCTCTCTTTAACTGTAAGAAGTGGTAAAGTATTTTTGTACCAGAATTTCTCCTTTTCCTGATAAATGAATTGTTCCCCTGTATTGAAATTTTTAATGATCGTTTTATTTTTAGCTTTCGAATATAGCGGTGTCACAACACATACCGCTAACCAAAGATCGCCAGCCTTATTAATTATGAGCGGTATCAACCGTTGATTTACCCTGGTTACTTTTTTGTTTATATGCACAAGGTCAAAATCATATTCAATAGAATACATGTACCGCTTTTCGATCGGAAGTTTATAGTAAAAATCAAAACCGGCCTTATTGATTTCCAATAAACGCCTTAAATCATTTTCGGGAACAACCCTGGTATAAAATGAATACCCCCACTCAAGTACTTGCTCCACAGAGTAGCCACACAAAAACAATTTATCAGGAGACACATAGACAAATGATTGTTTCAGATAATCAATCACATACAAAGAGTGATTCAAGGTACATGCCATACGATGAACAATATCCATACTGTTCTTCATCTTTTCATTCAGATCGTCATCAATCTTTGGCCTCTTAACAGGATCAAAAAATTTCTCTACACTAAATTCTTTCATGTCTTGTTTTTTACTGTCTGCTAAAAATACGAACATTATAATCAATTTTACGACATCGTCTCAAAAAAAATCACGCATAAATGATTTCTCTACTCTAAAGTGTAGCTATTTATTATTCCTGTCATTCTATATTTGCGCATAACTCAATTAAAAATCATGTAATACTATAAGATATGAAGTTTTATAAAATTAAAATGTATCCTATACTCATATTATCAATAATCAGTATAGGATGTAATGAGAAGGCAGAAACGACAAAAAATAAGCTTGTTTCCATCGATGTTAGAGCTCATGTAAATTCCAATGATGCAATTTCTATTAAAAAGGAAATTGAAAAAATAGAATATATTCCATTAGAATTAACCGACGACAACAGCTCAATGGTTGGGAAAATAATGGATGTAGTCCTTACCAAAGATTATATATTTGTCTTATCCGACCCTACATGTGGAGTGCTTCAATTTGATATAAAAGGGAATTTCATTAGACAAGTAGCAAAATATGGACAAGGCCCTGGAGAACTTCTTTTTCCTATAAGTATGTATTCAGTAGAAGAAGATAGTAAACTATATATCACCGGGGCGTACCAGACAACAATATACAATTTTGATGGGAAATTTGAAGAAGCGTTCGACCGGGGAGGGAGAATGAGTTTTTACTCTTATCCTATTGGAGAAGGACGAGTCGTTGAGACAAGTTCCGAAGGCATACCTTTTGAGGCAAAAGGACATTTTGGAATTGGCATATTTAGCAATATGGGAAAAGGAGATACAGTAATGATGAAAAACAATTTTTCAAATGATAAAATATCTCCATCAAAAGAATCAGGTTTTAAGTTAACAAGATGTATACCCAGTGATTCGGGAGTATTGTTTTCAACCATGACAAATGATACTATTTATCGTTTGACTAAAGATACAATCATTCCAGCATTCTGCTGGCAGAGGAATCTAAATGAAGAATCTTTAAAAAGTTCTTATTCACTCTTGAATTTTATACCAACAAATACTGAACTATTTCTTTACGATATAATAGAATTCCCTGAATCTATTTGCTTTAGGTATGTATATAAGGAAAAATCGTACATAATGCTTTATGATAAACAGAGTGGTAAAATATTATCCACACCTACTCCATATAAATGGAATGATATTTCAAATGTTGATTTTGGGATGACCATGTGGGGAATAAATAATGATATAGATCATGGACTACCTATTGCCCCGTTACATTGGTATAAGAACAAAAAAATATCTATACAGTGCACCCCTGCTTCAACTATTGATTATCTGCGAGATAAAGGTATGCTTAAAAAAGCTCCAGACATTCTAAAAAAGATGAATGGAGATGAAAATCCGATTGTTATATTGTATCACTTGAAATGCTAACTCTGTTTAATTGGATACAATTGCCCTGATCGCAGACAATTCCATCATAAATCTTCGCGGAAAAAGCTGTACTTTTGTGGTCTATAATAAGAAGGTATGAAGATAGGCTCAATAGATTTAGGTGAACGCCCGGTATTCCTGGCACCGATGGAAGATGTAACGGATATCTCTTTCCGTCTGATGTGTAAGCGCTTCGGTGCTGATATGGTTTATACGGAATTTGTATCGAGCGACGCCTTGATACGCAGCGTAAACAAGACACAGGAAAAACTGACCGTTGCCGAAGATGAACGTCCGGTCGCTATCCAGATATATGGAAAAGAAGTAGATCCAATGGTGGAAGCTGCCAAAATATGCGAAGCTGCCCGTCCTGATATACTGGATATCAATTTCGGTTGTCCGGTCAAGAAAGTGGCAGGCAAAGGTGCCGGAGCCGGTATGCTCCGGAACATTCCTTTGATGCTTGAAATAACGAAAGAAGTAGTAAAAGCCGTCAATATTCCGGTTACGGTTAAAACACGTCTGGGGTGGGATGCGGATAATAAAATAATCGTTGATTTGGCCGAACAGTTACAGGATTGTGGCATCGCCGCCCTTTCCATCCATGGCCGTACCCGTGCCCAGATGTACACCGGCGAAGCGGACTGGACACTGATCGGTGAGGTAAAAAATAATCCCCGGATACATATCCCCATTATCGGCAACGGCGATGTGACCTCTGCCGAAATATGCAAACAGCGTTTCGACAATTATGGAGTAGATGGTGTCATGATCGGTCGCGGAAGTATCGGACGCCCCTGGATATTCCGTGAAGTGAAACATTTCCTGACTACCGGGGAAGCACTGCCGGAAGAAAAATTCACCTGGTATCTGGATATCCTTAAACAGCAGGTCAACCAAAGTGTGGAACGCCTGGACGAACGACGCGGTATTTTGCATATCCGACGCCACCTGGCAGCCACTCCATTGTTCAAAGGAATTAGCGATTTCAAGCAAACACGTGTCGCCATGTTGCGCGCTGAAACAGTGTCAGAACTGTTTGATATTATGGATTCTATCCCGGAAAAGTTCGGTATACTGTAACAAATCATTCAAAAATTGTAACATTTACGTCATAAAGTGACAAATTTACAATAAATTGAGACGATAGTATATTGCACATATTATAATTCCTCTTATATTTGCAATGAGTTTTTTTCATAGTATTTTAGATCTAAGGTTAACAAGTCTTTGCAAAGGAGGAATCGTGAGACTGCTTCGTTGGAAAGCAAAGAAGCCGCATCCGTTAATTATATGGATTGCGGTTTTCTTTTTTATCTACCCGCCCCTTTTCTTTCACTTTTCCTGAAAAAACTCTTTCCAATCTGCAACCTAAACGCAATAGCATTCGTCTTATAAATAAAAGAACTAAAAAATTATACAGATGAAAACAAAAGTATCCCTCCTTATTGCCTGTTTACTGATCACATTGACAGGATTTGCTTTCACCAATGAAAAAGTGGAAGGAAACGGAAATATCATTACCAAAGAAATTTCTATCAGCGACTATAATGAAATATCGACAGTCGGAGTCATGGAGTTCGTTTATGAACAATCGGATGCCGCTCCTTATCTGAAAATCATGATCGACGAGAATCTGTTTCCGTTACTGAAAGCACAGGTAGACGGCAAGGAGTTGATAATCGGTCCGAAAAAGATCAAGGAAAATAGTCGTAACGGTAATTCATATAACCTTCAACCGACCAAATTCAAGGTTATAACCAACTCACGCGAAATAAAAGAGTTGAACGTGGTATCTTCCGGCGATTTCATTATTGCCAGTCCGATAAATATCGGAAAACTGGAAATCAACATGGCAGGCAGCGGCAATATTCTTTTGGAAAAGAAAGTAGAAGGAAACAAGCTGGAAATCAATTTGGCCAGCTCCGGGAGCGTAGTAGCCTCCAATATCGATCTGGCAGGAATAGAATGCAGCCTGGCAGGCAGCGGTTATATCCAGATTGCAGGCAAAGCGGACCGCGCAGAATACAATCTGGCAGCAAGCGGCAACATTAAAGCCTACGAATGCGTCACCGGCAAAACGGAATGCAACATAGCCGGTAGCGGAAATATCCAGACTCATACCAGAAATCAGTTGGAAGCAAACATCGTAGGAAGCGGGAATGTCTATTATAAAGGTAATCCCACTACGAGCAAAAGTATCATCGGCTCCGGTAAATTAAAAAGTGCAAACTAAATAACGAACATAACTTAACAACGAACATCATGAAAAGAATTACATTCGCCATCATCAGTTTAATCGCATTCAGCACTATATCCTGTTTTGCAGAGAAAATCAAAGGGAACGGTAATATAATAACCAAAGAGATCCAGGTCGCCGATTATAAACAGATAAAAGTAGGCCAGGGAATCGAAACAGGCGGAAACTCTTTCTTCGGCAAGAACCAGTCTCCCCAGGTGAATTACACACAGAAAGGCGGTAAATCCGGCTTAAAGATCACCATCGACGAGAACCTCCTTTCCGAATTAAAATTCAACTCGAACGGAGACGTACTTCAGATAGAGACAGAACGCGGCACTCGTATTAATCCGAGCAAATTGATTATAGAAACCCATTCCTCAGAATTAAATAAATTAGGGGTATCAGGGGGCATCGATTTCTTTCTGCGCAGTTCCCTCTCCGGAGAAAACCTGGAAATCAGTGCTTCCGGAGCAAGCGATGTTTATCTGGAAAAACCGATACGCATAACTAACCTGTGCAAGATCAACCTGAGCGGGGCCAGCGACCTGAAAGTATCCGACCTGATTTGTGACAGAATAGATACCCACTCCTCAGGCTCCAGCGACATGAATCTGAAAGGAAAAGCAAACGACGGAAAATATAGTTGCAGCGGCAGCAGTGATATCAAAGCATACGACTTCGTTATAAAAAGACTGAAATGTTCTGCAAGCGGCAGCAGTGACATTTTCACAACCGTTACCGAAAAACTGGAAGCCAACGCATCCGGAAGCAGCGATATCAAATACAAAGGCAATCCGGAAGTTAAAAAGCATTCAAGCGGTTCCAGCGATATCGACCACATAAAATAAGAGATCATTATATTGGGAGTTGGAAAACCCGGAATTACTTTTCATCAAGGTATTGGATGAATAGTGATATCCGGGTTATTCATTATAATTCCAAAACTTAATTCCCTATAAAAATATACGAAATGTTGGACTTATAAATTAAAATACTCCTATTTTTGTAACCGACCGCATCGAAGTCACGTCTATTTATTATAAGAAAAGGCAATACTAAACAAATAAATTATGAGAACAAAAGGGTTATTATCTATTATCATGTTGCTGGGCCTGTTATTTACAGTCCAGGCGGCAGATCATGTGAAGGGCAACGGTACCCTTACTACAAAGAAAATAAAGATCGATGATTACAATGCCATCAAGATTGACGGCGTTATCGATTTCAACTATGAACAGTCGAATGCAGAACCCTATATCGAAATTACGGTTGATGAAAACCTGCATGAATACGTCAACATCAATATAAAAGACCGCGAACTTTCTGTTGGTTTCAAAGGTGCCAAAGTGGATCACTATACCAAATTCATCGTAAAGACCAACTCCAAATGGCTGAAAGAGGTAAAAGCCGCCGGAAATGCGAATTTCATGATAAACAGCTCTTTGACTGGTGACGAGGTAAAGATCAAGGCAAACTCCAACTGCCTGGTACAACTAAAAGAACTGATAAAAGTAGGAAAACTGGAGTTGAATGTTTCCGGTAGCGCCAATATGGTTGTCAATGACCTCCAAGTAGACAAACTGGAGTGCAGCATCAACGGCTCCGGCACTATCAACCTGAAAAAAGGGAATGCCAAGGAAGGTGAATACAGCATCACCAGCAGCGGAGAGATCATGGCTTTCGGTGTAGACGTTCCTGAACTGAGTTGCAAAATGACTGGCAACGGAACGATGGAAGTTCACCCCACCAACAACCTCAAGGCAAACGTTGTCGGCAAAGGCAAAATCCGTTATAAAGGCCCGACAGCCGTTCAACAGAAAGTTATTGGTAAAGGATCCGTAGAAGAAGTAAAATAAGATGAGTAAGAAATTATCATTTATAATATTGGGCAGTATCCTTTTACTTGCTCAAGGATGCATATTTTTCCCTGCTGTAAAAGGAGACGGAAATGTAACGACACATACGATCGACATTTCAGACTACGATCAGATTAGCGTCGATGCATCAGCTGCCGTTTTCAATTACACGCAGGAAGAATCGGCGCCTGCACTGACTGTCACGGTCGATCAGAACATTTATGACCTTTTCGATTTCAAGACGGATGATAATAAGCTTGTCATCCGCCCTAAACGAGAAAATAAAACACTCCGCCTCCGTCCGACCCAATTCACCATTACCTCCAATTCCAGGCAGTTGAAGAAGGTAGATCTGGCCGGTGCAGAAAAATTCAATGTAAACAGCAAGCTGTCTTCGAACGACAAGATCAAATTTAACCTGGCAGGCAGCGTCATGCTTCACATGAAAGATACTGTTACGGTAAACCAACTGGAAGTATCTATAGCCGGTAGCGGTACCGTAGATGCACTTACCTTGTATGCGAAGGAGTTTAAAGGTGAAATAGCCGGTTCCGGAACATTCAACCTGGCAGGTACGGGAGAGAAAGCGGCATTCGAGATTGCCGGTAGCGGGAAAATACATGCACTGAATTTCTTACTATCAGACGTATCGTGTGAGATAGCGGGCAGTGGTTTGCTGGAAACTCATGCAACGAATAATATCTATGCCGAGATAGCCGGTAGCGGGAATATCAGATATAAAGGAGACCCTTCCATTAAAGAGGAAAGGGCAGGTTTAGGTAGCATAAAAAAGGTGGACTGATCTACAGCCACCCTTCCTTACAATACCACTCAATACTTTCCTCCAGCCCTTTGCGCAAAGGGTATTCAGGAGTGAAACCTAGTTCTTCCTGAAGTGGCGTAACATCGCAAATCCAGTTACGCTGCTTCAGGATGATATATTTATCGGTGTTCAGTGTCATACTCTTATTCAACAATTTGCCTATCCACTCGGAACAATGGCACGCTACATAAACCAATCCCAACGGGATGCGGGCATGCAACACATGCCTTTTCTTTACTATATCCTGTATCATCCGTGCAAATGACTCGTCGGTATGCACATCTCCGTCTGCCACAAAATAATGCCGGTTAAGGATTGTTTCATTTTCCAACGCCAGGAACGCCACTCTCGCCAGGTCCTTTACATATATAAATGTAATACGCTGGGGAATGAATCCTACCGCAAAGTCAAACCCCGACTTTACGCTTTTGATCTCCATAAAATAATCCTTTTCACCGGGACCATACACACCCGTCGGTCGCAGGATCACATAAGGGAAATGAGATTGGTTGCGCACATAGTTCTCCGCTTCCAGCTTACTTTTACCATAGGCAGTATCCGGTTGTTGCGGATCATCCAGGCGAATCGGACGGAAATTCACCTCGTCTCCCCTCCCATAACTGCTCAGGCTACTCATCAACAGAAACTTTTTCGGTTTGCAACCGGCAGCAGCCAATGCCTCTATGAAGTTATGCGTATTCTCTGCATTGATACGGAAGAAATTTTGCTTATCGAGCGTCTTTGTCAGACCTGCATTATGGATAACATAATCCCAGGCGCCCTGCTCACGGACAAAATCCTTCAACTGGGCAGTCAATGCCTCCCGGTTGTTATATTTGAGATCAATAAAATGAATCCGTTCATCCTGTAAGTTTTCACGGCTGCTTGTGGCACGTATGCCCGCCCAGGTTTCATATCCCCGGCGCAACGCTTCTTTTACCAGAAAACCACCGATAAATCCGCTTGCACCTGTAATCAATATCTTCATAACTCAGTCTTTATTCTTCATATAATAGGTGTAGTAATACCATAACAGACCAATCCAGTTGAGAACAATAATGATCAGTATCCATACAATCTTCTGTCCTCTGGAGATAAAAGGATTTTGCGTAACGGCCTTGCATCCGAACAGGATAACGGCAATGCCTACGATAACACCGGCTTCCGGTAATGAGATTAAGCAAAGTGTGTGTGACATGGTGGAATTAAGAATATTAATGTTCGTGTGTTTTCAATACGCGGTGCGGCAGATTTCCGTGTCCGATCAACTCGATCGGGCAGGCATATTTCTCGCCCAACCATTCTTCCGAAACGTCTACACCGGGGTGATAATGCAAAGCCTCGTTCACGCAGGCAATATTTTTCACCATGGCCAGGACCGTGCCGATATCGTGAGAGACCAGAATAATGGCACTCTCTTTATTGATATCCTCCAGTAACTGGTAAAAACGCGACTCAAACCGTTTATCGACATACGAGTTTGGTTCATCAAGAATCAGTAATTGCGGACGTGAAACGATCGAACGGCCTAACAGAACACGTTGTAGCTGCCCTCCCGATAACTCTCCGATCGAACGGGTGTACAAATCTTCGAGCCCCATCTGCCGGATCACCACCTCAATACGCTCCTTCTGGACAGCCGTGTAAGAACGAAAACGAGGCTTTTCAGCAGCTAGTCCCGAAGCGACCACTTCCCATACGGAAATAGGGAATTTACGGTCAATATTATTCAGTTGAGGCAGATAACCAATCCGTAAAGAAGAAACTTCAACCCCATTCTGATAAAAACGTATCGCACCGGATACCGGCTGAAGTAATCCCAGGATCACCTTCAGCAGTGTTGTTTTACCACCGCCGTTAGGACCGATTATGCCCAGAAAATCATCTTTCCATACGGTCAGGGAGACATCTTTCAAAACAGTCTTATTCCCATAAGCGGCTGTTATCTTATCTATTTCAATGAGTTTGTCCATCAGCCAGTGCTTTTGCAATATGAATCATTTCTTTAGTCCAGTCATAAGCCAACGGATTGATTACAGTCAGTTTACAGCCTGTCTCTTTGGCAATCAGTTCGGCATTCTTCTGATCGAACTCCTGTTGAATGAATACGACGCGGGCATTGTTGGCACGCGCTGTTTCCACCAACCGTTTCAGTTGTGCAGGCGAAGGTTCTTTGCCGTCCATCTCGATACAAAGTTGCGTGAGATTGAACTCGTTGGCAAAATAAGTCAGTGCCGGATGGTAGATAATAAATGTACGGTCGGTCAACGGGTCAAGCAGTTGCTTTATCTCCGTATTTGTTTTATCGATCTCGTCCACCAGTTTATTATAGTTCTGCCAAAAATACTCCGTATTGTCGGGATCGAGTTCAATAAATGCATTCAACGTATTCCAGGCAACAGCCTTAGCTCCGGCAATCGAACTCCATATATGCGGATCGACTCCGCCATGATGATGGTGATGCGCCTCCTCTCCGGCATGGGCATCATGATCGTGCGTGCCATGTTCATGTGCATGGTCGTCATCTTCCGTATCTGTCAGCAGGTTCATTCCTTCAGATGTATCAAACACCTGTAGTTTCGGATTATTTTCACGTATCTTATCCATCCAGGCCTGTTCAAACCCGATAGGACCGATACGCAAGTAAGCGATACTTCTTCCGATCTGTATCATTTGCTGGGGAGTAGGATCGTATGTTTCAGGACTTTGCCCGGCAGGAACTACACAATTTATTTTGAATTTATCTCCTGCTATCTTTTCCGCAAAATAGCGCTGAGGTTCAATCGTGACTGTAACAACAGTCTCATTAGCCTGCTTTGTCACACAAGCCGTTAACAGAAAAAATGAGAGAATAGTGATTAGTATACTCGTTTGTTTCATCTTGATTTTCTATACATTATATATCATGCAATATTTTTATTTCTATCACAACCTGACAAAGGTAGTAATTTTTTTGTTTCTCCTTCGATTCCTTACAGAAGGTACTTCTTCTTGTAGAAAAATCCACACAAGTATGGAGAAATTCCACACCTGACGGATGTACTTCTTTTTAATCCGGTTAATCAATAAAAAAATTAACCTGCCCATTTAGAACATGTTACCTGAAAGAATAGTTCAATTTACCTTTTTGGCACGAATATTGGATTATATATAGCAAAAGATAAATTTAGGTTTTCAATTTTAAGGCAAAAAAGATATGAAAAAGATTGTTTTAATGGCAGTGATTGCCATGTGCGCCGTTTTTACGTCACAGAGCCAGGCACAAAACATACTGAGTAATGACAAAACACAGGTAGAAAAACAGGATAAGTTTTATGAAATAGACGTTACGAATATCCCCCAGATACTTCAGGAGGGTGTAAACAATGTCCACCAAGACTGTCTGATAAAATCCGTTTACGTGTCGAATAACAGCACTTATGTTAAATACAAAGTTATCCTGGTGACACGCGAAGGAAAAGAAATGAAAGTTTATTTCGATGACAAAGGAGCCGTAGTCAAGGAACATAGTTATTTCAAATAAGACATTGATTCCCAAGTTAAACACACATATATTTTGCAGGCTTTCACCGATCTGTGATCAGTGCTGATCTGAAAAGATGTAATTTTTTTTCTTTTTTCGTTAGGGTAATCCGGGAATGGGGTGTTATTAGTATGAAAGGCCCCAAAACGGGAACCTAAGTCAATACGAAAGAATGGAAAAAGAATTACTACATAAATATTTCAGAGGCGAAACTTCCCCCCAGGAAGAAAAACTGATCATGGATTGGGCGGAGGCTTCCGGTGACAATTACCGGGAGTATCTGGAAGAGCGCAAAATCTGGAATGCCCTATTAGTACATTATTATAATATCGAAAACAAGAGCTCTCATACCAAAAGAGTTTCATTGCTTCATCTATACAAATATGCAGCAGCCGTTGCCGTCATAATATTGACTGTCGGAATTTACATCACATTTACTAACAAAACTCCGGATATTCTTTCCTTACAAGAAATATCCGAACCTACTTTATTAATTAATAATAAAGAACATATCGCTCTTAGTCAAAAGTCGTTTTCCATAGAGAAAAAGGCTGCCAAAATACAAAATGATCACAAAAACAATAAACTTTCTTACTTACAACAAGGCAAGCTTTCTCTACAAAAAGAAGTGATGACCAATCGCTTATTAATACCGCATGGAAAAACTTATCAATTAACCCTTTCGGACGGTACCATTGTTACATTGAACGCAGAATCGGAGCTTATATTCCCTTCTGAGTTTAACACACAAACCAGAGAAGTCAAACTAAAAGGAGAAGCTTATTTCCAAGTAGCCAAAAATCAGGATAGGCCATTTATCGTACATACCGACCAACTGGATATACGTGTACTCGGTACCACATTCAACGTTAGTAGCTATGCGGAAGAGAAAATTATGCGCACAACATTAATAGAAGGCTCCGTTAGCATAGAACAAAACGGTAGCACTCAACTCATTCAGCCCTCAGAGCAATATATATATAATAAAGAAAACGATAAGATAGACATACAGGTAGTAGACACAAATATTTACACCTCATGGACGAATAACGAATATATATTCAAAAATACGACATTGGAAGATATCCTGACTCAAATAGGACACTGGTACAAATTTCAAACGACTTACGAAGCATCCTCTTTAAAAGAAAAACGCTTCACATTTACAATCGGACGTGATGCCTCCTTGGATCAAATCATCCGGTTTATCAATAATACCGAAGAAATCTATATCGAGAGAATTAACGAAAATATCCACATTAAAAGCATTTTATGACATGAACGACACTTAGCAACAAAAAAGAAAAAGGAGATAACATCTTCCACATGTCATCTCCTCCTTAAACTTATTACTCAATTAAAATCAAGTATTTAAATTCAATTTGTAAATTTATGAAAAAGAATCATTCCATGCCTTTTTTATTATCTAAAAAATATATAAAGGCATTATTGATCGGTATGTTAACGTTCCCTTCAAGCCCTATTTTGGCGGAAACGACAACTCCGGAAATCTCCTTTTTTGAACAAAGTTATTCTTTGAAACTAAAATTCAATAATGAAACATTGGGCAATGCAATCGAGAAATTATCTCAACAAGCAAATGTCCGGATCATTTACAGTAATGACCAGGTGCAAACGCAAAAAAGAATCAGTGCCAACATACAAACAACTGATATCCAAGAAGCTCTACGAATTATTCTAGGCAATGGCTATGTATTTAAACAGGAGAATAATTACATTTCTATCGCCAAAGCCAAAAATTCAGAGACATTTGAAATAGCAGAACAACTACAACAAAAAAAACATAGCGTTACCGGTTTGCTGACTGATGCTGACGGTAATCCTATTATCGGGGCTACGATTGCCATTAAAGGTACAACTCACGGCGTAACCACAGATGTGGACGGTAGATATATTCTCAATAACGTCAACGAAGGTGACGTTATTGAATACCGATATATCGGTTACAATACGGAAGAAAAAACCTACAAAGGCGAAACTAACATCAACATTCGCATGATGGAAGCCTCGGTAGGATTGGAAGACGTTGTCGTAATCGGTTACGGCCAGCAGAAAAAAGAGAGCGTTGTATCTTCATTGAACACGATCGGACCGGCTGAGTTAAATGTAAAACAGCGTAACCTGCGCAACACGTTGGCCGGACAAATTGCCGGTGTAATTGCCGTACAGAGAAGCGGTGAGCCGGGTAACGATGCTGCTGCATTCTATATTCGCGGACAAAGTTCATATGCCGGCGGTACATCTGCTCTAGTATTAGTAGACGGTGTTCCCAGAAGTATGGACGATATCGATGTAGATGAAATCGAAAGTTTCACCGTATTAAAGGATGCTGCTGCTACTGCCGTTTATGGTGCAGAAGGTGCGAATGGTGTTGTATTGATTACTTCCAAACGCGGTAAAGCCCAAAAGACATCTGTCAATTTCAGCGCACAATACAGTATTGTCACTCCGACACGCATGCCTGAGACTTTAAATTCTTATGATTACCTGTCATTATATAATGAAGCATTGTGGAATGACCAAGGCAATCCGAACAAAGAGTATTTTAATCCTCAATATACCGACGAAACACTTGAAAAATACAGAACCGGTATAGACAGGGATTTATATCCTTCTGTAAACTGGTATGATTTGCTTCAGGATCATACACAAAGCCAGAGATATACGGTAAACTTCAGAGGTGGTTCCGAGAAAGTACGTTTTTTTGCTTCCGGAGCTTACTATTCAGAAGATGGTATCTTCGATTCTACTCCCAAAGAGGATTACAATGCCAATATCGGATTGCAACGTTTCAACCTGCGTTCCAACGTAGATATGGACCTGACAAAAACGACTCAACTTTCTATCGATATGAGTGGACAGTACTTGAAGAAAAATCAACCGGGATATACTTCGGATGAAATCTTCAATTATATCAGCCACTTCCCCGTACATGTTATTCCGATGTACTATTCTGACGATACTGCCTCGGATCATGGAGCTCCCGGATGGGGTGTTGAATATCAGCCATACAACATGTTAAACAATAGTGGATACAGTAAAACATGGAGTGCTTTCTTACAAACCAAAGTAACGTTGAAGCAAGACCTAAAATTCATCACAGAAGGATTATCTGTAAAGGGGTCTGTCAGCTTTGATGCCGACTTCTATTCAACCATGAAGAGATCAAAAACTCCGCAAACCTTTTATGCATTAGGCAGAAATGAAGACGGAACCCTCAATAAGAAAACAATCAAAGAAAGTTCCGCTCTGAGCAATCCCGCCATATCCGGTCGTGACGGGACGAAAAAAATCTATTTGGAAGCCTCTTTGAATTATCAACGTTCCTTCAATAAAGTACACGATGTAACCGGTATGGTATTGTATATGCAAAAAGAAACGCAATATCAGAATAAAGATGGTTTGCAACTCTTACCATATCGCAAGCAAAGTGTGGTTGCCCGTGCAACTTACGGATACGATGACCGGTATATGCTGGAAGCTAGTATGGGTATGACCGGTAGTGAAAACTTTGCACAAGGCCATAGATGGGGGATTTTCCCTGCCGTAGGTGCAGCTTGGTTTGTCAGCCATGAAAAGTTCATGAGAGGAGCGGAAGATTATATCAGCAAACTGAAATTGAGAGTTTCTTACGGTATAACCGGAAATGATAATATTGGTGAAGATACACGTTTCCCATACAGAGAAAATATTAATACAGGTCTTAATAGTTATAGTTTCGGACTAACACCAGGAGCCAATGGCGGTAAAGGGAACTCTCCTGGCAATGGGATTGCAGAAGGTAGCTTCACCATGCCTAACCTGTCATGGGAAATTGAAAAAAAGCTGAATACAGGTATTGATTTGGGATTATTCAGAGGTCGTGTCGATGTCAGTGCCGATTATTTCTATAACCGTCGTAGCGATATCTTATTGCAAAGAGAAACCGTTTCAAACGTTTCCGGTCTCCGGGTAAAGCCATACCAGAATTTCGGTATTGTTAGAAATCAGGGAGTCGACGCCAATCTTATACTGAAACAGAAAGTAGGAAATGTAGATCTCTCTGCTCGTGGGAACTTGACTTACGCAAAAAATAAGATCCTTGAACGAGACGAAATCCCTCAGAAATACGGTTATCAGACATATACAGGAAACTCCATCGACAAACCATTACTGTATATTGCGGAAGGACTTTATACTCCGGATGATTTCAATATTACAACAAACGAATATGGCGGTCAGACTTATAAATTGAAAGACGGTCTACCCACCCCCGCAGCTAATGTTGCCCCTGGTGATATCAAATATAAAGATTTAAATAATGATGGTGTCATCGACTCTTATGACCGTACTTATGATCATAAATACTATCAACCGACACCGGAAATTGTCTATGGATTCGGAGTAAATGCTGAATGGAAAGGATTCTTCGTTGGTGTCTTCTTCCAAGGAACAGCACATACATCTGCCAATATGTTAGCAAACAATTATGCCCTGCTTCCATTCACACAAGGGGTTGATAACGGCTCGGGCCGGACAGAAATTTCAGACCGTTGGTTAGCAGAGAATCCATACAATCAAGATGTCTTTTTTCCACGTTTGCATACCAGCAACTTCAGCCATAATACGGAGAAGAGCACCTGGTGGTATCGCAATGCAGGATTTCTCCGACTGAAGAACATCGAAATCGGTTATCAATTCAATGATAAAATACTCAAGCAGCTCCGTATGAAAAATTTGAGAGTTTATTTGCAAGGGAACAATGTGGCAGTTTGGGATAACATCAAATTCTGGGACCCTGAATTAGGTAGTGCAAATTCAGGTGCCAAATATCCTATCTGTAGCACATATTCTCTTGGATTAGAAGTCACATTTTAAAAACAACAAATATGAAATTCTTAAATAAAATAACATCAATTGCTTCTGCATGCTTTTTAACTCTTGCCCTCACAGGTTGTAGTGATTATCTGGACGTGTCGGATGAAGTGGCAGAAAACCTTACATTAGATGAAGTTTTCGATAACCCCAACTACATGCGCCGTTGGCATGGTAATTTGTTCAACAGTATTTCAGAATATTCCAGTATCGGTAAGAATAAAGCCAATGGATTTTCCGGGGTTTGGGTATCCATGTGTGGAGAAACAACACTTAGTGGTGTCGGTATGAGTGAAATGATATCCGGTTTCACTTCTGCTAATGCGCCATTCCAACAACGCTGGAAAGACTTATATCAATATATTCGTGATGCTAATATTTTTCTGGAAAGAGTAAATCCTAAAGGTAACATTAACGACCAATATCAATTAACGGAGGCAGATGTTAAGAGAATGAAGGCTGAAGCAAAATACCTTATCGCTTACAGTTATTTCTCACTCTTCGAACTGTATGGCCCGGTTCCTATCCTGGATGAACTAGCCGATCCGGAAGATAAAGGGCTGGATTATGCCAGAGCATCTGTGGATGAAACCGTTGAATACATCGATAACCTATTAAAAGAAGTCATCGAATCCGGCGACCTGCCTGAATCAATTATCCAGAATCATTCAGCTACCGGAAACGACCGGTACAATCTGAATGAGATTGTCCGTCCAACAGTGACCGCAGCTAAAGCATTAAGAGCCAAGCTCTGGGTATATGCAGCTTCGCCGCTATTCAATGGTGGTTACAAAGAATCACTGGATGTTGCCAATACCGACGGTAAAAAAATATTTGCTTCTTACAATGCCAACAGATGGGTCACCGCTAAAAGCCGCCTGGAAGATCTGTTAAATAATGCGGAACAAAACAAACACACTTTGTTTACCGTATATAATACAGATGGAAGCATTAATCCGGACGAATCGGTCTATCAATTATTCCAGAACTACAATGACGAAATATTGTGGGCTACCGGAGACAACCTTTGGAACGGTTCGACAATGGAACAGAACACCAACCCCAGAGACTGCTACACTGGTTGGGGATATCTTGGAGTATCTCAGGATTTAGTGGATGCCTTCTTCGTTAAAGACGGATTAACAATCGACGATCCGGGTAGCCTGTATAAAGAAGATGGTTTTACCGATGTAGTCAACCCATGTAACGAAAACAAGCGGGTAGATACCAATGTGTTCAATATGTATGCCAACCGCGAACCGCGTTTCTATGCCGGTGTAGGGTATGAAGGTAAAAGCTGGCATATTCAACCGGTGGGAAGACCCGATTACACACTCGGATTTGCCAAAGGGGAAGGCTGCGACAACTCATCTGCCGATAACCCTCGTACCGGTTACCTGCCAACTAAATTCAAAAACCGTCAAATCCTGTTTACCGGGAATTATTTGAAGGCCTGGGCCCGTCCTTCCATTCTTTTCCGTTTAGCTGACTTTTATCTGTACTATGCAGAAGTTTGTAATGAAATAGATCCGAACGATCCCAATATTATCAAATACCTGGATTTGGTAAGACAACGTGCCGGTATTCCCGGATATAAAGAACTGGCCGCTTCCGGTAAAAAGAATATCATCGGCAATCAGGAACTGCAACGAAAAATGATTCAACGCGAACGTACTGTGGAATTATTTATGGAAGGACAGCACTACTTCGATATCCGCCGTTGGATGATTTGCGGAGAAGGTGAAGAGGCAGACCAAAGCGTTCTCCATTCAATGAACATGAATGGATATAAAGATCAGCCGATCGGAGCCAACAATTCTTTCTTTACCCGCATCGTTCTTGAAAACCGTGCCTGGAGACGTGCCATGTACCTTTATCCGATACCACAGGATGAAATACAAAAAAGCCGGCTTCTGGTTCAGAATCCTTTATGGTAAAAATTGATTAATTATAAAAACAGATAAGCCTTATACTAGTTATATTAGTAGTATAGGGCTTATTCTCTCTTAAATCATATCTCATGAAACAAAAAAAATACTTTATTCTTATTCTATCAGGGTTATTCTTTTGCTTTGCCAATTATATACACGGAAATAATCCGGACAAAGACAACGGAAAAGCAAAGACAATCACCTTCCGCGGCATCTATGCCGACGACCCTGCCGGACAGGAAGGTCTGTATAATCCGGAAAGAGGCTTCCGATTGGAAATAGCAGTCGACATTGCCAGCGGGAAAGATGTCTGGAACCCTAAACAATTCCCTGATATAACCAGTCATTTAGAATCAGAGTCTGCTATCTATGCATCAGATAGTGTCAGCCTGGTTCAAAGCTACTTTTATCTCACCGGATTTGTAGGAAAAGACTTATCGGAAGATGCTTTTACCACAATGGATACCTATTTCAACAAACTAAGAGAATTAGGTAAAAAAGCCGTATTGCGATTTGCTTATGAAACCGCTTTTATGGGAAGAGCGGGAAGTGGCCCTACCCTGGAAGATGTGCTCCGCCATATGGAACAACTGAAACCATTCCTTGCACAAAACACAGATGTCATCCAAGTTGTTCAAGCCGGATTCATCGGTGCATGGGGCGAATGGCACAGTTCATTCCACGGACTGGAAAAAACGAATGACAGCAAACGTACCATCCTGGAAAAGATAGTCTGGATGACTCCGGAAAACAGAATGGTACAAGTAAGAGTCCCTGAATATAAGAACTTGATAAACAAAGAAAGTAAATCATATAACAGAGTTTCTTTCCACGATGATTTCATCATTATAAAACCTCATAAATGGGACGGGAACATGCATGAAGGAACTCCTTATTTCAACCAAATCGTTGAAGAAAGTCCTTATTTAGCCGTAGACGGAGAACTTCCCTGGGGAACCTGGAGCATGAATGAAGATCCCGACAATCCGGAAGCCGGATGGGTTATCGACGGCAAAGCGACAGCCAGACAGCTTTTCCTGCAACATTACACCTCGCTCAGTGCCATCCATAATTACAAAGAGAAAGGAACTAAAGATAAATACTCAATGATGTATTGGAAAGAAACTCCACTGGAAGAATCATTCCTGTCTGAAAACCATATGCCCGTTTCCGACAATTACTTTAAAAATCAGGACGGAAGTCCGGCTACACGAAACGTATTCGATTATATCCGGGATCATCTGGGTTACCGGCTGGAACTGCAACAACTCAAAATAAACGGCAACCCGGCAGCCGGAAAAGAAATCTCACTGGACCTCTCCCTGATTAACAGAGGCTTTTCCACCTTATTCAATGAACATCCCGTTTATTTTGTACTGATCGATGAACAGAACCGGATCACGGAATTTCTGACGGAGACGAACGTTCACAACTTCCAACCATACCAGCCCAAAGATCCGGAGTGTAAACCTTTGCTTCATACCATCAAAGGACAATTTATTATTCCGGAACACCTGAAAACAGGAAAATACCGGCTAGGTCTCTGGATCCCTGATGGCTCCGAACGGTTGAAATATAACAACCGCTATGCCATCCGTTGTGCCAACGGAGATACGGAATGGTGGAGTTCGCCCGACAACAAATATGGCATCAACATCTTAACGTCATTAGATATAATACGCCACTGATCTATTCGCCGGTCAGATTAGAAACTGCTTTGAATTTATTATTTGATTTATTTATTGTCAAAAGTGAGCTATCTTGTCCCCGTGCTTGACACGGGGCCGCAAGAGAACTGGCGGTATCAAAAAATACATACAGGATACAGTCTGTCCCCTTGCGATCCCGTGTCAAGCACGGGAACGGGATAACTCAATTATTTCTATATTGGAACCAAACAATAAACTCAAAACAATTTCTAGTTTTTTACCTGCCTCTTTTATAATTCAATAACTAAAGAAAAATATTATATTTGCACCTTTCATTCTTAATTCAATTATTATAGACCATGAATACTAAATCAATTCTTAATTGTTGCCTGCTCGCATTGTGTTTTTGTGCGTGCACCGGACAACATCTTCCCGGTGAAAACAGGGATGTAGCTATCGCAGATTCCTTATTAACCAACATCCTGACAAAGTATAACGTCGAAAAGTACGGTCTTCTTTCCGAGACCTACCCGGTAAACCCGGAAAATCAGGTCACTTACCTTGCCGAAGGGAGCGAACAGAAAAAGAACCAGGAAGTCTCTTTCCTATGGCCTTACTCCGGTATGCTGTCGGGTTGTATCTCCCTCTATGACGTTACCGGAGATAAGAAATACCTGGAAATACTGGAAAAACGTATTATCCCGGGACTGGATCTGTATTGGGATAATACACGTACCCCGCACTGTTATCAAAGCTATCCGAGATTCAATGGTGAAAGCGACCGCTTTTACGATGATAATGACTGGCTGGCCATCGACTTCTGCGATTTGTATGCCCTCACCAAAGACCTGCAATATCTCCTGAAAGCAAAAGAGTTGCACAAATATATATACAGCGGATGGGACGATGCGCTGGGAGGCGGCATCTACTGGTGCGAACAGAAAAAGACCTCTAAAAACACCTGCTCCAATGCCCCGGCAACCGTCTTGTGCATGAAACTGTATAACCTGACGAAAGAACAAAAGTACCTCGACCAGGCCATCGAAACATATAACTGGACAAAGAAGAACCTGTGCGACCCTGCCGATTCGGTATATTGGGATAACATCGGACTCGATCAAACAATCGGTAAAGCCAAATTCACCTACAACAGCGGACAAATGATCCAGGCAGGCGTACTCCTCTACCAGACGACCTCGGACGAGACTTATCTGACAGATGCAAAGAACACTGCAAAAGGCGCTTACAATCATTTTTTAGGGAAACGTACAGGGATTAACGGAAAAGATGCTTACTTTTACCCCACAAATCCATGGTTCAATGTCATTTTATTACGCGGTCTCCTTGCTTTGGCGGAGGTAGACAACGATTATAAATATGTCAGAACAATGGCGGACAATGCCCATTACGCCTGGGAATATACCCGCGACGAAAACGGATTCCTGGGGAATGACTGGGCAGGGACCGACAACAAAAAGTTCAAGTGGCTGCTGGACAATGCCTGTATGATCGAACTTTTTGCTGAAACAAGTAACATTCAATAAATAAAATATATAAACCCATGACTACACGTAGAAACTTTCTAAAATCCGGAGGTTTGTCTCTGGCAGGTCTGTTGGTCGGGCAAAAATCATTTGCTCATTTGACAGAATCGGCTACACCGGGCGCACCTCTCGTGTCTAACACATTACAGTATACTTGCCAACGTCCGGCACCGGAAAAACGCCAGTTTACTTCTGCCGCCGTCGAAAAGGCAATCCAGACGACAAAAGCCAAACTGAAAGATCCGAAGCTGGCCTGGATGTTTGAGAACTGTTTTCCAAACACACTCGATACGACCTGTGAGCATAAAATGGTAAACGGCAAGCCTGATACATTCGTCCTTACAGGTGATATCCATGCGATGTGGCTCCGTGACTCATCCGCACAGGTTTTTCCGCATATCATTTTTGCAAATGAAGACCCGAAAGTAAAGACAATGCTGGCAGGTGTTATCAACCGCCAGACCTGGTGTATCAACATCGACCCGTATGCCAACGGTTTCAACGAAGGCCCGACAGGCAGCGAATGGGAAAGTGACCGTACGGAGATGAAACCGGAACTTCACGAACGCAAATGGGAGATCGACTCGCTCTGTTACCCCATCCGCCTGGCTTATCACTTCTGGAAAAAGACCGGCGACACCTCTCCTTTCGATGCCGAGTGGGAGAAAGCAATGAAATTGGTTTATAAAACGTTCATTGAACAACAACGTAAGGATGGACTCGGTCCGTATCGTTTCTCCCGTAAGACAGACCGCCAGGGAGACACCTTGCTGAACGACGGTTACGGTAGTCCGGTAAACCCTGTCGGATTGATCGTTTCTTCTTTCCGTCCGTCTGACGATGCGACTTTGTTCGGTTTCCTGATCCCGTCGAATATGTTTGCCGTCACTTCACTCCGCCAGTTGGCAGAGATGATGCGCGACATCAAAAAGGATAACGACTTTGCCCGCCAGTGCGACTCATTGGCCGACGAAGTAGCTGCCGCCATCGAGAAATACGGTATTGTAGAACACCCCGAATTCGGAAAGGTATATGCCTTCGAAGCAGACGGTTTCTATAACCACGTTTTCATGGACGATGCCAATGTCCCCAGTTTGTTGGCTATGCCCTACCTGGGATGCGTCGATGTAAACGATCCGGTCTACCAGAATACCCGCAAACTGGTTCTGAGTCCGCTGAACCCCTACTTCTATAAAGGCAAGGCAGGCGAAGGTATCGGCGGTCCGCACATCGGTTTCGACTTTATCTGGCCGATGAGTATCATCATGCGATGCAATACGACCAACGACACCGAAGAAATACGCCACTGTGTAAAAATGCTCCGTGATACGGACGGCGACACCGGTTTCATGCACGAATCATTCCACAAAGACGATCCAAAGAAGTTCACCCGCTCCTGGTTCGCCTGGGTTAACACCTTGTTCGGCGAAATGATTTACCGCCTGGTACAGGAAGGTAAAACGGATATATTGAATAATTTGGGATGATTGAGTTAATATAGAAATAATTGAGCTATCAGTTTATAGCGACGGGAGTAACCAATTCCCCTCTTGAGAGGGGAGACAGGTACAACCAGTCACTATAAATAGCTCAATTCTGATAAGAAGTGAACCATCTGTGAATATGACTAGTTGTACCTATTTCTTCTCTTTGAAAGGGGATAAGAGATGTATTAATACCAGTAAATAAAACAAAACCGATTGCAGGCTCTCCCAATAAAAGTTTTTCCGTTTTCTGTATTCATTCCTTCATCTATAGCATATAGAGTTTATAAATCAAAGAATACAAAATGAATACAATGAAGGATCCGATATAATTTGTAATTAAATCGATGTAAACATCTCTATTTCTCCCCTATCGCTTCATCATGAACAACCATTGTATACCGGCAAATCCAAAGGTATATCTTATCTCTTTATTAGTGTACAGGTAGAGTGGGACTGATATACTTTTAGACCAAAAGTGCTGTATCTGTTCTTGTCCGTCATTCGTCAAACGCTTGTTCGATATATGTCGTACGCTTATCCGATATTAGTCGAACAAGCGTTTGACAATTAACGGACAAGAAATCGGACATGACTTTTGAACTAAAGAATAATAAGATAAATGCTTACAACATACGACTTACTCTTTTGTTGATATACAGCAAGTTTCCCTTTATTCATTTATTACATGGAAAATTTGAATTATATAGATGCTACAGGATGATATCCTTCATTATGTTCATCTACAAACCATTAATCATCAGCACAGTAACTCCTATATGAACAAATGAAGAAAGAAAACGGAAAAACTTTAGATGATAAAGATACTGTCTTGAATTAGTCTCTTTATCATTTCCCCATTTGCCTTAGCAGGTATTCTACATTAATAAAATGCCGGGTATATTCCGCATGCATCTTTCTTGCAACTGAACAGCTGGATGCCATCCGGGCAAGAAATTGTAAATGTCTTCCCAGGGAAGTATTCATTTCTAATCGCTGCGTTTTGGGGATACTGTCCTGTACGGAATAAACTCCACAGGCCATTTGTATTTCTAACAATCCTTCATCCCAGGAGTGTTGCGTATACTTACATAAAAATCCGAGATTTCTCTTCAGGTCTTTGCTTAGTATGCTCAATACTTCAAAGTCGGTACGTTTAGGGGAACATGCGCCCGGATTGACCAGACGGGCCAGTTTGAGGTAAAAATCTTTTAGTTCTTCTTCAGAAAAAGGAGATGGGTTTCCACTTAACCTTTGCAGGTCTTCACTTTGTTGGGCAGTTAAAAATTCTGTGTCCATACCTATTAATATTAGATGTGAAGGCGAAGATTTTCTGAATATAAGAGCGGTTCCGCCTGTCCCGTTGCATTTCACACCTAGGCGCAGTAGATGCATTAACATTCTACACGGGGGTACGGAACCGCCATATAGAATGATCGCAAGCGGACATAAAAATGCCCGCCACGGAAATTGGCAGGTTTCCCCGCCTAGGTTATGAAATGCACAGCAAATGTACGATAATAATTAAAGGGTGCAATAAAAAACACGTCAAAATTTATAGGGAGATACATTCTTTTCTATCTTTGTATACAAAAAACACAATAGCCTTATGAAAAAGAAATTAGTCGTACTGACCGGCGCCGGCATGAGCGCCGAAAGTGGCATTTCGACCTTTCGTGACTCCGACGGTCTCTGGGAAAAATACCGGGTGGAAGATGTAGCAACCCCCGAAGGCTTTGCTGCCAACCCAGAACTGGTCCTCGACTTCTACAACCAGCGACGCAGGGAATTGCTCAACACTAAGCCCAACGCAGGACATATCGGACTGACTGAATTGGAAAAGGACTTTGACGTTCATATCATTACACAAAATATCGATAACCTGCATGAACAGGCAGGAAGCAGCGATGTGATCCATCTGCATGGCGAACTGATGAAATCTTGTTCTGTCCACGACCTGAATACGACTTACGACTTGTCACCCGAGAATCCGGATATCCATATCGGAGACAAAGACCCGCATGGTGTACAGCTTCGTCCGTTTATTGTCTGGTTCGGTGAAGCGGTTCCAATGATCGACCCGGCCATGCGTATGGTAGAATCATGCGACATTTTCGTCATCATCGGCACCTCCCTCAACGTCTATCCGGCTGCCGGATTACTGAATTACGTACGCCGCGGCCAACCGATCTATCTGATAGACCCGAAAGACGTAAACACCTACCGGAATGATATTCACTTTATCAGAGCCGGAGCTTCGGAGGGTGTTAAACAACTTACCCAATTGTTAAAACAATAACGTTTCAATTCGACATATGAAAAATATATTACTCGTTACTACCGTTTTAATACTTTTTATCTCATTAGCGATTCTGTTTCATGTGGATAAAAATGTTACTCCAACTGAATTAACAGAATCTTCTAAAAAAACTTCTGTTAAAGACACAACGGAACTTATAGCTTATAGGATTCCAGTAAAAAAGGAATACAGCGATGCTTTTTACAATGCAGCTGAAAACATGTATAAAGATACAGATTCTCTCTATTCTTTTGTCCGATTATATTTTGACGATGAAAAATCAGACACAAACAATATATTTGTTTTTGAAGAGTATATAAATAAGGAGGCGTTCGAACTTCAGATGAAATCCGAACGTTATAAAGCTTTCAAAGATACTATTGCCGACATGTTATATATGTCGCTGGACAGTTGTATCAAAAGAGGCTATGAGTAAATGTTATTATCAAACATCGGGATACATTCAAACAAATCAGAACCGCAAATCAAAATCTTTTATCCAGGGTACCAGCGGAAAAGGATACATGGTATCCGGTATTCCTATATCCATGGGAGTTGGAGGGATGAATGAACTTTCACGCCCTTTCATCTTCAGGCTTTTCGAATCAAGTGTTACGATTGCATAAAGAGAATCTTTGTACGGAACGGTATATTTCAGAGACGGCTTTCGCTTGTTTATCTCTTCGCTGAAACGTTCCAGACAGGCATACTTCTCTCCCACCCATTGGTTGGAAGCACTGTTGATCTGGATATAGGTAATGCCGTTGATCTCTTTGGTATAATTCGTATGATCGTGTCCGCTGAATGCTGCTATCACTTTCTTAAAACCGCATCGCTCATTTTCCGCCTCCAGGATTCCCCGCACCAGTTCCCTGTTCTGTACCGTATTCTCAAAACATTCATGAGAGAAAAGAATACACCGTTTATCCGTCGACGCCAGGTCCTTTTTCAACCATTCGACCTGCTCCGGGTCCAGATGTTCACGCTGGCTCGTATCGACATAGAAATTTCCATTCTTATAAGGGATATACTTCCCGTCGACAAACAGGTTATTCGGATCAAGCACAATGAAATGGAAATTTCCTTTATCAAAAGAATAGTAACGGCTCTTCATCCCGACAAATTCCATATACTCTTCCTTGGAACAAATATCCATATCATGATTGCCTAAAACATGATACTTATCTCCCGGAAACTTATCCCACAAATCCCGGAAAGGAACATTAGCCTCTTTTGCAAAACAGAAGTCACCCAGTTCAATAATAAAATCGACCTTATTTTTAGCCGCAGCCTCCAAAAAGACCTGTAACCGATGTTCCCCGTCATGCATTATATCCGGATGAATATCCGATATGACACCAAACTTCAACCGCCCGGAGCCTGATGCTTCCGTTTCAAGACCAACTCCTTTAGCTTTTGCCGCTGCCGCAACCAAGGAGAGCATACAACATTCAAGAAAATTACGACGTTTCATATTGCTATCTTATTTAACGATGCATAAAAGTACGAATTCCCATCATATATATCTGTATTAATAAAGGTATTTTAGAGGTCAACCACCCTATCACTCACATAAGGATAAACTTTATCTGCATTCTTAAAGTCTTCCGGTTTAGGTGCCGGTGGAAGAAATTCACTCTTGACACCTTCTACGGTGATCTGATTGGAATCTAAATCTATGGTAACAAAAGCATAAAGCGCATCTTTGTATTCGATCATATGCCCGTTTGAATAATGATCGGCATCGTCTGTCCAATAATAGGAAGCACTGTTAATTTGAAAATAATGAATACCTTCGATCTCTGAATATGCATCCACATGATTATGCCCACAAAAACAAGCAATTACCTTCTGTGCATTCTTATCATTTATCTTACGGAACAATGCACGGACTTCTTCCCTGTTAGGACAATAACCTTTGGCAACATCATCCAGTCCCTGATGAGAGAAAATAACTGTCGGTTTGTCTGTTTTAGCCAAATCAGTCTTCAGCCATTCCAACTCTTCCGGTGATATCAGATCACGGTCTACCCCCCACTTGGCACGAAAATAATTACCATGGTCGAAATCAAAGAACTGTCCATCTTCACGCATATAGTTCAAGTCCAAAACGACAAAATGAATTCCTCCGAAATCGTAAGAATAATATTTTCCAGGCATTCCCAAAGCCTTCACCATAGCATCTTTAGAAGTATGATCCATGTCATGGTTACCGAGAACGCTGTATCTCTTCCCGGGAAATTGTTCCCACACTTTCTGGATCGTATCGAAGTCTTCTCCGTGGGATAAATCTCCCAGTTGAATAATAAAGTCCGGATTCCAATCCTTTGATGCATCGATAAAAGCCTGAAGCCGTCTGGGCGCATCGGATTGCAAATCCTGATGAACATCTGATATCACACCGAAACGGACCTTATGTGAACCCGGCTCTTTTTTACAGGAAACATTCAATGCCAAGCAACAAAGTCCGGCAGACATTTTAGTTATAAATTCTCTTCTGGTTGCCATAATAAACAATATATTTTAAGCTTATTTGTTATTATCTTCGTGTAAAATATCTCGTATAGCTTTCTCTAAAACCTTTGCCTGTCGTTGCATGCCAACGTCTGAAGGATGAACATAATCTACCCATGCATCCGGATCAAAATCCAGTTCATCATGTGAAACATAGAAAACAGACGGTACACCTTCTGCCGTCAACGTCTCGAACGCCTTTCGGGAAGCTCTGTTCGTATGATCATAATATTCGAATTGTGTCGAATCGGTTTTGGCGTTACTATAACCGGCATGTTCAACAAGCAGGATCGGAGTTTTATCTTTCTGGCGAAGTTGTTTAACAGCACTAACGACATGCGTATAGATCGTTTCATAATCGTCATCCGGAAAATTAGGCATACAATCCAGAATATACAACCGGGCATTCAGTTCACCGATAAAGCCCAATACATTTTCTTCCAGTTTACCATTACCGGAAAAGCCAAGATTAACAACCGGACAATTCAATGAACGCTGTAAAATATTAGTCCAGGCCATCCCCGGACGGGAAGCACAAGCTCCCTGTGCGATAGATGTGCCATACACTACAATGGAAGGTTCTTCAGATGCAGGGACAAACTCAACACTTTCATCTTCCGCCACACCGATTTCCATCCATTTCACCCCGTTGTAAAGAGGAAGAAGCAGCTTGTATTCGAAACCTTTCTTCCGACCAGAGGGCTTTTTCATGTGATTATATGAATAGACTACCGTATCGGCAAAAGCATAATTCCCGAAACAAAAATCCCAGGAATGATTGTCATCCATACGATAAAGATCAATACCGGAAACGCCCGTTGCCGGCATATGAGGCATAGCGAAACCGCCTGTTACCTGATATCGGATTTTAATCTGCGGAGCATTACAGAAGAAATGTATCGACAATCCGGCAGACTCCCGGGAAAGATTCCAAACTTCCTTTCTCACAACATCTTTCGCCCGATCAGGCAACCGATGGTATGAGTTCCCTATCTCATGGATAAAACCCTGGTTCTGTATAACAGGGAAACCGCAGGTAAGCGGATCAAACCATTTCCATTGTGCCACAGCAGGCAATACTGCCAGAAACGAGATTAAACAAGACAGAATATATTTCATACTACATATATATTTTAATAACAGAAAAAATTATTATAAACCAATGAGAATTCTATTCGCAGTCAGTCGGTACTACCAATAGAATTCTCATGAAAGTTATATGAACCTTACCATCCAGGATTTTGTCCTAACTCAGGATTCAATGTCAATTCATTCGTCGGCAGAGGCTGTAAATAATCCCTGCCCAGGTTAAAGCGATAGCCATTATCCATTGCCGGATATGATTTAAAAGGATCGATATAACCTCTTTCATCTTCACCCAAAACACTCCAGGCTTCAACAAAAGCATCTGTTGTATTCGGATAATTCTCCCACTGGCTTTTTACAGCACCTTTGGGCTTTTTACCAACCATCACTTCGTCAACAACAGCCCATCTGAAAATATCGTCTCTACGGAACCCTTCGCAGGCAAATTCGACTTTACGTTCCCTGCGAATTTCATTCAACAGCGGACTGATATTTTTAAACTCCCAATTCGGATCAGTTACGATATTATTCATATTCAACAATCCCTCGTTCATGCCGACTCTATTACGTAATGCATTAATTGTCCGGTCAATATCCATTTGTGTGATTGTCCCTAACTCCGCTTTTGCTTCCGCATAGATGAGCAAAGCCTCGGCGTAACGGAAATAAATGGTTCCAATAGTACTTTGTTGATTTATACATTCCGTATAATTTGTATTAAATCCTTTATATAATTGATATCCGGTCGGGCAACTATTAGCGATAACTCCTTCAAAACCAGGAGTAGCAAAGAAGGTATTATTGTCTGTAAAAAGTATATGCTTTCCATCATCGACAAAAATTGTCTGATTCAAACGGGGGTCACGATTCGCAACAACATTCTTCAACGTTTTATCACCCTGGTACTTGTCAGATACGGAAATAGGCTTCCCGTCCATACACAAATAAGAATCGACCAAGCTTTTGGTCAAACCTCTTCCCGCACCATAATAATAGGCACCCCAACGAGTATACTGCCCGTCATTAACAGAATATTTACGCCACAGTAAAACTTCTTTATTGGAACTATAATCTCTTTGGTTGAAAAGGTTTGTGTATCCAGCTTCTCCCGTGCAATCAGCCAGCTTCGTATTACCGTTCGATTCAGCCAATGTTATCAAAGCATTCGATGCCTCCGCCGCTTTTTGGATAAATTTCGTGCCATCAGAATTTACAACTTTAAACGGAGTATTTTTAATTCCATGATATTTCTCCCATGTTCCTTCATATAAAGCAATTCTTGCCTGCAACAATAAAGCCACCTCTTTAGTGATCCTTCCCGTATATGACGGTCCTCTTTCCGGTAAATACTCTATTGCCTTATCCAAGTCAAGCATAATAGAATCGACCACCTGGTTACGAGGTAAACGTCCCTCATACAAAATATTGGACGTATTATCCAATGTCGATGTTATCCAAGGCAAATCACCAAAAGTCTTCAACTTCCCGAAATAAAAGAGCGAACGAAAGAACAAAGACTCTCCGACATAAACTTTTACCTGATCCCAGGGCGCATCCACTTTGTTGTAGTTAACCATAAAATAATTGATATTACGCAAAGTCGCCCAGTCATTGACCGCCCAGCCGCCTCCGGAGGCCGGATTTGTAGCTTCTCCGTTCATGCGGGTATTATAATTATAGGACACCTGTGTATCGGTCCCATTGTCGGCATCTAATCCATACGGGCCAATCGATCCCCAACTCCCATAACTATTCAACAAATCGCTCCTGTTATAAAAATTATTAGTATACAGTTCAAGGTCGTTCGCTGTTTTCCAAAAATTGGCATCACTGATATTCACGATCGGACTTCTCTCCAGAAAGTCGTCATTACACGATGAAAGTAATAAAAACAGAGAAGCTGCTATCGTATATAATTTGAATCTAAACTTATTCATATTCACATTTTCATATAGTTAAACAATCAGAATGTAATATTCATACCCAAAGACCAGGTACGCTGTAACGGATACAGTTTTCCGTCAGTAGCGGAGAATTCCGGATCAATATTATCGATCAGGCTTGTAAATGTCGCCAGATTATCAACACTCGCATATACTCTTAAACGTTCAAAATTGATTTTACTGATCAACGATTTCGGGAAAGAGTATCCCAACTGCAGATTTTTAATTCGCATATAAGCAGCATTCTGCAAATATCCGGTCTGTGTTTGCGTATTCTTATTATTCTGCGAAGACAAATAATATTTGGGGAAATATCCTCCCGGATTGTCTTCCGACCACCTATCGGTATGAGTGCTCAAAACAGAACTCTGCCACTGGTCGCCTACGATACCCCAGAATATATTTGAGTTAAACCATGCATCACGTTTTGCGACACCTTGCATAAAGATGGAGAAATCAAATCCTTTATAATCGCCACTCAGAGTTATACCATATGAGAAACGGGGAGTCGTATTGCCGATCACCTTCTTATCCCCCGGATTCTCCAAGGTATTATCTCCCCAGTCAATCTTATTATCTCCGTTCAAATCTTTATAACGGATATCGCCCGGAGTCCATGTAGCATGTATTTTTTCCTGCGAAGGAGCTGATTTTATTTCTTCTTCCGACTGGAAAAATCCAACTGTTTCATACCCCCAGATATCTCCGACCTTACGTCCTTCATACCAGGTCGTATTCAATCCGGTGGGATTCGGATATTCTGTAATCTTACTCATATAGTCGCTCAATACAAAATTCACCCCATAATTAAATTCACCGACACGATCTTTCCAACCGAGAGACAGATCGAACCCTTTTGTCTCCATGGATGAATTATTTGTCTGGGGAGAATTTGCACCTATAATGGAGGGCAATACTTCTGCCGGACCGACAAAGTCTTTTGCCGAACGTTTATACCAGTCAAATGTAAAATTCAACCGATGATCCAGGAAGGTCATATCCACACCAAAGTCTATAGTAGTAGTGGTAACCCAGGTCAGGTTCGGATTAATAAGTCCCGGATAACTGACATAAGCATGTCTGCCATCAGAAAAAAGCCAGTTACTTTTTGTCGGAGCCGTTGTCGACATCGACGGGTAAAACGGATAATAGCTGTCAGTAAATCCCTGGTCACCCAATGAGCCATAGGATACTCTGAACTTAAACGTATTCACATAGGTTTCTATCGGCATCCAGAAATTTTCTTTCGATAAAACCCAGGCTGCCGAAACACCGGGATAGAACTTGTATCTGACATCTTTCAGAAAACGGGAAGTCCCGTCATAACGGCCGTTCAACTCCAGCAGATACTTTTCCTTATAATTGTAATTGATTCGTCCGAATCCGCCACGGATAGCCAACTGGCTGGCTTTATCGCTGATAGAAGGAGAAGTACCATACGTTAAAGACAGGGAAGGTATGTCATCCGAATACAGATAAGAGTTACTGGAATATTGTTCCAGATTATCATAAAGTTCCTGAGTATATCCTACCATCGCTTTAAAATAATGATCCTTAAACTTTTTCTCATAAGAAGAGAAGAAGTTGATAACATGGTGCTGGTTCTTGTTATTCGTTCTCGAAAAACTGTTAGGAGAAGTTCCGGAATACAAGGAGGTTGCTCCACTCGGATTAGTCACATACAATGTTTTTACATGGTCAGATTTATCGATATAAGCTCCGTCGAAAGTGTAATTGGCGGTAATATCCCATCCTTCCAGCGGAGTAATGACAAACTCTCCTGTCAGAATAGCCTGATCGGTCGTTGCCTTTGAGCGGCCTCCTTCTTCCTGCAAACGGATATCACTCGGATATGAATAATAACCGTCCGGATTGTACAACGGCGCTGTAGGCCATTTTCTAGAGATCTGATGCAGATAGTTACCACCGGTTTTCCCTGAATACGTATTGGGAGAGTCCGTCGTTGAACGTGAATAAGATCCGCGCATATTAAAAGTAAGCCATTTCGTCAGGTTAACCGAAAGATTGGTTCTCATGTTATAACGCTTATAAACATCATCGCCGTAATTATATAAACCGTTCTTCTGGTTATATCCAAGACCTACGTAGTAATTGGTTTTATCCGTACCTCCCGAAACCCCGATATTATGCTGCTGGCTGAAAGAGACATCTTTAAAGAAGATATCAAACCAGTCATTATTGCCATTACCAGTCCATGTCAGCCAATCATCCGTACCTGCAGCCGGATTTGCAATGGTCTCATCTTTCATGACCCCGGCCTGATAGTCCTTGATACGCTGAATATTTTCTTCAGTAAACGGTCTTGCTATACCTGCATTATCTGCTGCCTCATTATATAGATTTGCAAAATCAAGCGAGTTCAGCATATGCGGCAAGTTTATAGGTTGGGCAAATCCGAAGTTATTATTATATGTTATAGTCGCTTTCGAGCTTCTTTTTCCTTTTTTTGTATTGATAATAATAACACCATAAGGAGCACTTGAACCGTAAATAGCTGTAGAGGCAGCATCTTTCAATACGGAGATACTTTCTACATCCTCCATATTAACGGTATTGAGATCTCCTCCCTGTATCCCATCGATTATGACTAAAGGCGATTGCGATTTCGAGACCATATTACCACTGTCATCCAAACCAAACCCGGTATATCCACGGATATTGATCGACTGTTTTCCTCCCGGAGCTCCACCGTCTGATGATGAAATATTCAGGTTGGCAACTGTCCCCTGTAAAGCCTGAGAGATATTCGTTACAGGACGACTTTCCAGAACATCTCCTTTCAACTGGGCGACAGCACCGGTCAGATTTTCTTTCTTCATTGTTCCGTATCCGACCACCACAACTTCTTCCAGAGTCTGAGTGTCTTCCATCAAAACAACATCCAATTTTGTCTTTCCGGCAACAGACAACTCTTTTGTTTTATAACCTAGATAAGTGAAGACCAGTACCGCCTGATCGTTCGGAACTTCCAGTGAGTAATTACCGTCCATATCCGTCACTGTCCCCCGGGGAGTTCCCTTTATGAGGATCGAAACACCTAACAGAAGTTCCCCTCTGTCATCTTTTACATTTCCGGTTATCACTTTCCCCGTTTGTTTTACGGTCTGGGGGACTTTAAAAATCGTAATGTGCCGGTCGTTAATGGAAAAAGACAGGTTTGTGTTTCGCAATGCCTGGGTCAGCACCTCCTCTATATTTCCATTTGTGATATTTACTTTCGCCTTCACATGGCCGATGTCACTGTCCTTATAATTAAATAAAAATTCGCTCTGTTCTTCTATTTCATTGAATATCTCGCTCAAAGAGACTTCTTCCATCTTCATGGATAGTTCCGCATTCTGGCCGTAAGAGGTAACGGCCTGCAACTGAAAAATACATATAAATAAGATGATCAATGTGATTTTCATAAGAAGCAATAGTCTTTTAACCTCTTTTGTAAAAGAGATTTCGTTGATCCATATAATTTTCATATTTTTGTAAATGAATTAAGTTAACTAATTGTCAATCCCTGCTATTTCCAGTAGCTTGAATTGACCGGTTAATTTCTCGAAACTGAACCGGCTGCTCCCTCCAAGAATGGCCGGTTTTGTTTTTTCCAAATAGTATATATGCTTATCTCCTCTGTGTTTTCATGGCTCCTTTCGTTTTTACTTGTTAATACTCATGTTAATTGATCGCATAGCTCTCGCCTTGCTTCTTCCATCTGAACACAAGGTTCTTTTTCATCAGGTCGAGTATCTGATCGACTGCCAGGCTTTCATCGAAAGAACCTGTTACTTTCTGATCGCCCAATGCTTCATTCGACAGGATGATCTCCACTTCATACCGCTCTTTCAGCATATCCAGGAACTCCCGGAAAGGAACCGACCTGTATTTTATCAAATGGCTCTTCCAGGCCGTAACCAGGTCCGTAGAGACATTCGCCATGTCTATTTTATTACTGGACTTATTGAAGACCAGCTGCTGGTCAGGTTTCAAGACAATCTGCTGATCCGGTGTTTCAAAACGGATCGAACCTTCAACCAAAGTTGCTGTTGTTATGTCTTCCTTCCTGTAGTTCTTTACATTGAAAACAGTTCCCAATACGGATATTTTTGAGCCGTTCAGGTCCACCACAAAGGCTTTCTCTTTATCTTTCGTCACCGTAAAGAAACCTTCCCCATCCAAAGAGACTTCGCGAACCTGTTCTCCGTACGAACTGGAATAAGACAATTTACTGTTTTTATTCAAGGATATTTCTGTTCCATCCGGCAGTTCAAATGAAGAGATGGAATTTCCCGTGATATAAGAATAATATTGCATTGGAGCGGTAGTTTGATGCCCTCCCATCCAATAACCGGCAATACCGATAATGATAGCAACAGCGGCAGCACCGGCATATTTTATCCATAATTGTCGAACCACTTTCTTTCGCTCTGTTTTCCGGATTCTTTCCAACAGCATATTATAAGCAGCTTCCGGATTACGGAGTTTCACGCCGGCAACCTCTGCATCCCAATATTTTTTGATTTTCAGAAAAGAATCTTTATGGGCATCAGACGAAGAAAGCCACTCTGAAAAGACAAGAATGTCTTCACAGGATGCTTCACCTGAAAGGTTCCTTAAGATGATTTGTTCTATTTCGTGATCCATACAATTTCCAGTACTTTCTATCTAAGTACCGAAAACTGAATTTTACCCTTAATCAATATTGAAAATTTTCGTAATTTTTTTCATCGCATAGGTTAGTTGCGCCTCCAGCGTTTTGACCGATATTCCCAAATGCTCTGCCGCATCTTTGTATTTCATACCGTCTTCACGCACCAATTTAAAAGCCAGTTTTGATTTGGCCGGTAGCTGTTCGATCGCTTCATTCAGGGCATCGATCGATTCGCGGGAGATATAATCGTCTTCTGGCGTCGTTTCGGTAAAGGCAAAAAGTTCAATTGGCACTTCGTCCAGGTCAACAGTCAAAGTTTTGTCATCCCGCAAATATTTCAGAACCCGAAATTTAGCAATCCGATATATATAAGCATCAAAATTATTGATTTCCACTAATTGCTTTCTATTCTCCCAAAGAGCGAAGAAAACATCAGACACCAGCTCTTCCGCTATTTGGCTGGATTTTACATACATAACAAGATATCTCATTATCCGGTCGGAATAAGAGAAGTATAAAGATCTGAATGCAGGCTCAGAGTCCTTCGTTGCCAGATCTTCAAGAATAGACTGAATATTGGTATCTCCCTTTTTCAACTTAATTAAGTTATAGCCTTTTCACTTTTCAAAAGTATACAATTTTCCTTACATTCCTAATCTTGCCCCCAATGCATAGGTGTTTTACAAACGAAATAAGGGACTTCCGTCAATGAAAGTCCCTTATTTCGTTTGTAAAAGATATATGTTTTATTTTCAATCCTCAATGATCAGGCGAAGTCCTACATTATTCACTTTCTGCCAGGGCAGATAAGCGCGGCGGGCTGTTGCCGTTGCATAATTTAGTCGGCCGTTACAGGTAAGGGAGATATTGCATTTTTGGGACGGTCTCCCCAGGAACCGCCGCGGGCAACTACCTGTTTAGCTTCCAGGGTTTCCTGAGATTTGTCATTATAAGGATACGGAGCATAGATCGAACGGGTCCATTCCTGTAAGTTTCCGTGCATGTTGATCAGGCCGAACGGATTTGCCTTATAGGTATATTCTTCCGTCGGGATCATCAAACCGTCGTTGACCGTATCAACCTTCGGCATATAGTTATAATACGGGAACCAAGGATTATCCTTCTCCATCGGTTGGGGATCGATACCTGTAACGGCCATCTTTTCCAACTGTACATCGGCCAGGTTCTCATACGGTCCGAAGTTTGCGTCCATAGCACCATACCAGAAAGGCTGGTCGCTACCGCCACGGCAAGCCCATTCCCACTGGACTTCGGTAGGAAGCTGCACGTTCAGACCGGTCTTTTCTGAAAGCATCCGGCAATAATTCACCGCTTCCTCATAACTTACACGAATGACCGGTTGGTTCGGTTTATTTGCCGGATAACCGGGGGTCGTATGGTCTTTCCAGAACTGTGCGTAGATACGGCTGTCATGATCGGGAACCAGTGCATTATATTGCTCATTGGTCAGTTCCTTCTCAGACATCCAGAAGCCTTTCTTCACTTCTGCCTTGAATTCGGGAGCCTGATCCGGATAACCGTTATTCGTACCCATCACAAACTTACCTGCCGGGACACGGACAAAGGCGATCTTCACGCCATCGGCAACCTCTATTTCTTTGCGTAACGATTTTTCTTTCGACAACATCTTCTGAATATCGTCGGCAGACAAAGGCCAGCCTTTCATCTTTACCTCTTTATGCTTGACAGGAGCAACCTTTTCCGGCAATTCGGGTTTGATCTCTCCCTTGCTTTTCAGCAAACTTGCATAATCAGCCAGTTCCTTGCGCCAGTCGGCACCGGCACCATTCGCATACTTATTGGTCAGTTCAAGGCGACGGCCGTACTGTTCGTATCCATTCAACGGATCAGCATCAAATTCGCCACGTCCCGGAGCGTTCATATCAATCCACATCGTGAGATGATCCCATTCGTTATCAGTCAGTTTCACATTGTAATGGTCACGTTCCAACATACGGACAATTTCGCTGGTAGAAGCATGATATTCGTAGGGAGTCATCACATACATATCCGCTTCCGGTCCCTGACGGTTTACGTACGGATGGAAGGCCAGGTAACTCTTCTGGAAATAACGCGTACCGCTCCAGTCGGTTATACCGACCGAGGTCGTATCCTTAAAGTTCGGCCGGCCGGCTTTACTTCCATCATGGCAAGCCACACAGGCACGGTCGAGAATCGGTTGTATCTCATATTTAAAGGTATAAGAACGGACACCGCCATCGGCAATCTTCAATTCATGCGGTTTGCGGGTAGATGCGGCAACCCTTTTCGGAACCGGAATGGTGTTCTGATCTTCATGGCAGCCCACACAGGATACCACTTCGCCCGGCATACCGGTCAACCAGCTACGCATCCATTGTACGGCACGTCCGTCCGCATCGAGCGGTTGGAGGGAGACAGGCGTATTGGCCGGAATCTTAAAGATAGCAGAGCCATCCTCTTCTACCGGAACGGTTCCCAGCAGACGCTTGATATCCCATCCGGCCTGGATACCGTGATTATAATGGTCGGACAGCGTTCTGCGATAAGCATATTCATACGCATAGACACGGAATGACTTGATCTGTCCGCGGGGAACGCCTCTCAGTCCTTCGCCTTCATAAATATCCTGGATAAAGACAGTCGCTTCCTTTTCATTCGGTTTGATACGATCCGGGATTGCCGGAGGAACCGGAGTACTTTTCACCGGAACGGAATAGATCATACCAGCATCGTCGGCATTGGCAACCAATGTCAGGTTATCATAAATATCCACCAGATAGATTCCCCAACGGCTGTACGGAGACAGTTTGGCCGTTACCAGGAAAGTCTCGTCGGTCAGCGGATACGGTTTGATGAATTGCGGCCACACACCGTTTACCAGTTCATCTTTTACCTCCGGAATAATCGGACGGCCACGGAACGGCAATTCCTGTATCATACCTTTCTCTTCCTTACGGCTCTTTGCCGGATCGAAAATCATCAGACGGCCTGAACGGGCTACCCCGTGGTGACCGGAGATAACACCGACAAAACGGTTCGTCCGCTTCGGCAGCGGCTGCACGTCGAAGATACTGTTCGGGAACATGGAACCGCTACCATATAACGATTTCTGTTCGGTTCCGTCCGGATTCATATGCATCACGATACGGGAGAAATAGTGAGTCAAATCCGTATATTCCCAACGGACATACATCACCTTACCGTTTGCCATCACTACCGGATGCCAGTTCGCATCCTGATCGAATGTCAGACGGCGCAGGTCACCGTTACTGGGATCATATAAAACCATATTACCCACCGCATCACTACCGTTTACGCAAGGTACGCCCTGATAACCGATATTGGAGATCGCCAGCATACGTCCATCGGGCAGATAGGTCGCATCAAAGAACTCCAGGTCAGGCTCCGGAATGTTGGTTACCTGCCGGGCATTGCCGCCTTCCAGATTGATTTCGTGCACCTGCCATCTACGTGTCGTATCCAATGCTGTAAACATCAAGCGTTTCCCATCCCAGTTCAACACCAGGTCGGTCACGGAGGAACCGTCTACTGCCGGTTTATAAACCGTCTTTTCCTGAAGGTTTCCGCTTTTCAGGCCGGACAATTCCACCAGTTCCGCTTTAAAATTCTTACGGCTGGCAGAGCTAAGATTCGACCAGTTGTTCGGCTGGATACCCAGGCTTCCGGCTCCGACAAAGTTGGCCCGTTCTCCAAGATTGAATTTAACGGTCAACATCTTATCGACATTCACATCCGGGCTCATCAGCATCAACTCGCGTTTCAGAGCCAACGCCTTATTAGCCTTGTCGAGTGCTTGTTGATCTCCGGTATAGATTCCGGCAAAACCTCCGGACAGCAGAGACTTCAATTCATTGAAACGTTTTTCGGCCAGATTTGCATCAAAGCCCGAACTCTTTTTCATGATACCCAAAGCCTCCTGAATAGCTTCCGGTTTCATCCATTCCAGTTCGGCCTGTATTTCCAGTACGGAAATCAAACGACCGGCCAAGCTCTTATAAGCCTGCATCTGTTCGGACGATGTAGCCAACGATGCTACCTTATTCAATTCAAACTGATACCAGGAGTTGTTCTTCAACTCTTTCATCATAGCGTCCAGGCCTTTCTTCGTCCTGTTAAGCTGTTCGGACGTAACTTCTTCCTTTGTCTCACAACTCGGTTGTGCAGATAATGCGCTTCCTCCTAACAGACAGAAAGCCATACATCCTGTAATCAATAATTTCTTCCACATAGGCGATTATTTTTTAGTAACAAGTTTGTCTAATTCTTTTCCGTCCAGATATTCTTCATCCTGCGAATTATACAGACCATCCATAATATAATGCGCATCTGGGAATGCAGATAATATCTTACGTATAGTTTCTGTCTGCCCGGATTTATAAAGCGGAGCATTCGTATTCCATAATTGATTGTGAATATCTTTTTCAGGGACGGAAATAAGAAGATCCTTTATATCCATCTGTTTCAATCGGGAAAGATTACCGTCCAGGTTCGCTTCATCGTTCAACAACAAAGATAAAGCCGGAGCCAGGGTAAAGTTCGGACGGTTCACCTCATTCACCAGTTTCTGCAACCCCTCTATGGTATCCGGGGTACGGGAAACGGCTTGCCGCAATACCAACCGGATATTCTTTTCCGCAGCATAATCAGACAGAACCTGGAACGATTCTTTCAAAGAAGCATAGAACTGTTCCATCGTATAATTATTTTCAATGGTCCGCTGGGTAGAAATCAATAATTCATCGGCACCCAATATTTCCATCTTATCAATAACACGCTTCATGATATCCATGCTCTTCTGATAGAAAGGAGGATCATTATTTACGATCCTCAAATCAGGATACAGATTCAATCCGGAAGTCAAATCTACCGTTATTTTCAATTTCTGGCGTCCCAACCAACCGGATTCATGCTTCAACGTTTCTTTTTCCTTATTATTCAGATAACGCCAGTCAATCACCACACGGTCATAATGTTCGAAGAAAGTCGGACGCGACAAAATCTCTTCCTTTACATCCGAGATATTGCGTAAAACAAGCGAACGCCCCGTAACATTCGGTACCGGGGTACTTTCCGGCATAACGGTTATATCCGCTTCATCATTCAACCGGACACGGAAAACGCGCACATTACCGCCAGCAATCGTATTGGAGGTATTTTTACCGAAGGAGGTATTCACAGCCACTTTAGGCGTATATCCAACGGCTTTCATTTCCGAACAGTCTGTCGGTAATTCTTTGATAGAAACAATCTTTCCGGTCTTTGTCCGGATGGAAAACTCCTTCGGTGTCCAATGTTCGTTGGATATCAGAACAGTATATTCGCCATTGCCTCTGGAACAGGTTACAAGGCTCAGTTCCGGGTTGGTTTCGAACAGTTGTACGGAAGAGAAAATATCTCCCATCAATGCTTTCACATGATTTAATATCGGGTAAGGTTTATCCAGCGGCATTTCTTCCTTCACCTTGACAGGAAGTTCACATTGCGGTTGTTCGGTAACACCGTAAGGTGATGCGATAACAGTAATCTTTCCTTTTCCGGTATTCAACTCGATAGCGGCCGGCAGTTCGTTAGATTTTTGCAGGATTGTCGCAGATGCCGGATAAATCAACTCAGCCAACGTATAAGGAACACGTTCGCTTAACGACTGTCCTTTGTAAGTCACCGGACCTGAGCACACGGTCGTTTTGTTTCCGGCACGGACACCGGCAATTCCGTCCGGCATGTTTTTCAGTGAACCGGCAGTGATAATCAGATGTCCTCCTTCATTCACATAAGTTTCCAGTTTATCGTTGATTTCTTTTCCCGGACGAAGCTCATCGGCAATGACCAGTACCGGATACTGCTGCAAAACCCATTGAGGCGCATCACTCATCAGACAATCGGCAATATCGCCATAAGGATTAGGGGCAATAAACCCTCTTTCATCTTTATAATAGGAAGCATCCTGATAGCCGGGATATAAAATATCGAGCATCCCGTCCGTCAGATAATCCGGCAACTCATACGGCAGATTTCCCCACACTTTATAAGCCTGCCTGGAATATAGATGACGCGGGAAAGACCAGCCGGAAAAGAAATCGGTCATCAAAGCAACCGGTGTATACATCACACCCGGATCACCATATTTATCTACCCATTTAACCGCACTTTGCTGTATCTTACCGATAGGACTCAGTTTCTTGTCGTCTATCCGCATGGACCCTTCGAAACCGACAGCCACACAATCGTACATCAAATGAGTATAGATCAACCGTTTCAGCAATCCGAGCGAGGTCCCTTTCAACGGGCCGCCACTGTTGTAGTCATCATCTATACCGGTAGCATTCGAATCGTATGTCTTATATCCCCAACGGTTCCATACGGAAGCATTACCAAACCAGTTAACGCCATATTGCTTACCGGCTCCGCGGATAAAGGAATAATAAATCTGCGAGTTAGGCAATCCCTGGGCCGTTTCCGCCCCTATCAATGTATAAACTCCTTCTTTCAGGAAATAATGTCCGAAGTTCAGGGAGACAAGAGTTGCCATTTTATTCCCCAACTGATCGCCCATTTCCTGGAAATGACGCTGGAAGTTAAAGTATTGTTGTTTGCGGTCTGCTCCCAACGGATACATTCGCGGAGCAAAACTACCGACATACCGGCCATCCTGTTCACCGTTATCCATACCCAGCCAACGGTCGCCCAGTTCTTTCTCGAAAAGATCGAGTACACCGTCGGGAATAACGAACTGCGTCCAATATCCGCCAGGCCCCGAACCCGGGATATATCCCCAAAGGTCAAACAGATACAGGTTTCTTTTCTTTATCTCGGCAACGACCTCTTTCAGATTATCCTGAAAAACCAGCGGATAGGAAACCCACAAAATATCCCCGAGCTTATCCTTATCCACCCACTGATCGAGTTTTTGTTTATAATCTCCGGAAAGGTCACGAAGTGCTATAAATTGAATTTTGTCATGAAAGAAAGAAGCATCCGGCGATTTCACATGATGACGCAGGTAATCGGGATGATGAGACGGGATCATTTGATAAGGATACAGCTTGATACTATTCTGTGCAAGCGGTCGGTCAGGATACAGTAATCCCAACAAAACAATAAGTATAAGAATCTTTTTCATAAGTATTTATTATTGTTGTTGCGTTAACAAGCCGACAACTGATAAGCCGATCATTTCTTATCGCAACAAAGATGCATTTATATTTTGAGATTATGTTACTTTTCGTTCATAAAAAAGTTAATAATCTACGAAATAGGATCTATTTATGCCCGAATGATAACAATTTACTTCAATCCGATCAGTCCGGAGAAGCCGGTAAATACTCTTTCAAAACCTGCCGGAGTTGTGCCAACGCCTTTTTCTGATACAATTTAACGGCATTCACGGAAACACCCATTTCTTCCGAAATCTCCGCATAGGTTAGATTTTTATATCGGCTAAGCTCAAAAACCCTTTTATATTGAGGAGGCAATTCTTTCACCGCTTTACCAACCCGCTCTATTAGTTCTTTGGAGAGAACATAATCGAGAGGAGATTCATCCAGTGAAAACAATGTATTCCTTTCTGCTATATTGTCATCAATTTCAATATATTCAGGTTGATTTCTTCTCAGATACGACAAACAAGCGTTATGAACAGCCCGTACCAGATAAGCCCGGATAGAAGTTGTAATAACCAACGTTTCCCTGTTCTCCCATAACCAGCGGAAGACATCTCCGACAATCTCTTCAATGATGTGTTTTTCCGTGATGTAAGAACGTGCTTCATAGCAAAGAAAAACATAGTACTTTTTGAATAAGCATTCAAAAATTTTATGGTTTCCTTGTTGCAACTCCACTAATTCATCACGAGTATCCATCATAACACAATAAAGATATTGCTATAAATCCCCGTATTACTTTAAAGATCAACACAATACATACCACATAAAGTTTTAGTAAAAACTATGTGTGACTAGAAAAAACGGTCGTTTTTTCTAGTCATTTTTCATGTTGACCAGACAAAATCAATTCGGACATCTAAAAGTACTAAAAATCTGTGAGATACCATCTAATTGACAGCATAAAAATCAAAAGATTTTCTTGAAAAATAGTGACTAAAAAAAACGGTCGTTTTTTTTAGTCACTATAGTACATATGTAAAGCGGTTAATTTTCAATAGCAATACCCAACTTATGGAATAAAAGAAATTTATTCATCCGGTATTGTCTATCACTGTTAACGAATTGGTTTATTTATAATTCGGATCCTGAACCAAAACGCCACCGGCTTTATCAATTTCACTTTGTGGTAATGGGAAATAATAGAATGCCGGCTTAAAGACCTTTACATAAGTTGGCAAAGCAGGGTCTGACGCACCATTCACAAGTTTGTCCATTAACTTCCATCGTTTCAGCTGAAAATAGCGATGACCTTCAAATACAAATTCCACACGCCATTCGTTACGAATACGTTCACGCATCTGATCTTTTGTCAGACCAGCAGGCAACTCCGGTTGTCCTGACCGTACACGGATCTGATTAACCGCATCATACACTTTCTGCGTCGGCCCGTTTGCTTCGTTTTCTGCTTCAGCAATCATCATCAAAACTTCGGCATAACGTAGAATGATAACATCGGCATCAGAAATCGTCGAATAGCTCGGCATTTCTTTGGTCGGCTGAATCAACTTCATCATACCAAATCCGGTTTGCATCTGATTGGTAATTGTCACCGAACCTCCTTCTTGTCCATCCATCGAGAAATCAGCTTCGCCACTATGGCAAACCGTTTCATACAAACGGCGATCGCGATTTTGGAACAATTTAGCCCTTTCTGCTTTATTGGCATCTCCCAATTCTCCAGTAGCCAGTAAAGATTCATTGACCGGGACAGTCAACGGAGATTCACCCCATTTCTGACCATCTGTACACTCGAATGCATCTACCAAATCACGAGTCACACCGCAAGTAGTCCATGCTGCATAATACAAGTCCATACTATGGGTTGTATTAGGAGCCAAGTAACGAACAGAGAACATAATCTCAGGAGAAGCCAGTTGCATGGAAGATATAAAGTTATCACGCATCCGATCTGCCAAATCATACCCCTTGATTGATTCCAGCAAAGACACAATTTCCCCCATTTTAGAAGGATCTGCATTTCCTTTATCATCGTAGGCTTCGGCCAACATCAAACGAGCCTTAAATGCTTTCAAAGCACCCGGAGAGAAATATCCGGACATTTGAGCATCAGAATAAGGTTTGTCCGGCAAAGCGGCGATGGCATCATCGAAATCTTTCATTATCTGAGCATAAATATCAGCACGTGAAGCTTTTGGCTGATACATGTTATCCATTGTCAAAGACTCTGTAACCAAAGGCACTTCCCGATAACACTGGTACAACCAAGAATAAAAATAGCCTCTCAATGCTTTCGCTTGCGCAAGCATAAAAGATCTCTCGTCAGCAGACATATCAGTTCCTTGATAAGCATCCAGGTTTTCCATTAACAAATGGACACGAACAATGCCTCGATAGCAATGATTATACATATAAGTGACATACCCGGAAGTATTCGGATCCAAATCACCTAAAGCAATCGTCTTAGTCTTACCGTAGGTATCCTCATCATGCTGGCAAATGGAGTTGTCAGTCAGGTTATCAAAACAAGCCACGATCTGCGACATAACTCCCGGCCATTCATATACCATAGAAAAACTACCAGCCAATGCAGATTGGAAATCACTCTTTTTCTGCCAGAAAATAGACTGTGAAGGTGATGTAGGAGGATCTTTCTGTAAAAAATCACTACAAGAAGTCGTAGAACCCACCAACAAAGCTGAAGCCAATATAATATTTACTATTTTTTTCATTGCATTCTACTTTTAAAATTCAACATTCAATCCAAATGAACAAATTCTATTCTGCGGATAAACAGCAGCACGTCCATCTCCTTCACGTTCTGGATCCAAACCATAAAATTTTGTAAATGTCAATAAGTTATCCCCTGAGAAATAAACCCGGACTCTCGACATCTTTACTTTATCCGTAACTGATTTAGGCAAAGTATAACCGAACGTCAAATTCTTCAAACGGAAATAAGAAGCATTCTGTAGCATATAAGTGTTTGATCTGGTATTCTTATTTCCGCCCAAATTATCAAAATACAGACGCGGATGCTTAGCATTATACGGATTTTCTTCCGTCCACATGCCTTCTACATATTCACGTGTCGGAGCAGAACCTTGGCGGAATGGATAAATTCCCCACTCATTTGTATACCATTTCTTACCCGAAACACCTTGTCCTTGCAAAGACAAGTCAAAACCTTTCCAGCTAGCACCGGCATTTACAGAATATTCAAATCCGGGGAAACGTCCGGAAATAGGCACACGGTCATTGTTGTCAATCACACCATCATTATTCTGGTCCTTATATTTCAGGTCACCTGGCAACGTATTATCATTAAATTGTTTCGGTGAATTTTTCACTTCATCTTCCGTCGCAAAAATACCGATACACTCCAACATATAGTATTCATTATAAGGAAGTCCTTCTCTTCTCAAATTATAACCGCTGATTTCTTCCGCGCCAAACTTAGTCAATTTGTTTCTTGAACGGTCAAAATAAACACCGGCATTGTATTGCAAACCTTTGAAGACACCATCCGTAATCATGTTGTTATAATTGAAAGCAATTTCAAAGCCCTTGTTTTCCACTTCCCCATTATTGACAGTCGGAGCATCCAAACCTAAAATACCTGATACTTGGGAAGAGCGTAAAATGTCTGAAGTCACTTTCTTATACCAGTCAAATGTCACATTCAATCCATTGAAAACCTGCAAATCAACGCCAACGTCGGTAATTGTAGTCGTTTCCCATTTGATATCACGGTTTGCATACGCTTTCTGCTGATAACCCACTGTTTCTGTTTTCTTATCAAACGGATAGTTAGAAACACCGGCAATCATTGCCTGATAAGGATACAAACCAATGTTTTGGTTACCCAACTGTCCCCAAGAAGCACGAATCTTGGCATTATTCAACCAATTCAGATTCAAATCTTTTATAAAATCTTCTTCGGTAATACGCCAACCGGCAGAGAATGACGGGAAGATACCCCAGCGATTTTCTGAAGAGATACGAGACGTACCGTCATAACGCATATTTGCTTCAAACAAATAACGTTCTTTAAAATTATAGTTCAGACGGGCATAAACAGACTGAATAGCCCATTCTTCCAACGTACCCGAATTCGACCAATTTGCATTAGAACCAGCATCGATTACCGGTAAATCGAACGCATACTCTTTCCGAAATGCCCGTACCGTTTCATACTTTTCAGACTCTTGGCTATAACCTACCATAATATTGAAGTTATGATACTGGTTCGGAGTTGTAAAATCATACTTCAAATAGGTATACAAATTCGTATAAAAACGACGCTGGTCTTCTACCGTCAAACCGTTTGCGCCTCTATCCAGATAACCGGTTTGTTCACCTGTATGATAATCATAAATAGGGACATCAGATCCTCCCCATTCCTTCCATTTGTTAGATTGTAAGCGAACAGCACCTTTCGTGTACCAAGTCAACCCTTTAGCCAAATTGATATCCAACCACAATTGAGCATTCACATCGAAATCCTGATAATTCTTATTCGTACCCGTGCCAATGATAGCCGGCATATTTTTATTGTGAGATTCGTGCGAATAAGCAGAACCTGTCCAACGGGTCATCCCTGAACCATCGTCAGGCAACCACGGCATGTAAGTCGGGGCCTGTGACAAGGTTGACAACAACACGTCACTTTGTCCCTGACGAGGTTCATCACGATCACCATACATCAAATTGGTATACGTTCCAATCTTGATAAAATCCGTAATTTGTGAAGTCAAATCGACCGTTGCATTATACTTTTGATAATCGAAGCCTTTCAACGTACCCGGTTGGTCTACGAAATTCAAAGCCACATTATATGTAGTCTTTCCTGCATTGCCAGCGATCGACAAATTATGGTTTTGAACAACAGCCGGATCAAACATATAATCCAACCAATCAAAATTAGGATATTGTGCGCTACCACCTCCATTCCGGTAAGCATCAATCTGTTCCTGGGTATAACGTTCTCCGGCACCGGAATTCTTCTTGGCTAGATTATACAATTCCATATATTCGGCAGAATTAGTCACCAAATCATACATACGGGTCGGATTATAAATAGCTACATTGCCATGATAAGCAATATGCGCTTTGCCATCCCCTTCTGCCCCTTGTTTCGTTGTGACAAGGATCACACCATTGGCAGCACGCGCACCATAGATAGCAGCAGAAGCAGCATCCTTCAATACCGAAACACTCTCAATCATGCTCGGATCCAGGTTAGAAATACTGCCCGGAACACCATTTACCAATACCAGCGGATCGGAACCGGCATTCGAGAAAGTACCCTGGCCACGCACACGGAAAGTGGTTGCTTCAGCACCCGGTGCACCCAACCCCTGGTTAACACGCAAACCCGGAACTTGTCCTTGTAACATGGTTGCCGCATTCGTAACCGGACGTTTCGTCATTTCTTCACCGGCTACAGCCGTTACCGCACCTGTCAGATTCAATTTCTTCTGCGTACCGAAACCTACCACAACGACTTCATCCAAAGCCAATGAATCTTCTTTCAAAATAACAGAGATAACCGACTTTTTTCCAACCGGAATAGTTTGTTCTATATAACCTATATAGGAGATCTTCAATGTAGCTCCGTCAGGAACATCCAATGTAAAGTTTCCGTCCACATCTGTAACCGTACCGATTGTCGTTCCATCCACTACTACGTTTGCCCCGATAACAGGTTCATTGTTTGCATCCAAAACACGACCAGTGATCCGTTTAGTCTGTTGCATCACTGACTCCGGTCCAACTTTTCCGGCACGAGTAATCACAATATGACGATCGTTGATTTCATACCGCACATTCCGTCCGTTAAACAACACAGCCAATACTTCATTGATCGATTTATTATCGAGAGAAACAGACACTTTTTCATCCAGATTCAGGTCTTTCACATCCAGACTGAATGAAAATTCACTTTGGCTCTTGATGGATTCAATAGCCTCACGAATCGTGGCATTTTTAAGATTTAAGGAAAGCATATGTTCAGTCGCATACGTGCTTGCACTTAATGTAAGCGTCCCGGCAACAAGAAATACACCGGCAAGATTGGCCAGACGTCCTGCTCTTGTAGCCAATAAGTCCTGAACAGATTTTCTAAATGTTTTTTTCATACTTCACTTGTTTAAGATTTAACTTTTTAATTACTTAAGAAATGGGGTATTTACGGTTATTACCCCTTTTGTTAGATTTGCTTTTACTTCATTCACATTCATTTTAAAGATTAGACTTAATGTTATTTATAAATTCTAATAAGTTCCGGCTTTACCTCATATCTGAATTTATTTCCGGAGGATAATATTTCCAAAACTTTTTCGACGGTTACGTTCTCTTGAAAATCCGAATAGTAAACTATCCTCTTCAAAGATTCTTTCTCTATCCGGACAGGTATATCATACAGGCGTTGCAGTTCTTTAGCTATTTCTTCCAACGACACTTTGTCAAATATCATCGCTCCATTCCGCCAGTTCTCTATATGGCTGGCATCCACCAAATCGACTTGCATTGCCAGATCTGCCTTCCTTAATGTGAACCGCTGGTTCGGTTTCAGCACGACCGGGGCGGCATCGGCCAGAAAATCTCCGACCCTTACCGCTCCTTCCTTGAGGGTTACTTTCACCTCTGAGTCTTCTTCATAGGATTTTAGATTAAATTTTGTACCAAGCACCTTAACTGACAAATTACCGGTATTCACAACAAAAGGTAATTCTTCATTCTTGCTTACTTCAAAATATCCTTCCCCCGATAATGCCACATTTCTTGATTCCTTCGCAAAATTCGAATCATATTTAACTTTACTTCCGGCATTTAACCAAACAACAGAGCCATCCGGGAATGTAACTTTAGATTTTGCCCCAGCAGGAACCTCTACTACATATTCTTTATATTCCTCAACCGCTTCCACTGCCGTTTTCTCCGATTGCCATAAAAAGAATAGAGAAGAAATACCGCAGAGCAAAAAGACAATCGCCACAGCAGAAACTCTGAATGCATACTTATAGAAGTTTGTCCGGTTAGATGATTTATTTTCCTTTTTAAATTTGCTAATAGCTTTTTCTACATTAAAATCATCCGCATTAGATACAATACCGCCTGCTTTCCAGACAGCAACCGTATCATGGAAATAAGTTCTGTTCTCCGGAGCTTCTTTGATCCATTGCCGTAAAGCGGCATGACCTTCAGCATCTAAAGTGCCATTCAGGAATGATTGTATGTAATTGTCTATTTGATCCATTTATTCCAATTAAAAGTATATGAGTTCCTCACTCATTTAATAAAGGCGCAGAAAAAAGGAAGAAGGGTATATGAAGCACTACTTTTTTTATAAGAAAAACGAATATCCCGCAAAAACTTGTATAAAACGAAGGCAAGATCCATTTAAAACAAGATTTAATTCGTTTTAAACGGGGATAAAGCTCGTTTTAAACGAAAAAATGCTTAACTGCATTCGGGATTTTGTCAATTTTATTTATTTGGATGATCTGTCATTGGGATAATGAAATCCAAGATATCAATATATACATTATTTTCCGTATTTTTGCAGGCAAATAATTCATAAGCATATATATAATAATGGATCATACTCCCAAAAGGATACCCTCTCCCTTACTTTCACTGGTTCCCATACTCGTTTTGGTGGCCCTTCTGTTTGTTACAATTCATACTTTTGGCAGTGATGCGCTAAGCGGAGGAAGTCAGGTGGTGTTACTTACGGCAACAGCAGTTTGCTGCTTGATTGCCATGGGATACAGCAAAGTTCGCTGGAAAGCGATCGAACTGGCGATGGTCAATAATATCTCCGGTGTGGCTACCGCGCTGATTATTCTGTTGATCATCGGTGCTTTATCCGGCAGCTGGATGATTAGCGGAGTCGTCCCGACACTGATCTACTACGGGATGCAGATCATTCATCCCAGTTTCTTTCTGGCATCAACCTGTATCATTTGTGCGATCGTATCCGTTATGACCGGCAGTTCCTGGACAACAATCGCAACCATCGGGATCGCCCTGCTGGGAATCGGGCAGGCACAGGGATTTGAAGACGGATGGATTGCAGGGGCGATTATCTCCGGTGCCTATTTCGGGGACAAGATATCTCCGCTCTCGGATACGACGGTCCTCGCCTCTTCGGTAACGGATACCCCTTTGTTCAAGCATATCAAATATATGATGATCACGACAGTGCCGTCCATGATCATTACACTGACAATCTTTACCGTAGCCGGTTTCGCGCATGAAGCGACTGCGACCGACCAGATCGCCATGTATTCTGCCTCGCTGAGAGAGACTTTCCATATTTCATTATGGCTGCTGATCGTACCCGTCATAACAGGGATTCTGATCGCCAAACGTATACCGTCCATCATCACCCTGTTCATTTCTGCTACATTGGCCGGCATATTCGCCTTATTTTTCCAACCCCACCTGTTACAGGAAATATCCGGCCTGCCGGTTCAGGATATGCAATCACAGTTCAAAGGGTTGATCATGACTTTCTACGGCAGTACCCAGGTCCAGACGGGGAATCCGGATTTGAATGACCTGGTTTCCACACGCGGCATGAGCGGTATGATGAATACGATCTGGCTGATTATCTGCGCCATGTGTTTTGGTGGCGCCATGACGGCCAGCGGAATGTTGGGAAGCATTACTTCCGTATTTATCCGTTTTATGAAACGGACTGTCGGACTGGTTGCTTCAACGGTTGCCTCCGGCCTGTTTCTTAATATCTGCACTGCCGACCAATATATCTCCATCATCCTGACCGGTAACATGTTCAAGGATATTTACCAGAAAAAAGGATATGAGAGCCGTTTGTTAAGCCGCACGACGGAAGATGCGGTGACTGTCACCTCTGTTCTTATCCCCTGGAATACTTGTGGTATGACACAGGCAACCATCCTGGGTGTCGCCACATTCACATATTTACCTTATTGTTTCTTTAATCTAATCAGCCCGTTAATGAGCATCACAGTTGCTGCCATCGGGTTTAAAATCAAACGGATAAATGAAAAAGCTGAAAGTATCGCTACTGACTAAAGTAGTCATTGCCATTGCTGCCGGTGTATTATTCGGCCAGTTTCTACCGAATGGTATCGCACGTATCTTTGTGACCTTCAATTCGTTGTTCGGCAACTTCCTGTCGTTCTCCATCCCCCTTATCATCCTGGGGCTGGTAACGCCCGCCATCGGCGATTTAGGGAAAGGTGCCGGAAAACTACTGGCCATTACGGCTTTGATAGCTTACAGCTCGACTATATTTTCAGGCTTCTTTACCTTTTTCAGCAGCTCGGCGATCTTTCCTCATATCCTGCCGGCCAATGCGGAGTTGACAGCCATGGATAACCCGGAAGATTTCATGCTGACGCCCTACTTTACGGTAGCCATGCCGCCTCTGATGGATGTAATGACAGCCCTGCTCCTATCATTCACAATCGGTCTGGGACTGTCCTATATCAGCGGTAATACACTACGGGAGGCATTTAATGACTTCCAGAAAATTATCACCATATTGATCGAAGCGGTAATCATCCCGTTGCTTCCCCTGCATATTTTCGGTATTTTCCTGAATATGACAGTCAGCGGCCAGGTAATGAGTATCATAACGATGTTCCTGAAAGTGATCATTGTGATATTCGTGCTCCACGTGTTGCTTTTGCTCATCCAGTTTACGGTAGCCGGAAGTATCAGCGGCAGGAATCCGTTCCGGCTGTTAAAGAATATGCTGCCGGCTTATGCCACCGCATTAGGGACTCAATCGTCAGCCGCCACTATTCCCGTGACACTTGCCCAGACGGTAAAGAACGGTGTCCGCGAGGCAATCGCTATTTTTGTCGTACCTCTCTGCGCGACCATCCATCTTTCCGGAAGTACGATGAAGATCACGGCCTGCGCCATGGCGATCATGTACATGGCCGGAGAACCGGTCACACTCGCCGGAATGGCAGGATTCATCATGATGCTGGGTATAACGATGGTAGCCGCACCGGGAGTTCCGGGAGGAGCGATCATGGCAGCATTGGGATTGCTGCAAAGTATGCTCGGTTTCAATGAGACATTGCAGGCACTGATGATCGCACTTTACATAGCAATGGATAGTTTCGGAACAGCCTGCAATGTAACCGGAGACGGTGCCATTGCGATTGTAGTAGATAAGATTGCCGGAAAACAACAGACTTCGCCCGACATAACCGAATAGTTTTTCAGGAGACATCACATTATTCATTGAAAGTCTTCCCAATGAAAAATAAAAAAGGAGGTTGTGTCAAAACGCTGGCACAACCTTTTTTTATGCACAAAGCCCAGACTTT
>OBYN01000027.1_pt1 | contig 153311 bp, 156 predicted proteins | sample 1476781 | NCBI WGS metagenome assembly OBYN01 (sample SAMEA2580203, study PRJEB22360) | human gut metagenome | biome: human gut; feature: human-associated habitat; material: faeces | place: Denmark | collected 2008/2010 | reverse complement strand
CGGGTCGGGCTTTCCGCTGCAAGTCCTCGCTATGCTGTGGGCTTTCCCCTGCAATCCCTAACGTGGGTGAAAGGGTTTTCACTTTCTTGCGCTTGCACCTTGGCGCACGGGCTGTCCCGTCCCGGCGTCCGTTTCCGACCATTCCGGCAGGCTGCATGGCCGAAGCCGGACATCGGGGCGGAAGGACAAACGGAACACATCCGTCCGTGCCGTCACACGGGATGAAGTTCATCATCGGCATATCCCTTGCCAGACCATCGCTTTCGAGGATGAACGGGAATAGCTATTTCACTTTTGCGGTAATTTCATCTATCAGGTTTGTAATTTTCTCAATGGAATACTTTTCTATCAATCTTCTATTTGCCGCTTCTGTCTTTAGTCTTTCATTGATTAATTTTAGTTGGGGCAGATCCGATTGGCAGCATTCGTTCAAGTATTCTATTTCAGTGCCATAGGAGGTATATTTATAACGAGACTGCAAAAAATGCAGAAAGGTGTTGCGTGATTCGTTAGACAATCCCAAAATACTTTTTGAAACCTTGTCCGCATCAGCCTCTTGGAATATTGAAGTATCCCTATAAAGACGCTGTTTGACCGGGATTGCATCATTCAATGCCAGATTCAGGCGTTCGCAAGTTTCATCCGTCAGATTTTCCAGCATGGCAGACACTTTATTAGGACATTTCTCAAATCTTTGCTCGAATAGTTTTTGAAAATACGCAACCAGTACATTCAAAATTCGATCTGAACCAATATTAGAATGATTCCTTCTTGTACCCGCATGTACCTTTGAGCTACAATTCAACAAACCCTCCATGTCGTTGATACCTTCCATCAGCCTGTCTATGGAGTGCTTGCCTTGGGCAATGATGTCTTCCTCGGATACGTGAACAAGGTTGTCGCTATATAAAACCGATAGTATAGATATAATGACAAACAATTCTTTTAGATCAACGCTTTTATCCGCAAAGTAATACCGTACCGTTTCCTCGTAATGTTTCTCGTATTCTTCGTTATCCAGTCTCCAATAATCATACAGATAGTCCCAACTATTCAAACTTGCGTCTTCGGCAGCAAAGTATTGCTGCAAATAGGTTGTGTCAAAATACCCGCTTTCCAGATAGCAGACAATTTCATTGACGATAAAATCACTGAAAATATCCAACCGCTTGCCTATCTCTATAAAACGGTATTTGGAGAGGATTTTTTCACGCTCCTCATTTTTCTCTTTATCCGGGAACATATTGTACAGGCTGTTGAACAGGCTCGCAATTTCGGTATTTCCACCCTTATACTCGCAGTAAACGGCGACAAAATTTGCCAATAGTGATGTTATGATAAGTTTGTATTTGGGAGATTCATGATAATGTTCCGGCAAAGCCATGATTATCCTGTGGTAATCGTTCAGACATTGCCGAAGGACTCTTAAATTATCGAATTTAGAGGCTTGGAATATCTTGATGATAAGCTCTTTGTTTTCAGACAATAGGTTTCTGTTGTTGGCGGATATTTCGCCAATGAAAAAATCAAGTGTCTCTTCTATATTCACTTTGATCTTGAAAGTGCGCCCGATGGTCTTTTCCTTGAAATCCTTGAATTTCAACTTGCACTTATCGTCCTCTTTTTCGGAAATCTTGTTCTCATCGCCAATGATGATGACCTTGCATTTACAATGTTCCGAAAAGTAATTGATGTATCCCAACAAGGTTTCCAGTTTTACATCACATCTTTCAAGGTCGTCAAAAATCAGAATCTTGTTTCCTTTTATTTCGGAATTTTCTTCTTTCAACAACAAAATGGAGTCCAAGTCACAGGTTACACTTCCTTCATCCTTGCCATCACCGTCAATGTCGTATTTCAAAGCGATTTTCGAGGCAACTTTTAATATATTCTTAGCTAATTTCATTCCCTTGCTGTACAGCCACGGGGATATTTCTTTGTTGATTTGTTCTGTGATTTGCTGGGTAGTGGTCAAACCGTATAAAGACACATAAATGGGCTGCCATTTTAACTTGTCCGCCTCTCTGTTGCTTTTCAGTTGCTCCATCCATTGGCGGATGAAAAACGTTTTGCCGCATCCCCAAGCGCCTCGCAACATGATGGCATATTGCGGATCGGGTATTTCCGCATATTCATTTAAAAAGGTGAGTATGTTTCTATTCATAACCATGTTCATTAGAGGTTTCAAAGTTACGGAAAAGAGTCGTAATGTTCGGCAACCTTCCGCTTATTCAGTCGGTTTGCTGTTTGTTATAATCAATCATATCACCGAAAAATCAATTTCTCTATGTCAGGTTGTTCTTCTATCAACAATCGCAACTTATTATCTTCATGCTTTAATCCGATAATCTGTCCTTCTGTATATTGGTTTAATTTTTCAATGAACATATAATTTGTATTTACAGGATTGCTAATGTTCTGTGGATAATCGACCTTAAGGGGCGATTGATCTGCTTATTAGCGACCGTATTCTGTTTGAAATAGTTTCCAAATCTTCTCTGATGATACACTATAATCATTTAGTATATCTAACAATTCTTTATCCGACAGTGCGAAAACACTGATTGGGTATGATACATCATATTTCGATAGTGTAGCGAGAGATTTTTTATCAAATATTTCAAAGTTACATTGTCCTTTATAAAATACATTTATGAATATATTGGCATATTCTAATCCATTCTTTTTAAGAACACTATAATTATTCTCCATAAAATTCACATACCATTGATAATAACTCTCCATTTCATATTCAATCCCTATATCCGTAGGGTGTTCAAGAATTATATAATGTTGCTCTGTATCCACATCTACAACCTTAAATGACATATTGGTAATATCACCAAGAGTCTTTAATGTTATACAGTGATTGAAATATAAATCTATTGTAAGTTTTATCAATAACATATTTCTTTTGTTTTTTAGGACGCTAATGTTCGGTGGATAATCAATTTTCGGAGAGATTAATCCGCTTGTTATGGTAATTTATTCATATTGTTCACATTCTTGTTCTATATCAGATTTTACCTCTTGAACTTTACGAATAATACCTTTTCCTTGTGTTAAAGGGAATACAGCCAACATAACACTGTCTTTCTCTAACTTAGGCAGTAATTTTTCCATGAAGTCATCAAGAGGAATTGGAGTTGGCTGATAATTATCCCATTTACACAATTCAGCAAATTCCTTTTCACTCCATATTGGAAACAATACCTGTTCTTCACTTCCCATTAAAGCCCAACCTTCTTTATCCTTTAGTCCCCAAACCTCTTCAAAGTCTGAAACCTTACGGATAAAATAATCATATCTTTCCGGCGACGAAAGATTAGTAATATTATTTATTCTATTATTTTTCATATCTTGATGACTTTTACCATAATATGTAATTATCCACGTTTTCCGCTATTATCTTCGCTCAATTACAAATATATATCATAAGGACGAAACTTCGGAATATTCGGTCTTCCTTTTTTCAAGGTATGCTTAAAAGCAGTTCTGCGGGTGGTTGTTTGGGCGTTCCCCTTCGGGTCGGGCTTTCCGCTGCAAGTCCTCGCTATGCTGTGGGCTTTCCCCTGCAATCCCTAACGTGGGTGAAAGGGTTTTCACTTTCTTGCGCTTGCACCTTGGCGCACGGGCTGTCCCGTCCCGGCGTCCGTTTCCGACCATTCCGGCAGGCTGCATGGCCGAAGCCGGACATCGGGGCGGAAGGACAAACGGAACACATCCGTCCGTGCCGTCACACGGGGCTTCGGCTGTTTGCCGAAACTTCCCGTGCCCCCTCCCGCCCGAAAGAGTTCCCCGGTGTTTGTCCGGCAGCCGGAACCTGACCGTGCTCCCATTGTATTCTCCCTCCCGTATCTCCTTGCCTTGGGAAACGGGCGTTCCCGGCTCTCCGGAAGGCTTCTTTTTCCTGCACCCGGCAAGTAACTTACCATTGGCTGAAATGACTGACAGGGCATTTTTTCCCTAAGCTGATTGGAAAAACATTGACGAAGGTAGGCGGAGGTGAAAGCAAATCCGCAAAAAATGCCAAATCTCCACCCTGCGGGTAGTATTTACCATTTTTTCAGATGGTTGCAATTCACCTTTTCCGCTTTCAATGATGGTCAATGTTCTTCCCAATCAGCCAAGGGAAAAAATTGGTTGGGCCGACAAGCGATGAAAACAGAGTAATAACGATTAAAATTTGTGAGTTATGGCAACAACGAACAGCACCATCGAAAAGATTGCACCGATGTTCACCGATTTGTTAATCAAGAAAATCGAGTGCTTGAAAACGGATTGGCAAAAACCGTGGATTGCGAGCCTTGAACAAGGTTTGCCCCGCAACATCAGAGGGACGCTCTATAATGGCGGCAATGTCTTGATGTTATTGTTCTACACCGAGTTTATGAAATTCACTTTGCCCGTGTTCCTCACGTTCAACCAAGCGAAAGAAGAGGACTTGAGCGTCAGCAAGGGCGCACGCTCGTTTCCCGTCTATTATTGGTTTAAGTTCGTGGTACACAAGGAGACGAAAAAGACAATCAAGTACGAGGAATACCGCAAGCTGCCCGCAACCGAGCAGGAAAATTACAAGGTCATCCCGCAGATGAAGTATTACAATGTCTTCAACATCGACCAGACCGATTTTGCAGGGAAATACCCCGAACGCTACGAGTGCATGAAAAAGGGAGAGCAGCCCGAAGACTATTCGGACGGGATGATTTACGAGGCGTTGGACGAACTTGTCTGTCTGCAAAATTGGTATTGCCCCATCAAGGTGCAGTATTCGGACAGTGCCTACTATTCGCCCTCTTCCGACCATATCGTTTGCCCGCAGCGTGAGCAGTTCCCGCAGGGAGCGGAATATTACGGCACACTCCTGCACGAGATGGCGCACAGCACGGGAAGCCCCCAACGGCTGAACCGCACGTTCGGCGGCTTCTTCGGGGATGCGCTCTACGCCCGTGAGGAACTTGTTGCCGAACTCACTGCCGCCCTTTGCGGTGCGTTCTTCGGCTACGCAGCCGCACCGCAGGAAAACAACGCCGCCTATCTGAAACACTGGCTCACCAAGCTAAAGGAAGAACCCGCCTTTTTGGTGGAGATATTGGGGGACGTGAACAAGGCGGCGAAGATGATTGCCGACAAGGTAACCGAACCGATGAACGAACCCGCAGCAGCCTAAGCGGAACGACAAAGAACAAGAGTATCAACCAACGGGCGGAGCAGTCCGCCCCACTAAAACACATAAAATCATGAACGTAATCTATTTGACAGAAGAAGAATTTCAGAACAGCAAGGCACGCATGGCAGAAACGGACAAGATAGATGGTTATCTGAAACTGATACAGCCCCTTTACGAAGCGGTGAGGAAATTCCAGCCCGATGCGCTCCTTTTATATTGCGTCAGCCCGTCAGCCGCTTACCCTTGCTTTTACCGGCTTCATGTAGGGCTTATCCGTGAGGGTATTACGTTTGTCCTGCACCAAAGTTACAAGGATAAGAAATGTTATTTCGAGGTCGAGACCTCCATGTTTTCCGAAGCCAAAGGCAGCATCCTGCACCGACTGAAAGAGGAAAACCCCGAACCCAACCGGATAGGAGTTTTCACCAAACGGAAAATAGAGGACTGGATAACGTGGGGATTGAAGATTTACAAGGCGTTGGAAGCCGAGAACGAAGTTATCCAACGGATGAAAGCCGAGTATTTCGCCAAACTCGGCAGCGAGCCAATCGAATGGAAGGACACCGAAAGGCATACCGAGGGCAAAATCAAGCGGAACGGGCTTGTTTTCTCCTTCCATATATGCGGACGCAGCATTTACGAGAAAATCGAGTTGTCACTGCCTTACAACAAAAGCAACTACGACACGTTCGCACGGTTGGCGGACAACCGATTTACACTGGAATAGTATGAACCACGGGCGGAGCAATCCGCCCGACAAAACCCAAGAACATGAAAACGGCATTTGTTTACAAACTGATATACCGCCTAATCCTTTGGGCTTCGGTGGCTTATTTCCTTACCACCGCCGCAGGGCAGCTTTTCGCCTTGTTGCTTGTCGTGGCTCTGTTTTACTTCGTGGCACGGCTTGTTTTCGCCCTTGCGTGGCGGCTGTTTGTCGGCTTCGTGTTCGTACTGATAATCATTCTTTTAATCATCTGAAATTTATCGGTAGCCCGCTACTTTCTTTCGTGAGCCGGAGCGGGGAAAGAAAGATAGCAAAGAAACCGATTTCCCGAACGGAACGGTTTGTCAAAAATCAAAAAGAACAACTATAAACAATCAACTTAAAAATAACAGATTATGAAGACAAAAGCAAATCAATCAGCAGCAGAGAAAAACATTACGATGGTAGCATTGGCAGACATTCAGCCGAGCGGCTTCAACCCACGCAAGCGTTTCGATGAAGCAGCCCTTTACGAACTTGCCGAGAGCATCAAACGGCAGGGCGTGTTGCAGCCCATCACCGTGCGCCCCGTTGACGGGACAGACCGTTACGGGATTGTTTTCGGGGAACGCCGTTACCGTGCGTCCGTCATTGCGGGCAGGGACGAAATTCCCGCAATCGTAACCGAGTTGTCGGACGAGGAAGCCGAGGAAATGGCAATTACCGAGAACTTGCAGCGCAAGGACGTGACACCCGTGGAGGAAGCCGCAGCCTATCAACGGCTTATCGAAAGCGGACGCCACACCGTGCAGACCTTGGCGCAACTCTTCGGAAAGAACGAGAACTACATCCGCACACGGCTGAAATTCACCGCCCTTATCCCCGAAATCGCCACCCTTTTGGAAGCGGACGAGCTGACCATCAGCGTGGCGGCTGAAATCTGCCGATACGGGGAGGACATTCAGCGTGAGGTGTACGAGAAGCATTTGCAGGACGAGGGAACGTACAACAGTTGGCGGGGACTGAAAGCCGCCGATGTCGCAAGGCGCATCGAACAGAACTTCACCACCGACCTGCAATACTACCGCTTCGACAAGACCGAGTGCGCCACGTGCGCACACAACACCAACAACCTGCTGCTGTTCCATGACGGCGGGTGCGGGCATTGCGCCAACCGCACGTGCCTTGCCGAAATGAACGCATCCTACCTCATGGAGCGGGCTGTGCAAATCATGCAGACCCAGCCGGGCGTGTCGCTCTGCCGTGACCGCTACTGCACCAACGAAACGGTGGCAGAACGGCTAATCGCTTCGGGCTACGAGGTGGAAACCCTTGACAGGTACACCGCCTTTCCAAACTGCCCGAAAGAACCCAAAGCCGAAAATTTCAACGACCCCGAACGCTACGGGGAAGCCCGTACCCGCTACGAGCAGCAATGGGCGGACTACATGGAGCAGGAGGAGGAAATCACCCGCAGGAGCGAAGCGGGGGAAATCACCGTCTATGCCAAAATCGGGCAGAAGGAGATTGACTTCTGCTATGTGGAGAACGTGACCGAAGCGCAGACAGCGGACGGAACGCCCGCACCCGCACCGCTCTCACCCGTGGAGAAATTGGAGAAGCAGGACGAGCGCAACAAGGAAATCGCACTCGAACGCACGGTAGAAGACACCAAGAAACAAATCCTCGAAGCCGACATCACGGGCGGCAAGTTCAGTGCGGACGAAGATACCATGTTGTACTTCTTCCTTCTGTCCTCGCTCCGTAAGGAACATTTCGCAGCCGTGGGGATTGCGGAAGACAAGCCGTATATCACGGACGAGGACAAGATGGGGATTATCGGCAACCTCACCGTGAGGATGAAGACCATCATCCGCAGGGACTTCCTTGTAGCCAATTTCAAGGGAGCATACGGCAACAACACCGTGGCGACCCTCTTGCTTGACTTCGCACGCAGGCACATGCCGGAGGAACTCGCCAACATCGAAAGGGAGTACAACGGGGTGTACGAGAAGCGGCATCAGCGCATCGAGGAAAAGAAAGCCGTCCTCTTGGTGCAGGAACGGGCAAGGGAGCGCAAGGTAACGCAACCCGAAGAAGAACCGCAAACCGAAGAGATTGCAGCCTAAGGACAAAGGGCAGGGCGGAGAAATCCGCCCGCTACTTTCTTTCGTGAGCCGTAGCGAAAAAGAAAGATAGCAAAGAAACCGATTTTTCAACTTTCAAATTTTGATAACAATGAAGCAGGAAATCAGACAGAACGGGAAAACCGTCCTTTACAGCGGGGACGGTCATAGCATCCCCATGAAATTCAACAACCTTGTCGGGAAGAACCTCAAAGGCAGGGAGTATTCGGACTATATCGCTTTCGTAGCCATTCCCGACATGGGATTTACCTACGGGAAGATAGCGTATTATTCGGACGGGAATTTAATCGCAACGGGGGAAATCAAGCCATAACATTCCCCCTCTATGTTTCATCGCCGCAGGTCCGGGACGGGTAGCGATCCGCCCGGACTTCTATTTTTACCCGCCCGTGGGAAAGGATTGACCCGACATTTCGGACGCACTTCTTTTTCTTTCGGTGAGCCGGATGCGGACAAAGACAAAGAAGCAAAAAGAAACCCCTTGACCCACCGGATTTTTAGCCAAGCTCCACACTCATTTTTTAGCAAATCTACGGGGAAAAACGGACAAGTAGCAAGGCTGAACCTGACGGTTTTGCGCACAATCTCCACACCTTCGGGTCGTATTCCACGCAAAAGCCTTGCATGAAGTCCGCTCTTTCCCCGTGCCCCAAAGCAAAAAATAAATGTTTCACTTTTAATTTTTGCATTATGAATACACTGTCTTTTCCTCAAATCACCGTAAGTTACAAGGATGCTGACGCATCCAAGAGAATTAAAATCCACTCTTCCAAGGAGTCTTACGACATCCTCAAGACCTTCTACGAGGACTGTATGCAGCACCACGAGGAGTGCTGGGCGATGTACCTGAACCGGGCAGGCAAGCTGCTGGGCGTTTCGTGCATCTCACGCAGCGGGATAGACTGTACGGTGGTGGACATACGCATCGTCCTCCAGACGGCTCTCGTCTCCCATGCTTCGGGAATCATCCTCTCGCACAACCACCCGTCCGGCTCGACGGTGGCAAGCACACAGGACAACAACCTGACCAGCCAGTTGAAGAAAGGCTGCGAGGCAATCGGCATCCGCCTCTTGGACCACATCATACTGACCGAGGACACCTACCTCAGCTACACGGACGAGGGGATGCTTTAAGCACCCCCTTTTTTGTTCGCCAGCTACTTTACACTTCTTTTCTTTTAACGAGTGAAAAAATAATGTAAATTGAAATAAGAATAAATTTAGATCAACAGATTACCTCTTCTGCAATCTTATTCGCTCTCTTTTAATTAATTCCTTGAAATTTAATCCTGCATCAATACATAATTGCTTAAACTTATCCAATGTATAGATTTGGTTATTAGGAATATCCTTTAACCGGGTTCTATGAAATAAATTGAAATCTGTTAAAGACGTTTCTATATTAGGATTTTCCTGCAACATTTTCTCGAAATTTTTTCTTCTTTTTCTTTGTATATGATGCAATATTATTATACAATGCAAATCATTAATGCTATTTATATCAAAATTATATACAGCATACATTTGTTTTTCTATCTGAACAAATCGCATATTCTCTTTTATACAGCAATCATCATTATTGAAATGAATACAGAGTTTTAAAATAGAATTTCGAGAGGAACTAACATCTCTGGACATCCATAAGCTATTTATTGAACCTATTTGAGAATCATCTATGAATATTCCATTACAGCCAGAAAATGTATCAATAATGGGTTTTATCAGGTTGTCTAAATCTCCAATTTTATCTGACTCCTTTTTGCGCAAACATGAAAAGTACCAAAAAAATTCAAGATTGACATCATTGTATATAATCCATTTAATTTTTGCTAATTCTGCTTTTATTACATTTTGCAGTTCCTCCTGAACATTCTTTTTAGACTGAAGTGTCGGAAACTTCTCAGAATCTATAATTAATGTAATACAGCTGTTTGCACAGCCTTCTACTAAATATGGACTATCGTATGAACAATTATCAAATCCTATTTCCAATTTATAATCTTGCAACATAACTGTAATAATTTAACAATCTCACTAATTGGTTTTATCCAAACAGCATGTCCTCCATCTTCTACTTTAAGTAACATCCTCTATACTATAAGTAATTAAATGTATAATTAATAATAGTGCCAACTCACAATTAATATTCATTTTTAGATAGTTACCGTTTAGATATTCCGTCTTTTGCAAAGATAATAAAGGTATATGTATTTCTACAATTAAGTCCTGCTTATTTCGATTAAACATCTATTAGCTCTAAAATAACAGGAAAAGCATCCCGAAGGATGCTTTCCATTTCGTCCGGTTCATGCTACATCTTCAATCCCCGTTTCCGCTCCTGCCGGATGTCGGAGAAGGAGAACTTCCCCGTCTCCTTGTCGAACTTCACCGACTTGTCCTTCTGCACGCCGTCCGGCGTCTCCATCCGTTTCACTTCCAGCGGCTTCCCGTTGTAGAAGTCCGTCATTTGCCGGTAGCTGAACTTTTCCCCCGTCAGGCTTTCCATCAGGCTGTTCAGCGTATATACGCTGTCTTGGTTATGCACGCTCTCCGGCACGAACTCCGGATGGTTCCTCACCCAGTCCGGGTACTTCGTTGTTGCCATCAGGCAGACCTCCGGCGAGCGTTCCGCCCACGGGATCATCATCAGCGACTCCCGGCTGTGAGCGGCGCACCTGACATATACTTCGGGCGTGAGCAGGCTTTTCGGCACTCCGCCACGCCCGACGGCGGACATCCCCGACGTTTCAGCCGCCACCAGCACCCGTTTCTGCGTTTGCAGGTGTACGGGCAGGACGCTGATGCACCTGCCGTCCAGCGGCAGCAGGAAGTCCGCCATCTCGCCGTTCATCACCTCCGGGCGGATGCTTGCCGCCACCCCGTAGAGTTCCTCCGGGCAGACCTTGCGGCACTCCTTCAGCACCTCCATGCACACCTCCGGGGACGGGATATGTTGAATCAGCCGGAAGCGGTCGTTCCCGAATCCCGCTTCCGTTTCCAGTGCCTTCCGGCACAGTTCCGGAGTCTTCACCTCTTCCGGCACGTTCTTCAACTGCCAGCCGTCCTCTTCAACGGCGGCACGGCACACCTCCGCCGTGCGATCGTGCCTGCATATCATCTCCAGAAGCACCTGATACATTCTTTCTTCTTGTTCCATATGTCTGTTTTTCTTGTTATAAATTATTAAATATCCACTGACAACACACGCATCCACTTGCCGCTCTCCTTGTCCGTAGTCCAGCATCTTGCCCGGACACGGCAGCAGTTTCCTTCCTCTATCCGCTCCAGCAGGCTTTCCCCTTTATCACATTCCGTTTCCGCCAGCAGTTTTTTATCCGCCTCCGAGAGCAGCGGCTCTATGTTCACGTATTCTCGCACCTCCGGGCATTGCGGCAGCGCATCCGGCACATCAATATGTATAAAGTATTTCCGGAAATAAAACCGGATCTTTCCGCTTTTCCGTTCTTCGCTCCGGGCACGATAAGATGTTGGCACCTCCGTTTTCGCCCGTTTTTCAGCATCGTACACACGGTATCTTTGCAAGGTCAGCGTGCAGCACAGTGCCCCGTCCTTACGCAGGTAAAAGCCCCGTTCCGTCACCCGGAACAGCTCGTGCTCCATGACCCGGCGCATGGTCCGGCTGTCGTCCTTCAGGTCTTCCCAGACCTCACCGGCGGGAACCGTCTCCAGCATGGCAAGTACCTTTTCAGACAGCAGGCTTTCCGGATATATATTGTCCCCAGCTTGTGGTAGAACAATATCCGAGTGCCATTTCGAGGCATACAGGGCTTCGGAAAACTCCGGTATGTCGAGGTATAAAACCAGATTATTCCGTTCCATTCCCGTCCTCCTTGTCGTTGTCCGCATTGAAGTCGTATTCCAGCTCGACCGCCTGACCGTCCGAGTCCTCCACCCAGACGGTGAAGCTGCTCTGCTCGTCCGACAGCGGGGTGAAATAGAGCCGGAACGTCTCTTTCTCCAGCGGGTAGCGGTCATTGGGCAGCAACGCCGTGCCGTCATCCAGTTTGAGCGTGCCTTCCCCGTCGAAGAGGAACCAGCGGATCGTGTACCGGGTGTCCTCCCAGCGTCCTTCCCGTTTCAGCTCGCACCGTATCTCCGCCGTCTCGTTCACTTTCAGCTCCTTCGGGACGGGCATCGTCTCCACCGTGAACGGGTATTTCGTCTGAATGTCCAGCCCGTCATTACAGGCTGCGACCAGCACGAGGGCGGCCACGATGTAGCAGCCCGTGAGTATTTTATAAATCATTGTCCTCATATACATTATATATTATATATTATATAGCAGTTATCGAATCATAAAACGTATTCCCATGCCGACCTGCGTGTGGAACTTCCCGCAGTCGCCGCCGAACAGCACCCGTTGGCGACCGTTTACCAGCAAGACAATCTTGTCCGTCACGTAGGCGGACAGCTCCAGCGTCAGCGCACCCCCGTAGATGAAATTGTCTTCATCCGTGAGCCGGGAGCCGTCCGGCAGCAGGCTCTCGCCCCAGTTCACCGTCTCGTACCCGGCAAGGGCGGACAGCCCCAGTGCGGCGAAGAATGTCTTCTTCCGGTCGGAAAGGAAGTTCAGGTAATAGCCGCCCTCGCCCGTGAACTGGCTCGCCGGATAGAGGCAGCCCCGGTAGCCGTACCGCTTCTCCAAGTATTCCGCACCGCCCACCCAATGGTGGGCGTTCTTCGTGTAGGTGCTCACCGCTATCCCGGCGTGGTAGCCGAAGCCGTCGCCGTTTTTCCAGCGCATGTTGTCCGACAGCCCGCCCGTGAGCTGTATGCCCCTCATTCCGGGCAGGCACCGTTGGGCGTGTGCCCGGTTGAAAGTCAGGCACACCCCGAAAAGCAGGATAATGAACAGTAACCTTTTCATCGCTTACTTGATTTTCAGTTCGTTAATCTGTTTTGCCGCCACGAGGTCGGCGTTCTCCACCCGGATGGTCTGGTGCCTGCCGCCGTCCTTCTCGAACAGCTCGATGACCAGCAGCTTGTCGTCCGGTATGGTGAACTGCGGGACGGCATACACCGTGCGCACGTCGCTTTTCCCCTCCGTCACCAGCACCTCGTTGTAGCTGCGCACCGGGTCGATCACCCGTTCCTGAATGGCGGTGCGCTTCGGCACTTTCTTGGCGACGATCTTGAACCGGATGAAGTCCGTCCGGAAAGCCACGTTCGACCTGTTCCTCGTTTCCGTGTGGAAATAGAACAGCCCGTTGTGCGAGTGGACGGATTTCAGGAGGAACTGCACCCCGAAGCGTTTGCAGCCCAAGTGCCGGATCTCCCGCCTGTCCTCCTTGTAGATGCTCTGCATGATCAGCTTCACCAAGAGCGGGCTTTCGTTACCCAGTTCCCTGAAATAGATGTTCATGCGGGTGTGGGAGAAGTCCGTCGTGTCCCCGTTCTCCAAAAAATCCTTCATCTCGATGTTCAGCATCTCCGGCTCATGCGCATACCGGGCATTGAACGAATAGAAACTTCCGTCCTCGCAGATAACGGAAAAGTTCGTTTCCCCCGGAAACCCCTCGGTGGTCGCCTTCACCCGGATCACGTTCTCCGCACCGTCCGCTTTCCCGGCGATAATCCAATTGCTCCCCAAGTCCACGTACCGCACCGCCGAGGGGAAGATGATATGCACCGTCTTGGCGAACGTCACCTGCACCCCGTGGGGCGTAACCATCTGCCGGTAGGGTAGCTTCCGTGTAATCCCCTGATACAGATCGTTGCCCGCAGCCCGCTGTATCGTATCATTCACTTGTGCGTTCGCACCCGTCACCATGCCCATAAGCAGGGCGACCCATCCAAAAATCTTTTTCATTTGTCCTTTCTTTTTAATTATTGTTCTAATTATTATCGCTAATTATCATATCCTCCAGCCACTTCCTCCATACAAAAAGCTACCTACTGTATAGCAGACCGACCTCATTTTCGCAGCGTAAAGCGAACGACCGAAGTGCAGCGTTAAAAAGAAAAAGCTGTTTGAGCGTTAGCGAGTTCTTTTTCTTTAGCGGAACGCAGGAAGAGAGTAGCGAGAAAATGCAGTCTTGACTTTTTCTTTTTGGTATCTTTTTCTTTTGCGTCAAGGCAAAGGAAAAAGTACGCTACTCCTTGGCGTAAAGCATCAGCTCATACCCCGCTTTCAGGTGCACCTTTACCGTGCGGAACTTCTTGGCAAGGTACTGGCTGCCGCCCTGCATCAGCCCACGGGTGATGTCCATCGCCACCTGCTGTCCGGCGCTCCGTGCGAACGAGATGCTCGTTCCCAACCCGCCGCCGATGTTCGCCATCGCCTCCTTTGCCGCTTCCTGTTCCAGTGATGAAGGGACAGACAAGCCTTTCTGCCCGTCACTGTCATACACCGCCAGTTCCACGGGCAGCAAGTTCCCCCGGTATTCGATGGACGACACCACGATGTCGAGCCGTTCCCCCTGCACCTTGCCTGTACCGGATACCACCGTATTGCGTGGGATAATCAGGTTTCCCGCCTGCAACGGTTCGAGCAGCCGGAGCTTCACCTGTTGACCGTCCATAACCGTCTGGTCTTGGTGGATGCAGGCGGCTATCGTGTTCTTCCCGAGGGCGTACCCGCTGCCCCCCGCCGTGTTGAAGCCGTAGTTCCTCGGCTGGCTGTACCGCCGCATGAACTCCGCATCGCTTAGGGGCTGTCGCAGCCCCGATACCGTCCGCTCCCGTGCCGCCTGCACCGCCACGGCTGGCTGTCCCAAGCCGTTGCCGCCCTGTCCGGTGGCGGGTGCCTGCATGGTTGCGCCGTCCTGCCCGTTCTGCCCCATGTACTTGGCGGCAAGCTCGTAGCTCTTCTCCATCAGTGCCACCTGATCGTCGATTCCGCCCGCCTGCCGTTCCCTTTCTTCCAGTTTGGCGGTCAGCTCCTCCACCTGCCTTTTCAGCTCCTCCTTTTCCCCGTCCACCTTCGGCTCCTCGTAGAACGAGCCGAGTTTCCGGTTGATGTCCCGGTAGGCGGCGACGGAGGAGCGGCCGCCGCCGTTGCCCGAGTAGTCCCTGAACGGTTCCCGTTCCGGCTCGCTGTCCGGCAGTTCCATTTCCACCCTGTCCGCATCGCTCTCTTCGGAGAAGGCGAAGTCCTCCAGCGAGCGCACCTTCTCCGCCTGCCGCCTTTCCGCCTGCGCCTGCTCGTAGGCTTTCCGCTTGTCGCCGATGATCCCGTCGTTCTCCGGCAGGGGGATGTCGGCGTTGAACGCCCCCACGGTGTCCCGGTTCACGTCCCGCTCTTCCGAAGGTGCGAATATCAGCCACATCGAGCCGAGGAACAGCAAGCCCATCAGCGGATATACCATCAGCTTCTTCCGTTGCTGCAACTGTTTCGGGGTGAGCGGCTTGGCAGTCTTCTTCTCCTTTTTCCCGCCGCCCTTGTCCTCCTTCTTTCCGTTCCCCGTCTCCGGGGCTGCGGCATCCGCCGCCTTTACGTGCTGCGTTGCCGTTGCTTTTTCTTGGTTCTGTTCTTCCATCATGTCAAAAATTTATGGTTGTCCTACATTCTGATTCTTCTCCCCGGAGGCTTCCTTCTGCCTGTCTCTCCGGTTTGTCGCTTGCCGGGCGGCTCCTTCCGTTCCCGTTTGAGCGATGCCGTGGGGCTTGCCCGGTTGTCCGCCCGCAGGTGCGCAGCCTTCCGTTCCCGGCTTGCCGCCTTTTCGGGGAACAGCCTCGCTTCCAGACCTGCCAGTTCTTTCGCCGCCCGCTCCCGGATGGCACGGTTGTGGCGTCCGATGGCGGCTTCCGGGTAGTCACGGGAGAGGTCGCCGTTGTCCTCGCTCAGGTGGTAGTCCCACCTTAGCCGGGCGATGCCGGCAAAATCCTCCGTCAGCCCGTACTTCTCCACCGTCTCCTTCGGTACTTCCCGCTGACCGTCCCAGCCGTGGCGGGCGAGCCCGTGGAGCAGCGCCCGTTCCGCCTTCACCGCTTCCAGATAGTCGCCGGGCAGTCTGCCGCCCGTCTTCCTCTCGTAAAGGGCGGCGGCTTGCCGCATCAGCTTTCCCCGCTCGTCCGCCTCCCGCAACTCGATCTGTTCCATGACGGTGTGGTTGTCGCCCCGCATCTCCTCGTTCCATTCCCGGCTCAGTTCTTCGAGCCTGCGGTAGCCTTCCGCCAGCCCGTGGCGGATGGCCACCGAGTCGTCCGGTTTCTCGCCTTTCAGGGCAAGCCTTTTCAGTGCGTCGAGGTCGCCCTCCCTCATGCAGCAGTTCAGCAGCCGGTGCGCCGCATCCCGTTCCGCCTGCGCTTCGGGGGATAGCGGCTGCGGGGCGTTGCGCCTCGTGTACTCGTACTCCAGCACCTTGTATTGCGCCGCCAGACGCAGCATCGGGCTTTCCGCCGCCTCCCTCACGCTCCGGGGGATTGCCGCCCCCTCACGCATCCCGTAACGGGTCTCTTTCAGGGCGTCCATGACCGCCCGCCATTCGGGATAGCCCGTCTGGTACACGTACCGGAAGAACCTGTGTTCCAGCAGCAGCTCCGCCTGTTTCCTTGTTACCTCCGGGCAGTCCCGGTAGTCCCTGACGGACTGGAGGATTGCACCGGCATCCGCACGCCTCTTATTCAGCAGGCTCCCGAAATACGCCGTTGCCTGCCTCATGTTCCGCTCCTCCTGCCGCTCCCGGCGGCGGAACAGCCACTCACTCAACTTCTCCGCCAGTCCCATGCCGTCCGCTTTCAAAAGGGTTGATGATACTGTCATTGGGCAATTGCAGGCGCCTGATATGCTCTATCCCCAGTTCCTTCCCGTCGTTCCTGCCGATGCGGTAGATGGAGGCGACGGTCATATAGACCGACAGTGCGCCGAACGCCGCCAGCATCACGAGGATGATTGCCACACGCATGTCGGGCGAGATACGCCCGGCGAGGCGGCGGAGCTTCCCGTCCGCCCAATCCTGTGCCTTTACGATGAATTTCCTTATCATAGCCGTCAGCGTTTGAGGGTCTGCAAATCCTTGTTCTCCGTGATCTCGAACCCCTCGATGATGAAGCCCTGCGGGTTGTTGTCGCTCCTGACCGCATCCAGCAGGCGGCAGCGGGTCACAAGGCTGCGCTCCGTAACCGAGCTTTCCCGCAGGATGATCTGCCGGGCGAATGTCCGCACGCTGTACGGGTACTTGTCGAAGTCGCACCGCAGGCTGTCTATCTCTATCATCTGGTTGATGTTCCCCGATATTATGCGGTTGTAATACCCCTTTTCCGAGAGGTCCTTGTAGTAGTTGAAGGCGCTCTTGTCCGCCAGCAGCAGCGAACGCCTGATGTTGCCCTCGATAGCCGACTTGTCGGGCGAGAGCGTGAAGAACAGCTCGTGGAAGCGGCGCACGTGCTCCCGTGCCTCCACCGGGCGGTTCTGCCGCACGTCCTGCGAGAGCGCCAGCATCAGGCTCTTGCCGTTGTCCAGCACGTAGATCTTCTGCCGCTGCGCCTCGGCGAAGCTGTACGACTTCCACAGGGCGAAGCCCGTCACCACGGCGCACAGGCTGGCGAATACCAGCGTGAAGAGCCGTATCTGCCTGAAGCTCGTTTCGATATTTTTCAAACTTTTAAATTCCATGTTTCCGGTTTTTTATTCGTTATGACTCATGTTCTTGGGACATCCGCCGCTACTTGACGATCCTTCCGGCGATGTTCCCCACGGCTGCGCCCGCACCCGCTGCGGCGACGTTGCCTACCTTCGTGGCGGTCTGGTTCATCGCACGGTTGGCGTGGCTCACCCCGCCCGCCATGATGATCCAGTTGGCGACGGTCGGTATGGTGAAGTACCCGAATATCCCGATGATTAAAAAGATGATGTACACCGTGTTCGAGCTGTCCGGGATGAAGGTCGGGTCGCTCATCGCCTCGATGTCACGGGTGAGCATCAGCACTTGGATGCGTGCCAGCACCGAGCTGAACAGGTCGCTCACGGGCAGCCACATGTAGATGGAGATGTACCTCGTTATCCACTGCGTGAGCGTGCTCTGGAACCCGTCATAGACCGAGAGGGCGAACGCTATCGGACCGAGGATGGAGAGGGCGATCAGGAAGAACGTCCGTATCGTGTCGATGACCAGCGCAGCCGACTGGAACAGCAGTTCGAGCAGTTCTTGGAACCACAGCCGGATGCTCCGCTTCATGTTGTACTCCGTCCGGTCGATGTACATCACCGCCATCGTCTTCAAGTCCTTGGGCGACCAGCCCAGCTCGTCGAGCTTCTTGTCGAAGTCCTCCTTGCTCGCCAGATACGCCTTCTCCGGGTCACGGCGGAACGCCTCCCTCTCCAGCGTCTCCTTCTGTTCCCGGTATCGGTTCATGTCGAAGGTCTGTGATTCGAGCATCCCGTGGCAGCCCTTCACCACGGGCGAGAGCACCGTGTTGATCGTGCCGATGACGAAGGTGGGGAAGAAGAGGATGCACAGCCCGATGGCGAACGGGCGCAGCAGCGGGTACACGTCGATGGGCTCGGCACGGGCGAGCGCCTGCCACACCTTGGCGGCTACGTAGAACAGCGCACCCAGCCCGGCGATTCCCTTGGCTACCCCCGTCAGCTTCTCGCAGAGCGGCATCATGTCCTGATACAATGCCTGCAATATCTCGTGCAGGTTCGTGAAGTCTATCGCTAACAACATAGTCCTGTATTTTTATTATATGTACGCATACATTATTATATATTGCCCGCCTCACCAGTAACGGTCTTCCGCATCCCCGTAGAGAGCCACCACCCGGTCGGCGTCCTTTTTCTTCTTCGCCCGCAGGTAGCTCACCGAGATGTTCTTGTCCGTATAATACTGCACGAGGTTGCGGTACTCCAGCAGCCGCTTGTAGCTCTGGTCGATGATCGCCAGCCGCTCGGCGTCCGAGAGCGACATCCCCGTCACGTTCACCACGTTCTTCAGATCTTGCAGGATGTCCGCACTCTCGCTCAGCAGCTTGGCGTACCCGAACGAGATGGTTGACAGCTCGTCCGGCGTGTAGTTCGGGTCGCCGAGCATCTTCTGGTAGTTGCGCACGTAGATTTCCGAGATGTCCGCCACCATCTCGATGGACTTCTTCACCTTCACGCCGCCTTTCACCACGTCATGCACCGCCTTGAGCGCATCGTAATACTTCCGTCCCTGCTCGAATATCTTCGCCGTCTCCTTGAACCCGTCCAGCGTGTGCTGTGCGGTGGCGGAGGTCTCCACGATCTCCTTGGTCGTGTTGATGATGCCCTGCGCCAGATTGCCGGGATCGTGTACGACCCACTGGGCGTTGGCCGCACCTGCCGTCAGGCACGCCACGCCCACGATGATTGCCTTTATCGTTCTCATGTCCTTACTGTTTTAGGGTTCCGTCACTCTTTCTCCTGTACTCTCCGCCCGGCGACAGCCGGATGCGGTCTTTCTCCCGGTCATAGTCCATCATCACGGCGAAGCCCGTCTCGATGAACAGCACCCCTTCCGTTTCCCGGACGAGGTAGGTCTCCGCTTCACTACCGCCCTTGTGGTTCCTGTGCATGACCGTCACACGGTACTTGCCGTCCTCTTCCCAGAGGGTGAAGGGCGGCTTTCCGCCCGTGCTGACCCATTCGCCGCACATCTTTTCCAACCGTTCCGCATTTGTCTCCTTGCAGGAAATGACAAACGCCAGCGCCGCCGTCACCGCCGACAGCAGCAGGATTAAATTCAATCGTCTCATCTTGATTCCGTTTTTTTAAAGTTTTACAAAATTTTATTCTCTCCATATCGTTTAGCCGTTTGTACATCCAGCCGTTTAGCCAGCCAGCCGTTTAACCGTTTGACCGTTTAGCCGTTTGGTCAATCAACCACCCGTCCGGCAACCTGTCCGCCGCTCCCCGCCAGCGCATCGGCACATTATTTATACTTCGTTTCCGCCAGCCGCTTGATGGCAAGCTCCAAGTCGCCGCCCAGCTCTTCCGCTAGTGCGAACACCTCCGTCTTCTCGCTCTCCTCGGTGGTATAGGTCAGGTACTCGGCAGCCGACACCTCCGTGGCGTACACCGCCGACTGCACCCCGTTCAGACCGATCCAGACCTCCTTGTACTTCCGTCCGGGATGGTTGGCGAGGTTGATGGAGAGTATCTGCGACTTCTCCTTATCCGTCAGCCCGAGCATCGACTGGATGCCGTCGAACTTGTTCATGTACTTCTTCTGGTCCAAAAGGATCTTGCAGTCCGAGTTGGTGATGATAGCCTCCTTCACGATGGGGGACGAGATGATGTCGTCCACCTCCTGCGTGACGACAATCGCCTCGCCGAAATATTTCCTGACGGTCTTGTACATGTATTTCAAATACTCACTCATACTCGGCGAGGAAAGGGCTTTCCAAGCCTCCTCGCAGATCAGCATCTTCCGCACCCCTTTCAGGCGGCGCAGCTTGTTGATGAAGGCTTCCATGATGATGATCGTAACCACGGGGAACAGCTCAGCGTTGTGTAGGCTAAGCACCCAACGCCTTTCCATATTACTATGGTAGGTTTTCAAATGCTCGCCCCCGAACCGGACGTACACATTTCGGCGTATCCGGCTCTCCATTAATTCTATCAGTCTTTCCATCCACCGTCAACTTTTTTATGACAACTTCGGCAAAGTGCTATTGTCTTGCGTTTTCGTGCAATCATGTGGCGTTCCCAATCTTCTTTTTCTTGTAGATTTTTGAGTTTGCGTACATGGTGCATGTCAAGTTTGACGTTCTCTTTTCCACATAATTCACAACGTTTTGCCTTTAGTCTGTCTATAAGGCTTGTTGCTGTGTAGAAATAGCGAACTGGCTCTTTGTCGCAACATTGTGCATAATCTTGCCTTTTTCGCCTGAAACCGTCATGGTAGAATTGGCGTGTCAAAGTCTTACCGTTTTTATTTTTATAACTTACCGTAAACACCTTGTCTTTCTTATACTTCTTGCAGATTTTCACAACCGTACTTTTATATTTGGCTGCAAAAGTCTTATACATACTGTATTCCATAATGTACTTGAAAGTATGGAGTGTATGGCAGTTGTTTGCAAGTGAATAAAAATTGTAAAGACCTCTGATTTCCGCATTGTATCTTTCCAAGATTTCCAAATCGTCATTATTTATAAGATATGTACGGTGTTTTGGTTTATACCTTTCCTTGCCATTATGCACTTTAATTTGCAGCGCATCATAGTCAAGCAGTTTCTTCCGAACCACCTCGGTAGGCATTTTCAGATAAATCTTATTGTTGTAAGGTCTTGTCAGTTTGCCTGCCTTGTTTCTCTTGGTCTGTGCGGATTTACGAACATAGATTTCATAACCGAGGAACTTAGCCGATTTCTTTCCGTGGGTGATAAGGGTTTTATCTTCTGATAGTTCAAGAGAAAGTTTCTCTTCAAGGAATCTCTTAATATCCTGTTTGATAACTTTCGCTTCGTCTTTCGTTCCTATTACGGCACACAAAAAATCATCAGCATAACGAACATACTTCAGTCGTCTGAAATCGTAGTCCATTTCTACGCCACATGAAATCATGGTTCTTTCTCTGTCAAAGCGTTTTATTTCTTTGATGATTAGTTTACGCTCTTTCATGCTTGTTACCTTTTTAAGTTTCAATACTGCAAGTCGTTTCCCATACTCAAATTTGATACGTTCGGGATTATCCTTTCGTTCTTTTCCCTTATCAAACTGGGATATGTATTCTCGCATATAGCGGTCAAACTGGTCAAGGTATATATTAGCCAGAATTGGACTGATAATACCACCTTGGGGTGTTCCACTGTATGCTTTATTAAATATCCAGTCTTCAATATATCCTGCGTTCAGAAACTTGCGGATTAGTCGGATAAAACGTTCATCGGCGATGCGTTTTCTGAGAATAGAAATCATTACATCGTGATTGATATTATCAAAGAAACCTTTGATGTCTCCTTCTATAAACCAGCTTGCTCCGTTGAATGTCTGTTGGATTTGACGTAACGCCGTATGACAGCTACGTTTAGGTCTGAATCCGTGAGAGTTTGCATCAAAGCTACCTTCATAGATTGCTTCCAAAATCATTCTGACTACTTCTTGCAAAAGTTTATCATTGAACGTAGGTATTCCAAGAGGACGTTTTTTCCCATTCTTTTTGGGAATATACACCCTTCTTGACGGGATTGGCTGATAAGTCTCGTTTTTCAACGAAGTAATCAGCTTTTCGATACGAGATATACTCATGTGGTCAATGGTGGCATTGTCTGCACCTTTGGTCATGTTGCCTTCTTTCGCATAAATACGTTGATAGGCAACGTAGTATATCTGTTCGTTGAACAATAGGCGATAAAGCCTCTCAAATTTGTAGTCTGGTTGTTGACTATGTTTAGCCAGACTGTTTAATACTTTTTCTGAACTTCTCATAATGTCTCACACATTTTTCATTAATTGTATTAAAAGAATTAACTGCCTCCCTTCGCCATGTACAGGACGTTACCCTGCTCGGACTACTACGGAGGCTCCGTTGCCTTGTCGGATATTCAGAGGTCTGCACCTCATAGCCTTACAACTGGCTTTCCGATTTAGGCAATCCCCGTTTGCTTGCATAATAACTATTGCGTGATAGACAGGAGGATATGACTTCCGTCCGTTTCTGCTTATTGCAGATGCGTCGTGACATGTACATGCTCTATTCTCCTCAAAGACTGGAAAATGAGTGTCACGATACAACGAGTTTAGCTATCTTACGTTGCAGGTACAGCCGAATACCGCTTGGACTATCATTTAATCAGTATGGATTTTATCCTTTGTCTATCATTTCATCCTACCATTCAGTCGCAACTTGATAGCTAATTGACTCATGGCTTTTCCTACATGCTACACTCCCCATCGTCTTTCGTTGAATGGATAAGTAGGTGGATGATAGGTCATTTCAATGTACTCTTGCCTAATTCCTTGCTAAAGGAATAGTTATTTATGCAGCCTTGACGGGCGCACCCTTCACGGCGTCAATCTCGAAGACGATGAACCGCTTGTGCAGCAGGTCGATGTTCTCGTTCGAGTTCAGCAGGAAGTCGTAGCGCCCGCCCTTGTAATACTGCCGCAGCGTGGTCAGGAAGTTGTCGATGTTGAAATCCTCCCGGCTCACCTTGATGTCCCTTGCAGCCAGCTCCTTCCGGTAATCGTTCAGCATGTACTCGTAGAAGGTGTCGAACGAGGGGGCGATGTCCCGGTTCTGTTGTATCCGGCGGATGTACGCCGACACCGCACTGCCCAGCTCGCCGCTCTCCGTCTTCGTGACCTTCTCGTCCTCGCCCTTCCACAGCGCCAGCAGCAGCGTCTTGATGCTGTCCTTCTTCTCCACGCTGAACTTGTAGTCGTCCGTGAAGAAGGGGTTGAAGCTGATGGGCTTCTCCTCCGTGTACGTGTAGTAAATCCCGTCCTCGCCCTTGGTCTTGCGGTGGATCAGCTCGCACAGCCCTTGGTACGAGTTGCCCGTGTCGATCAGCACGATGTGGCTGTTTTGCTCGTAATACTGGCGCACGAGGTGGTTCATGAAGAACGACTTGCCGCTTCCGCTCGGACCGAGGACGAACTTGTTGCGGTTCGAGATCACCCCTTTCTTCATCGGCAGGTCGCTGATGTCCAGATGCAGCGGTCTGCCTGTCATCCTGTCCGCCATCTTGATGCCGAAGGGCGAGAGCGAGTCCTTGTAGTTCGTCTCTTCGGTGAAGAAGCACAGGGCTTGCGGGATGAACGTGTAGAAGCTCTCCTCGAAGGGGAAGTCCCCCTCGTTGCCCGGTATCGCCGCCCAAAAGAGCGTGGGCACGTCCACCGTGTTGTGCCTCGGCTTGCACTCCATCAGGGCGAGCTGGCTGCCCACCTCGTTCTTGATGCGCCTGAGTTCCTCCCGGTCGTCGCTCCATGCCATCACGTTGCAGTGGCAGCGCACCGAGGTCAGCCCTTTCGAGTGCGCCTCGTTCAGGTATTCCTCGATCCAAGCCTTGTTGATCTGGTTGGAGCGGGAGTAGCGGGAGAGCGAGTGCATGTTCCGGGCGGTCTGCTCGAAGCGTTTCAGGTTCTCCCCGTGGTCGTCGATGAAGATGTACTGGTTGTAGCAGTGGTTGCAGTCCAGCAGCAAGCCCACCGGGGCGGCGAACGACAGCCGGCAGTCCGAGCGGTCGGTCGAGAGCCGCTCGTAGCGGCTGTCCGTCGCCACCTTGCCCGGCAGGTCTTCCGTGTCCGAGAGGGTGTGCAGGCAGAGGATGTCGTCGCCGATGCGCATCTCCTCCGGGTTCAACTGGATGTCCTTCAGCACCGTCGTGTCGTGCTGCGAGAGCGAGAGGTACTTCTCCACGATGCCCGCCGCCGTTTCCGTCCCGGTGATCTCGTCCGTCGTGAGGCGGCGCAGCGTAACGAAACCGCTGTCGTTCATGATCTTCTCGAACTGCCCGACGGCTTCGAGGAACCTCGTAACCGTCTCCCGGTCCTCGATCTCCTTGGGGACAAGCCTGCCCTTGCAGAGAGTGGAGAACGTGCTTTCCTGACGGCTCCGCACCTTCGTGGTCTTGGTCAGGAACAGATAGCAGGTGTGCGAGAGGAACGGGCGTTCGTTGAAGTGCCTCTCAAAGCTCCGGCTCAGGAAGCTCAGGTCGTCCCTGTCCGTTTCCGGCCGGTACTTCTCCTCGATGAAGAAGTCCTGCTTGTGTACGATGGAATACTCCGGCAGCACCTTCACCGCCTTGTGCCAAGCCGAGTGGATCGCCTCGTACTCGCTCCCCGTAACGGAGAACAGTTCCGGCAGTTCCACCCTGAAGGCGACCGTCACGTCCGCCTCCTTGCTCACGATGCAGCCGTTCTCCACCGCCAGCAGCGGGAACTTGCTTTCGAGCGTCGCCGCTTTCATTACGTTTTTCATTCTTGCCAGTGTTTAAAGATAAATAATCGGGGGATTTTCAGGCGGTTCACCACGTACCTCGGATGCCTCCTGCGGGCGGCTGCCTTCATCAGCCCATGCGTGCCGTACCGGGCGTTCAGCCGGAAGGTCAGCCATACCAGCAGCGTAGCCGAAGCCACGCCGAAGCCGATGCACACCCACTGGTTCACGCCCGCCATGTACAGGATGACGAACACCACGAACACGGCGAGCAGACCGCCGCAGAAGAGGAAGAGGTACTGGCTTTCCAGCCCCTTGAACTCCACGTTCCTGCCGATCCCCTTGTTGATTTCCATGTCCATAGTCCGCTGTTTTACAGGAAGAACGAACGCAGGATGGTAGCCGCCACGATCAGGAAGATGCAGGCTCCGAACCAGCTCGCCGCCGTCTTCGACGTGTCGGGGTCGCCGGAGCTGAACTTCCCATATACTTTCACCCCTCCGATCAAGCCGACCACCGCACCGATGGCATAAATCAGTTTCGTCCCCGGCTCGAAATAGCTCGTAACCATCTGCGTGGCTTCGGTGATGCCCGCCTGCCCGTTTCCCTGCGCCATTGCGCCCACGGCAGCCAGTATGCAGGCCGCCGTGAATAAGATTTTTTTCTGTTTCATTTGTCTTTAAAATTTTAATTAAACATTATGGTTGTCCATCAGCCGGGCGACACGCTCACGTGCGCCCTCGAACTCGTCCAGCATCGCCTCCCAGATGTCCGACCCCATCACGGACGGCAGCACCTCACGGGCTTCCCGCTCCGCCTTTTCGTCCGCATTGTCCGACACCAGTACCCGGTGCACCTTTTTCAGGTCATCGAAGGAGTACCCCGTGGCGAAGTCGGGGTTGCCGTCCGGGTAATAAGCCCCTAATTCCTCTTCCTCCTCCAGTTCCCGGATCTCCTCCGGCGTGGGTTCATAGTCCGTCTCCTCCTCGTCCTCCTCCGGCTCGATGTCGGAGTAGTCCGCCCCGTCGTCCTCCGCTGCGGGTTCGTCCACGGCTCCGGCTGCCGCTTCCTCCCCGTCCTCCGCTCCGAAGGGCAGGTAGGTGCTTTCGCCCATGACCGTGTACGGCTCGCCCGGTTGCCCCGGTTCCTTTCCCGTTCCCTCCGTGTCTTCGTCCGTCTCCGCTGTCCCGAATATCCCGGCGATGTCCTGCCGGTAGTATTTCCACAGCACGACAAGGTAATAGAGCAGCAGGACGGTGAGCGATAATTTCAGTATCATGCCGTTTCCTCCTTCCTTTTTAAAAGAGGTTCTCCAGTTTCCCGGCGTATGCCGCCTCGATCTCCTCCCGGTATTGCTCGAAGTGCTGTGCCAGCACGTTGTCGATGTATGCCGAGAGCGACACCTTGCCGCCCGTCAGCATCACCGAGATTTTGGCGATGCGCTCGTGGTACTCACGGCGCACATAGACCGGCTTGCCGTAACGGGCGGGGATGTCCATGCCTTTGAGGAAGGTCGTCTCGTAGTCCGCCTGCCTTCCCTTGCGCCGTCTTGTGTCCGCCGCCTTCCCTTCCTGCGCCTTCTCCACCGGCACGGCGGTTTCCCCCTTTCCGGTTCCCGGTTCTCCCGTTCCTGCCGCCTCGCCCGCCATCATCCGCATCAGCAGCTCCTCGTCGATGGGCTTCTCATTCCGCTGCTTCTTCATAGCCTTCCAGTTTGAGGATGGTCGCTATCTCACGGGTCAGTTCGGGGATGCCGCTGCCTGCCAGCATCCGCCTGTCGGGAGCCAGCAGCGTGGAGCGGAACACCGTCCGTCCCGTGCCGTCCGCCTCCTTGCGGAAGCGTTTCGTGTCGGGGATGCGGGTTTGCAGCATCGGCAGCCCCATGTCGGCGACCACCTGCCCGTACTTCTCGTACAGCCCGCTCGTTTCCCGCTTGTCCACTTGGTTCCAGAAAAGGTAAAGCCCCTTCAGGCGGCTCGTCTCCTTGCCCAGCATCATCCGTTGCAGCACGTCGAGGAAGGAGAGCGTGCTCTCCAATACCGCCTTGTCCGCACTCACCGGGGCGAAGATGTAGTCCATCTGTGCGATCGTGCGCAGGATGCCCGCCGAGTTCACCGTGCCCGGCAGGTCGAAGAAGAGCAGGTCGTAGCAGCCTTCCGCCGCCAGCTCCCTTGCCGTGTCGGGGGCTTGCTCCACCCGGCACTTGCGCACCGGATAGGCGGCACGCCCCGGCTGCCGCATCTGTTCGTAAGCCGCCCGTTTCAGGTATTCGTTCTCCAGTACCGCCCGGCTGTCCCGTTCCCGCATCTCGTACAGGCTGTACTGCGGGAAGTCGCAGTCGATCACCGCCAGCGGACACCCCAAGCGGTAGTGCAGGTAGCCCGCCACCAGCACCGTGATAGCCGTCTTGCCGCTGCCGCCTTTCTGTGTGGCGAAAGCCACGTTCAATGTCTGTCTGTCCATATCGTCATTCTGTTGGTTATTCATCCGGCTGCCCGTGCAGCCGCTTCTCTGTTCACTCAATCAGTCAGCTTTTCAGCCACTCTGCCGTTCATTCATCCGTCCGTTCATCCGTTCAGGCATCCGGTCATACATTCAGCCCGGCATCCGGCTGTCCGCTTGTCCGGTTGTTCAGCCGTTTGACCGTTTAGCCGTTTAGTCATTTAGCCGTTTGGCTGTTTAGCCAATCATCCGTCCGTTTGTCCGGCAAGACCGTCAGCCGTTCGGCTGTCCGTCCGGTCGGCTATCCGTCTGTTTCCTTGTCTATCCGGACAGTCGTTTCACCGCTTCCACGGCGCAAAGGAATATCAAAATACCGGTAGTTTATCCGTTTGATTATCAGCGTGTCGTGCATTGTCTTTCCACCCGTAGGTTTGTCGCATCCGGGCATGGTGTCCGGACGGGAAAAGGGCTGTTACTTTGCAGGCGGAAACCAAAATGGAGTAAGAATGGAGAAGAGCGGCAACAGCCCGAGGGAGTGCCCCGGCACTCCGCAGCAGGCAAGGGCATCCCCAATCTGTCCGGCAGGACGGATTTTATTTTCAAACGAAAATGGCAAGTTGTGTGCTGCGGCACTCGAAATGAATTTCGTGCCTCACCACCACCTTGCCCCCTCGATGTGGCATCCCCCTCCGGAGTCGGGGGCTGCTCACGGGGAAGAGCCGTAGGCATACGGCGTTTTCAGACCATGTTTCACTTAAAATTTTACAGGATGATGGACAATCAGAAGAAGTATGCGGGCAACCACGGGCGAAAGCCCAAGCCCGACAAGATGCGCCACCGCTACGTGTTCCGTCTGGACGACGGGGACAACGCCCGTTTCCTCGCGCTTTTCGACGAGTCGGGCAAGGCGACCAAGGCGGAGTTTATCGTTTCCGCACTTTTCGGCAGGGAGATTAAGGTCATTAAACTGGATAAGGGGACGCAGGATTTCTACATGCGCCTGACCACTTTCCACTCGCAGTTCCGTGCCATAGGCACGAACTACAACCAATGCGTGCGTGCGCTCAAATCCAATTTCTCGGAGAAGAAAGCCCTCGCTTTCCTCTACAAGCTGGAGCGGCACACCCTCGAACTGGTCGAGTTGAGCAAGCGGATTTCCGCACTGGTGGAGGAGTTCCGGAGCAAATACCCCGTCCGATGATAGCCAAGATCTCGCACGGCAGCAGCCTGTACGGGGTGCTTGCCTATAACCAGTTGAAGGTGGACGAACGGCACGCCGACGTGCTTTTCACCAGCCGGATTATCGAGCCGCAGGGCGATAACCCCTACACGATAGGGCATCTTTCCCGCTCGTTCGGTGATTACCTGACAGCCAACCGCAAGACCGAGAAGCCCGTCCTGCACATCTCCCTCAATCCCGACCCGAAGGATTGCTTGAGCGAGGAGCGGTTTGTCAGCTTGGCGGAGGAGTACATGCGGCGCATGGGCTTCGGCGACCAGCCCTATATCGTCTATCGCCACAACGACATCGGGCGGGAGCACCTGCACATCGTTTCCGTCCGGGTGGACGAAACCGGGCGGGCGATTTCCGACAGCTACGAGCACGGGCGTTCGATGAAGGTCTGCCGGGAGCTGGAACGGCAGTTCGGTCTTGTCCCGGCTACGCCCAAGCAGTGGAAGGAGGGGCTGCCCTTGTCGCCCGTCGGTTACGGGGACGGCAATCTCAAGGGGCAGTTGGCAGGAGTCATCCGCCCGATAGCCCGGGAGTGGCGTTTCCGTACACTGGGCGAATACCGTGCCGTCCTTTCCCTTTACGGCATCACGGTGGACGAGGTGAAGGGGGAATACGGCGGACGGGAGTATCACGGCTTGACCTATTCGGCAACCGACAGGGAGGGCAACAAGGTCGGCAAGCCCTTCAAGTCCTCCGTGTTCGGCAAGGAGGCGGGCGTCGCAGCCCTCGAAAAGCGGATGCACAACGCTGCCGCATGGGAAAAGACCCACAAGGAAGTCGCCGCCGCCACCGCCGGAAAGGTTGCAGCCGCCATGCAGACCGCAGGGCATGACCGGGCACAGTTCGAGCGGGAACTCATGCGGCAGGGCATCGGCGTGGTATTCCGTACCAACGATGCCGGGCGCATCTATGGGGCGACCTTCATCGACCATGCCGCCAAAGCCGTCTTCAACGGCTCCCGTCTGGGCAAGGAGTTTTCCGCAGGCGTGTTCAACGACCTTTTCGCCGGGCAGGAAGGTATTCACTTGCCGCAACCCTCTGCCGAAGTGGAACATCCCACTCGGCAGCAGGAGCAGCACAAGGACGGCAGCACCCAAAACGTGGCGGCCGCCTTCAACCTCTTTGCCCCCGTACCCGGCGGAGCCTCCGGCGACCAGCCCGTACCGCCCCGAAAAAGGAAGAAAAAACGACGATACGGTCGTCAGCAATAAAGGCTTTAATCTATCATTCCAACATGATACACACCTTTATCCGCATGGCATCCGACCTCATTTTTCTGACGTAAAGCGTAGGTATGTAGTGTAGCGTTAAAAAGAAAAAGCTGTTTGAGCGAAGCGAGTTCTTTTTCTTTAGCGAAACGAAATACCGTAGTAGTTAGAAAAATGCAGTCTTGACTTTTTCTTTTTGGTATCTTTTTCTTTTGTGTCAAGACAAAAGAAAAAGTACATGTACATAATAAAACGAAGTTTTATCATTAATTTTCAACGAATTATGCAAAACGAAGACGATTTGCGTGGACTCGCCAAAGTCATGGAGTTCATGCGTGCGATAAGCATTTTATTTGTAGTGGTAAATATTTACTGGTTCTGTTACCAGTCCGTCCGGGAGTGGGGCATCGACATCGGCGTTGTCGATAGGATATTGCTCGGCTTCCAGCGTACCGCCGGGCTGTTCTCCAATATCCTCTGGACGAAGCTCTTCGCCGTGCTGTTCCTCGCCCTTAGCTGCCTCGGCACAAAGGGCGTGAAGGAACAGAAAATCACGTGGCGCAGGATCATCCTTTGCGGCGTGTCCGGCTTGCTGCTCTTTTTCGGTAACTGGTGGCTGCTCGCCCTTCCTCTGCCACTTCCGGCGGACACCGTGCTGTATATCGCCACCCTTACCGCCGGGTATATCTGCCTGCTCATGGCGGGGCTATGGATGTCCCGCCTGCTGAAGACCGACCTGCTCGAAGACGTGTTCAACGTCGAGAACGAATCCTTCATGCAGGAGACCGAGTTGAAGGAGAACGAATATTCCGTCAACCTCCGCACCCGCTTCTGGTTCCGGGGCAGGGCGTATGACGGATGGATCAACCTTGTCAATCCCTTCCGTGCGACGATGGTCTTGGGCACGCCCGGTTCGGGCAAGTCCTATGCAATTATCAATCAGTACATAAAACAGACCATCGAGAAGGGCTATTCGCTTTTCCTGTATGATTTCAAGTACCCCGACCTCTCCGAGATAGCCTACAACCACCTGCTCGCCCATTTGGACGGCTACAAGGTCAAGCCCAAGTTCTACGTGATAAACTTCGACAATCCGAGGGAGAGTCACCGCTGCAACCCCATCCACCCGGACTTCATGACCGACATCAGCGATGCCTACGAGAGTGCCTACACGATTATGTTAAATTTGAACCGAACGTGGATTTCCAAACAGGGCGACTTCTTCGTAGAATCGCCTATCATTCTGTTAGCCAGTATTATATGGTATCTCAAAATCTACAAGAACGGCAAGTATTGCACTTTCCCCCATGCCATCGAGTTCCTGAACCGCAAGTACGCCGACATTTTTCCCATCCTCACCTCGTACCCGGAGCTGGAGAACTACCTTTCTCCCTTCATGGACGCATGGGAATCCTCGGCGGTGGAGCAGTTGCAGGGGCAGATTGCCAGTGCCAAGATCCCGCTTTCCCGCATGATTTCCCCAGCGCTCTACTGGGTGATGACGGCGGATGATTTCACCCTCGACATCAACAATCCCGAAGAGCCGAAAGTGCTCGTAGTCGGCAACAACCCCGACAGGCAAGGCATTTACGGGGCGGCGTTGGGACTGTACAACTCCCGCATCGTGAAGCTCATCAACAAGAAGAAACGGCTCAAATCCGCCGTGATTATCGACGAGCTGCCCACCATCTATATGCGTGGGCTGGATAACCTGATTGCCACTGCCCGAAGCAACAAGGTAGCCGTCATGCTCGGCTTTCAGGATTTCAGCCAGCTAAAGCGTGATTATGGAGACAAAGAGTCCGCTGTAATTTGCAATACGGTCGGCAATGTCTTTGCAGGTCAGGTAGTTGCCGAAACCGCCAAGACGCTCTCCGAGCGTTTCGGCAAGGTCTTGCAGAAACGGCAGAACATGACCATCAACCGGAACGAGACCTCCGTTTCCATCAACACCCAGATGGACAGCCTCATTCCGGCGAGCAAGATTTCCAACCTCACGCAGGGCATGTTCGTCGGGGCGGTCGCCGACAACTTCGACGAGCGTATCGAGCAGAAGATTTTCCATGCCGAGATTGTCGTGGACAACGAGCAGGTCAAGCGGGAGACCGCCCGTTACGTGAAGATTCCGCAGATCATCGACTTCACCGACAAGGACGGCAACGACACCATGCAGCAGCAAATCGACGCCAACTACTACCGCATCAAGAACGAGGTCAGGCAGATTGTCGCCGACGAAATTGAGCGCATCAAGGCTGATCCGGAGCTGTCGCACCTGATTAAGGACAAGTGAGGATAAAAATACCCCATCGGCAAGAACTGCGACGGGGTATTTTTTATTTTGCGTGGTGTTTTTCGGTATGAAGTAATGATTAAGTGAGCAAAATACATTATTTTTGTAATGATATGGATAAGGACAATCGCAAATACCGGATCTGCTTCATCGACTATATGTGGTATGTAGCCGAGATATGGCACGAAAGGGAGCATACCAACCTTAACGGGCGTATGCTGTTGCTCTTTTGCTGGCTCTTTGCCATACTCGTACCGCTTGGAACACCATTGATGTTTCGCTATTTCAGTTGGATTGTTGCTTTTGTCATAGTGATGATTCTTTGCTTTCTTCCCGACTTGTTCTGCCAACTCCGCTACACAGCCGGGCGGCGTGAAGCGCTCCGTGAATATTACGGAAAGATGAAACATCCCGGCAGGAAGCTCGCCCAAATAGTCCTTATCGCTATCGCTCTGACCGTGGTAAATGTCGCACTGATGTTTCACTTCGGGTTTATACATTGGGCATGATAAACGGCAGGAGAATAAGCATCGGTTCTATCTCTGGGATTACTTACATATCGGCTAATTTCCATTTCACGGCAGAAGCCGAAACATCATCATCTATATATGCTTGCAAATAGGAAGCCAAGTCTTTATATCGACTTTCGCCATTACAATCATACACCCATAATTCCGGTTCTTCCGTACCGTCAAACCAGATTAGACAAATCATTTCATAACTGTTATCACTTGCGGCAAAAATAGAAACTCTGTTAAGTGCAAATAACCCGGTTGCATGATCTTCCCAATTACCCATTGAGGCTTTTACATTTCGAACAATTCCAGCCAACCGTTCATCATCTGCACCTTCACTCCAAAAACTTTCCATTTCTTCCGTATCAAGCCAATCTCCATGTGTGGCATTTAGCCATTTACCGAATAACTCATACCTGACTTTCAACATAGGAGAGGCTTTTCTATAAACACCACTTTCAAGAGTCGGCACACCCTTGTGAAAGTCGATAACCTTACTTGTTTGAGGATTATCTTCCAAAGTAATAACTATATCAAGTAATTCTTTTATCGTTTTCATTTCCTTTCTATTTGATGCTAATGGCTTGAAAAGGAACAATATTAGTCGTTTTCTTTTCTTGTTATCAACACAATTTCGTTTTTTATTTCTTCGTATTCTCCAAACCAATGATGAAAGGCAATCCAATCTATACCGTTTTTTCCTTTCCAAAAATCAACAGGATATTGCCAATCTGAATTATGACTGCTTCGGGGCGCAACTGCAAGATTTATATATTTATAAAAAGGTTCTGTATGCTTTTCAGTATGAAGAATACCACATACCCCCAATGTTTCTAATATCGCTTGCAACTTATAGTCAGCTTCTATATTATTTTTTTTCCATTGCTTAAAAAACGAACTCTTCTTTAAAGACTTATGAATATCTCTTATTTTCATGTTCCCTTCTGCTTGTTGAAGGTGTTTCATTATTTCTATGAATATTAAAATATCACTATCCGCAGGAGAGTTCCCCATTGTGCTATTTGTTTCACGCAATACAAATAATCGTTCAAATATATCATTCGTATTAGTTTCAATGGGAAAATATTCTTCTATATTCCCCATATTTTCTTCATAAAACGAAGAGCAAATAGGGCAAGGCTTTAAATTGTGATTTTCATCTACCAAGAGTTTAAAACTATGCAAAGGAAAGGTTTTCATTGTTGCATATACATACAAACAACTATTCCAACAAGCAGAAGACATTGTAGATAAAAATGTATCTGTATAATGCTTTTTATCTGCTTTATTGTATTCCTTGAATAATTCTTTTATTGCTTCATCATGTATCATAAGTCATACTATTGTTGATAATGTCCGGCAGCGTTCCGCATTTTATTCAGTCGGTTTGCTGTTTGTTATCGTCCATATTCTTTTTTTGCTTTTCTAAATAACTCCATTAGCTTATCTGCAAACACTTCATCTTCAAAATGCTTAAAATCTTGCCAGCAGACGATAGCCGTAGGAGCTTCTTTCTGAATATTATTCACACAATTCAAAGCCCAGCTTTGATTGTCTGCGTTATACCACGAATTTTTAATTTCAACTGAAACACATTTAGTTATTTCATATAGATCTTTATCTATCAACAAATGTTTGTCATCAGTCGGAGGAATGATATTTTGTAGTTCACATTCACTGAAATCTAAAAACTGCATTGTCGCACTTGAAAAATCAATGCCATTAACTTGCACTTTTGGGACATCAATATTATCCTGCTTTATGACACGCAAGATTTTAGCAATAATCTTTGTCGCTTTGGATGCGGTTTGATTTCGTGTTATCTCCTTAATAGACATTTTTCTAATCATCAAATCATCTATCAAACCACTAAAGCGTACATTTTCCATATAAAGGCAAAAAAATATACACCCTTTAATTTTACAGTGATCAAAGACAGCATTTGTTATATAGGAACCACCAAACGTCTTGCCTAATTTGCATTTGACAAATTTGCAATTATTCTGTCCACCGCCCCATGCTCCAATATATGTGTCTGATAAATCTACTCTTGAAAAAATACAGTCCTCAAAAAAGCATCCCCAGAACCTTGTTTTCTTGCATACTGTTTTATTGAAAGTGCAATTGCTGAAATTGACGTTTTCAAATACAACCTCAGACAAATCAGACATACTGAAATCATACTGCACAAAGTCCATATTCTCAAACTTTGTGTCCTCGGATATTTTTATGCCTTTATATTCAGTATTCATTTTTATTCTATTTGAACGATAATGTTTGACAGCGTTCCGCTTATTCAGTCGGTTTGCTGCTTGTTAGCCACTTTATTATTTCCAGTATTTTTCAAGTTCATCATACTCTCCAAACCAATACTTAAAAGCTATCTTATCAATGCCATTTTTGCCTCTCCAAAAATCCACTGGGTAATTCCAATCAGAACTTCTGCTACTGCTTGGAGGACATCCCTCATTAAACTCATAAAAAGAACCTCTATATTTTTCTGTGTGGAGAATGCTAAGATATCCCATTATTTCCAATAATCGTTGTAAAGCCAATTCTGCATAAAATTCCACATCAATACGCTTCCCCTCTTTCTTCCAATGCTTGAAAAAATCTTTTTTCTTCAACAACTTGTACACATCACGAATTCCGTCTGATTCCTGCACTGATGAGATAGTCACAAAGACTTCTTCAAGAACATTCAGACCTTCTTCCTGTTGTTTGAGATTATATGGGAAATTCACACTTTCCTTATTTTCTTGCTGTAAGCATTGTACCATGTGAAAAACATCTGATTCATGTACTCCATATTCAGAATTAAATGGATATTTTTCAATATCTTTCTCAAAGAAAGACGAACAAACATAACAAGGGTTTCTTGTAGGTTCTTCCATAATCTCCCTTTGTTGTTCTACGGTCATATTCTCAAAGGTGAGGTATTTTCTTTCTGAAAATGGTTTCTTATTTTCTTTTATCCACAACCTTTCATCTTTGTCAAAATCACCTGTTTTAGGAATGTCGTATATTGAATATGAATGAACATAATATGTTTTCATTTTCGACAAAACTTGAAGCCCAAAATGAACCCGACCTATTGGCAAGGTTTGTATGAATAGCTCAGTAAGCCGCTTCTTGTCAGAAGAAGTGTACTCTTTCAACAATAGTTCTATGGCTTCGTTATGTGTCATTTTTATTATTATTTTTAAGTGGCTAATGTGTTTCAGCTAACAAAATTTAGCTGTTAAGGTGATTGTTACCAATGTTTTGTTTTGGGAAATAATATAAGCTATCAACTTTGTGTTCCTCGAAAAACAGTTCTATATTACCAATTCTTATAGAACCATTCTTGGAAATATTATTCTTGAATTTATCTTTTACACCATCTATATGTTGTCCAAGAATGAATATATCGTCAATAAATTCAATATTGATATTTTGCTTTTCTCTATTAATGTCGTTTCTTTCAACCATAATATATTGACATATATTATTAACTTTATCAAAAGAGAACTCAATTTTATATTCGAGTGAGTAAACTGCCATAAGATAATGATGTTTAGTTTCAAACAAATCATCAGATATGTTTTTGACAACTTCAATACTTGTCAATTCTTCAACTATACCTTTTTCTGAAAGTAGTTCTGATGTCTTTATCTTATACATAGCTTATTTTATTTTCGTTATTTTCAATTGGTAATGTTTGGCAGCGTTCCGCTTATTCAGTCGGTCTGCTGTTTGTTATCAATGCCTTACCGATTATAAAGTTGATTTAGCATTTTGAAATAATCATTTCCAAACCCTTCAACATAATCATCCATTACGCCATATATGTTGTTTTTACTATCAACAAGCAAGACCATATATCCATGTTCGTATTCCCCAAAAGGACAAATATCCGAAACATGGAGTAGTTCACAAAATTGGTCGTAGAATAAGTAATGCGGATTATCGTTTAATGTTTTCTTTAGATTAAAATGCACATCCACTTTTGGAAACTGAAATTCCTGATTGTAGAAATAAATAAGGAAATCTATCAACTTTGAAGTCGGTTGGTAGCTTGCTTTAGAATAAATTGCCACAAGCTCATTCGGGCTTATGATTACCCGATTTTCCCAGTGGCAATTCGTTTTAAGATATTGCTTCAGTTCCATACTACTTTTATTTTTTATTTTGCACATTGATAATGTTCGGCAGCGTTCCGCTTTAAGCAGTAGTGCTGTTTGTTACTAACGAATTCATTCATTAATTGATGCTTTCATTTTTTCTACAATTACATCAATATATTGTTGTGGAATGTTTTTATTTTTATAGTTCTCAATAGCATCAAGAATACTTTGTTTCAATATCTCAACACATTGAGAATCATTTGCTGTTTCAAATTTATCAAATGGGAGTAGAATTTCCAATTCTATCCGATTACGTTTTTTCGAATATCTACTTAATGGATTTGTAGTAAATCCTTTTAAGCAGAATACATAGAAACTTAGTTCATTAATATATGAAATATCACATAGACAATCCATATATTCTATTACAGAGTTTCTTGCTTTACGAAACTTATCAGAAATACTATGTTCCAATTCACCTCCAATAAAAACTTTCATACAAATTTGTTATCGTTAGTAATGGTTTGCAGCGTTCCGCCTTATTCAGTCGGTAGTGCTGTTTGTTATAAACTTTTTTTTCTTTATTCTTTTGCCGTTACATGTAAAGCCATAAGTAAAAGCTGCATCTATGGCTTGTTTTGCACTCTCAAGAATATAATGATACAAATTATCATATTTACTAAAGCATGGAGAAAGAATGTAGAAGTTTTTAATATTTAAAGGAATATAAATCCCCGTCATATCGGATATTCCATAGCGTGCTTCCTCCAAATTTGGTACTGGTATAGAAATAGATATTTCAAACTCTTTATTAGATGGGAAACGTTTTGCCCGTTTGAAAATCCCAATCCCATTAGTATTTCGAAGATTTATCTGTATGAGAAGTTTCCAATCTCCCAAATTATCTAAGTTGATTTGGTTATTGTAATCTTCCATATAACCATTCAACTCTCGGCAAATTGAGCGCAGTAAGTCCAATTCTCCAAGTTCTGGGATTTCACTACTTATTAAAACTGCATATTGATTATTCATACATTCATCTTTATATCCAGAGTTTATAATGTTTGGCAGCGTTCCGCTTTTTAGTCGGTTTGCTGTTTGTTAGTCGCTTATTCCCATTCAAATGTTGATAAGTAACGAAGACCATTATAGTCCGCAATCTCTTCAACATATTTTTTAGGTATGCCAAGATGACCTTTCATGTTTTCTTTAAGAATAAAAACTTTTTGGTTTTTCTTTTTATCTCTAAAACCATTCGGGATATAGCAGAAAGTACAATTATTTGAGGCATTATTAAGGCCATTTCTATTTAATGATTTTTCAACCCAACAATCAAGTACATTATTGTCTATTATAACTGATTGAATTAATTGAACAGAATTCATTGTACATGTTTTGTCAATTTTAATTCTTAAAAACTCTGGATAATAGAATTTTATACCTAAGTCTTTACAGAACTGACAACGATGTTCGGGATTGGGACGCTTTTTGCTCTGACCGGATTCATACGCTTCCAACTCCTTGAGGTATTGCTCTTGATTAAAATACTCCATAAATTCGGTTTCATTTTTATCGGTATGCCCAATCCATGTCATATATTTCAAACCGGCAGTCGAGGCTGTTGTACCAGTCGGATTAAGTTCAAAAATAAAAGAGCCCAAGAAGGATACCGATACGGTATTCGTCGCTTTCTGCAATGATATACCCTCATGGCTATTATACATGATTGCCGCATTTGCGACAGTTATTTTTTTCGCTCTTAGTATTTCCTTGATTTTATCTGTGTTTGCCGGAATAACATTCAACAGATTCTCAAGTCCTTCAGAAGAATATTTCATAATAAGAGAATCTTCGTCATAGTCCATTACACCAAGTTCTTTACAGAACTGGCAACGAAGTTCCTTATTGTCTTCATCGTATTCTTTCCACCATTGGCGGAAAGCCGATTGATCCATATATTTCTCAAAGTCAGCTTCGGAATCGAATTGACCGACCCATATCATTATCTTACTCATTTTCTTTTTTTATTTTTCAAGCGACTAATGGGATGCGAATAGCTGACCGTTAGGGCAGTTTATTCGCTTGTTATCAGTATTATTCTTCCAAGGGTTCAAAATGTTCTTCTTGAAACTCTCCATTTTCATCTCTAATATAGGCTGTACCGTATGGAGCGTGAAGTAATGGAATTATATCAGGGTCATACTGACAGATAGTATTTAGCTTATAGATACCACTATTTTCAGCCATTTGCATATATTCGTCACTCTCATCACCTGCTGTAACCCCCCAGCCACTATCATATCCTTCGAACCAAGCTCCATCTTCCGGCTTTTCACGATACATATATCCGACAGGTAAGCCATCTACTGTGATTCTGTCAGTAGCTATACATCCATCAGAAGTTTCCCAGTCTTTAAGAAGAACCTCGTTTTCTCGACCATTTATAAAGAAATTCTTTTCCTTTTTCATTTTATTTCGTTTTTGCTGATAATGTTTGGCAGCTAATCGACCTTTTCGGGAGGTTAAGCCGCATGTTATACACATTTTATACATAGTAATAATACCAATTACTATTAAAATTATTATCAAAATTTTCCTTACTATCCAATTTTATATGAAAGTTTTCTTTTGTGAAAAATCCAAATTCATCATAGCGATTCAACAAATCTAAATACATTTCCGACCATATATCTATAAATCCTCTTTCTTTATATTGCCTTACTTGCTTATCCTCATACAAGAAAAAAACAACATTAGCCAAACAGCGAGAAATTTCCCATAAATCATTACAATGCAGTTTTTCTTTCAATTCTAATATTTCAAGTTGAGTAATGCTGTTATTTGCTTCCTCTTTTGCTAATGTTTCAAATGCTTGATAGGATAGACAAATCGATTTATTTTCTACATTCGCAATTTGTTTGAATTGCTTTAATATTGCATTTCTTTTTCGAGAATCGACAACAAACCGTTCTTTATAAAAAGAATTTGCCTCATTTTCATATTTGAACCAAAGAGTTAGATTAATTGAATCTTCTCTTTTTGTACAAGTCACATTGATTACTTGTACAGAAAGTCGTTCCTGTATATAATTGGCAAGTTGTGTATATTCTCTATTCATTCTTTCTTGTTCGAGTAATATTCTCTTGGTTTGTTGAAATTCGCTATCTGTCATTTCTTTTATGTGTATAATGTTCGGCAGCGTTCCGCTTATTCAGTCGGTTTGCTGTTTGTTATCAAATTCTCATTTATCCATTTCTTTACTTTTTTCGTTACAAATGACATTGGAGAAACACCTGAATTATTATTCACTGTTATATCTGCACCATTTTCCAATAATGTAATCGCAGATTTGTCATTTCTATCAAAAATGGCAATGAATAGCGGGGTACGACCATTTTCTTCTTGGATATTTAAGTTTGCCTTTGACCCTGCAAGAAGTTCTATAATTTCCGGGCTATTCTCTTGAGCAGCGAAATGCAAAGCCGTCCACCCAGAGTCATCTTGCAAATCCAAATTCAAACCATTCATTTTGTATTGCTTTATTAGTTCAATGGCAAACGTACTCTTTCCTTCGACGATGAAATTCATTAATAGATTTCTTCCATCTCTATCCACAAAATCACATCCATACTTATCCACAAATGATATGACTTTTGTAAAATCATCTTCGTCGAATAATTCAAACATCAGATCTTCTGCTTCTTCGTTATATTTTGTACTCATAACTGCTTTATTTTAGAATTTGATAATGTTTGGTGGATAATCAACCTTTCAAGAGAGATTTATCCGCTTGTTATGGTAGTTTATTCATATTGTTCACACTCTCGCTCTATGTCAGCAATTATCTCTTGAACAGTACGAATTATACCTTTCCCCTTTGACAATGGGAATACAGCCAACATCACATTGTCTTTTTCTAACTTCGGTAATAACTTCTCAATGAAGTCATCAAGAGGAATAGAATTGGGTTGATAGTTATCCCATTTACACAATTCTGCAAATTCCTTTTCGCTCCATACAGGAAATAAAACTTGCTCATTATTTCCCATTAAAGCCCAACCTTCTTTATCCTTTAACCCCCAAACTTCTTCAAAGTCTGAAACTTTACGAATAAAGTAGCCATATCTTTCTGCTGCTGAAAGATTTACTATATTTTTAATCCTGCTATTGTTCATTTTTCTACCATAATGTTTGGCAGCTAATCGCTGTTTAGGCGATTTAGGTGCGTGTTACTGATATTATTTGTTAGACTTAAATAATTCATAAATATATGAACAAGCATCTTCTTCATTACAAAAAACTTTTTCGCAATTCCGTCCTCCACGTTCATCAAAATAAAAAACTTCCCATTTGCTATAATTTTGATATAGGACTATTTTGTCCGACTCAATGTTCCCATTAAGCGAATATTCATTTGGATTAACACCCAGCTTGTCTAATTCTTTTTTTAATATATCTTTGTTCATATATATTATCAGTAATGTTCGGCGGATAAACCACCTTAAAAGTTTCATCTGTTTGTTATCGACCTATTTTATTTTTAGTTTTTGACTATATGCAAGTATTACGAAACGATTATCTAATCCACAATCAATTACATCATTCTTTTCTAATTGAGAATAGGCTTTTACAAATCTATTTCGACATTTACTTGAATGTATGTAATGATTGAAGTAGTTCTCGGCTTGTTCCTTTTCACCATATCTCAACATATATGGCAGGGCAAGGAGAGAGTCTTTCGTGTATTGATTGAAACAACAGCCATGTTGCGTAATGAAGTCAATAGCCATTTGTCTATTCTCAAATAAATCAAATATCGGACAAGCATATTTTTCAAGTAAATCAATTATTGTTTTTATTGATGGAGCATAGCTTAGTCCGGCAAGATCCCAAGATTGATATTGATTTATTGGCGATAGGTATCCAATATGATTATGATATACTAAGCCATCATCATTGACATTGAGATTCTCTTCTTGCACCCACTTTTTCAAGTTTTTACAGGTAATCGTAATCAGTGGATATATAGCCACATTACAAGATGAATTATATACACTTGAACGAAACCATATTTCAAAAGTCAAATTTTTGTCTTTTGAAATCTTTTTCAAACATTGTCCATTTTTAGACGGCTTAAATCCCATTGCGATAAAAGGAATAGCTATCTCATTGCAGGCTTTAATAAATATATCTCTTGGTTTCATTTCTTGTTCTTTTCAGGTCGATAATGTTTGTCAGCGTTCCGCTTATTCAGTCGGTTTGCTGTTTGTTATCAGAACAAAATGAATGATTTTATAAAAGCATAAATTCATTTGCTTCCACGTCAATAGCCCTGCAATTCCAATGCGAGCATAATTGTTTCACGAAGTGCAAGATTGCTTCTTCATTTTCACCTCCATGAAAACATAGATGTATATTTTCAATACTTTCATTATCGTTCCAAGAAATCTCCACGCCACACTCGTTGTCTAATTGCAGTATCATTTCGCTATCCGACAAATTATCATCAGAAATAATAAAAGTGTTCTGCATCCAATCCACGAACGCATTTCTATCTGTTATAGGCAGTGTTTCATCCACATCCGACAAATCTGATTCATCGTTCAATGGCGTTTTTATTAAAATGATAGACCAACTCATATTTTTTTATTTAATTAGTTCATGTTCTATTTTTTATGCACTGATAATGTTTGGTGGCTAACCGACCTTTTTAGGGGAGGTTAAGCCGATTGTTATATGCCATTTCCAAATTATTAAAGATATTAAAACCTATATATAATTCTTTGTTGGGGAATCTTGACCTATAATAGCAATTCCAATAACTAATCATTTGATTCTTAGTCCTATTAAAGAATTTTTCATTTTCTCCGATAAAACGAAGATAGCTATCCATATTACACTCCAAATGCTTCTTCACATCGTATAAAATATTATCTACATATTCTCCTAATAGCTTAAAGCAAAATGGTATAGTCCAATATTCTGTGCAGGAGATTAGGTTTTGTAGATGGCGTTGCCTTACAAAACCATTATTATGTCTTGTGAAAATACAGTCAAGAATATTTCTTTGTACTGCTGTCATATTGGACGGTGTCTGTTCTCTCATATATACCCGTTCTGGAATTGCTATATTCAAACCTCCAAGATTGACGATATAGTATCGGCTGCTTATATCATCATTTTTCATCACAAGCATATCCAATACTCTCCGTACATCTTTTGCGAGATCCGGAGGAAATGAATTTAATATTTTATCCTTTTCATACATGGCATATAATGTTCGGTGAATAATCGACCTTTAAGGAGATTGATACGCTTGTTATCTGCATTTACTAATAAAAATCACAATAAAGCCTCCAATCTCCAGTTTGACTGTTTTTTGCCAAATAGAAATTTCCGCTATCTATGATATTAAGGTTCGCTTTTTCATCTGAAGCTATCTGAATCATAAATTCATATCCATCACCGAAATCTATACCTGACTGTATATAATTAGGATAACCGCCTATTTTATGCCCGGCAAAACAATCCGTATAGTCATAATAGTCGGTGATTTCCCCAGAATCTTCCATTTCCACCAACTCATCTTCTATATCCATTGGAATGTCGCCACTATCCCATACAGGATAATCTTCAGTAATTAGTTGGCTTTTCAGCGGATAGGGCTTTATACGTGATGATGATTGCATGTATATATCCTTAACAACCAACACATCTTCTTCTTTGTATTCACGAATAACCCAAGCATCTCCGTTATATGCCAGTCTGCCGGGCATATTTTCAGACACAAAAATAGTCAATACTTTCGACCCTTTAAGTGCATCAGGAATATAGGGCAACCCTTCAAGACATATTTGTAATAATGGCAACATTGCTTTACCATTGTCATCTATCGGTATATCTTCGTTTTCTCTATATAGATACACTTGACCAATCCAATTTTCAGTGTTGGAGTTTGTAGGTCTAAATCCCCCAGTTATAAAACCAGTTGCCCTTTTAACCAATTGTTTTTTTATTTCTTCAATTCTTTTCATTTTTTCTATGCAGATAATGTCCGGCAGATAAACCGCCTTCAATGTTTCATCTGTTTGTTAGCAACCTATTTTCTATCAATCTTTTGTAAAAGTTGATTGTAATACTTCTCTAACATTTTGATGTTATTTTTTCTGTCAATTTTTCCACTTTCATTATCTGTGTATGCAAACCACTTAAATAGCAATTCAACAAAAATATGTTTACCAATTTCTGTTAAAGAACTTTCCTTAATAATTGAAGGCATGATTAGGTTTCCTTCATTATCACATGGATTATCACACAAAAGCCCCTTTCCGTATGCGTAGTTTAATAAGTTCTGACAACAGACTTTTGCGTAGTCTTTATCTCTCTGACGGATTTGAGCTTCTATAAGTCCGTCAACATCAAAAATTATTTGGTCACTCATATTCTTTTTAGTTTGTAAAGTTGCTAATGGTTTGCAGCTTGCCGCCGTGAGGTGGCACAGGTGCTTGTTATCAGTCACTTTTATTTCAAATCTTCTTTATTTATAGTAATTATTCTATTCGGTATAAAGAATTGAGATGCTTCCACATCTATGCTGTTTGATATATAGCACTTCCAAAATTTCACGTATAGAAATTTCTTTTTGATTTTACGAAAAAACTTGGAAACCATTTGAGAAAAATCATTATTATCAGAACAGCAATAAAAACGTCCAGCAATGTATGCCATATCTTCCCTTTGAAAAGGAACTCTATATTCTAAAACTGGACTTTTCACATAGTCCAATACTTCAGCTGTTGTTCCATCATAATATTCATGTGTATAATATGATATATATTGTTGGAAAGATTTTCCGGTCAAATACATCTTCCGGTCATTAGCACAAATGTCAAAAGGAGATAAATCTCCTTTATAATGTGGGACACACAACAACTCTCCAAATACACTTCTAAGCGTATTTGCAATCATCTCATCATCATTTTTATGCGAATAGAATTCAAATTGCTTTCCCATGTTCTACTGGTTTTAATGACTGATAATGTTTAGCAGATAAACTGCCTTAAATGTTTCATCTGTTTGTTAGCAATCTTTTAAGAAAGCAACATGAAGTGCCATTCTTTAGGATAGTCCTTCTTTATCATATTGAACAGCAACTTTACATTATTGGAATGCTGTTTTGTCAATATGGAGTATATATATTCATGACAGGCGCAGCAGGCTCGTTCTTTATTAGAAGCAACACAATGAAAAGAATCATCTGTATTTTCCTCTACACAAAACCAGTTCCATCCATAGTGCTTTTGGATGGTGTTTCCTAACAGGGAACCTAACTCATAAGCCCTATCCGTAATTTCCTCGTCATCTGAACTTTCAAAATTATTGAGATAGTTCTTTATGCCATCAAGGATGGCAGAGGATTCAGCACTTTCCTGCAAACCTATAAGGACTAAACCTTTAGCCGCAAGCTGATCTATTTCTATTCGTTCGTCCTCATTAATTGGACGGTATTCTATAATTTCACTCATTGCTTTCTTTTTTTCGTCAATTGCTAACATGTAATTATCAGCGGTTTTCGCTGTTATTTTCTTATTTAACTATCTCATTATCACTTTCAAGAATATCATCCAATGGAGTGCGGATGCTGCTCTTGAAAGTGTCGGCTATGTGCACGTACATTTCCGTCGTTTTCAGTTGGTTATGCCCCAACAGCTCTTTTACGATTTTCAAGTCCGTGCCTTGCTCGATCAGATGCGTGGCGAACGAGTGCCGCAACAGGTGGGGGTACACCCGCTTGGTGATTCCGGCTTCCTTCGCCGCCTCTTTCAGTTTCTTCGACACGATGCTCTCCGTAAACGGCTCGCCCTTGTACCGCTCGAACAGCCATTCCTGCGGCTTGTACAGCTTGGTGTACTCGGTCAGCTTCCTGACAAGGGGCTTCGACAGCAGCGTGTAGCGGTCTTTCCTCCCTTTGCCCTGCCGTACCCGTATCAGCGAACGGCTCACGTTGATGTCGTGGGGCTTCAAGTCCAGCAGCTCGCTGATTCTCAACCCGGCGGAGTAGAGCAGAGAGAACATGCAGAACAGCCGGATGTCCGGACCGGTTGCGTCAAGGATGGATTTTATCTCCTCCTTGCTCAGCACGTCGGGCAGCGTCCGTTCCCGTTTGGCTCGCTTTACCTCGTAACATTTCCGTTCCAATCCCAGCACCTTCTCAAAATAAAACTTGATCGAGTTGATGCGCAGGTTCTGTTGGCACGACGAGATCCCCCGTGTGTCAATCAGGTGCACGATGTAGGCGTTGATTTCTTCCGGTCGGATGTAGCGGAGATTCCTTCCCGCAAAGTATTGCTGGAACTCCTTGAAATAGGCGGTGTACGCACGGACGGTATGCTCGCTGTACCGCAGTTGCCGCAGCGTCTCGGCATAGCCGGGCGGGATGGCGGGGCTGGTTTTCCCGCTCTTCTTGGGCTGGGTGTTTTTCAGGGCGGAGTAGTCAATATACGCCGTTTCCACATGGCGGTCGAAAAAACCGAACAGGTCGAACCCTTCTTCCGGCAGGTAGGCTCTGTCCCCCTCGAACCGCACGCCCTTCTCTTTCGACAACGACAGCCGGATGGCATCGTCCTCGTCGAACTCCACTTCCACGTATTTCTGCCCGTCACGGATGGCAGGTGAAAGTTTTATTCTCGGTTTGCTCTGATAGACTTTCATACGCATCTCATGGGTGGCAACGACAAAGCGTGTTTCCCGTTACCGGATTTTCAATCAGGCACGGCATGACCGCACCTGTATTTAGGTTCCAAATATAACGAAAACAACGAATTATCACCGCTTCCCGGAGGAAAAAAATACGTGCCGGACATGATTTTTTTGCATTTTTCGTTTTTTATTCCTACCTTTGCAGTGCCCATCTACAATTAGAAGGGGTTTCGAGGCTCGTTTTGGCAAGATCCAATTCGGAGCCTTGCGTTTTTTATAGCACTTCCTCCAACTTCTTTTTCAGCATTTTTTTCATCTTCTTTTCGCCACCCGGCATATTCAGGTAATAGGCGGTCAACAGATAATACCCGTAAGGGCTTCGCTGTGGTTCAAGGACGATCACATATTTTTCCGCTGTGTCATACACGTATGTCCGGTAGATGTTCTTACGGTGTTTCATATCCCTTTCCTCACAACTGAATATCTCCAGTACATGGGAAGTCCTTTCCTCGATATGGTGGCGAATCCAATGCAGACGGCGGGAACGGTCTGGCTCGAAGACTCTTTTCTTCGTCGCAGCGCCTTCCGCTTCCTTGTCATCAGTTGTCGTTAGGTGCATGAACTCCCGCTGCATATCTATCTCTCCATCCGATTTGATGGGATAGACACGCTTTTCCCGAAACTTGAACGCTTCGTTGTCTTCGATGTCCCGGCGATACACCCTATATAATGAAGCCTTGCGCTCCTTGTCTCCCAAATGCAGGATTTCCAGCAGCTCCGGATATTTCTTTAACAAATTGAATGGCATAGGTTTACTTTTGCAGATTGATGAAAAAGAGGTTGAACTTCTTGTTCTTCAACGGTGTGGTACATAACAGGGAAAGATTTGTCTGTCTCTTTATCTTCTCGACAATCAGGCGTTTTGCCCGTACCTTTCCCTCAATGGTTCCCCGCTGGATGCGTAAATGGTAGTTTATCGCTCCCATAAGAATGTCTGCCAACTGGATAAAATGTACCTGATGCGACTTGACAAAATTGAAGTCCCGTATAGCCGAATTGTATTTCAATATCTCCGCCAGCTTATGCAGTTTCCGTTGGCTGCACGTGTCCTTGATGTCGAAATAGACATTATAGGTGCTGTCCATATCCATTTGATGATGCAATAGCTGGTAATACATCCGAAAATAAAAATCATTGTAGCTGTATTCTGCCCGTGTGTTGTCTATCTCCGACTTATCCACGATGACCGCCCTGAATTTCATGTTGGTCATAAAGAAATAATCCACTATTTCGTTATAAAGGGCAAAGGTCTTGTCCGAGATGTTCGTCCATTTCAATTCCCCCTCATATCCGTGCTTTTGCTTGATTTCCCGTATCTGCTTTTTGGCGAGAGCCATTTCGTTGTACGGTATGCTTACATAACCGTATATCATGTAAGGCTGTCCGTCATTTTCCAGATGCGTACTCTCGTCGCAATATATGTTATAGGTTTTGTGGCTGCACTCCATTATATTATTTGTTTAATTATCAATACGCAAAGATAGTGAAAAATTCTTGTGCGACAAACCTGCGAACCGGACGACAAGTGCGGACAGCCCGCACCGGACTTGCAGGTTTCCCGTGTTTCTCCCTCTATATTTACGCCCGGTTTCGTTTGAGAACCAATAGTATTCACCATTTAAATTTTTCAGATTATGGACGAACGATCGGACAGCAGCCAACAGTTGATGGACATCCTGCTCGTCATGGACGAGAAAGGCACGCTCCAAGCCGTCAGCGGAGTAAAAGACGGCGAGTTACAGACCAAGAACCCCTTGGAGGACAACAACGACCTCCTGCGGGTGGATCGCCACGGCGATATGTTTTCAAATTTCTTTTCCAACCTCTGGAGCCAGTTGAAAGACCCGACCCGCTTCCACTTCTTCCGTGTGCCGGAAGAGGAGGTGCAGCGGGTAGCCGCCGATTTCCGGCAGAGGGAGAGCCAGTCCGTCAAGACGGGCGAACCGCTCCTCGCACAGTACGAGGTGCAGCCGCCCGTGCAGGCACAGCAGCAGACCCAAGCCGGGCAGCAGCAACAGCCCGAAGGTACGCCGCAGCAGTCCGCCGGGCAGACCGAACAGAACCCGCAGTACAAGTATCGCCCGGAGGACATCGACTGGAACAGCCTCGCCGCACTCGGCGTGCAGCGGGAGCAGATCGAGGGCAACGGGATGCTCGACCAGATGCTCCGGGGCTTCCAGACCGACAAGACCGTCCGGGTGCATTTCCACTTCGACGGTATCTCGCACAGCAACGACAGCCAGCTCTCGCTCAAGCCCGGCACGGACGGCAGGCTGACCGTGTGCAGTCACGGCATCCTCGACCCGGAGAAGATGCAGAAGCAGTTCTTCGGCTACGACATCACCGACTCCGACAAGCAGGTGCTCCGGCAGACGGGCAACATGGGGCATCCGGCGACCGTCACCAACCGGGCGGGCGAACAGGTCGAAGCCCTTGTCAGCCGCAACCTCAAGACCAACGAGCTGGTCGCCTTTCCGCTCTCCAAGGTCAATATCCCGGCGGAGAAGAACGGGCATACCTTCACCCCGGACGAGATAGCCCGGCTCAAACAGGGCGAGGCGGTGGTCTGCCGGTTCCTTTCCAGAGCCAAGGAGGGGGAGCAGCCCAAGGTTTACCCGGCTCCCGTGCAGTTCAGCGCAGCCAAGATGCAGCTCGAATTTCTCTTCGGCGACCGGGGCAGGCTGGCGATGGATGCGTACAAGGCGAACCTGAAACAGACCGCCAATCAGGAGGTGCCGAAGACTTTCCGCAAGCAGGAGCTTACCGAGAAGTCCCGCCTCGAACTCGAAGCCGGGGGAACGGTCAAGGTCTCCGGCTTGGTGGACAAGAAAGGAAAAGCCTACCAAGGCTACATCACATGGAAGCCCGGCGAGAAGCCCGCCTTCATGTTCCCCAAGGACTACAATGCGGCGCTCGAAGAGGGGCGTGTCAAGCCCGCCGTGGAGAACGAGGTGCAGGTGGCGGTCAATTCCGAGGGCAAGACCGTCGAGACGACCCGCAACCTGAAAGAAGCCCTGCAATCCGCACAGCAGCGACCCACCGGGGAGCAGAAACAGCAGCAGGAGCGCAGGCAGGAGCAGAAAGAGGACCGGAAACAGGCACAGAAGCAGGAGCAGCCCGACAAGCCTAAGCGCAGCCGGGGTGTCCGCCGCTGATTTCCCCCGCCATTCTGTAAATGAATTACCGGTTATCCCGTCCGATCGGCGGGATAACTTTTGTCAAACCGTTAAAAATTAAAGAAATATGATTACAGCAGTCATCGCTGAAAAGCCTTCCGTAGCGAAGGATATAGCAAACGTGTTGAATGTCCGGGAGCGGCACGATGGCTACCTCTCAGGTAACGGCTACCTCGTTACCTGGGCGTTCGGCCATCTCGTCCAGCTCGCCATGCCCGAAGCATACGGCTATGCGGGCTTCCGGCGTGAGAACCTGCCCATTCTGCCGCAGGAGTTCAAGTACATCCCCCGCCAGATACGGGAGGGCAAGGAGTACAAGCCCGACCCCGGCGTACTCAAACAGTTGAAGGTCATCAAAGAGGTTTTCGACCGTTCCGACCGTATCGTCGTGGCGACCGATGCCGGGCGTGAGGGCGAAGCCATTCATCGGTACATCTACAATTACCTTGGCTGCCGCAAGCCCTGCCTGCGCCTCTGGATCTCCTCGCTGACCGACCGTGCCATCCGGGAAGGGCTGGACAACCTCAGACCCGGCAGCGACTACGACAACCTCTACCGTGCCGCCGAAGCCCGTGCCATCGCCGACTGGGAGATTGGGCTGAACGCCACCCAAGCTCTCAGCATCGCCGCCGGGCAGGGCATCTACTCCCTCGGAAGGGTGCAGACGCCCACCTTGATGATGATCTGCTCCCGTTATCTGGAGAACAGGGATTTCACCCCGCAGACCTATTTCCGGCTGAAGGTTACGGCGGAAAAGGACGGCACGCCCTTCGCCGCCATCTCCGAATTGCGTTACGAAACCCTTCCGGCGGCAAATGCCGCCCTCGCCGCTGTTACCGCAACGGGAATGGTGGAGGTTGCCGACGTGCAGCGCAGGGAGGTGAGCCAAGAGCCTCCCTTGCTCTATGACCTGACCGCCTTGCAGAAAGAGGCGAACGGCAGGTACGGCTTCTCGGCGGACAAGACCCTCTCCGTCGCCCAGTCGCTTTACGAGAAGAAGGTGCTGAGCTACCCCCGTACCGGCTCCCGCTACCTCTCGGACGATGTGTTCGACGAGATACCCGACCGCATCGCCCTGCTGGAGCGGTACCCGGCTTTCGCCGCCCATGCCGCCGCCCTGAAAGGGGCTTCGCTCAACCGCCGCAGCGTGGATGCGGGGAAAGTTACCGACCACCATGCGCTCATCATCACCGAGTGTCTGCCCGGCGAGCTGTCCGCCGACGAGCGCACGGTGTACGACATGGTAGCCGCCCGCCTGCTCGAAGCCTTCTCCGCCCGTTGCCTCAAGGATGTTACCACCGTCTCCTTCACGGCGGGGAACAGCGTGTTCACCGCCAAGGGGACGGTCATCAGGTCTGCCGGATGGCGTGCCGTGTGTGGCGAGCGGGACGAGGACGACGAGGGAACAGCCGCTTTGCCGCCCTTGCAGCCCGGCGAGGCTTTCCCCCTGCAATCGGCGGAGTGCGTGGAGAAACAGACCAAGCCCCGTCCCCTGCACACCGAGAGCAGCCTCCTTTCGGCGATGGAGCATTGCGGCAGGGATTTGCAGGACGACGAGCTGCGGGACAGCCTGAAAGGGAACGGCATCGGCACGCCCGCCACCCGTGCCTCCATCATCGAGACCCTCTTTGCCCGGGATTACGTGCGCCGGGAGAAGAAGAGCCTCGTGCCGACCGACAAGGGGCTTGCCGTGTATCAGATAGTAAAGGACAAGCGCATCGCCGATGTCGAGATGACCGGGCAGTGGGAGACCGCCCTCGCCAAGATCGAGAGCGGGGAGATGAATCCCGACACCTTCCGCAAGGGCATCGAGGTCTATGCCGCCCAGATTACCGAAGAACTCCTGCAAGTACAGGTATCGGTGGCGGACGGCGGACATATCCCGTGCCCCAAGTGCCGTTCCGGTCGCATCCTCCTTTACCCGAAGGTCGCCAAGTGCAGCAACGTCGATTGTGGGCTTACCGTCTTCCGTGGCAAGGGGGAGAAGCAACTCACCGACAGCCAGATTACCGACCTTGTAACCAAAGGCAAAACATCCCTTATCAAAGGCTTCAGGAGCAGGGAGGGCAAGCCCTTCGATGCGTACCTCACCTTCGACAAGGACTTCCGCACCGTGTACGGGTTCCCGCCCCGCACGGACAAGCCCAAAGGAAAGGAGCGCAGGCGATGAACGGCATCGGTTGGATCACCGTGGCGGAAGCCGCCCGGCTCTGCGGCACGGACGAGTTGCGCATCACCCTCTGGATGAACGGCAACCACATCGCCTACGCCCGTTTCGACGGCATCCTGATGATCGACGGCGCATCCATTGCCGCCCTGTTCAGCCGCAACCGGGTCGCCACCATCTACGAGGACGTGGCACAGCAGCGGGGCAAGCCCGGCAGACCGGGCAGGCTCCGCCGCCTGCTCGACACCCCGCTCGACGCCTTCGGCTTGTCGCAGCGCATCGTCCGGGCGTGCCGGGAGCTGGGTGTCTTCACCGTGGAGCACCTGCTCGTCCACCTCCGCCGCTTCCGCTTCTCCCGCCTGTACTGTGTCCGCAATTTCGGCAGCGGATCGGCAGCCGAGACCCTCCGGCGGCTCCGGCAGGACGGCTTGACAGACGGCGGCAGCCCACGGGATTTCAAGGTCTTGTACCCGTAATCTCGGCAATACAGATAAATAAGTGCGGCAATGTCGCACTTATCACAAAATTATTTCCGGATATGTTTTGTAGTTTAAGAGATAAGTTCTATATTTGCAACCAATAGAACCTGCCAAGCCTCTTAACAATGCTCAAATAGGCGGGTCGTTTTTTTTATATACACCTATGAAACAATTGTTTACCAAAACATTCTACTCCCCACAACAGCATATTGTCCTTTTAAAAAATAGAGGTTTGTTAATAGCGGACGAGGAAAAAGCCGCCGGATATATTTACAATATCGGTTATTTCCGTCTAAGTGCTTACTTCTATCCGTTGTTGAAGTTCCCCAAGGAACAACATCTGTACAAGCCGGGGGCAACTTTCGTGCAGGCGTTGAACATGTATCGTTTCGACCGTAAACTAAGGTTGTTGCTCTTTAACGAGATAGAGAAGATAGAAGTGGCTATCCGCAGTTGCATAACCAATGCGGTCAGCGAATATTTTAACGATTTGTTTTGGATTACCAACCCTGCATATTTTTTCAATATGCAGAGCTTCCGATACACACAGGACACGATAGATGCGGAATTGAAAAAATCAAAGGAAGACTTCATACTCCATTTCCGTTCCGCTTATACGGACGATTATCCGCCTGCATGGATGATTGCTGAAATTCTGCCGTTAGGATTGCTTTGCAGGATTTACACGAACCTGAAAGATAATGTGATAAAAAAACGTGTCGCCCAACATTTCGGTTTGCAAGTCCCGGTGTTCAGTTCATGGATTGTCATTCTGGCTGGCTTGCGCAATATGTGTTGCCACCATTGTCGGACATGGAACAGGGAACTGGCGACCATCACCACGGAACCACGCAGGACAAAATACGGTTGGATTGACTCTTCCCGGACAGACAAGCGCAGGATGTATTACCGTATCTGCATGATACGTTATTTCCTTTATACCGTATCGCCTAATAACAGTTTCAAGGATAAGCTGAAAACCCTGTTGGCTGCCTATCCTAATATAGATACGGCAGCGATGGGCTTTCCGTCCGATTGGGAAAGCGAGGATATTTGGAAATAGGCAACACCGTTGCCTAAATTTAATATTTCTTTGCCATTCAGGATATTTTCGTTATCTTTGCACCAACAGAACCTGCCAAGCCTCTTGACACGAGTTGTTGAACAACAGTGAAAATGCTCAAATCGGCGGGTCGTTTTTTTATAACCCGTCGCCCTTTCCTGAATGACCTGAGCCGCTTTTCAGCGGCTTTTTGAATTTCACGGGCATACCTTTCCGTACACCGTCCGGATTTTCCCGTCCTCCAATACCTTGCTCGATCGCACGACCCATGTCCTGCCGTCGTTCAGCCCGCACTCCAGTGCCTTCTCACCGCCGCCGACCAGCACCGGCACGGTTATCACCACGATTTCGTCCGCCAGCCCGTTATCCAAGAGCAAAGCCCCGGTTTCCGCTCCGTAAGCCGTTACCGTACCTTCGCCGTCCGCTTTTATTCTCCGCAGTTCCGCTGCCGCATCCCCTGTAACAAACTGCACCCGTTCCTTCTCCGTCAGGTCAATACAGCCGCCCGTCACGACCAAAGTCTCTTTTGCCGTGAGCGGCCAGCCCAGATGGTTCAGGTAAATGCGCAGGTAGGTTTCTTCGTCGATCAGCACGCAGCAGGAGGCATCCGTCGCCGCATCGAAATGCTTGTCCGCTCCGACCGTACAACCGTCAAGGGACTGGTACACGTGCAAGGTAATCTGTTTCATGTCAATGAGTTTTTAAGGATTATGTCCGCCTTGCACCCAAAAGAACAGCGTGAACTCACGCTATTCCTAATACGAAGGTACTGGCATACCCGACAAACAAGAATAGGCAAGCCCACGCCGTATAAGCATACAGCATGCGCATTGCGCCATCCGTCTTGTTTGTCAAAAAAGTGCCAGTTTTTCGTATAAGACGTTCAGCGAACGTACAATATGTATATCAACCCCGCCTGCTTCCAAGCCGGGTATGAATCTTCTATGTCACGACAGCGACCGTACCCGAAAGCACCGTCCTCTGTCTTCGTGGAGCAAAGATAGCGAAAGGCGAGAGCAACGGCAAATGAAAACAAGGTTTTCTAATTTGACAATGCCGAGCCGCATCCTATCTTCGCATCGCAAAGATAGTGAAACTTCCCGAATAACAAAACAATAGCCCCGCCTAATCTCACGATCCGGCAGGGCTTCATCCACCTAAAGCACCGTCAGAAAAATGTCATTCTCACGGGAACAGCCCCCTTTTCCTGCGCCTTTCCGCTTTCCGGGCTTCCTTCTCCTTGCGTTTCGCAGCCCGTTCCTCCACTTCGGCGAAGCGGGTGCGGATGAACTCGTGCACGTCCTTCGTGCGGTAGAACACCTTGCCGCTGATGGTGAAGTACGGCAGCACCCCGATGGCACGGTAACGTTGCAGCGTGCGGATGCCCACCTTCAGCAGCAGGCACAGATCTTGGTTGTCCAGCACCTCCTCGCCGTCGAGCGTGTTGTTCTTCTTCAGCACCCTTTCCAGCAATTTCTCCGTCCGGTCGAAGCGTTCCATGATGCGCTCCATCCAGCCCTCAAACTCTTCCCTGTCCGTGTACATAGCAGTCGCCCTCCTTTTCGATGATTTCCTTTTCCCGCATATAGCGGATGTAGCCTTTCGCCGTCCGTTCCTTCACTTCCAGCATCTCCTGTATCAGCTCGCACAGTTCGATGTAGCCGTACTTCTCCTGCCGGGCGAACGCCTCCCGTGCCATCTCCGCCAGCTCCTTCTCCTTGCGCTTCTCTTTCTCCGCCCTCGGCTTCTCGCCCACATAGACGGGCATCCCGGCTTGCTTGTCCCATCTGAACTGCATCAGGGGAATGTCCAGCGGGCTTCCGTCCCTGACCTTCAACGCCTTCACCACCGACACCTCCGGGTTCTCGTCCTTCTCGATGGAGAGGATGGCGGCGGACTTGCGTTGCAGCTCGCTGCCGAGGTGTCCCCTCAGTTTCAGACCGTTCGGTACGAAATGCACCACGGCGGCTATGCACGTGCGGTAGATTCCCGCCAGCCGGTAGATCTCGTCAATCAGCGCCACGCTCTCCGCCTCGTCGTTGGCGCAGCGGATCAGGTCAGCCACCCCGTCGATGACGACTAAATGGATGCCCCCGTGCAGGTAGTGGTACTTGTCCATGCTCTGCACGATGGCGGTCAGCCGCTCGCTTCTCGACATTCCTGTCAGGCAATATACGTGCAGGTACTCCGGCATCCGCTCACGCCCGGCACGGCGCAGCAGCCGCCCCGTGTTCTTGTAGAGCTGTTGCTCGCTCTGTTCCGTGTCGTACAGCAGTACCGCACGCCCCTTGCGGTTCGGCTCCACCCGCACCCCCAAGAGGTCGGCGTCCGTCTCCCGTTCCATGATCGCCCCGGCGACCAGTGCGGCGGTGTAGTTGCTCTTGCCCGTCCCTTCGCCGCCCGTGATGCAGAGGATGTTCTCCTCCGAGCCTAACGGCACCTCCCCGGCGGTAACGATGGCGACAGCCTGTTCGGGCGGGTGGTCGTAGTCGATCTCGCACGATTTCAGCACCGCCATCGTGTCCCCGTACAGCGTGTCGAGCAGTTTCAGGAACAGCCCCATCAGCTCCTCCCTCGTGTGCCCGGCTTTGAAGTAGTCCGTCACGTCCTTCTCCGCCTTCGTCCCCGGCAGCGGCAGCACCAGCCGTTTCACCCCGTACTCCGACAGTTGCGCACGGTGCTTCTCCGAGCACTCCAGCCCCGTCTTGTCCGTATCGTACAGCAGCACGATGTGCTTGAAGCGATAGACCAGCTTGCGCACGGTCTTCGCCGGGATGACCGAGGTCTCCGAGTTGAAGCAGATGGCATGGAAGCCGTGCGCCGCCAGCGTCAGCACATCCTTCTCGCCGCCCGTGAGGAAGAGCAGGTCGCCCTTCGAGGGCAGTTGTTCCAGCCCGAAACAGTAGTTGTCGCCCGTGTGTCCGCCATAGACGAAGCGCACCTCCGACATCGGGCGATAGACCTTCACGCCCCATTTCCCCTTGTAGCCGAACATCGGTTCCGCCGGGGTGGAACTGAAGCCGAACGACTTGCCTTCCCTCGTCTCGCCCCGGTACTCGGCGAGCGATACCGCCCCGTAACGGTGCAACAGCTCCTCCGTGATGCCCGATGCGCCCCAGTAGGCAAGCTCCGCATCCGTAAACGGCTTTTCCGTCGTCCGGTAGGGCTTCGGTTCGGGACGGTCAAAGGGCGCAACCGCCTCTTCCGTGTACCCGTCCGGCTTTCCCGTACCGTTCCCGTTTGCCCTGACGGATATTCCTTCACCGCTCCGGTTCTCCCTTGTCCCATTCTCCCTTGCGTCCGGAACGGCAGTATCTTCCGAGCTGTCATCCTCCAGACCGAGGCACAGCTCCCGGTCGATGGTGTGCAGCACCTCCACGAAGTCGGCGGCGTTCCGGCAGTCCAGCCCTTTCAGTTTCGCCACGAGGAAGAAACAGTCGCCCGAATAGTCCCCGTTGCCGAAGTCCTTCATCCGGTACGTACCGCTCCGGCGGTCGTAATACACGTTGCACGAAGCCTTGCTGTCGGCATACAGCGGGTTCAGGAAGTTCCTGCCCACCCGCCACTTCACGGGCAGGTAGTGGCGGAACACGTCCAGCCCGTTACTGGTTCTTGCCAGTATCTCTTCCTTTTTTACCATAGCTGCCGTTTTTTCGGTTATGCAGGGGATGTTCCGCTATCATCCGGTCGATCTTGGCGGCGGGTGTCTCCACCATCCACCGCTCTCGCAGGCTCTCGACCGCCTGCCGGGGATAGCGTATCTGCCGCCCGATCATGGAATAGGGAATGATATGCTTCTGCCGGTAGCGTTGCAGGGTGCGGTGGCTGATGTCCAGCATCTCGCACACCTCCTTGTGCGTCATCCACTTCGGGTCGGCTTTCCGTCCCTTGGCGGCAGGGCTTTCCGCTTCCTCTTTCCGTTTGCGCTCCGTTTCCTCCCGGTTCCGGGATTCCTCCACATAGGCGGTTATCTTCTCGATCTTCTCCACGAGCAGGCGGTAGGCGTTGCTCTCGATGGTCATTATTTCCATTGTCGTACTCTTTTTTAGGTTTCTGCCGCAAATGTCGCCCGATTCGCCGGTTTTTCCTGCCACCATACCGGCACCTTGGCAAAGATTTTTTTCTGATGCGCATTTTTCCATCCTCTTTTTTCACCCTCGCCGCCCTTCCGTCCGCCTTTCCGGGCAACAAAAAGGCTGAAAAGGCTGAAAAAGGCAAGGAAAGAGTAGGAACAACGTAAAAACAAGGCGGAAAGGAACTTACATCGAAGCAAAAAGAGCAAAAAAAAACAAAAAAGAGCGTCCGAAAGACTCTTTTCTGCCCTCCGGACGCTCTCTTTTCATCTCCTGCCGCCTCTGCCGTTCCGTTGCCAACTTGCTGCCAACTTGCTGCCGACTTGCCGATCACCTGCTGTCCATATCCCGCATCTTTTTGAGCAGCTTCTCCTTCATCTCGTCCAAGAACGCCGTCGGGTTCTGCTGTCCCCGCAGCCTGCCGAAAGCATGGTACACGTTGCCCAGATCCACATGGAAGGTCTTCTCGAACAGCGCAGCCAGCTCGCCGATCTCGGCGTTGCCGTTGTCCACGCTTCCGGCGGCATGGATGCCGTAAACAAGCTGTATGGCGGCGATTTTCGTGTCCGTCCAGCGGTGTTCCTTCCCCGGCACGGCTTCCGTACCGTCCCCTCGTGCCGCACGCTCTATCCGGCGGCTCAGATAGACCAGCAGCATCTCCACCGAGATCAGGCGTGCCGCCAGTATGTCGTAGCCCGTGGAGAACTCCGCTTCCTCGTCCAGCACGAAGCTGCCGCTTTCGGGGCTGAGTTCGCCCTTCGCCCGCAGGAAATAGTAATCGTCCCGGTATGTCGCCCCGCTGTGGTAATACTGGTAGAAGGGCAGGTAGCGTTCCATCATCCGCTCGGCACGTTCCATCGCCCTGCGGTAGTACGTTTCGGCTACCCGCAGGCAGCCGGGACAGCCGCTCTCTATCTGATATACCCGGTAATAGTACAGCAACCTGCCCGTCAGGGCGGGCTTGTAGTATTTGAAATAACGGATTTCCTCCTCGTTCCCGCTGAACGGACGGGCGAGCGCATACGCTTTCAGCTCACGGTTCTTGGCTTTCAGGTACGAAACCATCTCCCGGCAGGTGGCGACCGTTTCCTTTCCCTCCATACCGGCGGCAGCGGCAGCCATGCGCCGCTCCGTCTCCTGCAACAATGTATTGAAATATTCTTCCATCATGATTCTGTCTCGGGTTGTTTATAAGGAAGCAAAGTTAGCGGGGTGTCGGGAAACGGGCGTTCTGAATTTTCACCGCCGTGTTCGGATTGTCCGCCAATCGGCTGCGGGCGGTCAGCCCCTCACTTCTGAACCGGAAAAGGATGCCGGACGGGACGGGCGCACCGGGCGATTTCACGGATTTCGGCAGGAGTAGCCTTCAGGTGCTTCTTGCAGAAGTCCCACAGGTAGCTCGGAGTGGCGAAGCCGCACGTGTCGGCAATCTCTTGGAAGGGCATGTCCGTGTCCGCCAGCAGGGAGACCACGTGCACCTTCCGCTGTTCCGTCAGCCAGCGGTGCGGAGTCGTGTTCAGCTCCTCCCTGAACCGCCGTCCCAGCGTATTGACCGACATGGCACATTCCCGTGCCAGCTCCTCCACGTTTTTCACCTTGGGCAGAGCCAGTGCGACCTCTTCCCGGAAAGAGCAGCCCCGCAGGTGCGGCAGGTACTTTTCCACTTCCTGCAAGTCCGCCTTGCCGAACATCGGGGGTATGCCCTTGCGGTACTCGGACTCCCGTTCACGGCGGAAGCGGAACAGCAGTCCCGCCAGACGGTTGCAGAGCACGTTCAGGTGCGGGTATTCGTCGTAGGCGTTGATGCTTGCCTGCATCCGGCAGAGGAACAGGAATCCTCCGCAGTCCTTCTCCCGGAAATACGCCTCCGCCGTATCCAGCAGGAAGTCCGCCGAGCTGCCGTGCCGGTGGTAGGCGACCAGTATCAGCAATCCGGCTTCTTCCTGCACACGGCAGGAAAGGACGGGGCGGTGTTCCCTGAGCAGCTCTACCAGCCGGACCATCCGCCCGTGATCCCGTGCGAGCCGTTCCGCCGCAATCCATGTTACCGGGCGCTCCGCATCCGTTTGCGGCAATACCGTCCGCACCTTTGCCATCCACTCCCGCCATCCCTCCCGGATGGCTTCATTCATTAGAATTTGTGTAAGATTCTCTTTCATTCTGTTTCAATTTTAATGTTAATTACATAAATCTTACACGAAATTACAAATTGTCTGCAACAAGCACCCTTCCGGTGCTTTGCATCGGTTACGGTATGTCCTTGCGCTGCGGATTCGGATTTTGCTCCATAGGTTCGGATATTCGGTCGTGAAAAACAGAAAGGCTGTGCCGGTTCCACCCCCAGAACGGCGTGAGACAGTAAGCAGGGGGGAGCCGGAAGAAGGTCATTCGCCGGTCGGTGAGTATGTCTTGCCGGTTGGTGAGTGCGTCTTTTCAACGGGATATTTGCCGTCCCGTATCTCCTGCAACCTTTCGATCAGCGGTTGCTCCTTGGAATGGTTCTTTTGTTCGGCTATGATGAAGAAGGATGCGAAGCTGCCGGTAATATACAGCCAGAACAGGCATTGACCGAGCAGTTTCCGGTATTCGCCCATTGTCTCGTACTTCGCCTGCATCGCTTTCAGCTTCGCAGGACGGTAATACAGCTTTCTGGCAATCCAGATAAAAGGGGCGAGCATCGCTGCGGCAAACAGGTAGGCAACCGGGTTGAACCTGCTCCATTCCACTTTGTCCGTCAGGGAAGAGAACCAGCCCGTCAGCATATCCCATCCCCATGCCTCGAACAAAAGATGGAGAGCCGTCAGGTTAAGAAACCACAGGATTGCCATCGTCCACGTGGCATTGGAGATAACCGCCTTGTCTTTCCTTGCACGTTTGTTCTTGCTCCAGAAGTAATACATCCAGTATGCCGCTTCCTTGAACATAGCTTCCTCCTTTCCTTGTTTTCCGCTTGCTTATCCCGTTACGAAGAACAGCAGCAGAGCGCATCCCGTTGCGGCGGCAACGATCAGCCCCAGCCAGAAACGGTAACTCCTTTCACCCAGCGTACCCAACCAGAAATTCCCTTCCCAACTTCCCGGACGGGAGTACGTCCACCGCCATCCGCAGACAATCCCCACAAGCCACAGCAGCAGGATTCCCGCCACGATCAGGTAGCCGTACCTCGGATGCGCCTGCAACCACTCCGGCAGACCCTCCATAAACTCGCTTATCTTATCGAACCATTCCATAACAATAACAGAAAAAGCCAAATTCATACCTTACGGACGAACCGTTATACATCAAAGCAAAAATAGTGAAAAGTCCAATCACTCAAAAAGTTTCACCGCAAAAATCTTTCCCGTGTGGAAGAAAATCATTTTATTTGCATCTATATAGCCGCAAACGTATGAAGAAAGCCTCCCCACATAAAAGAACCGGTCGGCCGAAGCTCCCCGGATTCTTCGACCACTTCTTTTATTGGATGTGGCGCAGTTGTCGGCACGGCTTCCCTGACCGTAGTTTTGTGGTCATCAGCGTAGTCCAGTTCGCCTGCCTTCTGTTTCCGGTCGCCGTTGTTTTACAGTTCTTGGACTCTCCGTCTGTCCGCTTTCTCTACGAGACAGACAACCGCCTTACCCTTTTCCCGCTGATACTACCGTTCCCCATACTGCTTTGGAGGAATATGCGCATCTATACCGAAGAGCGTTACCGCATGATGCACGACTTTTACGGGGCGTTCCATGTATCGGTGCGGCAACGCTATCGCCTCCGTTTCCTTGTCTGCACGGTGCTTGCAGTCCTTGCCATCCTGCTTGAAATATGGCTGTTCACCCTTTATCATGACCGTTGCACGGCCATATCCTCAGGCAACAGCCATCCCGCAAGCCTTTATGTCCCATACAGGTATGACAATGGCAACGATTCCGTGCAGGAAGGCGTTTACCGCATCGTCGATGAAAAAGGGCGTATCGGATATGCGGACGAGCATGGCAATACCCTCATAGAGCCACGCTTCGCTTTTGGCTTTCCTTTCGAGAACGGGAAGGCGAAAGTAACCGACACGGGAGAACAGCAAGAAGTTCCCGATTCGGATGGGGAATACCACTATTGGGAAAGCGATGATTTGTATTACATCGACCGGAAAGGGCAAAGGATTGAATAAAAGCCCCAAGACTGCCCTAAATCCGACATTCCAGCCACCCACCTGCCAAACCCTTGCAGGGCAAGCACGAAGCCGCCAAGCCCTATCGGAACACCCCGTTCATCCCACCTTTCCCCTGAAACAAACATCAAAATTCAAAACCTATTCATTTACAACAACTTAAAAGGTTTTCGGTGCAAACCGCAAAACAGCCCTGTGTGGCTGGGTCGAGTAGGTCTGGGCTTTTCAGCCCAAACCTCTCACAGAACCGTACGTGAAAGTCTCCCCTCATACGGCTCCTCTCATCCAAACGGTTTCAATCGATTGGGTTTAACACCATGTTGCCAATGGTAAAACAAGGCAGGATTTTTGGAAGCCACTCTTACCAACCATTTATAAGCATCATTAGGCTTTCGCCTGAACCGCTTATATTTTCTCTCTGCCCACCGGGCTAATTTCAAATTGATACATTGTAGAAAAGCCTTTAATTGACTACCGTAAAACTTACCATAGTAATTCATCCACCCACGTACTTCCGCATTTATTTCAACTGCAATATCAGAGAGTTTTAGCTGAACCCGCCTGTTCAAGTGCCAACCACGCATCGTTTCTGCGATGCGCTTCTTTGACTTTCTACTGATAGCCGGAGCATAGCCATTAAAGACTTGTCCTTGCTTATTCCTCTGACCTCGTGGCTGAAAGGTGTAGCCTAAGAAATCAAAAGTGATATCCTTATACTCTCTCCTTCGTTTACCGTCTTTGCAATAAACAATACGCGTCTTCTCTTCATTCAGTTTCAATTTACACGCAGCGAAGCGTTCCACTATGGATGCTTTTAGCATTTGGGCTTCTTCAAGGCTATTACAATGACAAATAGTATCATCAGCATAGCGTTCAAAAGGAATGGTTGGATGATAAAGCGACATCCATTTATCAAACGTATAGTGGAGATACAAGTTTGCAAGGACCGGGCCTATCACCGACCCTTGCGGAACTCCCATTCTCCGTTCTATCCGTTCGCCTGTTAATGTTGCGTAAGGCACTTCCAACCAACGCCGGATGTAAAGCAGTATCCACTTTTCTTGCACGTGACGCTCGACAGCTTTCATTAGCAGGTCATGGTTTATGGTATCAAAGAACTTGCTTATATCCATATCCAATACCCAATTATAATGCCAACAACGCTCACGGGCTTTTCCTATTGCATCATGGGCACTACGATTAGGACGATAACCATACGAGTCTGCATGAAATATCGCCTCCAATCTGTCCTCAATCAACAATACAACCGACATTTGGGCTATACGGTCACCCACCGTAGGAATGCCCAATGGACGAGTTCCTCCGGAAGATTTAGGTATATCCACTAACTTTACAGCTTCGGGAAAATAACTTCCCGAACTCATGCGGTTCCACAACTTGTACAGGTTCTTTCCAAGATTACTCTCGTAATCATCCGTACTGACATTGTCAATGCCAACACTGCCCTTGTTTTCTTTTACCCGTTTCCAAGCATTCATTATCAAATGCTTGTCGATTGTAAACGGTTTTGTGACTTGATGTTGCATCATCCTAATAACATTAATCAATTAGTTGTACAAAACAAATACACCGGACAAGCTGCCCCCTTTGCTCCTTTGCCATTACAGCAATATCAACGCTACTACGAGACAGTCCGCCCCCTCCATAGGCATCGGTACTCAAACCTTACGGGGTTACCGTTTTTGGTCGCTCCCTTAGCATCCTATGGAGAGTTCCCGTGTTCCCACAACACAGCCTCCATACAGGTCATGCCACCTCTACGCCGGATGTCGTTCAGACAGTAAGCAGGTAACCTCTGAACTTGTCCCACACTCCTTGCATAAGCATGGTTTTGACATCACCCATTGCATTTCGACGCATCATCAATGGTTCCCTTACGGTCATCTCCTGTACGGTCACCTGACAGTTCATCACTGCCTTTTAAATGTATCGTTCACTACCTTAACCCTTTCGGGAGAAAGCAGCATACACCGGTTTGCAACCTCTTCCTGCAAAGCGATTGCGAGAGACCTACTCTCATCTGTATCGCAGTTACGAATGTGACAGCCATACCACATTCTCACGGCACACTGCAAGGTGCAGCTATATATATAAATATAGCTGCACCTTGCACCACAGAAATACACACTGAAAATCAATACTTTACACTTCTTGTAAAACCACGGGTGCAACCTCGTTTCTTGCACCGCCTCCTGCTTTTATGCTTTTCCTGTAATCCGGTGATCCCGAAAAATAAAAAATCCCCCGAAACATTTCCCTTTTTCGGTCAAAATCCCTATATTTGCATCAGTTCCAAGAGCAAAGCGAAGCAATGCAGCGAAACCCGCACAGCTACCAAATCGCTACCGGCTACCGAACTTTCTACTCTTTAAGTCTTATTTACCAACCGATTACAAAAAAACGATTGTTTTTCCGAAAAAAAATTTTCCGCTAAATATTTCTCACACTCTTACATTATGCCTATCTTTGCACAGACAAATTCATATATTATGAAGAACAAAGTCATCCGTAAAGAACTGGGCCAATGGATGAACTCATGCAGAGAAACCATTTATGGTCCCCTAGCGGAGAGATTGAAAGAAAATTGCTGAAACAGCCCAAAGCGCCCGATGACGTTAGTTATGTGATTGAATTAACTATTAAATAACTTTATGAGTAACAAATCAAAAATCGAGATTTGCGCCAACTCCGTGGAAAGTGCTGTGAAGGCACAACAAGCCGGTGCTTATCGTGTAGAACTATGTGCAGGTATTCCGGAAGGCGGAACAACCCCGTCTTTTGGCGAAATCCGTATGGCACGCCAATTATTGAACCAAACAAAACTACATGTCATTATCCGTCCCCGTGGCGGAGATTTCCTATATTCTCCCATCGAGCAAGAAATCATGTTGCATGATATTAAAGTGGCACGTCAGTTGGGTGCGGACGGTGTGGTGTTCGGATGTCTTACCGCAGAAGGCAATGTCGATGTACCCTTGATGCAGAAACTGATGAATGCGGTAGGCGAGATGAGTGTCACCTTCCACCGCGCTTTTGATATGTGCAGCAATCCCAAGGAGGCCTTGGAACAGATTATCGGCCTGGGTATCGACCGGGTCCTTACTTCCGGACAAGAAGCGACCGCCGAAAAGGGTATCCCTCTTTTAAAAGAATTGGTAGAACTGGCCGACGGACGAATCATCATCATGCCGGGATGCGGTGTGAATGCCGGTAATATCCGTAAGATTGCCGAAGAAACCGGAACTTCGGAATTTCATTTCTCCGGACGGAGCAGCGTAGACAGCGGCATGATTTATCGTAACTCAAAAGTATCTATGGGAGGTACTGTAAAGATAGAAGAGTATCTGAAGGATGTTACTGACCCCAACAAAGTAAAAGCCGCCTTGTCCGAACTGGCATTGAAAGACGAAAACGACAAAGCACTGGAAAAGAAAAACAAAAGCCTCAACCCCAAGAAATCAAAGAAAGAGGATGACTGGGACGATGACGATGATGATTTGGATGATGACAAGTAATAAGCAAGCATAAACGTTATTATCATATTAAACGCGGATATTCAGGGTTTCAAGCTGAATATCCGCGTTACTTTTTGTTTATACCGGATTCTACAACTTATGTATCACCTTCATCAGCTGCTCACCCAGCCCGATGGTATATCCTTGTGACACGAATACCACCCGGTTAAAGGTATCACCAATGATAAACATAGGCAAGATAGTCTTGTTAGACAACTTCATGCCTTCTGCAATCTGCTTCTGGATGGAACCGTCCACATCAATACCGTAAGTAATGGTAGCCGGTAATCCCGGGAATTCCTGCGGACGGAACTTCTTGTACTGCTCCTCATTGGGGAACAACAGCACGATTCCTCTGCCCCATTCATCAAAGTCCTTGCCCAATGCCGCAATATCGCGCAATGCATGGTTGGTAGGTTCTTGTCCGGCGCCCAGTACGGCTACAATGTAGTAACCACGTCCTGTAGTGGCAAGAATGGACTTCAGTTCATCGCTATCCATCGGTTTATAAGTAGATTCTGAATTGAAATTACCGATCACCTGAATATCATCCTTACTTTCACGCATCACCAAGTCCACCGTAGTCGTTTCTCCCGGCTTGATGGTAAAGAAAGTCAGCTGGGACAATACGCCGCCGTTAGCCAGACGAGTACCGGTCACCATCACATAATTGCCGGCATCCAGTGCCGTTCCGTTCTTCAACAGATTAGCCCAAGTAGCGCCGCCACCCATATCAATATCGCCTTCATCATAATTCAGCAATTTCAAAGTTCCGGCAGGAGTCAGTCTGGAAATAGAGAAATGAGAATAATACTTCGGATCAGCCAAAGACTTGATCGGCGTATATCTGGCAATAAACTTGCCGGTAAGTGCACTGGCCTGTTCCATTGCTTCGAAATTCACATCAATAGCACCTTCATCGCCTATCAACTGCACTTTTCCCGTCACTTCGTCTATACGTGCAGGAATACCCATGCTGCGTGCCATGGATACAAAGAAGATATCACGGCTGTGCGCATCGGCTGTACGGGCCTTCCACACCCCTTCCGGAGTGATTGGCGAGCCGCCCAGGTTGCAATCCTTGTCCACACGGATATTCCCGGCAACCCATGCAACCAGCTTCATCGGATCGGCAAGGTAAGCCTCACGATCCTGTTCGGGCACTGCTTTCTCAAAGAACCCTTTATACGGAGTAATCATTTCGTTGCTCACGCGCGGATTACGCACAAATCTGCGGAAATAATCAGCATTGGCGCACAAGTGTGAATTCATCATGTGGTCTATCAACACTTCGGAGCTTACATCACGAAGGTCTTTGGCAGAAATCTGCTGAAGCAGGTCAATGCCGCCCTTCTTTGACTTGTCCGAACGGAGACGGGCCATAAAGTCACGGATGGTTTCGTAGTTGCCACGTGATGCCACCAGCAATTTGGCAACGGCATCCTCATCCAGCTGGTATTCTTTAGCGAAATTGCGAGCCGATTCATCCGTCATGAATGTAGCCACGTAGGCATTGCGGATAGAGTCCTCCAAAGCCATGCGGCGATTGTTCTCCGCACGTTGTTCGGGAGTCACTTCGGGCATATTGGCGCCTTCCATCGGAGGAATGATATCCATATCCAGTGTATAAGCCTCGCCGGCCGTTTTGTCCAGCTTCACGGTCAAGGCATTGTCCTGTCCGAAAGACAGTTTGGAATAACCGAATTTTCCATCTTTGGAAGCCCATACCAGCATATCCCCTTTTCCGGCGGTCAGGAACGTCTTACCGTCCGCATCCGTCTGTTTGGAAGCTACGGTATAAAATTCGGCATAGTTATACACTTTGAATTCCACTTTGGCGTCAGCCACCGGTTTGCCGTCCGCATCCACGATGGTCACATCGGCTTTTGCCGTGGGAGCATAGTTGTCAATCACATTGATTTCCGTATAACGGGGAGTGCGGTACATCACTTCTTCCGGTCCGTTATAACGTCCGAACACCTTGGTGTGCATCAGCATACCCCGTGAAGCGGGAGCGTTGAACCAACCCAGATTCAGTACCGGTTCGGGCTCGCAAGCACCCAGGAAGTACCATTTGCCATCTACCCAAGCTTCCACCCAGGCATGATTGTCGTCGGTATGTGCCCAACGCGGCGTATATACCTGACGGGCAGGAATACCTACCGAACGCAAGGCAGCTACCGTGAACGTAGATTCCTCGCCACAACGTCCGTAGGCTGTCTTTACGGAAGCCAGCGGACTACTGGTACGGGCATCAGAGGGGGTATAAATCACCTTTTCATGACACCAGTGGTTCACTTCCAGCACGGCATCATATAAAGAAAGGTTTTTCACTCTGTCCTTCAGCTCCTCGTAGAATACCTTACGGCTGTCGTCCAGATTCTCGTTGTTTACGCGGATGGGCAATACAAAGTGGCGGAACTCTCGTTCGGGAACCACTTTTCCCCATGGCATCTCCTCACGCGCCTTGAAGGCGTAGTCCACATTTTCCAGATAGAATTCACCGGGATGGTCCGCTATATCCGCCAAGGGCATATAGGCGTAAAGGAAAGTCATCGCCTCCTTCTGTTCATCGCTCATGGGTTGTTCAAATACCTGGAAGAGGTTACCTTGGGTCAGCGTATCACGCCGTGCCTCAAAATCCTGCTGAACAGCGGCACGTTCAGCCTCATCACTGATTAAATGTTTGTTGTTTGTACACGAGGCGCACAGCATCAAGCCTATCCCCGCCGCACACAGAGCCAATAATTTCATCTTGTTGTTTATTTAGGTTAGCAATTTGTTATTGGCTACGAAGATAAGACTTTTTTCTTATTTTTGACGAAGTTCAAGCTATTATTTAGTATCCGCCGGCTCCGATTGTTGAGATTGATAATATTCCTCCTTCCGCTTGTTGGCCTGCTGCACCAGACTGGTGACGTATACCGTGAAGATAGGGAACATCATCATTCCCAGGGCGGCCAGCACCACCGACAGTATTTTCCCCGTAGGAGTGACGGCATAAATATTACTCCCTACGGTGGTAACATCCATAAAAGCCCACCACAGCGCACTCCAGTAGTCCGTCACCATAGGGTTCACCTTATGTTCCAGCACAAAGAAGATAAGACTGGCAAAATACACGGTGGCCATCAGCATGGTGATGTACGAGGTAAACAACCCGGACGCTTTGCTGCCCGACAGCCAGCCCACCACGATGGCTAGTGCATACCCTCCCCTCAGCAAAGGGATAAAGCGCAGGAAATAACTGATTTCGGGCGAGAAAGTGATGTGATAGAAATCAATGATATTTAAATAAGGTATAGATACCAGCAGAAAAATAAAATGGCTGGTGAAGTACCTTCCTTTTTCTTTCGAGAGGAAAAACTCCAGCAGGAAATCGAACAGGAAAAACATGCATATCCAGAACTGAATCTTCAGATAAGAACCTTGATTCAGGAAAGGGATGTTATGAAAAGTATCTATCGAGATACTGATAACCAGAAAAAGGGACATCAACAGGATGAATATATGCAAGATCCCGTAAATCCCCCTACGGGAATAGATGAATGAGGAGAAAGCTGTTTTCATAAACTATACTGATTATATTATTTTTTCTAGAAACACCCTTCCGGGTACGATTGTTTAATTCCGCATACCTTCCGGGTTAATAAACCTAAACGGATAAACATCATTTCCAAGGAGTTGTTATAAACTCCGTAAACAAAAAACATATATTTTTTAAAACCTAAACTTTATGGCAAACATTAGTAAATCAGTCAAGCTAGGGGTATTTACCCTCGCTATTATGAACGTGACTGCGGTAGTATCCCTGCGCGGGCTGCCTGCCGAAGCCGAATACGGACTGAGTTCGGCATTTTATTATTTATTCGCGGCCATCGTCTTCCTGATACCTACCTCATTGGTAGCGGCGGAACTGGCGGCCATGTTCCAGGACAAGCAAGGCGGTGTGTTCCGATGGGTGGGTGAAGCCTACGGAAAGAAATTCGGCTTCCTCGCCATCTTCCTGCAATGGGTGGAAAGCACCATCTGGTATCCCACCGTATTGACTTTCGGAGCTGTGGCACTGGCTTTTATCGGCATGAGTGACACCCATGATATGGCCTTGGCATCCAACCGCTATTACTCACTGGCGGTGGTCTTGATTATCTATTGGCTGGCCACTTTCATTTCGCTGAAAGGCATGGGCTGGGTAGGCAAAGTGGCCAAAGTAGGCGGTATGGTAGGTACGATTATTCCTGCCGGCCTGCTGATGGTACTGGCGGTGATTTACCTTGCCTCCGGCGGACAGAGCCAGATGAACTTCGACGGCAACTTCTTCCCCGACTTCAGCAACTTCGACAACCTGGTGCTGGCTTCCAGCATCTTCCTGTTCTATGCCGGTATGGAAATGGGCGGTATCCACGTAAAAGACATAGAAAATCCTGCCAAGAACTATCCGAAAGCTGTATTCATCGGTGCGGCTATTACCGTAATCATCTTCGTGCTCGGCACCTTCGCACTGGGGATCATTATTCCCGAAAAGGATATCAACCTGACTCAGAGCCTGCTGGTAGGTTTTGATAATTACTTCAAGTATGTCCATGCTTCGTGGTTGTCACCTATCATCGCCGTGGCTTTGGCATTCGGTGTGCTGGCAGGTGTGTTGACCTGGGTGGCCGGTCCGTCCAAAGGTATCTTCGCAGTGGGTAAAGCAGGCTATCTGCCTCCCTTCTTCCAGAAGACCAACGCCAACGGCGTACAGAAAAACATTCTGCTGGTCCAAGGCCTTGCCGTAACCTTGCTCAGCCTGCTGTTCGTTGTGATGCCTTCCGTACAGAGTTTCTACCAAATCCTGTCACAGCTCACCGTATTGCTTTACCTTATCATGTATCTGCTGATGTTCAGCGGCGCCATCTATCTGCGTTACAATATGAAAAAGGCTCCTCGCCCATTCCGTATCGGCAGCAAAGGCAACGGACTGATGTGGCTCATCGGCGGTCTGGGTTTCTGTGGTTCACTACTGGCATTCGTGCTCAGCTTCATTCCCCCCAGCCAGATTGCGGTAGGCAGCAACACCGTATGGTTTGCCGTTTTGATTATCGGCTGCATCGTGGTAGTCGCAGCTCCGTTCATTATCTATGCATCGCGCAAACCGTCATGGGTAGACAAGAACACACAGTTCGAACCGTTCCACTGGGAAGTACAGGCTACAACGGCACAGACAGCGGCTCCGGTTTCCGGCGCGGCTAAAAGTTCCGCTTCAAGCGCCTCTACAAACGCTGCCGCCGGACCGGCCTCTCAAAGCACCCCGACCCCGGAGCAACACAAATAACCCCCGCTAACGGGTTAGCCCATTCCTTTTTATCACAGGCTATTCCGGTTCCTTGAAAAGCAAGAAGCATGTTTTTCAAGAAGCCGGAATTGCTGTTTTCCACAAACCGGGATGGTTACTTTCCCTCTCTCTTCCAATAATTTCCTGTAAATCATAGCCGGAATTAAAGAAACATTCCTATCTTTGTCCCTTGGTTCACTTAATAATCACGTTTGACATGAAGCATAAAGCCTTTTTCATTTTTATGACAGCCCTTCTTATAGGGAGTCCGCTTTATGCACAAAAATATAAAATAGCCCTTATCCATTCCTACCAGGAAGGGTACAGCGGTGCCGGCATTGTAAACAAACTGTTTGTCAAAGGACTGAAAGACCAGCAAATAGACTTCCAGCTGCGCACTTTTTATCTGGATTGCGAGAAATATGAATCTGTAGAAGAAGAGCAACGGATTTCCGAGTTTGCAGATTCCATCCGCTCATGGGAAGGGGATTTGATTGCCGTGCTCGATGATCAGGCAACCTACTCTATCATGGCTTGCGGAAACCCGTATGTCAGGCAGATTCCCGTCGTATTCAGCGGAGTGAATTATCCCAACCAAGACTTGCTGGCACAATATCCCAACATTACGGGCTACATAGACAAACCCGATTACCTCACCACCTGCCGGATGATAGAACGCATTATGGGCAAAGTCCGCATCCACATCCTGAACGGCCGGACCGTGCTTGACCGCCTTATCTGGAAAGACCTGAGCGAACAATGCAAAGGATCGGAAATCACCCTCCACCAATGGAAAAGACAAGAGGCCCTGCCCGGCAAGCTGAATATCCCCATCAGTGACAAAGATGATACCGAATATGAATCCCTGCACGAAAAACTGAACGAATATAACCACTTGGACTCCACCATCGTAGTCCGCCTGTCCAGTGATTCCGTAGCTGCCCGCGACCTGATGTGGCTGTCCAGCGGGATCTTCAAATACTCCTTGTTCCTGTATACCAAACGGGACTATACCACCCTGCGCATCGGCAGCCTGTTCGACAATCCCGGCTTCGAAACCATCAACGAAGGATTCGGGATAAAGGAATATATGCTGGGAGGTTATTTCGCCCCCATCGAAACACAGCTAAGCGACATGACCGCCGGCATCAAAGAAAGACTGCAAGGAAAGATACCCGTCCCGGCAGTAAAACAAATCGCCAAACAGCATCTGGTCAACTGGCAGGCCATGAAGAGATACCAGATCCCCCCTGAAAGCATTCCACCGGAATATACCATCATGTACAGGCCGTGGAGGGAAAAATACGCAACCCCCATCCTGATTCTTGCAAGCCTCCTGGTCTTCACACTCCTTGTGGGGATAGCCTACCTTATTTATATCTATACACTGGAAAAAGGACGGAAAAAAGAAGCCTTGCGCAACCTCAGGTTCGAACACGAAGCATTAACGCTTGCACTGGAAGGAGGAAAAACCTACGCCTGGTGTTTCGACGGAAAAACAGCCGTGTTCGACCAAGCTTTCTGCGAACTGACCAACCGTTCCCAAAACCTGTTGGAAATAAAGGAAATAGCCAACTATGTACACCCCGGCGACCAAGCCCAGTTCAGAAAAAACGTATCCAACATATTACACCGGCCACGAAGAACAGCCCAATACCGTTGCAAATTCGACGACACCGGTTACCAATGGTGGGAATTCAGATACAGCGTGTTGCAGCATTATGAACAAAATCCTATCATCACCGGACTTCTGGTAAACATTCAGGAGATCAAAGACAAGGAAGAAGAACTGATACGTGCCCGCAAACTGGCGGAACAGGCGGAACTGAAACAATCCTTCCTGGCCAACATGAGCCATGAAATCCGTACTCCGCTTAATGCCATCGTGGGATTCTCCAACCTGCTCACTACCGAGAAAAACATCTCGGAAGAAGAGAAAAAAGAATTTGCCTCCATCATAGACAACAATACCAGACTCTTGTTGAAACTGGTCAATGATGTGCTGGAACTATCCCGTATAGAATCCGGCAATATGTCCTTTCATTGTGAGGATTGCAGCGCGCATCATTTTGCAGAAACGGTCTATCAGACCCATCAGGTAATTATTCTCCCTCCTGTGGAATTCATCAAAGAATTTCCCGACGAGGATGTGACCATACACATAGACCGTATGCGCCTCACCCAAGTCATCACCAACTTTTTGGGAAACGCCAAGAAGTTCACCTCCCAAGGACACATCAAACTGGGTTATTTCTGCGACAAAGAGAAAAAGAAAATCCATTTCTTCGTAGAAGATACCGGTGCGGGAATCCCTAAAGAAGAATTACAAATGATATTCGAACGGTTCTACAAGCGGAATGAATTTGTACAGGGTGTAGGACTGGGACTCGCCATCAGCAAGGTCATTGTAGAAAAAATGAACGGACACATCGATGTGCAATCCGAGGTGAACAAGGGCAGCCGTTTCACCGCCGTACTGCCCTATCTGTAATTTTATTCCTGTGCAGGCTGTTTAGGCAAGGCGAACTGCAAGACCAGATACGCCAGCACACCCGCCAGCACCGTTCCCAGTATGACACCCATCTTTGCCTGCGTCAGCAACACCGGTGAATCCCCGAAAGACAGGTTGGCTATAAACAAAGAAACCGTAAAACCGATACCGCCCAAAAGACAGACACCTGTCAGGTTCACCCAGGTCATGCCTTTCAGCAGTCCGGCGAACCCCATCTTTATCACCAGCCAGGTAAAGAAATAAATGCCGGCAAACTTACCCGCCAGCAATCCCGCCAGCACCGCCCAAGTAGCCATCCCCACTTCCAAGCCACCATGATCCGCCGTGAGCGAGACACCCGCATTGGCAAAGGCGAACAAGGGAAGAATAATATAATTCACCATTCCATGCAGACTGTCTTCCAATGACTGCAAGGGAGATATGACACGGTCCGAGGAAGACTCGATGCTTTTCAGCACATTGATCTGCATCTTGCTTAACACAACACCTTCCTTGTCACTGGCAGGAAAGACAGCAATGTTCTCCCGGATGCGGTTAATGTACTTACCTATCTTGTAATGAGGAGTGGCGGGAACCGTGAAGGCTGCGACAACTCCCGCAATGGTAGCGTGGATGCCGCTCTGCAAAAACAGATACCACATAATCACTCCCCAGAAAATATAAAACCAACGGTTGCGCACCCGGAAGAAATTCCCGCCGCAAAGTATCAGCAGGATACCCGCCGAAGCAATCAGGTAGTTCACCGCCAGATGAGAAGTGTAAAAAAGAGCGATGACCAGAATGCCGCCGATATCATCGACCACAGCGAAAGCAGTCAGAAAGACTTTCAAGCTCAGCGGAACCCGCTTGCCGAACAGGCTGAGCACTCCCAGCGAAAAAGCGATATCCGTAGCCATCGGTATGGCCAGGCCACTTTGGGCCGGAGTTCCCGCCGTCATGAAATAATAGATCAGCACCGGAACCAGCATACCGCCGCACGCCGCCACGATGGGCAAAAGCGCCTGCCGGAAACTGGACAATTCGCCCACCAGTATCTCACGCTTTATCTCCAGTCCCACACTGAAGAAAAAGACAGCCATCAAAGCATCGTTGATAAAAGTCATCAAGGTCATGTGATGCCCGTTATGACTAAAGAAATTAAATTCTCCTATCTGAAGATGCACTTCGTAATTCCAAAAGGAGGCATAAATATCCCCCCACGGAGAATTGGCCAGGAACATAGCCAGCAAGACTACCCCCATCAGCAACATCCCTCCATTAATATGATAGTGCGCCGCTCGCTGGAAGGAAAAGTTCAAGTTCAGAATTTTCAGTTTTTCCATATCAATTGAATTTAAGAGTTTGTGATAAATTGCCATCAAAACACAAGCCCTTTCTGTTATTGACTTTTTAATTTCAACTAACAGAAAGAGCCCGCTTATTGTTTGCTCCTCAGAGCTTGTTTTATTCTTGAATTAATCCAGCTTCAGAACGGCCAGGAACGCCTTTTGCGGTACTTCCACATTACCGATCTGTTTCATTCGTTTCTTACCTCTTTTTTGTTTTTCCAACAATTTACGCTTACGGCTCACGTCACCGCCATAACACTTCGCGGTCACATCCTTGCGCACCGCCTTGATAGTTTCCCTTGAGATAATCTTGGCCCCGATAGCTGCCTGGATAGCAATATCAAACTGCTGGCGCGGAATCAGCTCTTTCAGTTTCTCGCACATACGCTTGCCCAGGTTATAGGCATTGTCCACATGGGTCAGGGTAGAAAGCGCATCCACCGGCTCACCGTTCAACAAGATATCCAGCTTCACCAGTTTGGAAGGGCGGAAACCCGACTGATGGTAGTCAAAGGAAGCATATCCTTTCGAAATACTCTTCAGCTTGTCATAAAAATCAATCACGATTTCACCCAGCGGCATCTTGTAGTGAATCTCCACCCGGTTGCCCGACACATAATTCTGCCGCACCAATTCGCCACGCTTGCCCAGACACAGCGTCATGATAGGGCCGATGTAATCGGTGGCGGTAATGATCGTGGCGTCAATGAAAGGTTCCTCGATGTGGTCAATCAGCGTCGGATCGGGCATACCGCCGGGATTATGTACCTCATTGGCATGTCCCTGCTTGTCATATACCATGTACGACACGTTGGGCACGGTCGTGATCACATTCATATCAAACTCGCGGTCCAGACGTTCCTGAACGATTTCCATGTGAAGTAATCCCAGGAAACCGCAACGGAATCCGAATCCCAGAGCCAGTGAGGACTCCGGCTGGAAAGTCAGCGAGGCGTCATTCAGCTGAAGTTTCTCCAGCGAGGCGCGGAGGTTCTCGTAATCTTCCGCCTCGATAGGATAGACCCCGGCAAACACCATCGGCTTCACTTCCTCGAATCCGGCAATCGCCTTGTCACACGGACGGGCAATGTGAGTGATGGTATCCCCCACCTTCACCTCGCGCGAAGTCTTGATGCCCGAAATGATATACCCTACGTCTCCTGTACGCAACTCCGTGCGGGGAATCATGTCCATTTTCAGCACACCGATTTCATCTGCATCATACTCCTTGCCGGTATTGAAAAATTTCACCTTGTCCCCTTTGCGGATCACGCCGTTCTCTATTTTAAAATAAGCGATGATTCCACGGAAAGAATTGAATACCGAGTCGAAAATCAAAGCCTGTAGCGGCGCCTCCTCGTCACCCGTCGGGTGCGGGATACGTTCCACCACCGCTTTCAATATCTCCTCCACACCCATTCCGGTTTTGCCGGAGGCACGGATAATATCCTCACGTTTGCAGCCCAGCAGGTCGATGATTTCATCTTCCACCTCATCGGGCATGGCACTCGCCATATCACATTTGTTCAGCACGGGAATGATTTCCAGGTCATGCTCCAACGCCATGTACAGATTCGAGATAGTCTGCGCCTGCACTCCCTGCGAAGCGTCCACAATGAGCAGCGCCCCTTCACAGGCGGCTATGGAACGGGATACCTCGTATGAAAAGTCCACGTGTCCCGGAGTGTCAATCAGATTCAGTACATACTTCTCTCCCCCATACTCGTATTCCATCTGGATGGCATGGCTTTTGATCGTAATACCTCTCTCCTTTTCCAGGTCCATATCGTCAAGCATCTGTCCTTCGGTTACCTGAATGGTTTTTGTGAACTCTAACAAACGGTCGGCCAAGGTGGACTTCCCGTGGTCTATATGTGCTATAATGCAAAAATTACGGATATTCTTCATCTTTAACAGCTATCTATTTAAAAAACAAGTTTCTTGCTTTCCGGGCGCAAAGATACGTAAAAAGAACAAGATTTTAAAGACTATAATAAATTTATAGCAGACAATTCCCTACTCAAAGACTGTATGCCTTTCTGGATCTTTTCCAACTGCTGCCTGCGAGGTTTATGCACTCCGGCTGCATAATGCCACAACTGACGTTCATTGATTCCGGTAATCCGGCTCAAAGCAGCCTTGGTGAAGATGCTGCTATAATAGTTGATAAAAGTAGCGGCATCTATCTTAAATTTCAATTCAAACTCTCCCGACAAGACTTCACAAGGATTCGGATTATCTTCCAGATACAACTCAATTGCCTCCTTCATGTTATCCTCAATCTCCTTTATGTCATTGCCTACAGTAATAACGGGAGCACCTTCGATATAAGCACTCAAGTTCTTTCCTGCGTGTTCTACAATCACTTCCACTGTTTTCATAATACAAAACCGTTTTCCAGCAACATCGTTACAACGTCTTTCACTGATTTGTAACTCATAACGTTTTGGACTTAATTACCCTGCAAATATAGTAATAATACGAATACTATTCAAAGAAATGATTCATCATTTTACTATAATATACAAAAAAATGCGTTGACAACATACAAAACGATGTGCCAACGCATTTTTTTATGAGTTTAAAATCTTCTTCTTACACTAATTTTACAAAGATCTCGCCTTCCACTTCAGAAGTAACGACCTTATCTTCTCTCAGTAACCAGCCCAGCCCCAGGAAGAAATCCTTGTCAGCTTTCAGTTTGGCTGCTTTCTTGATTTGTTTTTGTGTCAAACCTTCAGTTCCATTCAATGCTTCCCAGATCTGTCCGGCCAAAGCACCTGCTTTTTCTTTCAACATTTTCAATTTGCTTTTAGTTAAACGTTAACCGCACCCACACATTCCTATGTGAATGTTTGTGTTTCTTATCGCTTGCAAAGATACACAAAATTATGTTATTCAACACTTTTGCATCAAAAAAGTTTGTATTTCTATAAGAAAAAGCGATTTTTCAACCTATTTTTTTTGTTTTTCGAGGTGTTCGCTCCAAATCCTGGCCGCTTCCTCTACCATTCTTGCACAAGGACGCTTGGCATAATACTGTTCCGTCCTTGCTTCCGGCGTGGATACTACCGGCTCTTTTCTGGACAATCCCAGCAAATCGGCACACCGCAGGGCGCCGTTCCGCTTCTTGAATTCTTCGGCCAGTTCCTGCACCAGAGCGTAATTCGCCGCCTTGCTCTCACGGTCTTTCCCCTCGACGGCGCACTTCTCCAGCCCGGCCAGCAGGAACATGCCGCAAGCAGCACCGCAGGTCTCACGCATCCGCCCTATACCGCCGCCGAAAGAGGCGGACATGTGCAGGGCCTGTTCACGGGTGAAACCATACAGATCGGCAAAAGCCGTCACTACGGACTGGGAGCAGTTATATCCTTCCCTGAACAAAGCTACAGCCTTTGCCACTCTATCTTCTTCCCTAACTTCCGGATGCAAACCCAACGTATTCTTGTCTTCCTCCATTCTTCTCACCTCCTTCTTTTCTTCCCGTCTTTTTCCTTTGTTCTCATTCCGCCACATTATTTACAATCTCACCCTTGATAAATCCTTTCAAGTTCCCCACCGCAATCTGCATCAGCCGGACACGGGCTTCTTTCGTGGCCCAGGCGATATGCGGCGTAATGAAGCAGTTCTTCGCCGTCAGCAAGGGGTTGGTATATTGGGGAGGCTCGGAAGAAAGCACGTCCAGTCCGGCAGCCGCTATCACGCCCTTGTTCAGTGCGTCGGCCAGGTCTTTCTCGTTTACCAAGGGACCGCGGCCGGTATTTATCAGAATAGCTGTCGGTTTCATAAGGGCCAGGCGGGTGGCATTGACCAGTTCTTTGGTATCGGGGGTAAGGGGGCAGTGCAGGCTCACCACGTCACATTCGCAGAAAAGCTCATCCAGCTCCATTTTCCGGATTCCTCCGGGAAGTTGTGACTGCGGCTTGGAAGTATAGGCGCATACCTGCATTCCGAAAGCGGCAGCAATGCGCGCCGTCGCCTGTCCGGTGTTTCCCAAGCCGATGATTCCCAGCTTCTTCCCGTCCAGTTCCACCAGGTCGGTATCCCAATAGCAGAAGTCGGGATTATTTGCCCAACGCCCGTGACGGTTGGCATAGGCATAATGGCCTACACGCTGGGTGATGTTCAGTATATGCGCAAAGACCATCTGGGCAACGGAAGCGGTGCTGTAGGCAGGTATGTTGGTGACAATGATGCCCCGCGCTTTCGCAGCCTGGATGTCCACAATATTATATCCTGTAGCCAGCACGCCGATGTATTTCAAGGCGGGCAGAGCGGCCATATCCTCCGCCGTAATCACCGTTTTATTTGTAATCAGCACTTCCGCTCCGGCAGAACGCTCCAATAACTCGGCAGGGGCCGTGCGGTCATATACCGTCAGCTCGCCCAACGCCTGCATCTCCTCCCATGACAAATCACCGGGATTCAATCCGTAACCGTCTAAAACTACTATTTTCATATTTTCAAAAATTAAATTTCATATTTTGTTCATTTATTCGGTTAGATTGGAACGCGAATGACGCAAATTAACAGCTGCACAGCATGGATATAAACCGGCCGGAAGGTTGGATTTATGTCATTTGCGTTCCAATTTTTAATTTTATAGCACAGGATCAATGCTATTCATTTTCATTCCTTGAACCGTTCCCCCCAGAGGCTCTGCATCCGTTCCTTTATCTTCGCTTCCTGCGCATTGTTCTGCGGATGCCAGATGCGGCTGCCCTTCACCTCGTCCGGCAGGAACTGCTGCTGCACGAAATTGCCCTGATAGGCATGTGCATACTTATAATCCTTGCCATAGCCCAACTGTTTCATCAGCTTGGTGGGTGCGTTGCGCAGATGCAAGGGAACAGGCAGGTTGCCCGTCTGCCGCACCAGTTCCAGGGCGCTGTTGATCCCCTCGTATGCCGAGTTGCTCTTAGGGCTGGTGGCCAGATACACCGTAGCTTCCGCCAGCGGGATACGCCCCTCAGGCCATCCTATCTTCATCACGGCATCAAAAGCAGCGTTCGCCAGGAGCAATGCGTTGGGATTGGCCAGACCGATATCCTCGGCTGCCGAAATGACTAGCCTGCGGGCTATGAAAGCCGGGTCCTCTCCGGCCTCCACCATACGCGCCAGCCAGTAGAGCGCCCCGTCCGGATCACTTCCGCGGATGGACTTGATAAAGGCGGAAATGATATCATAATGCATCTCTCCATCCTTGTCATACGCCAACGGATTCTGCTGCAGACGCTCGGTCACCTTCTCATCCGTAATCACAATGGTTCCGGCATCCGCATCCGCTTCCACCACCAATTCCAGTATGTTCAGCAACTTGCGGGCATCGCCTCCCGAAAAGCGGAGCATGGCATCCGTCTCCTTCAGCTCTATCTTCTTTTCTTTCAGTATCACATCCTTTGCGATGGCATTATGCAGCAGTTCCAGCAAATCTTCCTTCTCCAATGATTTCAACACATACAACTGACAACGGGAGAGCAAGGGCCGGATCACCTCGAACGAGGGATTCTCGGTGGTGGCGCCTATCAGGGTCACCACTCCCGTCTCCACCGCCCCCAACAAGGAATCCTGCTGGGACTTGCTGAACCGGTGGATTTCATCAATGAACAGGATGGGACTGGCCTGCGAGAAAAAACGGTTGCTTCTCGCCTTCTCTATCACATCGCGCACATCCTTCACACCGGAAGTGACCGCGCTCAGTGTATAAAAAGGAGTTTCCAGCTTGTTGGCTATGATCTGCGCCAGCGTAGTCTTTCCCACCCCCGGAGGCCCCCAAAGGATAAAGGAGGAGATGCGTCCCGCATCAATCATCTTGCGCAAGACAGCCCCCGGCCCCACCAGGTGTTTCTGACCTATATAATCGTCCAATGTCTTCGGACGCAAACGTTCTGCTAAAGGTTGTGCCATATCTTCATCTTTATTTCGGATAACAAAAATACAGCATATTTTCCGATGAACAAAGCCCAGGGCAACAATATAGGATTTATTTTTTTAAGGCAGAAAAACAAAAGAACATAAAAAACAGGGGCTCATATAAAATGCAATACGGGTTCTTTGTTCATCTGATCTAAAACAATTATTTTTGCAACCCTTTTTCAAAAGAGTGATTATTTCAAATTTAAATGTAATTCTAATAAAGACAGACGATGAAAAAACTTTTTTCCACCAGCCTGTTGATTTTAGCAGGTATGCTTTTACTGCTGGGCGGCTGCAAAGAGGACGAACTTCCGGTTTCCGGAGAAGGAAACGTGGCAAACAATGAATTGCCCGTCCGGCTGGCCGAAACGGATTATAACCCGGACAACACGTATTACCTGCTGAATGACAATGAATCCCAGGATGTTTATTTCGACTCCAGCCAGCGCAGCTTCTACGTCAGCCAGCCTCTTCAGTTCGGAATGGACGACGAGCACTGTTTCCAACTCCGTTTCTATAGTCCCAGAGCCTTGAAAAACGTGACTTTCTGGGCCAGGATAGACGGTTACGAGGAAGAATTCAAGTTCATGTCGCTGGAAAAGATCATGCCTTTCCAGCAACTCCGGGTACACATACCGTTCGCCACCAAGGACCTGACCGCCTATACCCGCAGCGGAAAGAAAATACGGATCATGGCAAACCCCTACCTCACGGAAGAAAACCTGACCTTCACCGTAGAGTGTGACGACCCGTACTGGGCAAGGCTGCAATCCATCCGTTGCAAATGGTACATCGCCTTCGGCAGATACAGTGACACCCAGGACAGCTGGAAGTACAAGATGAAGGCTTCGCACACGCGTGAGGCGGTGGCCATCGCGCTGAACATGGGATATATGTTCTCGTCGGAACGGTTCAAGACCGCCCTGTACGAGTTCGGCCCGCTGCACAGCAACAATGACAAGGCGGAAATAGACAAGACCGCCCTGCTGGCCAACGTGCTCAACCACCGCGGACTGACCTTCGGCTATACCACCGGCGTGATGGGACTGGGCGGAGGAACCACCTTCGGCATGCATGAAGTGTGTTATCTGGAACACTATGCCGATGACAAAAGCATCACCGAAACCATATTCCACGAGTTTGCCCACTGTGTGGGCTACGGCCATGCGGGAAACATGACCTACGAACAGACGGGACCGGGGTGGATCACCCTGTGCAACAACGTATATGTGGCGCTGTCGCTGGACAAGGAGCTGCCCGTCTATTCCCGCCGCTTCCTGCACACCCGCTGGAGCAGAAACCGTTATTTTGATGATATATACGTGGCTTCGAAACACATTATCGAAGATCCGGAACTCGATGCGCTGGACGGTGGCCTGTCTCCCCTGCGCGGAGAAACCGACCGGGGAGGAAACGACGGGGAGCCGGTGGCGTTCAAGCTGGATTATACCGACTTGCCCGGCGCTACGGGAACCACCTTCCGCCCCAAGGATGTATATGTGTACGGAGATACCCTGTATGCCGTGAACGATGCGGACAACCATTACAGCGTAGAGGTGTTCGGCCTTGCCGGCAGCGGCAAGAAGCACTTGGGAAGCATCAAGGAATGGAAGCACGGAGAAGTTACCGGGAAATTCGGCGGCCGCCCGAACGGTGTCACCCGTGCCCACGACAAGATTTATGTCACCCACGAAGGAAGCCGTACCGAGATTTTTGATGCGAAGAGCCATCAGTTCCTTACCTGCATAGGCAATGGAAGCTGGGGAACAGGGCCCACGCAGACCGTACATGCCTTCGATGTGCTGCTCTACAAAGGGCTGGTCATGATACACGACAAACGCTACGTCAACTTTGTAGAAGAGCAGGCTATACAGTCCGGAGTGACTCCGCGGATTTATGTACGTTCCGAACATCTGGGCGAGACAAACGGCACTTACGGCATGGCAGTGGACGAACAGACCGGCCTGCTCTACTCCACCCATCCCGCCAAACGCATAGACCTGTTCGCCCCCGACGGGATACGGGAAGGAGTTTCCCCCAAACGTACCGGGCAACTGGCTTATAAAAATGTACCCTACGACTTGGATTTCTACGAAGGAAGGCTGTTTGTAAGTTCCAACGGCACAGAAAAGTTCTGTGAGGTCAATCCCCGGACAGGAGAGATCGTAAAGGACCATACCACCATCGGCGGCATCACCCTGCAAGCACCCGAGAAGTTCTGTATCCGCCGCCACACGCTGTTCATCACCGACCGCGTGAAAAACGGGACATGCGTTTACGCCATCCCCATGAGTGAGCTGAAATAAATATATACCTATATAATATAGTAAGAACAACATGAAAATATACGCTTATATCCTGATTGTGCTGTCCGGAGTCCTGACGGCACAATGCAGCAAAGTCACCCTGGATGAAATCTGCGGCTACCCCTCCGCTCCCGGCGGAGGAAACGGGGAAGGAGAAGGAAACGGTGATTATAACAGTTACTGGTATTACTCGTATGAGGCGGCGCAACTGATTGATGCGGAAACCCTGGGCATGGAAACGGCCGAGGATTTCACCCCTTATACCGTCGCCCATCTGGGGGATACCCTTTTCATCGCAAACATCGGAAAGGCAGGCAGCAGCCTGTTGCTGTTCAGTATAAAGAAAGGTGAACGGCTGGGAACCTTGCAGAGCTGGCAGCACGACGGCGGGGAGAAGAGTTTCGGAAGTCAGATAGAGGCCATCGTCCCGTCGGGCAACCGGCTGTATGTGGCCGAACGCCAGTCGCGCATCCATGTATTCCGGTTGCCGGAACTGTCCTACCTCACCTGCATAGGCAACGGGCAATGGAGCGGCCCCGTATTCCAGGCACAGGCCATGACGGTAAAGGACGGGCTGATTTTCGCACGCGACAAGAACGGAATGGTCAGCATTTACAAAGAGGAGGATGCCACCCCGGAAAATTACCAGAAGGTGAACCGCTACCGCCGGGCATCCGGCAACGGCAGTCCGGGCAACAACGGCTTTGCCAGCCATTCCATGCAGCCCGATGCGGAAGGGCATCTGCTGCTCACGGATTATGAAGGAAAGAAAATACGGGTGCTCGATCCGGCACTGGTCAACGATGATATGGCAAACGACGCTTCCATCGATCTGGACGATCTTTCCCTGTCGCCCGGCTTCAAGCCCAAGACACTGGCGTTGTGCGGCGACCGCTGGTATGCTACCGGCGATAATGACGCCATCAACATATATGAACGCCAGTCCAACGAATGGAGCAAGAAAATAAAAACTGTAAAAGGATATGCTTTTTCCCAGCCTGCCCGCATCTATGCGCAAAACGACTCTGTGCTATGGGTTTCGGACACGCACAATTCCAAACGGACACTGGTGAAAATGCTGGTGCATAAGGGGGAAATACGGGAATAGAGGTTCTATTCCGTTCTTTATTCAGAATGAAAATGACACGAATGGCGCAAATTGGGTTTATATCTCTGATTGGCGTCATTCGTGTCATTTTCATTCACATATATCAACATTGCCAATCTTTCAATGCAACTGTCAACACGAACCGGTCGTTCACTTGCAATATCGATTACGTAATTGGGGAAGCTATTCTTTTTATTTGGCTGCACACCCATCACAATCCCCTTTCACGGCTCCCCTATCGCCCCCACAATCAGCTGTACCTGAGCCGGCATATAGGTACGGCAGCTCAAACCACTGCCCATCTTCTCCAGCTCCTCCCTGAGGTGAGGATAATAGTCAATCCAATACTGCAACTTACGGTAAGCCACCTGCGGATTCAAATCCGGGAAATAACACAGGGCCAGTTCGGTGCGGCCGTACGTGCGTATCTCAAAATTCTCCATACATTCCATACTTTTTATTTACTTCCATAAAAGTACGAAAAACGGACGAGAAGAAAGAATGTTTTTCCAACAATAATCAACTAGAATCAACTGTTATCAACCACAATCCACCGGAATCAACTTTCCGGAATCCGCACATCGTATCTTTGTAATGTCGGGACGATGAAGGCGAAAGATCTATAATCTTACAGCTGTAAGATATAGGATCTTACACGTGAAAGATAGGGTTCTTTCAGCAGTCGGCAACCAGTGGCAGACGGTTAATGGACAGTGACTGACGGCTGACTTACTTCATTCCCCGGCAACAGTGTTTCTTAATTCTCAATTATCAACTTTTAATTTTAACAGACTATGGTAAATTACAGTATCGTTATGCGTAGCAATCCGATGGACGTGGACGCCGCCAAGAAGGCCTACGCCAGTGCACAGTATTCGGAAGTGATGGACATCAACCGCTTTGCCGAGCACATTGCCAGCCACGGCTGTGTGTACAAGCGTGCGGACATCGTGGCTATCCTCACCATGGCAGTGGACTGCATGAGGGAACAGCTTCTGGGAGGACAGAAGATACAGCTGGGCGACTTGGGGGATTTCTCCATCAGCATCAACAGTATAGGAGCGGAAAGCGCTGCCGACTACAATCCTGCCATCCATGTCAGAAAGCTGAATGTGAACTGGAGTGCCGGAACACGTTTCCAGAACTTGCAGGAGGAAGCTATGTTCAATCTGGTGGCTACGCGCAAGGCGGCCCGACTGGTGGTGAAGGCGCTGAAAGCCGGAAAGACCAGTGTGGATCTTACCGGAGAGGCGAAGGAGCCGGAAAACGGAGGACAGGCCTGACGGAACCCCAGTACGACGGAGGCAAGACACGACGCTAAAGGGCTGAATGTGCCCCAATGAAAAACGGCTTGTCATAGGGGCACATTCAGCCCTTGGCTTCCATTACAATTCACTTATTATCAACCTCTAAAACAAAATTCCAATGAGTTCAAGAACAATGAAAAACACCTGGACACTGATTCTGAAAGTAATCATCACCGTAGCCACCGCCGTTGCCGGCGCACTCGGCCTGAACGCCTGCATCTGATGAACAGGAGAACCATCACCCTGATTATTATCCACTGCTCCGCCACCCCTGAGGGGCGGAGGCTGGATTTTGAGACCTGCCGCCGGGACCACATCCGCCACCGGGGGTTCACGGACATAGGATACCATTTCTATATCACCCGCGACGGAGAGATTCACCGCGGACGCCCTCTGGAAAAGGTGGGAGCGCATTGCAAGAACCACAACCGGCATTCTATCGGCATCTGCTATGAGGGCGGACTCTCGGCGGACTGCACACCTGCCGATACGCGTACTCTGATGCAGAAGGGAAGTATGCTGGCACTGCTGCGCGAGCTGCGCCTCCTGTTCCCCAAAGCGTTGATAGTGGGGCATCATGACTTGAATCCCGTGAAGCCGTGTCCTTGTTTTGATGCTGTGAAGGAATACCGCTTTTAAGGGAAGCTTTCTCCAAAGATAGGGTTTCCAATGAGAACTGTTTGTTTTCAAAGAGGCTTCTTCAAAGATACTGTATCCAAGGATGATTTCTCCAAAGATAGCATTCCTTTCCTCCGCTTTGATTTCCTGACTATCCATTCAACTAATCTTTTCATTTAACAATAATAAAAATGAACTATCTGATAAACCAACTCATGACCGTGGACAAAGCCTTCTACCGTCATTATCTGGAAATGCTGCTCACCCTGAACCGCATCCATGCCCTCACCCCCTGGCAGATGTCCATGCTGCTGTGGAGAGCCAAGATTTTCCATATACAGGTGCTCTATCCCGAACTGCTGCGCATCAGCCTGTGCACGGAGCAGGAGAAAGACGAAATACGTTTTATGAAAGGATGGAAACTGAAAGAGCTGGAGAAAATAATGCCCGCATGGCAGCGACGGCAGTGCGAGGAGATAAAACGGGAACGGTGGAGAGGATTTTAGTGGCTAATGATTAATGAGGAATGATCAGTGATCACTGAGGAATGGTCAGTAATCAGTAAAACCTGCCGGCAACATGATCTACTTGTAAACAACTTTTAAAGGGGTATGTCAAAATCAAATGACTACTCCGAAAAGTTACAGATTGTAACTACAAGACCTAAAAAGCGGGTGTCAAAACTCAGTTTTTGAAAACATGAACTTATAATCTGAAATTTGAGCATCCTAAAAGACTAAAGAAAGGGTCGTATCATTACTCCATACAGAGCTTGATACGATCCTTTTACATGTTATAATTACTATCTGTAACTTTTCGGGGCTGTCCTTTTTGTTTTGACATCTCCCTTCTCCTATCCCCAAGTTATTCAGGAACAGCAACATTCAACTTCTTCATTCCCCCTCATTAAACCCCAGGCCCTGCTGTTCGGGCTTCAGCTTCTCTGTCAGGAAATTGGTATGCTCCCACTTCGGTTCGGGCGGATTATGATCCAAGGTCCTCTCCTCGGTAGGGGTGTAGCGTCCGTTGTAAGTGCTGAAGGCGAAAAAAGCATCTCCCGGTCCGCCCAGATGGTCGAAACGTACCTTGGCCACACGCACCAGCACCTGCCCCAGCTCATCGTTACGGTCTATCACCATTCCATAATCCGTCTTGTTGAAAAAAGCCGCCGAGCCGTTGATATCATACAGCGTGGGCACAGGCCAGCGTTTGCTTCCCGGTTCGCGGCGCAACTTGGTGGGATGCGCCACCAGAATGAGCAACACCTTGTGCTTCACGGCAAAATTGGAGAACTCGTCGAAGATGCGGCTGATGTACTGCGTTTCCGTCTCCCAGTCGGGAATCTGATGCTCGAAGCGGTTGAAGGGGTCCACTACCAGCACCTTCACTCCTTTCCGGCTTACCAGTTGGGCGGCAATGCGGAGCACGCTCTCTACCGAGAAGTCCTCTTTCGGCATAATGGAGAAGACACTCTGTGCCAGGTAACGGATGGCCTGTCCAGCTTCCGGCAACGGCATCCCTTTGTGTTCGAAACGCTTGCCCACCACGCGGCGTATCAGCTTGCGGTAGTGATAGGCCAGCGGGGTATTCTCCGGGCTGAAATAGCCCACCTTCCAATCGTGGCGCAGGAGCAGGCGCATGGCAATTTCGTCCACAAACTCGCTTTTTCCGCTACCGGGAACGCCTGTGACCGTGAGCACAAAACCACGCTCGAACTTGATCAGCCGGTCCAGATTCTCCAGTCCCGTATCGGCTCCTTCCGGCATTCCGTTGTAATAAATATCCATCAGCGTATCCCATTCGTCCATGGGGCAGAAGACTCCTTCCAACGGGATTTCCGCCGCCTGCTCCACCTGTTGGCGGAGCCTCGGAAGATCGTACTTCAACAGATACTCGTTGGCATCCTTGCAGCCTTCTCCCCAGGCCACCACCTTGCAGCGGTCCATGCCCAGGCGGCGCACCAGTTCGTCGCGCAACTCCACTCCGCGCTTGTCGGTATCCATGGCCAGGATAATTTCCGTCTTGTCATCGAAGTGCGACTCCACGAAGCGGTCCAGCCACTGAAGGTTCGCGCCTCCGGCTCCGTTGGGTACGGACACCACTTCTTCCAGTCCTGCGGCTATCAGGCTGAGGGCATCTATCTCGCCTTCGGTGATGTAGCACTTTTCCTTTCCTTTTATGGCGTCTATGTTCCAAGGAATCAGCTCGGCTCCTTTCACCATCTTGAAATGCTTTGCGGCATCCCGGAATTTCATGTTTTTCATTACTCCGTCCTCCAGGTAAGGGAAGCAGATGCAGGCTTCTTCCTTGCCGGTCTGCGGCAGGAATTCCAAGCGTTCCTCTATCTTCATCCTTGTCAGGACGTCCATCGGAATACCTCGTCTGCCGACCATGTATTCCATCATTTCTCCATTCATAATTTGTTTGTTTTTATTAATTACCGGGCATACGTAATGTACAGGCGGTTGCAGGGGGATGTGCGGTTTGCGTTGCGCCGTGTTACGTTGCTGCGATGCTGCATCGTGGTGCTGCGACGTGTTATGGTGCTGCGATGCATCCTTCTGCTGTTTCTGCCGTTCCCGGTCTTGTTGTTTCTGTTCTCTTTTCCACATCTCGTCTTCGTTCCACGCTATGGCGAAATCACAATGAAAGCATTTCGCCCATCCCCCTTCACGGGTGATATGCACACTGAACGAAGGATCTTTGGGATTGCTTCGCGTTGCGGAACATTCGGGACAAGGCATACGGAAATGGTCCTTTCTGCGCGGCAGGCTTTTCAGCCACCGCACATAGTCTGCATGTTCTTCGCGCGTCATATCCAGCTCTGTTTCAGGTTATCCCAGGTGGCACGTCCGTTGGGGCGCGGTGGTGCATTGCCGGGAAGAAGAACTCCGCAGTACGAACGTTCGCCGGTCAGCGGATTGTACGTTTCGTAGGGCGAGAGTGATGTCGATTCATTTTGCATCCTGCTCCTTTCTTTCAGCTTTTCTTCCAGAAAAAGACGGGTGGGCCTTTCTCGGCGGATGTAGTTGGCGAAATAAGCTTCGGCTTCGGACACGGAAGTGATTCCTCCTGTGTTTCCTTGTGCCACGACATGTTTCTTGAACAGATCACGAATAAAAGAAAGATTGTTCAAAAAGAGTTCCTTCAAACCTGACATCATCCCCACAGCCTCCAGCCAACTCTGGGTAATGAAAGCTTCATTGATGCATTGTTCCCATCGGGGTATCGTTTCGGACAATTCGGAAAATCGGGGAAGTTTATCAACAGCAGCAACAGCAATTATTTCTTTTTCTTTGTTATTGTTGTTTTTCTTCTCTCCTCTATTCTTTTCTTCTCTTATAAAGTTTTGCTTAAAGCTTGCTTGCAATCCCTTTCCATATCGCTCATTATCAACACTTTGAATCACATTTTTGACTGAATTTCCATTTGTATTTTTTGCAGTCGTATTTTTCATACTTTCCGCACTACTTTTCACGTTGCTCTCCGTGCTGTTTTCCTTGTAGATTTCCTTATTATAATCCGAATGGATTGGCTTGCTGTTCTCCATGCAGACAGTCTTGTTACTATCTACATTGCTGCTTTCCATATAAATTCTCTCCTTGCTATCCATGCAAGGTGTATCATTGCTTTTCATGTAGACTTCCCCGTTATTATCCACGCAGGACGCATCACCGTTTTTCCCCTCGTTGATTCTGCCCCTCCCTATTGCAGACGCTGTAGACGCAGTTGCTTTTGCAGATGCTTTCACCGTACTTTTCTTACTGCTTCTCCCTCCCTTACTACCGGCAGCAGCACGTTGCTCGGAAAGTTTGCTCTGATATCCCATCACCTCATCCAGATACAGACATCGGAAATACCCGTCCTCTGTAATGAGAAACAAATCGAAGTCCTTAATAAGATGTTGCAGATTTTCCACGGTAGCTCCCCACTGATCGGCCAGCAAATCCAGTTCGTTAAAATCATGTTTGTATTCCTGCTGTTTTCGCAGAAACAATATCGTTTCAAGATACAACCCCAGCCCCATGCATTTCATGTCCGCATTCAGCTTCATCATTTTGTAATCCGACATCAAACTGCAATTCAGCCGGATAAACTGCTCTGTATAATCCATTTCTTTTGTGTGTTAGTATAAATATAACGCAAAGGAACGCAAAATATAAATAGGGCGTTGCTCACAAAAACAAGCAATTGTTAATAAACATTTCCTATCTTTGTCGAGACATTTTGTAAGTAGCTATGTTTATGCTGTTTACAAATCATTATTTAATAATTTAATTTTTAGTAACATGAAAAAAATTTGAGATCATCAGCACCTGCATCGGTAATGCCGTGCGAAGAAACGATTTAAACCCCAACAACTTGGGCGACAAAGGTGCGATAGGCCGGTCCACCGCCACCAAAATTCGAGACGGAAAGATTGTGACTCCAAATTCTTACTTCAAACTGATGAAATGGCTGGAAAAGGAGAAACCGGAGGTTTACAAAGAAGCCATGGAGCACATCCTGAAAGAACTGGGCAAGCTCAAGATGGAAGAGTAACCTCCCGGCTTCCCGGAAACGGAAATTTTCCCCGGTAAACGTGGAGAAACGAGAAACCGCCATAGAGCGCCTCTGCATGGAGACTGCCTCTATGGCGGTTTTTGCACCCGGAATAGCTGTTTTATTATCTTTGCAACAGTTGGATATAAGAAAGGTAAACCCTCAAATTAGGGCTTACGTAAATCATCTGCATATTCCTCAACCGACATATTTCCGCCCCAATCGCCTTCGTAACAAGCAAAAGGATCTTCTGTTTCAATATTCTGTTCCTTTGTATACGTATTTCTGATGGAATTTGTCAGTTTTGCAATCAAATCCGGTTTTTCATCTACACTCAGTGAAGACAATACACTCATATACACATCTGTTATACTTATATTTCCGACCATAAATCCTCCTTTTTTACAAAAGAACAGAATCTATTCCGAAGATCCTAATCGGATAGTCTTTTTTATCATTTCAGATGGATTTTAAAGTAAATACCACCGGAGAAATATTTCCCGTTGTTCAGTTCGGCAATCAGGTTGATGTGGTCTTTCCAAAGCTGGTAGTGTGCCCCGATGTTTACTGTGCGAGCGTCATATTCGGCCATCAGATCCAGTCCGTTCAAAGCTTTCACCGCCAGGTTGTCTTCCGGCAATAGGTTGAATTTGAAATTCACCCCCGCGGCAGGCCTTCTGTAATGAGGGAACCAGCAGGCACGGTAATCCACGTATGCGGCGTGAACACCCAGCGTCCCTACCCCGGTGAAACTGAAATGTTTGGTTGCCGCCAGATAATATCGTGTAAAATGATTGTTCTGCATACCGTCCTCATCGAACTTGATAGCCCCACCGCCGTATGCTTCATGCGAGGTGGGATCGTCCAGACCAAGGACTATCTGCGGAGTCCAAGACTTCCACCAGCCTTCTTTCCACAACCGCAGGCGAGCATTGAAGGCACGGTCCTGATTAGTGTACTTTCCCCAAGACTGCTCCGGAAAATAAGTGGAGCCATGATTTGCATAATTGATGGTGCAGGTGTATCCCACTTCAAGCCAAGGGAAGATGGTTATGTTCAGATAATAATTGAATGTGTATTTTATCTCATTGGTGGTAAGATACTGCAACGGAACAAGATGCAACACATTCCCTCCCACCATAAATGTCTTGTCTTTTTGCATCTCGGCAGTGGGGGCATGAAGAAGTCCTGTTGTGCCGTATAGTGCCTGTGCCTGACTCTGTAACGAGCTAATCGTAATAAGGCATATTAAAATTAATCGTATTTTTCTACCCATTATTATGAGAATTCCATCTATCTTTGCTTCCATGAAACGTTTGCAAGCAATAGTGTTATTAGTATTGAATGGGATGGTCTGGCTGGTGTCTTTCATTCTGCTCCTACCCATTGTTTCCTTACATAGTTTATGGAAACTATGCAAAAGGATCTTTGTAAAGCCCCAATAATTGTTTTGCAAAATAATAAAAGAATTGAATATCATCTATAAAATAGCGTCTGAACAGTCGCTTGGGTTCTTTTAGGAAGCGATAGAACCATTCCATTGCCAAGATTTGGACTAGTTTGGGAGCACGCTTTATATTACCGGCTTCAAAGTCGATGGTAGCGCCAAGGGCCATAAATAATTTTACACCAGACATCCGACTACGATATTTTGCTATCCACTTTTCTTGCTTGGGTGCACCAGCTCCAACCAACAACACAGTAGCGCCACTTTCATTGACAATTCGTATCAGTTCTTCACACTCCTGTTCGTTCTTCTCGAAACCGTAAGAGGGTGAATGAGCGCCGACCACTATTTGCCTCCCTACTCTCTTGTTTATATTCTCCATCGCCTTTTTAGCAACTCCTTCGGCTGCTCCTAACAGAAAAATTTTACAATTAGGATTATTGGCATGATAATTATAGAATGCCGTAAAGAAACTGCTTCCCGGAATAGCCATCGGTAAGGATCGCTTTAATAGTTTTGATGCAAGATAAAGGATCTGGCTATCGCATACTATCCATTCCGCTTGCTGGTAGATGTCATAAAATTCTCTGTCGTACTGAAGCTTTATTAGGTGGTCGAGGTTGGGGGTGTAGAGTACACCTTCCTCTAGTTCACAAAGAAGCCTATTTTGAGTAACAGGCAGGATATTTACATTCAAAATCCGGATAAACTTCATTTTTCTTACTTTGTACATTTACAGTCAAGACTATTAACCGTGCTCCTATTGCAAAAGCTTCACATAAATTCCTTTCAATTGCTCTATGTTATAATTCAGTGAGAAATTTTCACTAATCAGCCTATACGATTTTTCACTGAACAATCTTCTCATCTCATCATTTTCCACTAATTGTTTTATATGCAGAGCAAGTAACTCCACATCGCCAGGAGTAATCAAGAAAGCATTCTCACCATCATGAAGTACTTCTGGTATAGAAGCAATATTCGTACTTATATTAGGAATACCATATGCCATAGTTTCTAGTATTGTCATAGGAAGTCCCTCATAATAAGAAGGTAATACATTTATTAAAGTGTTGGCAAGAATTTCTTTTTTCATTTCTCCATCTATCCAACCTATATAAGCAATACGATGAGCTATATGCAGTTCATCCACTCTTTTTTTTACCCCATTAATATCTCCATCCCCACATAGATAAAATTTATATTCCATATCAATTTGAGAATCCAAACGTTGAACAACATTCAACAAATCATAAACCCCCTTACGTTCACCTAAACGACCTAAAAAAAGTATATTTTTCGCTTGAATATTATAAGGATTTTTCAGATAAGTGTTTACTGCATTATAAAGTACTTCCACATTAGCTTTTGGAGCCTTTTCCTTAATCATAGGAATTAGACGTTTACTCAATACAATATTCATATCCACCAATTCTAGAATTGAATTCACATAACGTTTTTTATCTTCACTCAACGAAGCATAAAACAATTCAAATTCTGCAGCATGATGGTGCATTATAGTTTTTACTCTTAAATGATGAAGGATTTTTACCAAAAATGCTTTACGATAGAAACTACCACGCTCTGCTGTATGAAGATGAACTATCTGATATTTCCCTATCATAGCATTAAATACTATATATAAATATTTAAGCCCAAAATATAGAATCAACCAATATTTATTTTTTTCAATATGAGTAGGTATATAATCAACCTTAATATCACCCCAATTCTTATAATTTAGATAATTTTTCACAACAGAAACCATTCCTCCCTTTACACTAAGAGCGGAACCACACATTAGAACATTTATCATAGCTCAATTATATCCTTTGCTGTTTATCAAGACTATCACTAAAGAACTACAAACAAAAAAGTTAACAAAGATCTTTACTAGATAAAACAATCTTTACATAAATAAGATTTTATGGCTATATTATCTTAGAAAGCATTATTCAAATAAACTAAAACCATCTAAATCGATAAACCCAAGATAAAATTTTATAAACTAAAAAACCGACTTTATGCTTCATTTTCTCACTATAAAACCAATCCCGCCACAACGATTGATCAGCATATTGAGCCAGTACCTTTTCTGTTTCTTCATATATACTTTTAGACTTGTTCAATATAGCCTCTTTCATGACATTGCGTCTTAAATCAGATTTTGCTTTATATATAGACTTCGGATTGACAGTTATTTGTTGCTGTCTTGCATAGTCAAGAATTATATTAAACGCTATCAAAGCGTCAGCTCTGACACTACAGATTTTTCTGTTTCTAGTTACACTATTCTGATTCATTCGATATCCGTATAACTCGGCATTATAATAATAAAAGCTATTCGCATGACACAATAGTTTAAACAACACAATCCAATCTTCGCCAATACGAATACCAGGAGTAAAACGAATTTTATGTTCAAAGAAAAGAGAACGCTTATAAATTCCTCCACACACACCTAAGACAGCTTTCCGTTGTATCACCAAATCTATATATTCCTCTCTTTCACAACTAAAAGACGCTTCATATGGATGTATCTTTTTACTGTTTTTTTTAAAAAGATACATTCCAAAACGCATCAAATCATATTTATAAAATTGTATCTGATGATAAAGAATATTCAAAGCATTCTTTACCAACACATCATCTCCATCTACAAACATAATCCATTCACCTAACGACTGCTCCAAACCTAAATTCCGAGCGCAACTTACTCCCTGATTTACTGTATGTATAGTCCTTACACTCTTATATCGGGAAGCGTATTCATCACAGATTCTGCCTGAATTGTCGGTACTCCCGTCATCTACCAATATTATTTCCTGTTCGCACGGACTATCTTCACAAAGCAAACTATCTATGCACTGTCTCAGCCAATCTTCACAGTTGTAAACCGGCACTATTACTGATACTTTCATTGATAATAAATTTACATCAATTTAGACAGCCCACGTTCTACTCCCCGCTTCACGACATTCATCCGATGAACAGAATATGGAAGATGTAATATCAACCATATTATGATTTTTCCTGTAAATCCACAGTGTAAGTATAAAATTCGTAACTTATTGCGAAACATATCACGATAATGGTTATCTATTGAATTTACATAATTTGAATAAGCCAATCTGAAAATTAAATCACGTTGAGCACCGATACATACTTCATCCATATGCTCCATAAAATCATTGATAGCTATCAAGCATGATTCTATGTTTTTGTCATTGGGAAGTTGCGTAATACTCCCCTGACGAATGTTATAAACATAGGTATCCATTTTACAGATAGCATATGATTTTACATATTTAGTAGCAAAGAAATTCCAATAATCATCTTCATGCAAAAGTCCTTCCTTGAAAAACAAGTTGTACTGAACCAACCATTCGCGTTTTATCAATTTATTCCAAACAGTAGACGGATAAATCGAACGCAACATATATCTTTTTATAATCTTTTCATCATCAGTATACTCAGATACACGTTTATTATTCATCATACTGAGATACTCATATCCAGACTTTGTAACTACAGCACCAGCTTGTACAATTTCAGCTTGAGGATATCTATGAGCTACATCCATTAGCCATTCAATACATTCCGGCACCAGCCAGTCATCACTATCCAAGAAATATAAATAAAATCCATGAGCCATATGGATTCCTTCATTACGTGCCGCAGACAATCCGCCATTTTTCTGTCTGTGTTTTATCGTAAAACGAATAGGTCCATTATATCCATTCAGTATTCTTTCTACGATTTCCATACTGGCATCAGGAGAGCAGTCATCCACTATAATGCACTCTATCCCTCCACTGTATGTTTGATTAATAACAGATTGGATACATTTCTCAATATATTTTTCAACATTGTAGACAGGAATAATCATCGACAACTCTATTTTCATATCCACTTATTTAGGTTTAGTTTTTTTTACAAAATACAAAGGACGATAACAAGAATAACCATAAAGTTGCTTGTATTTAACGAACAATGCTATTACAATCATATAATAAGCAAATGAGCAATAAATATTAGTTAAAAAGACAGACAATATGTATCCCCCATGCAATGAATAATTATCAAGTTTATTCCGACACGCAAAATTGGTTTTCTTTATCAACAGAAAGAAAAAGAATATCCAAACCAAAAAACCAATATACCCTGAAGAGGAAATAGTGTCCAAATAAAGACTTTCAAAGTACAAAGCATCAGTAGCACCATGATACTTCATGTTATGTACTATCGGATAACCATACCCCAACCCTGCAAAAAAATGGTCAGAGATAAGATTATTAACATAAATAGCTTGACTCATACGCATACTTTTATTTGACCCTTTAAAGTCATGTTCAGCAGCCAAATCATCATCCCAGAAAAATAAAGCAGTTTCAATATTTGAATGATAAACATCGCGCACAACCGGAACATTAATATACAAAACAATTCCAATAATCACAAAACCTATGCCTCTTATCAGGTTCTTCCTTGTAAAAATTCCTTTATTTACAAACATATAACCAAGAAGTAATAACATCGGCACAATAACGGAACGCTTAGTAGAAAGGAAACAATTCAAAACTGCCAATATAATAAAACTATTTTTTAAAATCTTATTGTCTATTTTCTGATAAAACAATCCAAAAGTCAACATAACCAACGAAATTTGTCCCCAGGGTATAGCTCCTTCGGATTGATTTCCTGACGCACTTGAACTTAAAACCCCTCTCAACATTTCCTCACCATTCCCTACATACAACTCTCCAGAATAATCGAATGCATTAGCAAAGAGCAAGACGTACAAGTTTATATGGGTGATATAAGTGACAATTCCCCAAACTCCTATTATCAGATAAGAAATACTCAATGTTTTCACACACAAACGAAGTTCATCTTCATTCTTTATGGCAATCATTAACAAAAAAAAGGGTGAAACTTCCGTTAATGCAAACTGTATTAGACTTCGATATTGAAAACTATAATCGACTACACCAAAAAGTCCCAATATCGCAATTGGAAAAATGAGATAAACAAAAGGAAACGTAGCGGCTTTGGCATTCTTCTTATCTTTTCTCCATACCATATGCCTTACCATAGCAAAAAAAATAAGAATAACCAACATAAAAGTGTATAAACTTAATCCTGCAACCCGTGTCGGGGTAGGTATAATCATTTTTACTGCAATATAAAATGCACAACCATAAGCCAGAGACTTAAAGCATAGGCAAAAATGTATTAATATAATAAGTATTACCAATATATGCAACATACTCAAGAATTATTTTTATTCCAGATGTTTCATTCGTTTTGCCCTAACTGATTTATAACATTTTCAAATTCGTTCAGATACATATTTTTATCAAACAAACGCGAACGTTCAACACTTCTTTTACTCATAACAGAAAGCTTAGAAGGATTATTATACAACTCCATAATCGCTTTCCGGATACTATTTACAAGATCATGTTCTTTATCTATAAACAAAGTTGTTGCTGAGGTACCTTCTTCAACCAGCCCCCCCGAACGGGTTGCAATAGTAGGTATTCCCGAAGCCAAAAATTCTAATATTGCTATATTAAAAGCTTCTTCACAAATACTTGGCACAACTGCTATATCAGCCGATTTATGATAACGATACAGATTCATATTATCAATATAGCCGGTAAATACAACCCTATCTTTGTGCTGAACAGCCATATTACAAACAGAAGATTGATAATCTGTCATTTGAGCTCCTTTAAAATCGGACGATCCTACAATCATCACTTTTATTTTAGGATTATCTATAGAAAGTACAGCTTCTATCAGCTCTTTCACTCCTTTTACTTCAATAATTCTTCCACAGTAAATGATTACAAAATCATCCAATGAAAACCCTAAATTCCGACGTATTTCAGTTTTCTCCTTGAGGTGAATATTCTTAGCAAACTTAGACAAGTCTATCCTATTTTTTAAAACCGATATAGACATATCTTTTTTAGTCATAGATGACATGAACTGCTTTTTAATAAAATCACCTACTACAATAATATGACCAAATGTATTTTCCTGAAAAGGGGTAGAGAAAGTCTCACAATGTATATGATTGACAAATTTATCGGTTCCATACATTTTGGAGGGCTTAGAGAAGACACCTATTTCACAACCTTCACTAATTATATAATCAAAATCAGCTCCATTATTGCACAAAAAATTTCTCACTCTACGGTTAAAAGGAAGTATGATTGATATATCATTTCCTGTTAATTTTCTCACCCCTCCTCTTAATTTCCACCAAAGTTTATTCTCTCTAGATTTAGGATGTTTTAATTGTACAAAATGAGTATACTTGTATTTCTTAAATTCTTGTTCAACTTTTGAATCACAACACTCCACTACTGTAAACTCGAATTTAGGAGTTCTCTCATTTTCATTTATCAATAGTTCTATTAATTGTTCAATAGCTCCTCCTTTTATAGCCGGTACAGGTAAAGCACCACACGTAACAAAACAAATCTTTCTCATCTTTTCCGTCTTTTCGATATTTTATTTAAGACAAAAGCGCTCATATTCAACATATTCTGCTTATTTAAATATAAATAAAGTAATAAACATGCAGTATAAGCAAAGACTAGCCTCCAATCATTCAAAATCAAAATCACCACATATGCTAACATTAATATTAATAATTGTTTTACCATATACCAACTACTGGTGAACTTCACAAACTTGCGAGAATAATACACTCGAGAAAGAGCTGTCAACAGATGAGATAAACAAATAGCCACACAAGCTCCCCATAACCCACACTTAGGAATCAGTAAAAAATTAAATGCCACCGCTGCTACTCCACCTACAACTACTGAATAGAAAGTATATTTACTTTGCCGTACAGCTGAAAATATAGTGCCCAAAAAGGCACTAGCATTTGAAAATATTACTGAAATAGTCAACAGTGGAATATATACCCATGCCTCATGAAACTCTTTTGCTGTCATTAAATTGATAAAAAGTTTAGCAGAGATCAATATAATAAAATAGACCAACATTTGCACGAACATAATCATCTGAAACATCTTATTGTAATAGATAGCAAAATCAAGTTTCTTATATTCTTCAACAACAGTAACAATCCACGCTTGCTGAAAAAAATTAAAAACTAAATTCATAATTCCCGGTAATTTCCCCGCAACCGCCATCAACCCAAGAGCAAATAAACCCACATAATCTTCTAATAAAGGTCTGTTCAGCCCCGAAATTAGCCACCACAATATAGAAGTAGGTATCAATGGAATAGAAAAACGAAGCATTTCTGTCAAAGCTTCCTTATCCCAATCATTAACAGACAAATACTTATAGGAATTAGAATAAAAAAATGCAAATAATGCCGTAGCAATATTAGCTCCAATAGTTGCTAATACAAAGCCATATACTCCTTGGGTAGGTATCAAAAGAAAAGAAAGAAATGCTGTCGTTATCGTCTGTACAATACCTGTAAAACTGAACACAGACATTTGGTTGATACCTCGACAAAAGTCCTGTGTATATTTTTGAAAAATATTAGAAATAAGAATTCCATAGATAAACCATATATTATCTATGAAAACATTTTTCATAGGTAAATAAGAGATTCCCCAAAATACAAACATGCATATTATGGAACACAAAAACTGAAATATAAACCCAGTAGAATAGTAATTACATACTTTTTGCTTCGTGGCTCCTACCGGATATATGTATATAGCATCGCTCATATCACAGGCAACCACATTGAGTAACAAATTTGCATAAACAATCAAAAGATCAGTAGTTCCATAATCAGCGGGTGACAGCCAATTAGTATAAAACGGTAACATGAAGAACCCCATTAATTTAGATCCAATATTACCAATTACTATAAAAGAAATATTCTTTACTAGTTTATCACTACGCCCCATAGGTCGTCTTTTAATTCTACAACATAACTATTAATGGAATAAAACCTGTTTAGCTTCTTTCAGCGTCAAGAAGCCCTCATCACGAATAAGTTCCTCATCCATCTGTTCACCCCACCAATCTATATTGACATCTGCTCCAAAAGATAAAGCAGAGGAAGAATTAACTGTTGCTACACATTTAAACGAAACTCCCATGACAGCAAGCATTTGCATTGGTATATTCTTATTGAAATGCAACGCTTCTGGAAAATCTTTCTCATAATTCCTTCCATCACGCGGATGTTTCTTTATAATGATATTTTCTTCACCGTAGTGTTCGATTATTGTACGGTACATTTCAATCTGTTCTTTATCTGACATTTTCCCATCTTCAACAAAAGCTTGGGTAAGAAGTATCACTTTACGACTTGCTAATTCCTGTAAATCCTCTTTGCTTAAATCAAATATGCCAAGAAGATATTGTTTCTTTTCTTTAGAACTACTGTCCCATTCTTCAGATAATCTTTTTACTATATTTTTTTTATTTTCATGATAAGGCTTATTATAAGGGGAAGATGTATAAATAGTTGTAACCATACTGCTTGTTCCTACAGGATGTTGGTAATAATCCCCAAAAAGCAAACGTTTTAACCTTTTCTTCAAAGGAGAGTATGTTTCAAATTCTTTATATTCACGATAGAGATTTGAATTTTCCCAAATATCTAAAACATTAGGACAATCTTCAATATACTTCATTTTCAACCCTCTCAATAAATCCCAATAAAAATCTAACCCATAAATATCAGCATCAAAAAGAAAAGCCCAGTCCTTTCTCCTTTTTACAAGAGTATATAAAGCCAAAACATATTTATTCTTATGCCAAAAATCCTTTAAATCAATAAATGTAGAATTAGGGAATTTATTTCTGATATTTTCAGGTATTGTATGAGCAAAAAAGAAAAATGTATTATCAATCTCCTTTTGACTACTCATCAATAAATAGAAAGTAAGTACATATGTAGAGCAAGGTATACATACCCTTGACATTTTAGAGTTATTCATTTTACCAAATTCAACTTTCCGTTAATATAACTATAAACCTAATATTTCCCGACTTTAGATATTTGTTGTTACAACCTCCTTTATCAGATACTATCATGCATACTTTTATACATTATCTCAGCAATAATAAAATCTTCCTCCCAATCAATATCTTTTGAATGAAACTCATCCATAACATGGAGCAATGGCTTCTGCCCTATACGATTCTTTTGTTCAATATAAACTTCTCTTTTCGCAAGAAACATTGTATGATTTATCTCATACAACGGTTCCAAATCCTGTGTCCTAGGCCAAGGAATATTGGTCGTATTATTTATCAACTTACCTTCTTTATTTAATAAAAAATTTCTTAATTCAGTTACCCCCACAAGAGAATCATAACCTTCATGTATTTTAGATAAATATAATTCAATACCCTTGTCGTATTCAGCTGAACTTGCTAAAGGAGTTGTTACATGTCCCCACATAATATGATCTGCATCAGTTATAGTGGGCACATAACAAATTAAATCCTGAAGGTTAGTAGAGCCCAAACAGAGTTCCTCTGGACGAGGTATAATTCTCACACGTTTATCCTGTGAAAACTTTTTAGCAACCTTCATACAGGTCTCATCATTTGTCGAAAGTATTATTTCATCTATTTTTTCACAACAAAGTAACTGTCTTATTTTATTCTCAATAAGTCCGCCCTCAATACCTGCAAACGGACGGGTATTCTTATTTTTTACTCGTTCACTACCTTTACGAGTAGGTAAAAAAAATGCTATTTTATCCATATTTATAAATATTGATAGATAGAGATCACATCAAGGTTTTTATACAAAGATGGAGTCAATGAAATTATTTCATTGCAACCTTTATTTTTAAAATCGTCAAACAATATTTTATTCTCATTAGAAAGAGCCATCTCTTTTTCCGAAAGCACCTCTCCTTTGTATCCGTCATATCCAACAACATATACCTCTTTCGCCCCAAGGGACAAAGCCGTTTGTAATGCGACTGTAGTGCAAGAATCAGGAAATGATTCAGTAAATGTGATTTCAGACAGTTCAAAAGCAGAATCCTCTGCATAACTAGGAACTTCAGTACCCATCAACCGAGGATAAGGAGGCAAAATACAAACCCCATTAAAATTTCTATCCGATATATTGCGTTTCAATCTTTTTGCCTCATTTCCCACTAAACAATATAACTTTTGATTAGGTAAATCATTATAAAAAGAAGCATGACGAGATGTCACAAAAATAAGAGGCATATCAGGATTCAATAGAATATATTCCTTTATGGCATCTAAGTGTTCAACACTAGAATTCCCTCCTCCAATAATCAACACCTTAGTTACCTTTTGCTGTTGTAACAATGGATAACGTGCATTATCTTTTACCTTATTCTTTTTATTATTCAAAGCCCTAACAATGCTGTTAAAACTATATGTTCTATTAGTTGCCCACTCCATTACCTCTTTCTGGGGAATAGAATTAGCACCTGAAATCATATAAGGAAGATTAGTACCCCATTTATGTTGTTCATACAAAGGTTGGAATGTTGTAATAACATCACCCAAAACATTAAAGTCTACATCAAGCCCCTTTTTATTGAGATAGGTCAGAAGTAATTCCATGTTGAGATTTCCCGCACCACGTCCCATGCCCAGAATAGTAGCGTCCACATAATCTATACCACAATCAATTGCTGTCAAAGTATTGATCAATCCCATCTGAAGATTATTGTGACCATGAAAACCTATGGAACAGGATATATTACTTTTTACTACCTGGAATATTTCCCGGACATCCTTCGGTGTGACTCCTCCAAAAGAATCAACCATACAGAACAGGTCTATTATCCCATCCAGTCTATTAAGTTTATTATAAAAATCATCATAATCACCCCACTTGGACATATACATCACATTAAAGCCCACTTCAAACCCCATAGGTTTTACACTTTGAGCCAACACCAACGCCCTGTCAAAGTTATTGGGATCTATAGCAATACGGACCATATCAACCAAACCAATGATTGGTTGAAGAAGATGTACCATGTCAGCAGGATGAGTACCCTTCTCATTTAGCATCACCACAAGTTTCTTTGTACATGTTTTACGTAAATGTTTCAACACAGAAATTGGCGAATAGCCAAATTTTCCAAGATATTCTTTAGATGGATTATTACGATAACCAACTTCTAAATAATCAATGGGCAACTGATTCATTGCCTGAATATAGGAGTCAACCACTTCTGAAGAAAAATCCCAATTGGTATAATATCCACCATCCCTTAATGTACAATCTAGAATCTTGAACATAGAATATTATTTATAGAAATTTATTATTATCATTACAAAAATTACATTACACAAGAATATCCATAAATATCTCACCTTTTGTAATTCTCTCCTCTCAATACGCATTCTTCTCCCCCACAATCACATGTTCCACAATCTTATAGATGATATATAAGTCAAGCAGTATTGTCCAATGATCCATACCAGATATCACCCTTTACACGTTCCTCATCTAAGACAATTCTTTCGTTTCACACGGAAACAGTGCGTCTAAGCTCAGCTGATAACCCCGAGTTTTATAAAATAACACACCATATACTTATTAATCAGACGGACATAAGCTTCCATATGAGCCAACATATGTGGACGGGAACCTACTATTAACATACTACCTTTAAACACATTGATGAACTAGGGAAGTTTATTAATATTAGAACGAAGAAGTAAATTCCCAAATTTTGTTTTACAAGGACCATTAGCATAGCCTGTTTACTGTCAGCTACATCGTTCACTTTCATTGAACGGAATTTATAACATACAAAATCTCCGCCATTCAAATTCTTACGCATCTGCTTAAAGAATATAGAAGCAAAGAACTTTATGATACTTTTGACAATGAGATAGACGAAAGAAAAAAACAGTAATAAAAAAAGACTATAGACAACAATATTAAAGATATATTTCAAAGGATATTATTTCATAATTCAAACTCCCTATTTAAAGTTCTTGCACCACGTATGTCCTCAGCTATCTCTTCCGTCACACGATCATCTCCCCATCGTCCGACAAATTCTGAAGTCCAGTTTAGAGCATCTAGCGTATCATCCTCGACTAGTAAAGAAGCAGAAACCTGTTTCATTGATCCTAACTCAATATCAGAGTCTAATTTTTTCAACGTACCCATTGAACAGTTTCTTATAAAAAAAGATAATGACACATAAGGAGAATTTAGCAATGCCTGTATTACATTGGATGCTATCAAAGCATTTATCTTCATACTCATTTCTTCATACTCCTCCAATATTTCGTTAGAAACATAAAGAATATATTTACCGGAGTGCAAGCCTCTCCACACATTAAAGTAATTCCCTCTTTTTGAAATAGATGAAATCAGGCAATTAGTATCCAGTACTATATTAATCATTATAAGGCACTCTCAAATGTTCTTTCAATATAGCCTCATTCTTATCCTGATCCCACAAACCTTCATCCCACAACTTATCCATATCCTCCTCTACTCTTTGAGCAAAGTAGGTTGTCAAAGATTTACGTATTTCTTCCAAGGCGCGCTCGTCTTTAGCATAAGAAAACATCTTTAACAAGTGTAGCTGGACTGGGTTAAAAGGTTCTGATTTCATATTCTTTAGCTTTTATATTCCACAAAAGAACAAATTATATTTCACTTATCCTAGCGATTCAACTTGTTTTTAATAACACTGCTCTTACTCCCCCCTCATATCATCTACAAAGCCATTTCAATGCCTCAGCCACCGGTCATAATCAGCCAACCGGCTGATCAGCTGCTGCTTACTCTTTTTCGGCTTTTCCTCTTTCTTCCACGGATCAATCGCCTCATGCGCCAAATGATAATAAATACTGCTATCCGTACAACCATAAAGTGTAACCACAGCAAGTGCACGCGACTGCTCCGCCTTGACGAGAGGAAGCATTGTCTGCATAACGCCAACTAGCTTTGCCGCCTCTTCTTCCATATCCAATATAGTATAAGCCGGCAGCAAAATGGCATAAAGCTTGCAACGCATCACATCCGTATCCATCTGGAGATTGTCATATTCTTTCAACGCCTTGGCAGCCAGGGAACGATCTTCCTCACTCACCCCCTCCGCACTGTGATAACGCTGAAGAGCATTGTGCAAACCATTCAACATACAGTCATTGTCCAGACGGGTATATACATGCTTGTCCTTATCATTCAGGGCAATTACCTCATACTCACCCGGCATCACACGCAGCAGCGGAACCCACATCCAGTTCTCCACACATACCATCACATCCTTTCGCCCGGCTCCCGGCTGAATGACAACAGTCGCCTCCACCCCCTTAAACCGTCCCTCGGTAATGCGTATCCGGTCGCCCTTGCGCAAACCATCCGGCTGGGGTATATAAACAGGAAGTGTATTGGAATAAGAACGGGCCACCCACTGCAAATTCTCCATTGCCGCATCGGAAAGGTAGGGGAAATACTCCCGCTTCCGCTCCCTCACCCGAGGCAGGAAACTGAGTACAGGAAAACGTTGCATCAGCTGGAAAACATCACGCTCGGAGGCACGGACGAATACATAGTTGAAGAGTAAGGGACGCTGGGTATTGACGAATTTGCCGTCTATACGCCTCACTTCCTGATAGGAAGGAGCAAAAAAGCCGAATGAGGGCTCGCCTGCCTGTATGCGGCGGTCCTGTTCCCGTTGCAAACCGCGCACTCCTCCCCTATGACAGTCGGGAAGCGACAACACATACCAACGCACGGCATTGTTATTCCGCAAAGCTTCCAACGCTTCGGGAGATGCCACAGAACGCTTCGGTTTATCAAACTGATGGGATAGCTTTTTCATGAGATTTATCGTCAGAAATCCACGCTGACCGATACTGGAAGACCATATCAGCACAGTGTTTATAACTGGCTGATAAATAGCTTTTTACACAGATTTCATTTTGTATTTCTGAAATCTTTTATTTGTTGTTTCTTTCGTCCGAAGACGTCTTTTCTGTCTGCTTTTTATAGACATGTTTATACCCTCAAAAAAGGTTCTTTACCCTTTATATAAAAGGAATTTAGAAACTTTTTGAGGGCACAAAGATACACTATAATTGTGTATTACACAATAAAAGCGCTTAAAAAATAGGAAAACTTACTTTTGATAAGAAAATAAGAGATGGGTATATTTCGTAATCACAATAAAAGATTCAAGTTTTACAAATATTTATTCAATAGGACTGTAATAACCTTATCCAATTCTATAAGGTCATTCTTTATAGTAGTAAATACTATCTGCTCGTCTACATTACTATATTCATGCGAAATAAGATTGCGCATATCATAAATAGCCAACCAAGGAATTTCCTTATATTCAGAAAGCGGTGATGGTTGTAAAAACAACAACTTTCCTACCTGTTCACCTATTACTTGAAGGCGCATAACACATGCATTGAACACCATCACTTTATCCATGGAGGCTAAAAAAATCATCAGCACAATTTATTTCTTTACTCCATTGCTGTATATAGTAAATGGATTCTTTTATCTGGGTTAACCTGTCGCAAATGGTTAGTCGTCCTCCTTTATACATAAATGGCTTCTTTTTCAATATTCTGTTTCAAAAATGGAGACAGTGAGGAACGGAAACGCACTAAATCAATTTCACAATGAAACATTTCCGTCAAAACAGTCTTCAAAGTGTACATAGTGGATAAAGTAGGATTATCAATATCTACAACAATATCCAAATCACTATCTTCCCTGTTCTCTTGACGTGCAACCGAACCGAAGATACCAATTGATTTAATTCCAAACTCATGCCCAAAACATTGTTTGAAACTAACTAACTTTGCCTTACATTCATTTAAGCATAACATACTTTTCACCAACTTTAGGTACTGGAACAAAGATAAACCTTTTATTTGAACGATACAAGTTCTTACCTCGGTTTCTTCATTTCACACACCATCAGAGCTCTCCCTGCATCAGAATGTCATCATCACCATAAACCGCACGCCCCATTTGTTCGCATCGGGATGATCCAGATAATTCAGACGGCGGACATAGTCTATGTGCAATATCTTGAAAATATTGTGAATACCCACAGAGCATTCCATGTACGGGGTCTTCGGGTCCATCACAAAGCTGGTAGGACGTCCGTCACGGGTCGGGAACAGGAAGAGTTCGCTGTCACCCGGATGCTTCATCGGATTGTTCTTATCTGTCAAATGACCATACAGCATCTTGAAGCCGATCGCCTCACGCCACTTCAGTTTCTTCAGCAAAGGAATACGGTTGAAAATCTTACCGTTCAAATCCCACGATACATCCAGAGAGGCGTAACGGTCGTTCAGGAACTCCATATTATTAATCAAGTTGAAAGTCTCGCGCTGCAGGATATAAGACAAGTTGGCCGCCGGCATAATCAGCAACGGGAACGGAACTTTATTCCACTGCGCACCGCCTTTCACGAACATATCAATCTTACCCCATGACGAGAACCAGAAACGCTTGTACAACCCTACTTCCGTCAGATTGAAGTTATACTCTCCGCCCAGCACACCCTTGAAACCGGTCGTGTGCGACAGCGTGAATACCGGAGCGTCAAAAGAAACCGGTATACGGCGTTGCTTGGTATTGACAAATGTCTCACCCGGAGCGTAACGGAAGGCCAAGGAGGCTTCCATGGTCTGAATCTCAGGAACCAACGTTTTCTGGTCATCATTCGTTATATAGGCCAGACCGCCGGTAGGCTCGTCCGTGCTGTGTTTCACTTCCACCGTGGTCTTCAAACCAAACTGCGTCTCGTTCTCATACTTCAAGGCGATATTCCGCACGTAGGACATCTGGTCCACCGTAGAAGTCTTGAAAGAAACGAACACATTATCCTTGTCCGTCTTCAGGAACTTATCCGTGGGCGACATCACATCATACTGATAGCTGAACGTGATAGAGTTCTTCGGGAACTCGCGCGGCAGGTATTCCTTCTTGTTGAAAGAGTATTCCACCTCACCCATATACTTGGAACGATGATCCTTGAACCCGTAAGCATAATATCCCTTGAGGAACAGATGCGGATTCAGGTTGGCCGTGGTCTGCGCGCTCATACGCAAACGCAATCCGTCGATATAGTTATTGGAGATCATGGTGTTTACCGGACCGATATCTACCTTGCTGGGGTTGTCCTTGGTTCCGGTCTCCACAAAGTTCTCGATAAACGCTTTCAATACAAAAATCACATATTTGAATCCCGGCATCTGTTCCAGACGCTTCACCAGCATATCCATAGAACTCTCGGTCTGCGTAAGCGGAACCGGCCGGTATTGATTCCAGAAATCGTCTCCGCGCATCATGGCGTCCGCCTCTTTGATCTCGGCCCCCTTACGCTTGAAAAGTTGCTGCGGAAGCTCATCGAAGGCATAATCGGAATAACGGGTAGTCCTTCGTATCTGGAATCCTTGCATGATCTTCATCAAGGTCATCTCCACAATCATGTCATCGGTCTTCAACACCCACTCCCCATTAGGCAATTGCTCGAACTCCTGAATAATATCCATATTGTCCACAAAGTTCACTCCCGATTTCTTGGGCAGATTCATCGTACATTTCTTCACCGTATAAGATGAATCGGCCAGTACATACAGATGTCCCGTGAAACCGAAATCCTGCGAGTTATTGGGGACAAAGGTGAGATGGAAGCACTTGTCCTTGTCCACGAATGTGGTGTCCATAATGTAAAACTTATAAAACGAAATGGCGTCACTAGACGAAATAGGACTGATGAAAGGATACTGCAACAGACGGATATCGTTATCATAAATATTCACATCCGTAAACACATCCTTCAGAACCGTGCTCAGCATATCTCCTGTGGCAAACAGCTCGTTCACCCCCGTAGAGCTCATCCCTTTGATAATGGTCTTCTCACTCTTGGGATGTTTACGGTAAATTTTCTGCGAAGCGGTCTCGTCCACCGAGATAGGAAGGATGAATTTATTGGTTTCCTCACAAAGTTCGATCTGGTCTTTCAGGAAAGGCATCTTTTTATACATACCTTTTTCCAGCATTTCGGGGGTCACATCATTCAGTGACATTGTGATCTTCTGATACTTGTTGTACTGATAATAGTCATTCTCACTCAGCTTGTTATTGTTCTTATGAGCAATCACTTTCTTCATCAGTTCCACAGCCGGGTTATTCTTACGGGAGTACTTCTCTCGTTTGGGCTTCACCACCACTTCGTCCAGCATGATATCGTCCGGCCTCATCCTCACATTCAGGTTCTTGGTGACACCGGGGATTATATTCACTACTTTTGTTACATACCCCACTGCCGAAAAGGTGAGTTTGTTCCAACCTTTACGGGTTTCGACCTTATAATGTCCATCATTATCGGTAATGCTTCCTACGCCTTTTCCTTCATAAAAGACTGACAAGTATGGTATTGGATCATTCGTCAATGAGTCAGTTACAACGCCTTGTATATTTTGAGCTGACACCGAGATGCAGCATCCTAATAACAAAAATAGTAAAAACGACTTGATGTATTTTGTCTTCATTCTTTTTACCGCTATTCTTATGAGCCAGCAAAGTTAAGCATTAACTTAAAAGAAAGTTGCTAATATAAGCTAATAATTACAGAAATCTTACATATTGACCAATAAATAGGTGAAATTTAACACTGACAGAGCCTTTATATAGAAAAATAAAAAAGGGATCTTTTCACAAAGCCCCCTTTTTAAGTTTTCAATAGGTATTAGTTTTTTTTTAAGGTAAAAAGATTGTTTTCAGGATAACGATGCAAATATGGAGCCTTTTTTTAAACCAGCCAAATAAAAAACTATGCCATACAACATGTTTTTAGAAATTTCTGTCTTTTTTGGCAGATTATTATTCAAAATGCTCTTTATCGGCCTCATTACATATACAAAGATAGCAAAAGTTTAATTTGAAACAGCATTTTAATGAGTTTTTTCTTTTCCCAAGAAATGTTCGTCCACTTTATCGCGGTGTTTCAACACCTTTGCATCTATAAAGAAAACAATCTCTTCAGCGATATTAGTTATATGATCTCCGGCACGTTCCAGCTTACGGATAACGGTGCCGAGTTCCAGGCAAGTCAGGAAATTATCGGGATGTGTTTCCAGATATTTTGTAAGCACGGCAGGGGCAGCCGCATTGATTTCGTCCAGAAAGTTGTCCTTACTGAATACATTGAGGGCTAATTCCAAATTTTCTTCATTCAATGCGTTCTTAGTCATTTCGAGCATACTGAGCACTTGTCTCAACATCTCTTCTATACGCAGACTGTGGAGCAGTTCACTATCCAGCACTGTTTCCTCGCTTCTTACCACAAAACGGGCTATGCCTTCGGCAAAATCTCCCAAACGCTCCAAATCACTGTTTATTTTGAACATGGCCAGCACAAAACGCAGGTCAATGGCTACCGGATTGTATAGAGCGATAGTGTCCTCTACATCACTGTCAATTTTCAACTCGAACGCATTCACCCTTTTCTCACGGACAATGACTTGCTGTGCCTGGTCACGGTTAAAGGTCAGCACGGCCTCTCCTGCCCTATCCAGCTGATTGTAAACCAATGTCCACATCTCGTTCACTTCCTTCTTCAGTGATACAAGTTCTGATTCTATAAATTTCACCATATTCTTAATTCTTGTTTTGTTTATTATTATTTCTTTCACCGCAGATTGCGCAGATTCACACTGATTTTAATTTTTCGGACAGAAGAATAAAAAGGCAAATCCGTACCCATTACATCTGAAAAGCAAACAAGCCTGCATCGAGCTGTGGTACATAAATTCCATTTTTATCTTATCTCCCATTGTGCAACGCTGTGATGAATGCTTTATCCGAAACGTCCCGTAATATAATTCTGGGTCGCTTCTTTGCCCGGATTCGTAAATATCTTCTTCGTATCATCATATTCCACCATATTGCCCATATAGAAGAAGGCTGTTTTGTCACTGACACGCGCGGCCTGCTGCATGTTATGAGTGACAATAACGATGGTATATTCTTTTTTCAGCTCATGAATCAACTCTTCTACCTTGGCTGTAGAGATAGGATCCAATGCCGAAGCCGGTTCGTCCATAAGCAGCACCGAAGGAGATACGGCCATGGCACGGGCTATACACAACCGTTGCTGCTGACCGCCGGACAGAGCAAACGCAGACTCTTTCAACTTATTCTTCACCTCATCCCACAACGCGGCTCCTTTCAAGGTTTCCTCCACCCTGTGGCGGATAAACTCATTATCTTTCACCCCATTTACCCGAAGCCCATAGGCCACATTCTCGAAAATGCTCTTCGGAAACGGATTGGGACGCTGGAATACCATTCCCACATTCTTGCGCAACTCATCCACCTGCACGGACTTGTCGTATATATTTCTCCCGTCAATCAAAATCTCCCCCTCCAGACGAGAGCCGGGAATGAGGTCGTTCATGCGGTTGAACAGACGGAGGAAGGTGGACTTGCCACAACCGGACGGGCCTATGAAAGCCACCACCTCTTTCTCTTCAATCGTCATGCTTATATCTTTCAGTGCTTGAAAATCACCATAGAAAAAATTTACATGTTTTGCATCTATCTTATTCATATTCTTAATGTTTTAATAATTTGCTGATTTGTCAATGTGCTAATGTACCAATACCCGTGCGGTACACAGCGCAGCCAATCGGCACATTGACAAATTATTAATTCGTTTTTACTTTATTGGAGAAATATTTGCGAAGTGCATTAGCCAACAGGTTTATAATTAAAATAATGATTATCAATACCAACGCCGTACCGTATGCCAAAGGAAGCTGTGACTCCATATCTGTTCCACTGGTAGAAATCACATAAAGGTGATAAGGCAATGCCATACACTGGTCCAGAATGCTGTGTGGCAGTTGTGGCAGGAAGTAAGCGGCACAAGTGAAAAGGATAGGCGCCGTTTCACCCGACACACGTCCCAAAGCCAGAATCAGTCCGGTAATGATGTTGGGCATCCCCATGGGCAGAATTACATGCCAGATGGTTTGCAACTTGGTCGCGCCCAAAGCCAGACTCCCTTCACGGAAGCTGTCGGGAATCGCCTTCAAGGCTTCTTCGGTGGTACGTATCACCAAAGGTACACAAAGCAATCCCAACGTCAAAGAACCGGCCAAGATACTGTCGCCGAACCCCATGTATTTCACAAACAGTGCCATACCAAACAAACCGAACACAATGGACGGAATACCGCTCAAGTTATTGGTCATCATCCGGATAAAGCGGACCAGCTTGCCTTTCGGCGCATACTCGTTCATATAAATGCCACTCATCACTCCCACCGGAAATGCGAACAGCGCACTGCCCACCATCAGATAAAAAGTACCTACAATGGCCGGCCATATACCGCCACCCGTCATACCGTCACTGGGAGCCGTGGTCAGAAACTCCCAGCTGATTACTCCTATACCTTTATATATAATAAAACCGAGAATGGCGAACAGAATGAGGACAATGCTATAACTCAGCAGTTTGAAAATACCGAATGCCAGCCATTGCGAACGTCTTTTACGCGCCCCTTGCCGGGCAGGGAAAACATCTTGCTTCATATTTTAAATACTTAATTAATCATTTGTCAATCTATCAATATACCATTGGCTGCGCTGTGTGCCGCATGATCATTAGCACACCGGCAAATTAGTACATTATTTATTTGTTCTTGATGAAATATATTCTACACTAAAGTTGATAAGCATCGTGATGAAAAACAACACCACTCCCAGCAGGAACAGAGCTTCATAGTGCGCGCCGCCGGCGGGTGCCTCTCCCAGTTCCGCTGCAATAGTCGCCGGAATGGTACGAAGCGGTTCCAGAATAGTGGTAGGTATCACAGCCGCATTTCCTGTAACCATCAGCACCGCCATCGTCTCGCCTATGGCACGTCCGATGCCCAGGACAACGCCCGAAGTGATTCCGGAAATGGAAAACGGAATCACCACCTTATATATAGTCTGCCAACGAGTGGCGCCCAATGCCAGACTGGCCTCGCGCATGGCACGGGGACAATTCCGCATCGCATCCTCACTTACGGTAATGATAGTAGGGAGTGCCATGATCGCCAAAACAATACTTCCGGCCAATCCGGTCTCGCCCACAGGCAGATTAAATACTTTCTGAATAAGCGGTACGATAACAATCAATCCGAAAAACCCATAGACCACGGACGGAATACCACTAAGCAATTCAATAACCGGCTTCAGAAAACTACGGGTCCGATGGTCTGCCACCTCGGACATATACACCGCCACCGACAAGCCGAAAGGCAAAGCGAACAGGATGGCAAAGAAACTCACCCAAAGCGTACCCGTAATCAAAGGAAGAAATCCGAACTGAGGAGCGGGAGTAGCCGTAGGGAACCATTCCTTTCCGGCAAAAACCTCGTCAAAAGAAATAGACTCGTCTTTCAGCAGATGCCCCCGAAAATCCTTTTCTATAAACTTGGAGGGAACAAAGGCGATGATGCCTGGATTACCGGCAACGATCTCGCCGATGCACCGGGGAGCCTTCTCGTATTCGGCTCCCAGCTCTTCCTCCGAGAAATAGGAGGTGATATCCTCCAACCGGAAAACTTTAACCTCTGCGTCCGGTCCTCCCAACTCTTTCCAGTTGGTAATCTCTTCGTCAAAAACATCTTTTATTTGTGCCGCACTCAGTTCCTGTACCGGATTGGCTTTATTCACCGCCAGTACATACCCCTCTTCTATGACTTTTTTATTAAAAAGTCCCAGAGCCTCCGCAAATAAGAATACGACAATCAGCAAAATAGTAATGCTCGTTATAAAGCCGCTGCAAGTCAATATCCCTTCTACAATCTTTTCCCAAACTCGTTTCATACAGTTTTAGTCTTCTATTTTAATAACTGATGCAAAAAAAGCCTCTTTATATTAAGGTGATATGAAAGAAGCTTGAAGTATTTGCTACAATTATATTACAAACTTGTTACAGATAAAGAAAAACCTGATCTTATTACCATTTTCCCGCAGGAACAGATTCAATCCACCCTTGCCGGCGAATATTACCCGTAACAGAATCGTAACACACCAGTAAAACAAATGACACAAGAAAACGTTTCTTTTGCACACGAATTAATATAAGAACTTATGAATCAATTAAAAGCTCTATTTCTTTTTATTCTATTGGCTTGTAGTCTGAATATTACCGCGCAACGCATAAAAGGTAGTGACACGGTGTTGCCCGTATCACAAGAAACAGCCGAGATTTTCATGAAAGATGATCCCGACCGACGGGTAACCGTCACCGGCGGAGGAACCGGAGTGGGGATTTCCGCCCTGATGGACAACACAACAGATATCGCTATGGCTTCCCGTCCCATCAAATTCAGCGAAAAGATGAAACTGAAAGCCGCCAAACAGGAAGTGGAGGAGGTAATTATAGCGTATGACGCCCTGGCCGTCATTGTAAACCCGTCCAACCCTGTCAGCCAACTGACACGCCAGCAACTGGAAGCCATATTCCGCGGCAAGATAACCAATTGGAAACAGCTGGGGGGACCCGATATGAAAATCATTGTCTATTCTCGCGAAACCTCTTCGGGAACTTACGAATTTTTCAAAGAAAGCGCCCTGAAGAACAAGAACTACATGAGCAGCAGCTTGTCCATGCCCGCCACCGGAGCCGTGATCCAGTCTGTAAGCCAGACCAAAGGCGCTATCGGCTATGTGGGACTGGCCTACTTGTCTCCCCGGGTGAAAGCCATTGCCGTTTCCTATGATGGCGGCAAGCATTATGTACTGCCCAGCCTTGAAAACGGAAAGAAGAAACTTTACCCCGTAGTACGCCCTCTTTATTACTATTACAATGTAGCCAATAAGGAAAAAGTGACCCCGTTCATTGACTACATCCTGTCACCCGAGGGGCAAAATATTATAAAAAACGGTGGATATATTCCTGTGAAATAAAGGATATCCCAAAAAGAATGCGTACTTTTGCAGCAAAAGTGTAAAATTGATATCACAATGACTGAAATGAACGCTACAGAAGCTACAGAGAAGAAAAGTCTGAACTTCATTGAACAGGCAGTTGAGAACGACCTGAAAGAAGGTAAAAACGGAGGGAAAGTACAAACCCGCTTTCCGCCCGAGCCGAACGGCTACCTGCACATCGGTCATGCCAAAGCCATCTGTCTGGATTTCGGGATAGCTGCACGCTATGGTGGCGTATGTAACCTGCGTTTTGACGACACCAACCCGACCAAAGAAGATATGGAATACGTGGAAGCCATCAAGGAGGACATCCAATGGCTCGGATTCCAGTGGGGAAACGAATATTATGCATCCGACTACTTCCAGCAATTATGGGATTTCGCCGTCAATCTGATAAAGGAAGGAAAGGCTTATATAGACGAACAGAACTCCGAACAAATCGCGGCACAAAAGGGAACTCCCACCCAACCCGGAACCGAGAGCCCTTACCGCAACCGTCCCATCGAGGAAAGCCTGGAACTGTTCAACAAAATGAACAGCGGTGAAATAGAAGAAGGCAAAATGGTGCTCCGTGCCAAAATAGACATGGCAAGCCCCAACATGCACTTCCGCGACCCTATTATTTATCGTGTGGTAAAGACTCCGCACCACCGCACAGGCGAAACCTGGAAAGCATACCCTATGTATGACTTCGCACACGGACAGAGCGACTACTTTGAAGGAGTAACTCATTCACTGTGTACCCTGGAGTTCGTACCCCACCGTCCGTTGTACGACCTGTTCGTGGACTGGGTAAAAGAAGGTAAAGATCTGGACGACAACCGTCCTCATCAGTATGAGTTCAACAAACTGAACTTGAACTACACCTTGATGAGCAAGCGTAACCTGCTGATTCTGGTAAAAGAACATCTGGTAAACGGTTGGGACGACCCCCGTATGCCGACTCTCTGCGGTTTCCGCCGTCGCGGCTACTCGCCCGAGTCCATCCGCAAATTTGTAGACAAGATAGGTTATACCACTTACGATGCCCTGAATGACTTCGCCCTGCTGGAAAGCGCTGTCCGCGAGGACTTGAACAGCCGTGCTACCCGTGTATCGGCAGTCATCAATCCGGTGAAGCTGATCATTACCAACTATCCCGAAGGACAGGTGGAGGAAATGGAAGCTGTCAACAACCCGGAAGATCCGTCGGCAGGCACACACACCATCGAATTCAGCCGCGAGTTGTGGATAGAACGCGACGATTTCATGGAAGATGCCCCGAAGAAATATTTCCGTATGACTCCGGGACAGGAAGTGCGTCTGAAAAGCGGATACATCGTAAAATGTACAGGCTGCAAGAAAGACGACAACGGCAACGTGGTGGAGGTATATTGCGAATACGATCCCGACAGCAAAACAGGAATGCCGGGCAGCAACCGCAAAATCAAAGGTACGATCCACTGGGTAAGCTGTGCACACTGTCTGCCTGCCGAAGTACGCCTGTATGACCGCCTGTGGAAAGTGGAGAACCCGCGTGATGAGATGGCCGCTATCCGCGAAGCAAAGAACTGCGACGCACTGGAAGCCATGAAAGAAATGATCAACCCCGATTCGTTGAATGTATTAACCAACTGCTATGTAGAAAAATATCTGGCCGATGCCAAACCGCTGGATTACTTGCAGTTCCAGCGCATCGGTTATTTCAATGTGGACAAAGACTCTACACCAGAAAATCTGGTGTTCAACCGCACCGTATCTTTAAAAGATACCTGGAGCAAAATTAATAAATAAAAACAAGCTTATGAACTATGACATGTCTTCTTACTTTGAAGACCCGGAATTTAAAGAAGCATTAGCAAGATACGAGGGTATGGTGGAAAACCATACCCCCGCTTATTTTGAAGCTGATGAACTGACCGATATCGCCGAATATTACGCCTCAAAAGGAAGACATAAAGACGCTGACAAGGCCATAAATCTTGCAATCCAATTGCACCCTGATAACATAGACGCCCTGATTTTCCGGGCACGTTCCTTGATGCTGCTAGGAAAAAAAGAAGAAGCCCAAATGGTGATGCAGCTCATCAACAACCCTGCCGACCGTGAATTCAGATTCCTGCAAGCCGACCTGCTGATAGAGGAGGAACACATGGAAGAGGCCGATAAGATATTACAACAACTGGCCATGGACGAGGAGTATGAACTGGATACGCTGCTAGACATCATTCTGGACTACGTTGACGTCAACCAGAAAGAATACGCCAAGAAGTGGATCGACTGCCTGTTTGCCCATTTCGACATGCAAACCCTGCCGGAAACCAACCAACGTCTTCGCGACGTGCTGTGCGATTATTACAGTACTTTCAACAAACCGAAGTTGGCTATCCCTTACCTGAACATGACTCTGAACGAGTTTCCCTATTCCGTTCAGCATTGGAACGAACTGGGTAAATGCTATCTGCAACAAGAGCAATACGAAAAGGCGCACGAAGCTTTCGATTTCGCATTAGCCATTGATGAAAACAACACAGAGACATTGACCTTGAAAGCATTCCTTTACAGCCAGACAGCAAATATCAAGGAATCTATCAACTATTATCTCCGTCTGGAAAAGGCGACAGAGAAGAAACCTCCCGTTTATATGGCATTGGCTGGTCTCCACTTCGAGATGAAGGATTACGAAACCGCCATGAAGTATACACAAAAGCTGCTAAAACAGAAACAGGAGATAACTGCATTCGAGCTAACCGATATATATAGTATCGCAGCCCTCTGTCATGTAGCCCTGGGACATCCTGAAGAGGGATATATGTATCTGGACCAAGTGCTGAAGCAGAACGGGAACGATGCGGAAACACGTATCTATGCCGGACAGTTTTTCACGATAATGGCAGGCAGCAAGGACATCAGCGAGGAGGAAAGAAAGAATAATATCGACAAGGCGGAGGAACAATTCAACCTCGCCCTGGAATTCACCCCGAAAGAGGAACGGATGGATATTTTGTTCAAAATCGGATCCAAATACTTCGATGAACATCTCTTTGAATATGCCAACCGGTATTTTGAGCAAATAAACAAAGAATTCCCCCACAACGCCCATAGCACTTATTTCTTTCTGATTTATGGCTATCTTTATTTACAGCAACCAGGTCCGTTCATACACTATCTGGCTAAAATCAATAAAGAACTTCCTGATACGTATGCAGCTCTGGGAGTTGATGAAAACGCACAGTTTCCCGACCAGTTATTCAACGAAGCGATACGCGTAATCAAGGACGATATCAGCAAAGGCAAGCTAAACTTAAACAATTATTTATAATTATTTTATGGAATCAGTTGCATTTATTCAATGGTGTCTGGACCACCTGAATTATTGGACAATTACGTTATTAATGGCCATCGAAAGCTCTTTTATCCCCTTCCCCTCGGAAGTGGTAGTGCCTCCTGCCGCTTACAAGGCAGCCGGAGGCAACAGTGACCTGAATGTATTTCTGGTAGTTATATTTGCGACAATCGGAGCCAATATCGGCGCTCTCATCAATTATTACATAGCCTATTTCGTAGGCCGTCCGCTGGTTTATAAATTCGCGAACAGCCGCTTCGGGCACATGTGTCTGATTGATGAAGCCAAGGTTCAGAACGCGGAACACTACTTTGACAAGCACGGGGCACTCTCCACCTTTATCGGACGTCTTATTCCTGCCGTCCGCCAGCTTATCTCCATTCCTGCCGGTCTGGCCAAGATGAAATTATCCACTTTCCTGCTGTACACAACGCTGGGAGCAGGTATCTGGAATGCCATTCTGGCGGCTATCGGTTACTATCTGCAATCAGTGGTTCCCGAAGAGCAGTTATTGAGTACCGTAACCGAATACAGTCACGAGTTAGGATATTGCTTCATTGCTATCGGTGTTTTAGTGGTAGGTTTCTTGATTTACAAAGGAAGAAAATAAAAAAGAATGAACTTTTTTCCATTTAAATTTGTTATCATTACAGTATCGAACTAAAATATAATAAAATTATGGCAAAAACAGCATTTAAAGGAGCACCGGTGACATTGGCCGGAGAATTTGTAAAAGTAGGAACTTCAGCTCCGGAATTTACATTGGTAAAAGGAGACTTAAGCAATTATACATTAAAGGACGGTAAAGGCAAGTACCTGATTCTGAACATTTTTCCCAGTCTGGATACAGGTGTATGCGCTACTTCCGTACGCAAGTTCAATCAGTTGGCTGCAAACCAGCCCAATACGGTAGTGTTGGCTATCTCTAAAGACCTGCCATTCGCCCAAGGACGCTTCTGCACTACTGAAGGCATCACCAACGTTATTCCTTTGTCTGATTATCGCTATACTTCCGATTTTGCTGAAAAATATGGTGTTCTGATGACCGACGGTCCTTTGGCAGGATTATTGGCACGTTCGGTAGTAGTGGTTGACCCGGAAGGAAAAGTGGTTTATACCGAACTTGTTCCCGAAATAACCCAGGAACCGGATTATGAAGCTGCGTTGAAAGCAGTAAAATAAAAAGCTCCCGAAGGAATAAAGAAAACGGCAGAAGATTTTGTCAATCTGTCTGCATAGGTTTTGGTGGTTTCGGGCATAACTTCAAGAAGTTATGCCCGAAACTTTTATGTGTTATGCCGGAAAGATCTATCATCTTGCATACGAACGATCTATAATCTTACACCCGAAAGATCTATCATCTTGCATCTTCATCTTCTAAGACAAATACCATTGATACATTCGGTGTACTCCCTCTTCTATATCAATCTTATGCTGCCATCCCAGACTATGCAATTTGCTTACATCCGTCAGCTTGCGCATAGTGCCGTCGGGCTTCGTAGCGTCAAAAGTCAGTTTGCCTTGATAGCCCACTTCTTTGACAATCTTATCCGCCAATTGAGCGATGGTGATTTCTTTTCCCGTACCGATATTGATATGGCAGTTACGGATATCCTTGGAACCGGGTGTGTATGTATCCTTAAAGTCCACATGCTCCATGATATAGACACTGGCATCGGCCATTTCCTCACTCCATAAGAATTCACGCAACGGCTTGCCTGTACCCCATAAGGTCACTTCCTGTCCGGAGATGCCGTATTTTTTCAATACAGCCAGAATTTCCTCATCCGTATTCAAACCGCTTACCCCCTCCACAGGGCGGAGATTCATATCTTTACGCACCGCATCCCAATCTCCTTCATTCAGGCATTTTCCCAAATGAATCTTACGAATCATGGCAGGCAGCACATGGCTGTTCTCCAAATGGAAATTATCATTGGGACCGTAAAGGTTCGTGGGCATCACGGCTATGTAATTGGTTCCATATTGCAGGTTAAAACTTTCGCACATCTTCAATCCCGCAATCTTCGCAATAGCGTATGGTTCGTTGGTGTACTCCAACGGTGAAGTCAGCAACACCTCTTCCTTCATGGGTTGTCCGGCATCACGAGGGTAAATGCAAGTGCTTCCCAAAAACAAGAGTTTCTTTACATTGTGACGGAAGCTCTCTCCTATCACATTCTGCTGAATCTGCAAGTTCTGATAAATAAAATCGGCACGGTAAAGACTGTTCGCCATGATACCGCCCACATGTGCCGCCGCTAAAATGACATACTGGGGCTGCTCTTCATCAAAGAACTCCTTCACAGCCTGCCCGTCCAGCAGATCCAGTTCTTTGTGAGAACGGCCTACCAGATTGGTATATCCTTTTTGCTGCAAATTATTCCATATAGCAGAACCCACCAGTCCGTGGTGTCCTGCTACATATATCTTGGCTGTTTTTTCCATTATTCCGCTATTTGAGCCTTTAAATATAGTTTCTTCACGAACTTCATATCATGCTTCACCATGATTTTCACCAGTTCGGGGAAAGAAGTCTTACGGGGATTCCAGCCCAATAAGGTTTTGGCTTTAGTGGGATCACCCAGCAACTGCTCCACTTCGGCAGGACGGAAATACTTAGGATCGACGGCAACCAGTTCCTTGCCCGTCGCCACATCGATGCCTCTTTCATCCACCCCTTTGCCTTCCCAGCGCAACTCAATGCCCACTTCCTTGAAGGCCAAGGTACAGAACTCGCGCACCGTATGGTACTCGCCGGTCGCAATAACAAAATCTTCGGGAGTATCGTGCTGAAGAATCATCCACATACACTCCACATAATCTTTGGCATAGCCCCAGTCACGCAAAGAATCCAGATTTCCCAGATACAGTTTGTCCTGATATCCCTGGGCTATACGTGCGGCAGCCAAAGTAATCTTGCGTGTTACAAAGTTTTCACCACGACGTTCGCTCTCATGGTTGAACAGGATGCCGTTCACGGCAAACATACCGTAACTTTCACGATAATTCTTGGTAATCCAGAAACCATACTGCTTGGCCACCCCATACGGAGAACGGGGATAGAAAGGAGTCGTTTCCTTCTGAGGGACTTCCTGCACCAGTCCGAACAACTCGGAGGTAGATGCCTGATAAATCTTGGTCTTTTTTTCCAGACCCAGGATCCGGACAGCTTCCAACATACGCAGCGTGCCTACCGCATCCGCTTCCGCAGTGTACTCGGGCACATCGAAACTTACTTTCACATGGCTCTGAGCAGCCAGATTATAGATTTCATCGGGCTGTACAGCCTGAATGATACGTATCAGCGAACTACTGTCGGTCATATCCCCCCAATGCAGGTTCACCAAACGGGTCTTTTGCATATCACGAACCCACTCGTCCAGATAGAGATGTTCTATACGACCTGTGTTGAATGAAGAAGAACGGCGCAGAATACCGTGAACCTCATATCCCTTTTCAATCAAAAACTCTGCCAGGAATGAACCGTCCTGACCTGTAATACCTGAAATTAAAGCAACTTTTTTCATTTCGTTTATTGTAAATGGCCTCATGCAGGCCTTCTAAGTTATTTCATATCACATAGCTATCTACCGCTATCTGCCTTTCGGCATGACAAAGGACAAAATGACCAAACAGAACGGCAGATAACAGACAGCATACACTCCATGTATGCAGAAATAAAATATATACAAGAAAGAATACTTACTCCGCCGAGAATTCTTTGATGCGCTGTTCCTCGCTCAACCGGCAGATCAACAATGTGTTATTCTTCTCAGCAACGATATATCCGTCCAGTCCCTGTACCACCACCCTCTTTTCCTGTGTAGTGTGAATCACACAGTTACGGGTTTCATACAACTTTATATTCTCACCTATCTGCGTATTATTATGGGCATCTTTCGGCAAATTCTCGTGCAACGATCCCCAAGTACCCAAATCACTCCATCCAAAGCTGGCAGGAAGGACAAAAATCTCATCCGCCTTCTCCATAATGGCATAATCCACCGAAATATTCTCGCACAAAGGGAAATTCTGGTTAATCATTTCCTGCTCCTTGTCCGTATAATAATAAGGAAGCAAACGCTCGAACACCTTCGAAATGGCAGGCTGATATACGCGCAGGGCATTCACCACCGTATTTACATTCCACACAAAAATACCGGCATTCCAGAAGAAATTATTTTTTTGAATATAGCGCCGGGCTGTTTCCAGATCAGGTTTCTCTTTAAAAGAATACACCCGGAATACTTCCTTATTGGCGGTAGAAGGTACACTGAGATCAGCTTCAATGTAACCGTAGCCCGTCTCAGGACGAGTAGGTTTCATGCCCAGGGTAAGGATAGCGTCCGAATCGGCCGTAAAATTCATCGCCGAATTAATCACCCGCTGAAACTCCGCAATATTCATCACAATGTGGTCGCTGGGGGTCACCACCATATTGGCCTTAGGATTACGTGCCTTTATTTTCCAACTGACGTATGCTATACAAGGAGCCGTATTGCGACGGCAAGGCTCACGCAAGATATGATCATCAGCAATATCGGGCAACTGCTCCTTTACAGTGTCCGCATACTTCTCTGATGTCACCACCCAAATATTTTCCGGAGGACAGATCCCCTGGAAACGGTCAGCCGTAAGTTGGATCAATGTACGGCCGCAACCCAGTACATCAATAAATTGCTTAGGATAATCAGGAGTACTCATCGGCCAGAAACGGCTTCCAACACCTCCGGCCATTATAACGAGGTGATTATTCTTGATGTTCATATGATTCATTTTTTACGTTGTATGACCGCAAAGATAAGTATTATTTTTTAAAAAAAGTATTGCGTTTTAATTTATATGTTCTATATTTGCATACGACTAACATTTTTTTTGTCATGAAACAACCGACAACTGAAAACTCTGATATAATTAAACTAGTAGCGATATTAGGTGATTTTGCCTTGTTGAACCTTTCTATGATACTTGTGTTTTTTATTCTGAAAGGAATAGATTCACAGGCCATAGCCCATATTTCATTGAAAACCTACCTACTGACTTCCAACCTGTGCTATATTCCATGCATATCCATCTTTGGGGTCATACTGCACAACCGCATAGTGCGTCCGGAACAGATTGTAGGCCGTCTGTTAGGAACAATCAGCTTGCATGTAGTCATCTTCCTCACGGTGCTGGCCATTATTAAAGTAGATAACTTCTCACGCATCTATCTGCTTGTTTTCTATCTGTCTTTCATACCTTTAGCTATAGGATGGCGGCTGACATTGCGGTTCTTTGTGAAAATGTTCCGCCGCAGTGGCAGGAACCTGCACGCCACTGTACTGATAGGTGACGGGGACAATATGGTGGAGCTATACCATACGTTGAACGATTTGACTTACGGATACAGGGTTTTAGGCATTTTCTATGATGAGAAGGACTCTAATTACCCCAAAGGGATTCCCTTTAAAGGTCCTGTAAACCAATTATTTGAATGGTTGTCTCATAACACCGTGCACGAACTGTACTGCGGTCTGCCATCCAGCAGAAAGGATGATATTCTAGCCATCATGAACTATTGCGAGAACAATCTGATCCGCTTCTATAGCGTACCTCATGTACGTAATTACATAAAGCGTCAGCTGCAACTGGAATTATTGGGTGAAGTTCCTGTATTGTCCATCCGTACCGAACCGTTGCAGAACCCGGTAAACAGACTGGCAAAACGGTTATTTGATTTGACATTTTCCTCTCTGTTTTTACTTACAATTTTTCCATTTATATACCTATTTGTAGGTCTTATTATTAAAATTTCATCACCTGGTCCCATTTTCTTCAAACAGGAGAGAAACGGGGAAAACGGGAAAATTTTTAAATGCTATAAGTTCCGTTCCATGAAAGTGAATGCATTGTCCGATTCATTGCAGGCTACCAAGAATGATCCCCGCAAGACCAAGTTCGGCAACTTCCTGCGAAAGAGCAATCTGGACGAACTGCCGCAATTCATTAATGTTTTCAAAGGAGAAATGTCTATTGTAGGTCCCAGACCCCATATGCTGAAACATACAGAGGAATATTCCCAACTGATTAACAAATACATGATGCGCCACCTTGTCAAACCCGGAATCACCGGATGGGCGCAAGTCACCGGCTATCGGGGAGAAACCAAAGAACTTTCCCAAATGGAAGGCAGGGTAAGAAGAGACCTGTGGTATATTGAGAACTGGACTTTCCTGCTCGACATCCGCATCATGATAAAAACAGTAACCAACATGTTCCGGGGCGAGAAAAACGCCTATTAATTCAAATCGTAGGAACATTATAAAAAATAAAAAGATATGAAAGGTATTGTACTAGCCGGAGGTTCGGGCACGCGCCTCTATCCTATTACCAAAGGAGTATCCAAACAGTTGCTCCCTGTCTTCGACAAACCCATGATTTATTATCCTATATCGGTACTTATGCTGGCCGGCATACGGGAAATACTCATTATCTCAACCCCATACGACTTACCGAGCTTCAAAAGACTGTTAGGAGACGGAAGCGATTTCGGAGTACGCTTTGAATATGCGGAACAGCCTTCGCCCGACGGACTGGCTCAGGCCTTTATCATCGGCGAGAAATTCATCGGAAATGATTCCGTCTGCCTTGTACTGGGTGATAACATATTCCACGGCAACGGTCTGTCCGCCATGTTGAGAGAATCCGTACGTGCTGCCGAAGAGGACAAGAAAGCAACAGTATTCGGCTATTGGGTCAGTGATCCCGAAAGATATGGCGTAGCGGAATTCGACAAGGATGGCAATTGTCTCTCTATTGAAGAAAAACCTGCCCAACCTAAGTCCAACTATGCCGTGGTGGGACTCTATTTCTACCCCAACAAGGTAGTGGAAGTAGCCAAGAATATCAAGCCTTCGGCACGGGGAGAACTGGAAATCACCACCGTAAACCAGCAATTTCTTCAGGACAAGGAATTGAAAGTACAAACATTGGGCAGAGGTTTCGCATGGCTGGATACCGGTACTCACGACTCGCTGGCCGAGGCAAGTACCTACATCGAAGTCATTGAAAAGCGCCAGGGGCTGAAAGTGGCGTGCCTTGAGGGCATAGCTTTGAGAAAAGGCTGGATTACCCCGGAAAAGATGCAGGAACTGGCTCAGCCGATGCTTAAAAACCAATACGGACAATATTTACTGAAAGTTATAAAAGAACTGGGATTAGAATAATGGAAGTTATAAAAACAGCAATAGACGGGGTTTTCATTTTGGAACCCCGTATTTTTAATGATGCAAGAGGGTATTTCTTTGAAAGCTTCTCGGGACGTGAATTTGAAGAAAAAGTATGCAGGACTACATTTGTACAGGATAATGAGAGTTTCTCCACTTATGGTGTATTACGCGGCCTGCATTTCCAGAAACCTCCTTTCACACAAAGCAAACTGGTGCGTGTAATCAAGGGAGCAGTACTGGATGTGGCTGTAGATATCCGGAAAGGTTCTCCCACTTTTGGAAAGCATGTAGCTGTAGAATTGACTGGAGAGAATCACCGGCAGTTTTTTATCCCCCGCGGATTCGCACACGGCTTTGCGGTACTAAGTGACGAAGTGTTGTTCCAATACAAATGTGACCATTATTATGCTCCGCAAAGCGAAGGAGGAATCGCATGGGACGACCCCGATCTAGGCATAGACTGGCGACTTCCGGCCGACAAGGTTATTTTGTCCGACAAGGACAAGAAACATCCGAGATTGAAAGACTATCAAACGGATTTCGACTTTAATCAAAGTTTATATTAAAGGCAGTTTTGATTCTGCGTTTGTTTGGTTTTTGCCAGTGAAATTAAAAAAACCGAAAACTGCACACAGGACTATCGTAACGTTCAAGACAACATTTTCGAAGATTGACCTATAAAAACAGGGTGCATCTCTCATAGGAGATACACCCTGTTTTTATAGGTCAATATCTTTATATCACTTCTTCTCCATCCCCTCCTGAGGAGCATTAAGTCCTGCCTTCAGATTTTCAAAGAATTCACGTCCGAACAAGATCCATGCAGAAGCGCCCGCCACTGCCAGGAAAATAAATCCGACAAGAATCACCTTCTTGCTGGTTCCCGAAGGCAGCAACGGCACACTGGCAGGTTCCACAACGGCAAATACAGGTTTGGCTTCCTGTACTTTAGCCCGTGCCACCTGCAATTGGGTAGCCACCTGGCTATACACCTGATATGCCAGATTCATATCATTCTGCAATCGTTCTCTCTCCGTCAAAGCACTTTGAAGAACAACCCCCTTGTTAGCATCCATGTAATTGGCATAATTCTGCTGGGCTACATAATACTCCTGCTGGCGTTCCTTATACAATTGTTCCAGATAAGCACAATCCTGCTGGGCTTTAGAGACCCTGTACGCTGTGATATACTCTTGAAGTTTCACCACTACCGTATCTGTAATGGCGGCCGTAACCATCGGGTCCTGCAAAGTCACCGTCACTGTGGTGATGCCGGTTTTCTTATCCACATCAGCAGTAATAGCCTTACGCATGGCTTCCACTTTCTTCGCCTGATCTTCTGTCAGATGGAAAGGATCCAGCTTATTCCCTTCTTCCTCTTCCTTATCGGAGAAGAGAGATTTCCCCCCCCCTATAGCCGCCCCGGGCAATCCCATCACAGCACCCCACCACGGAGCTTTCTGCTCATCAAGATAAGCTACAAAAGTAGTATCCACCTCACCGTCCAACGTGGTGACATGTGCATTAAACAGTTCCAGAATGAAAGGAGTAGACGCTACTATATCCGGGAAAAGAGATACGTTCAACGCATCCGCCTCACTGCCCAGACTCATGCCGCCGATCCCCAGCATGGCAGCCATTCCCGACAGGCTCCCCCCGCCGCTTTTGCCGGATTCGGGAGACAATGTCACTTCCACCGTATATTGTTTGGGAATACTCAGAGCAATAATCACCCCTACAATAGCACCTATTCCGGCAGCCTTCAACAGCACCTTTCGGGCAGCCCACAACTTACGGACATACTCCATCAAATCAATTTCCAACTCCTCGTCTTCCCGTGGCCTTTCCTTATTATTCGTATAATTCTTATCTTCCGCCATACTGTTTCTATTTTAAGATATTAGCAATAGATGCAATCATAGTAGCCAATGACGCACTGGTGGTTGCTATGGACAAGGTGTTCTGCAAAGACCAGTTGCTCTTTTCCTTCACCGGAACAATCACCTCACATCCCGGCTGGATCAGCTCACGGCTACCTTTCTTCGCTCTCTTCACCTGACCGTTCATATATACAATATACGCCTTGCTCTTCTTCGCACGGAAACCGTAACCTCCGGCCTGCTCGATATAATATTTCAACGTCTTGCCATCTTCAAATGAAACGGTATTGGGATACATCACAGCCCCACTGATACGTACCGTATTGTTGTATTCAGGAATTTCAATCACATCCCCCTCACGCAATACGATATCCGCACTGGAGCCGGGTTTAAGCATCGCTCTTTCCAGATCGATACCCACATAATAGATATCTCCCAAGTCCAGCCGGTTGACATCAATGGAGTCCTTTCCTGTCTTGGCCATATCCAGAACCGTTTCCATACGTTTGCGTTCATCGTCATTGATACGACGGCTTAAACGGGCCCCTTTGATATAAGCAAACGGAGTCACTCCACCTGCCTTCTTGATCAAATCGGAAAGACGTTCACTCTTCTCTGTCAGCGCATAATCACCTTCATATAAAACCTCACCGGTCACTTGCACATTCACCTGTTCCTGATAAGCAGGACTCTTACGCACATATACTTGATCGTACGGTTGCAACACAAAACCCGGTTCTCCGTCTATCACAAAACCGTCTTTCAGAGAAAACGAGTACATTTGTCCTATGGTGGAAACCGCTTCCGTACCTTTGCTATCCTTGATACGGCGGGAAACATCCACACGGACGGTAGAAGCCGATTCTTTCAACCCGCCAGCCTGGATTATAATATCCTCCAAAGTCGTATTGTCGGCAAAAGCGAACTCACCCGGACGGGCAACCTCACCATACACCATGATAGTTCCCACATCCTCCAAGTCATGAATACTGGGAATATAAAGCACATCATTACGCTGTAAAGGTACATCGGGCGCAGTACCGGCCATGATACCTTTTATATCTACTTGAATAACCTCTTTCTTCAAATTCTCACGCTCGCGATGCAACACTGCACGTCCTGTAAAGGCATCACCCATAAGACCTTCAGCCTTTTCCACCAGTTGGCGGACTGTATTCAAAGTTCCTCCGAACTGATAAATGCCCGGACGATAGACAGCACCCTTGATTTCAAGTTTATTCTCAAAACGATCCAGAATAGCTTCAGCAGTCAGCACATCACCATCTTTTACCTGAAATACGGAATAATCAATATCATCAATCGTATAAATCTGATACTCCTTTCCATTTTGACGAATCATGCGGAGAGAACGGGTATAGGCATCCCCCGAGAATCCACCGGCATATTTCAACAATGTGGCAACACTTTCGTTGTTTTTCATCTCGTATTTCATGGGGCGTTTCACATTACCCTCTATGCTAACCAACGCCTCGTATGGAGGAACAATGATCACATCGCCTTCCTGCAGACGGATATCATCATTGATTTTACCTTTCATAATAAAATCGTACACATCTACGGTAGCGATCTTCTGTCCTCCGCGCACTACTTGTATATTACGCAAACTACCGATATCGCTCACACCACCGGCACGGTACAGTGCATGAAACACGGTAGAGAAAGAAGACAATGCATAAGTTCCCGGTTGGAACACTTCTCCCATCACATTCACCTGGATAGTCCGGCTGTTTCCCAAAGTAACCTTGATTTGTGAGGACGGGTTCTGTTCATTATCAAGCCCTGCATAAATCTTATTCAGTTCTTTACGCAAATATTGGTTGGCTTCGGCAATAGTCATACCGTTCAGATAAATTAATCCCAAATCGGGGATCGTGATAGATCCGTCCGGAGATACATTATCGCGGATGGTAGCCTGGTTTGTACCCCAGATATCAATGATTACCTCATCACCCGGCCCCAGACGATAATTAAGAGGAGTAGCCAGATTCACACTCGGCTCGAATGTAAGGTTTCTGGTTTCAAAAATGTCCCGTCCATACACCTTATCCTTCTGCATATCTTCCATATCGCCCATGCCCATCCCCTCGTAATAACGATTGGCAGAAACACTGTCCAACGAGTTCTTCCCTACCACTCTGTCCGCAGCTGAACGTTGGTCGAAAGTAAAATTCTCTGTTACATAGATATCTTCCTGAGTCTTTGTCTTTTCACGCAAACGGTTCCGATTTTGCATCGTTGCATTTGCATCTTTATCAGCAGACCCATTTTGCTGTTCATAAAGTTTCTTTACACGCTTAGCCTGTTCTTGTGTCACTCCTCTACGGGCTAACTCTGTAGCAATCTGACGTTGGTCTTTTCCTTGTTGCATGCCCGTCTTCACATATTCCAACACCTGTTGGTCACTCATAGATTGCTGTGCAAGCACAGAACCCGAGAGGGCAAAAACTAAGACCAGTACGGATAATAGTTTTTTTATCATATAAATTCAATAAACTTAGTAATTTAGCAGCCGCAAAGGTAGATATTATTTTCGATATAGGCGAGTATTATTTCATAAAATATCCCTCTAACAAATATAAAAACGGCTGCCACCTGACGGTGTACAGCCGTTTATTCTTTAATAATCCGTTAGCAGAATTCATTCAGACTTCATTGCACAGCCCTCCTTATTTAAAAAAGGTCTGCAAGGGTAAAACTTGTGCAATACCGCCCGGCCGGATCAGCAATACATATTGACGATGGCTTCGTACAATTCCTGTTTACCGCTTACTTGCTTGGGCTCACCATTCTGCTTAGCATAAGCCACTACATCTTCCAGTGTCAGCTTGCCTTCTTCAAATTCTTTACCTTTGCCACTGTCGAATGAAGCATAACGGTCTGACAACATCTTGCAGTAAGGAGATTCATTAAGCAAAGCAGCAGCACTTTCCAATGCACGCGCCATAGCATCCATACCTGCAATATGGGCGATAAAGATATCTTCCAGATCAGTAGAGTTACGACGTGTCTTGGCATCGAAGTTGGTACCGCCATTACCCAAACCGCCGTTGCGGATAATCTGCATCATGGCCTGGGTCAGTTCGTAATTGTCGATAGGGAACTGGTCTGTATCCCATCCGTTCTGATAATCGCCACGGTTAGCGTCAATAGATCCCAACATTCCGTTATCTACCGCAACAGCCAGTTCATGTTCAAATGTATGACCAGCCAACGTAGCATGATTCACTTCAATGTTCACCTTGAAATCCTTGTCCAGTCCGTGAGTTTTCAAGAACCCTACCACAGTTTCGGTATCCACATCATATTGATGCTTAGTCGGCTCCATCGGTTTGGGCTCAATCAGGAAAGTACCTGTAAATCCTTTGCTCCGGGCATAATCGCGAGCGATGGTCAACATCTGAGCCAGATGTTCTTTCTCACGCTTCTGATCTGTATTCAATAAAGACATATACCCTTCACGTCCACCCCAGAACACGTAATTGGAGCCACCCAGTTCGATGGTAGCGTCAATAGCGTTCTTTATCTGGACAGCAGCGCGGGCAACCACATCAAATTCGGGGTTTGTAGCAGCACCGTTCATATAGCGTGCATGACCAAAAACATTTGCCGTGCCCCATAACAATTTGATTCCGGTTTCAGCCTGTTTCTGTTTGGCATAAGCAACTATCTCTTTCAGATTCGCTTCATATTCCTCGATTGTATCGGCTTCCTCACACAAGTCCACATCATGGAAACAATAATATTCGATTCCCATTTTCTGCATGAATTCAAAGCCGGCATCCATCTTATTCTTGGCAGCCTGCACCTTATCGGCATCGCCGTTCCAAGGGAATTTCTTTGTTCCGCCGCCAAACTGGTCACCGCCCTCGGCACACAAAGTATGCCACCATGCCATAGCAAACTTCAACCAGTCTTTCATCTTCTTGCCGTTTATTACCTTTTCAGCATCATAATAACGGAACGCCATCGGGTTCTTACTTTCCTTACCTTCAAATTTAATCTTTCCTATACCGGGAAAATACTCTTTTGTAGCCATAATTCTTTACTTATTTTAATAACTTGTTCTAATTTATCTACTATCTTTTTTCAACACGCAAGCGGATAGCCATTTCTTTATCCGAAGGTCCTTAAAAGGCAGCCATCGCTCTCTCCAGATTAGATTTCCAGCGGGCATACGCATCATCATAAGCAGTGCGCTGTGCCACATCAGGCTCTATCACCTCCAATTTTTCCAATGTGGCAAATGCCTCGTTGTTATCTTTATAAACACCCGCGCCTATGCCGGCCCCCTTGGCGGCGCCCACCGATCCATCCGTGTCATACAGTTCGATTACAGCCCCTGTCACTCCCGCCAATGTTTCGCGGAAAATAGGACTGAGAAACATATTGGCATGTCCGGCATGAATCTTCTGTACAGGGATACCCATCTGCTCCATGATATCAATACCGTATTTAAACGAGAACACGATCCCTTCCTGTGCGGCACGAACAATATGCTGCTTTCCATGCAAGTTAAAATTAACTCCACATATAGAGCATCCTGTCTCTTTATTTTCCAGCATACGCTCCGCCCCGTTACCAAAAGGAAGAATACTTACTCCGGCACTGCCGACAGGAGCCTGTGCCGCCAGCCTGTTCATATCACTGTAAGAAATACCTCCGGGAGCCACATTACGTTTCACCCACGAATTCAATATACCGGTACCATTGATACACAACAACACTCCCAGACGGGTCTGCTCAGCGGTATGATTTACATGGGCAAAAGTATTCACCCGGGATTTCGGATCATAATTTACCTCACCGTTCACGCCATATACCACTCCCGATGTTCCTGCCGTAGAAGCAATCTCTCCCGGATTGAACACATTGAGCGACAAAGCATTATTAGGCTGATCTCCGGCGCGATAGGTTACAGGAATTCCCTCTTTCAGGCCCAATTCTTTGGCAGCCCATGCATTTACACGCCCCTGCTCGCCAAAAGTCGGTTTGATATCAGCTATCAGCGAACGGTCGAATCCATAATAATCCATCAGGAAGCCCGCGACATCATTTGCCTGAAAATCCCAGAACATCCCTTCGGACAAACCGGACACCGTGGTACAAATATCCCCTGTCAGTTTCATAGCGATATAATCGCCGGGCAGCATTATTTTATAAATACGTTCGTACACAGCAGGCTCATTCTCTTTAATCCATGCCAGTTTGGAAGCGGTAAAATTCCCCGGAGAGTTCAGCAGATGAGAAAGACATTGCGTTTCCCCCAATGCCTCAAACGCTTTCTGCCCGTATGGAACCGCCCGTGAATCACACCATATAATAGCCGGACGTAATACATTTTGCCCTTTATCCACACAAACCAGTCCGTGCATCTGATAAGAGATACCGATAGCGGCAATTCCATCCGGACCGATCCCACTCCCGGCCATGACAGCCTGAGTTGACAATTTCAGATTTTCCCACCAATTTTGCGGATCCTGCTCAGCCCATCCGGGGCGGGCAGCCATAATAGCAGCCTCTGTTTTAGGGAAGAATGCAGAAGAGACACACTTTCCGGTTTCTGCATTTACCAAACTCGCCTTTACCGACGAACTGCCAATATCATAACCTAATAGGTACATTTAAATTGAAAATTTAAGAATTTAAAAATAATAGTCTCTGTCCCGATGCTTATCAGCATTATCCTTCCAAGGAAAGGCCGGTGAAGAATCCCAAAGCATGTACCGATTCCCCGAAACGACCAGGCGGAGTATTCTCACAGCAATCACAACAAGGCTAAAGTTATCTGTCTGTTATCACTTCGTTCCCGACTTATTATATATTGAACGATCGAACTTATAGAAGCGTGCCGCCCTGTGGCATACGCCTACCTGTTTTTCCTCCAAAGGTACTACATATGGCATCAACGCTATCTTCTTATGGAAGTTCCTTACATCAAACACCTTATCATAAATCAACTGATAGACAGTCCGCAGCTGGGCTGCCGTAAACTTCCGGGGAAGCAAGTCGAACATTACGGAAGGGGCATATTCCACATAATGGCGTATATGTACCAATGCATCCTGCAAAATCTGGAAATGATCGAACGCCAGGCTTTTCACCTCCGTCACAGGCGTCCAGCAAGCATCGTATTTATCAGACAGCTGTTCGAACCGTCTGTCAATCTTCACCAATGTCAGATAAGCGATAGTCACAATGCGGTCTATTTTCTTCTCGTCCAAACGATGAAAACGTTCCAGCCACAACACATCCTTAGGGTTACGGGTACGGTTTTTCGATCCATACGCCTTAAACTGTGTCAGCTTCACATTCTTCAGTCCCGTCAGCTCATTCAACACTCGTTTGGCCGCCTCATCCAGATCCTCATCGTCATAGATAAGGCTACCCGGCAATTTCATGTTATTATATCCGTCTTCGGACTGTTTCCCCACCTGCCTTACCAACAGGACACGGAACTGCTCTCCATCAAAACCAATCAGCACACAGTCCACAGATACATGTAAATTAATCGTCTGGTTTATTTCCGACATAGTAATATGGCTTTTATCATTTCCGGCAGCAAAGATAAATACTATTTTTTGAATTATACAAAACAATATATTTATTTTTATTATGTTCTAAAACACTATTTTTCAATATAATAAATATCATCTATTATACAATATAATATCTTAACCTTATCATATACACTACAATATATAATATACAGGAATTGTCTCGTCTTCTTTTTTTCCTTTTTCCAAAGGACTTTTATTCCATTCAATCTCCTATTTCAGACGTTTGGTTAAAAAAAAGCAATCTTTACGCCAAAAAATTAATAGAATAAAGTTGTTTATTCACAATAATTTTCTTTACTTTTGCCCATTAAAATCTAAAGATTACTCTATGAGAAAGAAAATTTTGGTCTTGGACGACAAAATAGCAATTGCAAAAGTCCTTTCAATCTATCTGGCCAGTGATTATGATTGTATTTGGTTACCGAATGGCATCGAAGGAGTAAAATGGCTTCAGGAAGGTAACATACCAGATTTGATTATATCAGATATCCGTATGCCCGAAATGCGTGGAGACGAGTTTCTGGAATGGATAAAATCCAATCAGCTATTCAAACACATTCCGGTGATTATGCTAAGCAGCGAAGACAGTACCACAGAGCGCATCCGCCTGTTACAAGAAGGCGCGGAAGACTATATTGTCAAACCTTTCAATCCCATGGAGTTAAAAGTAAGAATTAAGAAAATTATTGAGTAAATCAGCATGACCTTTCTGCTTTATATAGGAAAGAACAAGGATTTTTTGCGCAAATTCAGCAAGCTCGAAAATGTCCAGATGATTTATGCCCAAAACTACCAGGATGCCATTACAATTTGTGTCAGGCTGAAAGTACGTGAGAACATCATTGTCCTTCACGAACAAGGGGAGATGAACGGAGATATTGAACAGGTCGGTGCTTTTAGAAAAAAGTTCTATCAGGCATATGTCGTACTCATTACGGACAGGCTGAGTCCCGAAGCCAGCAAAGTCTATCTGAACAGCGGAATAAACGATACCGTCAGTTTGCACATCACCACCGCCCAGTTAAGGCAGAAAATAGACATCATCAATAAACGGCAGGAACTGCTATATGCACATAACTGGAAGAAAAAAGACGTCAGGCATTTTATCCTTCCCCAATGGAAGCGCTGCTTCGATATTCTTTTCTCCGGTACAGCATTAGTTTTTCTGTCACCAGTCTTTCTGCTGACTGCCATAGCCATACGTCTGGAGAGCAAAGGACCTGTTATTTACAAATCCAAAAGGGTAGGAACGAATTATACCATTTTTAATTTCCTGAAGTTCCGTTCCATGTATACGGACGCCGATAAAAAACTGAAAGACCTTTCCGGTCAGAACCAATACCTGCCGGAAGGTATTCCGGAGATTACCGAAGATTTCTCGATGGAAGAATTAGAAGGGCTGATATTTGGAGATGACGGTGTTATAGATAATGGCGGAATGCTGGTTTCCGATGACTTCATCATTCCGGAAGAAGAGTTCATTTCCAAACAAAACGCACTGGATGAAAGTCCTTTCATAAAAATAGAAAAAGACCCGCGAGTCACCAAAGTAGGACGCGTTTTACGAAAATACAGCCTGGATGAGCTACCTCAACTGGTCAACATATTGAAAGGCGATATGTCTGTGGTGGGTAACCGTCCTCTTCCACTCTATGAAGCCGAACGTCTGACAAACGATGAAAGTATCGAACGCTTCATGGCGCCTGCCGGGCTGACCGGTTTGTGGCAGGTAGAAAAGCGGGGGGATGCCGGAAAATTATCCGCTAAAGAACGCAAAGAATTAGATTTGAAATACGGTAAAGAATTCTCCTTTTTTCTGGATATGAAAATCCTGTTCAAGACTTTGACAGCTTTTGTCCAAAAAGGAGATGTTTAAATAATTTGTTTTAGGAATAAAAAGGGGATTTATTATATGGATAAAGTATGTCTTTTTGTCATCTGTATGTATTGTTCTATCCATCACTTAAGCGCACAACAGGAAGAACAACAAACACAACCGGTACAGCAACCTCTTGTGACACAAGATGATATATTGGGGAATATGAATGTGGATTATGCGAAGATAAAGCTGCCTCCGTTAAGTGTCCTTTATGAGAATGCACGCAGCACTCCAAGCTTACAGATTTTAGAGAAAGAGAAACTGTTACAGAAAAAGTTACTATCGAAAGAGAAAAGGAACTGGCTGGGGTTTATCCAAGCCGGCGGAAGTGCTTCTTACGGTATAGCAGACAATGTGGCCAGCAATACGGATGTCAACACCCCACTTATTTACAGGTATGTAGGTACAGAACAAACTTCGTGGAACGTGGGAGGCGGCATCAGTATTCCTTTTGAAAAGCTGTTCGACCTCCGGGGAGGAATCAAGCGCCAGCGAATCCAAGTGGATATTGCCGAGTTAAGAAAACAGGAAGCATACGAAACTCTTAAAATACAAATAGCTCATTTATATGTTCAGATTTTATCTAATATAGAAACATTGCAAAGATCAGCTGAAAATATAGCTTTATATAAAGGTGCATCGGCTGTTGCAGAACAGGAATATAGAAACAGACGTACCTCTATTCATGATGTGGCCAAGACTAAAGAGCAGGAATTTGCCGCTAATCAAGACTTTGCCTTACTACGCTCTACTATTAACGACCAACTGCTGACCCTTGAAATAATCTCCCACACCCCCATCTTGACCATACAAGGAGAAAAGGACGTTCAAGAAACAACGATACAGGAACAGGAAGAAAACAAGAGGCAAAGTAAGAAAAAAGACAAAAAGGAATAAGAAACATGGAATTATTTAAATATATAATCAAGTTTATCTATCGTATCCGTTGGTGGATGGTTATATTTCCATGTATAGCCGGTATCATAGCGTGGTTCCTTACCAGAAGTCTGGAAAAAACGTATGATGTGAAAACCACCATCTTTACAGGAATCATCTCCGGATACAACGTAGATGCCACCGATACCAGAAATGCCACTGTGCACATGAGTAATTTAATGAATATCATTACGACGGAACGCACACTGAAAATAGTATCTCTGAAACTGCTTGCCCGCTGTTTGGTTTATGGAGATGCCGAAAGAAACACCAGTTATATTTCAGCCATACATTACCAGCAGCTAGTTTCCGGCATTCCACGAGAGTTACAGGCATTGATAGACAAGCAAAACGAAGAGAAAACCTATCATAATCTGGTAGCTTTTGAACGCCCGTCCATCAATAATTTTATCTACCAACTACTCAATTATACCCACCCTTATTTCAGCGTACCTCTACTCTCACAACATATAAAAGTAGCCAGGTTGGGAAACAGCGATATGATCGAGATTGCTTATAGTGCCAACGATCCGGGAATAGCTTATAACACACTTGAGATACTGAATGAAGAATTTGTCAAACAATACCATGAACTACGCTATGGAGAAACAGACAATGTTATCAAGTTCTTTCAAGAAGAACTGGCCAGATTAGGCAAAATGCTGACTGCCGCCGAGGATTCTTTAATCGAGTACAATATAGAAAACCGCATCATCAACTACGGAGAACAAACCAAACAAGTGGCAAGCATGGACGCTGCTTACCGGATGATGGACAATGATTTACTTGTCAATTACTCTACCAGTAAGGCGTTGATCGATTTCTATGAATATAAATTAGGTGATGTGGCCAAATTGATCCGTACCAACAATGAGTTTATGGACAAACTTCATCAAATGTCCCAATTGAACACTCAGATCTCAACCATGGAAATCACTCCGGACGAAAAGAACCGGAAGAAACTGGAGGAACAAAAAAACATGTTAAGTAACGCCGAACAAAACATCAACAATCTCGCCCTGAAACTAAGTGCTGAAGCTGCAAGTACAAACAATGTATCTTATGAAACACTCATCAGCCAGTGGCTTGACCAAATAGTCCTTGCCGAAAAGACTAAAGCCCAAATGGAAGCACGAGATATAATGAGAGAGAATTTAAATGAAGATTTCCTTTATTTCTCCCCCATCGGCGCCACCCTGGGCCGGAAAGAAAGGCATATCGGCTTTGTGGAAAGCAACTATATGTCTACCATGGGGGCCTTAAATGCAGCCATCTTGCGACAAAAGAATCTGGAAATGACTTCGGCTTCATTAAAAATCATGAACCCGCCCCTGTTTCCATTGACCTCCTCCCCCACCAATGCACGCATGATTATACTTGCATCCATACTGGGTACTTTACTTTTCATCATTGGTTATTTTCTGATTATCGAAATACTGGACCGTACCCTCAGAGACAAAATACGTACAGAACGAATCACCGGAGGAACAGTTATCGGCGCATATCCTAAAGAAAGCAAGTTAAGATACAGACGTTATAATAAAGCCATAAACGAAATGGCCGTCAAGCAACTCAGCACCGCTTTATTGCCTCATCTAAATACACAGGAACAGCGAGTTATCAATTTGTTAAGTACAGAAGAGAAAGACGGAAAGACCCATGTCGCCCGCCTGATAGAGGAATATTGGAACAACATCGGCTTAAACGTCCGCCGCATTACATACGATGAAGATTTTCTAAGCGAAGACAGCCAATATGTACAGGCAAACAATTTGAAAGAACTATGTCCCGATCTGGAAAAGGATGAAATTCTTCTAATCGAACACCCGGTCCTGAAAAGCAATCCTCTGCCTCCGGCTTTGTTAAATGAAGCATCCATCAATCTGCTGGTTGTCCGTGCCAACCGTACTTGGAAAAATACGGATCAGGCACTGTATGAACATTTGTTACAAGTTAAACAAAAAGAAGTACCCCTCCTTTTCTATCTGACACAAGCAGACAGAAATACAGTGGAAGATTTTACAGGACAATTACCTCCTTACACGAACTTTAAGAATATGGAATACAGGCTGTTTCAACTCGGACTGACCGCCATTGAATACAAAGGAAAATAGATAATGATAGCAAAAGAAATAAATATAACCCATACAGGTCAAATTCTAGCCAGCTTTATTATCGGGCTGTGCTTATGCCTATGGACAGCCCTCAACATGAAACCTGCCATAGGAGTTGCAATAGGGTTCATACCTTTTGCCACGCTTTTTATTTTTATATGCATAAACAAACCCGCTATTCTGCTGGCCATCACCTTTATGCTGAATTACCTGATAATGGGAATTAACAGATATCATTCCATCCCTATTGCCATTACCAATATCTTTGACTTGCTCTACGGCATCATGTTGGCCCTTATTCTTCTGAAACAGTTGCAAAGCAATCATCATTTCAGAAGAATACTGAACGTCTATACCTGCATCACATTGGTCTGGCTGCTATATTGTATCATCAACATAGGTAATGGTATAACCGGTGAATTTTACATGGAAGCATGGCTTCGTATTTTAAGACCCTGGGCCTTATACCCTATTCTGACCTGTATTATTCTATCCATACACTGCAATCGCTACACTTTTATCCATTACTTTTTAATACTATGGGGTATCATGACCCTACTGGCTGCCGCAAAAGGATATTGGCAAAAGAACAAAGGTTTTGACAGTACCGAGCTAAGCTGGTTGTGGGCCTACGGAGCACGTACCCATTTTATCCATTCCGGTATCCGCTATTTCTCATTTTTCACTGACGCGGGTCTTTTCGGTGCCAGCATGGGATTATCCTGCACTGTTTTCACGCTTACTTTTTTCTATACAAAGAACCTATTTCTCAGACTCTTCTATTTAATAGTGGGTATGGCAGGATTTTATGGTCTGTTAATATCGGGAACCCGATCGGCCATAGCAGTACCCATTGCAGGGCTGGGGCTCTTTCTGTTCCTGTCTAAAAGTTGGAAAATAGGCATCATCTCCTTTATCCTGCTTGCCGGAGGGATAGGAATGCTGAAATACACCAAGATCGGAGAGAACAATAAATTGATCCGTCGTATGCGTACTGTCTTTGACACAGAGGATCAATCGATGATGGCTCGTTTCGAGAACCAGAAAGCACTGAATGCCTACATGGATGAAATGCCCTTCGGCATAGGCATGGGAGCCATAGACGGAGTAGTTCCTCCCCATAACAAATATTATTTCGTTTCCATCTGTCCTTCAGACTCCAGTCTGGTAGATGTATGGAAACAGATGGGAATAGTGGGACTGTGTGTGTTTTTGGGTATGCATGCCATTCTATTTCTATCGGGCTCCTACATCCTTTTATTCAAAATCCGAAATCCGGAAATCCGGGGACCGCTGACAGGTATGTTATGCGGTTGTGCAGGCATACTGGTAGCTTCTTACGCCAATATGGTTTATTTCCAGTTTCCTAACGGAATCTTGATTTATTCCTGTTTCACCTTTGTTTTTTTAGGACCTTATTTAGATAAACAATACTCAGAAATACATGGACTACCGGCAGCCTGACCTATCCGTCATCACCGTGAACTATAACGGTTTTCACGACACCTGCGAATTTATCGACTCGTGGACAGCCACTATATTCTCTGTCAGTTATGAAATGATAGTCATTGACAATGGTTCCACTGCCAATGAAGCCGCCTTGCTACAAAAAACATATCCTTTTATCCAAGCCGTACGCAGTGAGCAGAACTTAGGATTCGCCGGAGGTAACAATCTGGGTATAAACCTTGCAAAAGGAAAATACCTGTTCTTGCTGAACAATGATGTTTGTATGGTCAAAGATGCCATACCCTTGTTGATAAAACGCCTTCTGTCCTCCGACAAGATAGCAGGTGTCTCCCCGTTAATCCGTGATTATGCAGAACCGCACGCCATACAATTTGCAGGATACACCCAACTTTCGCCCATTACCTTAAGAAACAGAGCCATAGGCAAAGGGAAAATAAATAAAGGCCACTACCCCGCCCAAAAAACGCCTTATCTGCATGGTGCCGCCATGTTACTGAAAAAAACAATAATAGACAAGCTTAGCCTGATGCCCGAAGAATATTTTCTATATTATGAGGAACTGGACTGGTGCACCTATATCAATAGGGAAGGCTACGAACTATGGTACGATCCCGCTTGCGAAATATGGCACAAGGACAGCAACTCCACCGGAAAAGAAAGTCCGTTGAAATACTATTACCTGAGCAGAAACAGATTACTATATGCCTACCGCAATCTCTTTGACTGGAAACTTCCGGTTTCCATTTTATACCAGACAATGATCGTATGTCCCAAAAACATACTGACCGCCTTGGGGAAAGGAAAGAAAGCCATAGCCAAAGCACATTGGGAGGGAACAAAAGCATTTTTCAAACTTAGAAACAAAGACAAACAGCCATGATATTTCTAGCATACATAGAACTATTACTTTTCGCGATATGCGCCTTTACTGTTTTTTACCTGCTGGTATACGCCATAGCGGCAACAGGCAACCGCACCGACAAATATTCCGAATCAAGAGTAAAACACCGTTTCGCCATTCTGATACCGGCCTATCAGGACGATGACTACATACCCTATACCGTCAAATCATTTCTACAACAAGAATATCCTATAGACTGCTATGACATTATCGTCATTTCAGACCACCTGAAGCCGGAAACAAACAGACAGCTGGCACAATATCCCATCACCCTGTTGCAAGCCAGGTTCAAGAAAAGTTCAAAAATGAAATCTGTCAAAGCAGCTATGTCACAATTACAAGAAGGACAATACGATATCGTTTTAATCATGAATGCGGACAATGTAGTGGACACCAATTTTCTTGAAGTTGTCAACAATACGTATGCCAGCGGCTCCAATGCCATCCAAACCCATCGCATCTATCAAGAAAGACCCAATAATGTCAGCATATTGAATGCCATCACCGACGAGATCAATAATTCCATTCTTCGTGCGGGACATGTCAATTTGGGACTTTCAGCTTCGCTGAACGGCTCCGGAACCGCAATAGACTTCACTTGGTTCAAAGAAAACATCCGTCATTTAAAAGACGATGACGATGAAAAAGTCATCGAATCCCTGCTGCTCCGCGAACGGATATATGTGGAATATTTAAATAATACCCATGTATATGCCTTGAAGAATAGTGGAAAGAAAAAATTCTATACCCAACATGGTACTTGGATTAAAACCCAATATTATTCCCTGTTCACCAATATCGGTAATCTGCCCGGCGCCATTTTAAGTGGAAAATTTGATTATGCCGACCGTATTTTGCAATGGTTCATTTTCCCTCGCACCATCCTGCTAGGTATCCTCATCCTGTTCAGTTTCCTGTCCGTATACTTCCACTGGAGCGCCTGCCTAAAATGGTGGGGATTATTACTCACTTTCTTATTGACTATGGCAATAGCCACTCCAAACTACTTGGTGGACAGCAAATTCAACAAAGCCATGAAAGCTATCCCCTTTCTGGCGGCAGGCATGATATTCAATATGCTTTTAAGAAAGAAAAAATAAAAGCCCCATGCTATCGGAAATTATACATATCATGGAATATACACTATATATCTACCTTTCCGTCAGTGTGGGGTATATAGTCCTGTTTTCTGCCGCCTCTCATTTCTTCAAACAAAAGAAATATCCCGCGACTACTGTCCGGCAACGCTTTATCATCCTTGTTCCCGCCTATAAAGAGGATGCGGTCATTCACGCCTGCGTCACTTCCGTTCTGCGCCAAACTTATCCGGCAGAGCTTTACGACCTGATAGTCATATCCGACCACATGCGTCCCGAAACCAATGCCTTACTGCGCAAAGAACGCATCAGCTTGATAGAACTGCATGAAAAGGAAAGTTCCAAGGCAAAAGCCCTGCGCATTGCAGCAGAGACCATCACAGACCAGCCATACGATTATGTCCTCATACTGGATGCCGATAATCTGATCTCACCCTGTTATCTTCAAGAACTGAATAAGGCAGTTTCACAGGGTATAAAAGCCATACAGACACACCGCAAAGCCAAAAATATGAATACAGACATAGCCCTATTGGATGCCGCCATCGAAGAGATGAACAATTCCATCTTCCGCAAGGGACACATCCGGCTGGGATTTTCATCTGCCCTTACCGGCTCCGGAATGGCTTTCGATTTCCGATGGTTTGTCCGGAACATCATCCATACCCATAGTACGGGCGAAGACAAAGAACTGGAAGAACTCCTGCTCCGTCAAGGCATTCACATTGAATATATAGACACCCTAGAAACATTGGACGAAAAAGTCCGGCAACCGGATGCCTTGCGTAACCAGCGCCGCCGCTGGATAGCCACCCAGCTTTTCCTTGCATTAAAAATGGGACGTAACCTCCCCACAGCCTTACTGAACGGAAACGGAGATTATCTGCTGAAAACCCTCCAAGCCTTTATCGCTCCCCGCAGCATTCTGTTGGCGCTCATCGGATTCTTTTCATGTGTTCTCTGCATTTTCTCTCCAACTTCTTCCATAAAGTGGTGGATTTTGCTTATCTTGCTGAACGGTGCGTTATACCTGGCCATTCCGTCCAATATGAGATATAAATACATGAGCAGAATCCTCAGGCAGACACCTTATTTTGTAATCATTATGCTTCTCAACTTGTTTCACTTGAAAGGAATGGCACAGAAGTTCAACCATACACAGCATGGATAGAATTATGAATATAAAAGAGTACTTACAGCAACACCCGCAATGGAAAAAACGGATACACGGTTTCATCATGCATCCGGTAAAGACACGCCCCTATTGGTGGATACGCGTATGGCAGCCTTTCTACATAAAAAAAGGCCGGGGCTCAGTCATTTATTCCAGTGTACGGAAAGACCTTCCACCGTTCCACCTGTTCCAGATGGGAAAATATTCGGTAGTGGAAGATTTCTCTTGCTTGAACAATGCCGTAGGCGACATCGTAATCGGCGACTATTGCCGGATAGGACTCGGCAATACGGTCATCGGTCCCATCCGGATAGACAACGGGGTCAATATTTCACAAAACGTAGCCCTGATAGGATTAGATCACAATTATCAGAATATCACTCAAGGTATCATCGAACAAGGTATCACCACTTCCCCTATCCACATCGGAGAACATACCATCATAGGAGCCAACGTGATTGTACTGCCCGGAATCACCATCGGCAAACATTGTTTTATCGGTGCCGGGTGTGTGGTTACCCAAAACATACCCGACTATTGTGTCACGGTAGGAAATCCCGCACGCATTATCAAACGCTATAACCCTCAATCACAAACATGGGAAAAATTCAACAAATGTATCCTTTCCAACGTTTAAAATAAAAATAAATAATTGATGGCATCACTATAATTAATAAGGCTCCTAAAAAGGAAATTCCACAATATTTACGCTCCGCCAGCATCTGCCTTTTATTTTTCCGAAGGTAGGTAATCACTTCATTATAATAATTTGCATATTTTTTCCTATCGTGTTTCACTATGACCGACAATATCATAAACAAATACAATATTTTTTGACGCTTTGCCAAATAAGCCAAAGAAGAATAATGTTTGACCACCATTTGTTCTATTTCATTTACTCTATAAAAAGTTCCCTCAAGGTATTTCAGAAATTGCTGGTCCCTAAAAGTTCTACTAGTTGAAGCATCACGAATAGTATATAAATAAATAGGAGAATCTTGCATTACAGTAAGGGAGGAATACAAAAAAGCTTGACTATTAAATAAAAAATCCTCATCACACCTACCCACCTCAAATCTGATATGATATTTGTCCAAAAAGGTTTTCCTATAGAGTTTAGTCCAGACATAAATATCCATACTCTCTCTTATTAAAAACTCTTTCATAGCTTCATAATTGTTCCATACATTAACAGCACCACTATGAGTATTATGAATGAATTTTCCGTTTTCATATCTTGCAACATAAGAACCTGCCGCAATATCCGCATCTGCATCCTCTATATTACTTTCCAATATTCGAACTGTATCCGGATAATAACAATCATCATTATCAAGAAATCCAATATAATCCCCTTTCGCCAAATCCATACCTGAATTTCTTGCTGACGCCTGCCCTGCATTCAATTGATGCACCACTTTGATCCTATTATCTTTTCGGGCATAGGTATCACATATTTCTCCGGATGAATCTGTAGAACCATCATCAACCAATATCAATTCCCAATTGGAATACGTCTGCGCTAATACGGAATTTATCGTATCACACAAAAACTTCTCAGCCTGATAAACAGGCATAATAATGCTAACCAATTTTTTATTCATAGTCAATACAAAAATAAGCAATTTATTTACTTGATATTATAAAAAAAGAAAGTAAATTTGAATTCAAAGTATTCATTATATGCCAAATATAGTTTTAAGTATCATCATTCCCGTATACAATGTTGAACAATACATAAATCAATGTATAGAAAGTATTCTCATCCAAACTTATCATGATTATGAAATAATTCTGATAGATGACGGCTCAACGGATTCATCCGGAGAAATATGTGATACCTATGCCCAAAAAGATAGTAGAGTCAAAGTGGTACATAAAATAAATGGAGGGGTCAGTTCCGCACGCAATATAGGATTACAAATGATAAAAGGCAAGTATTTGACTTTCATTGATCCTGACGATTTCATCAACATAGACACTTATGAGGAAAACATGAACATTATGATAAACAATAGTGAAATAGATATTCTGCAATATCCTTTTTACAAATTGCACAGCACTAAATATGTAGAAACTCCGACTAATAATTGTCAATATATTAAAGGAACTGAAGCTATATTCTCCAACTGGTGGTCAGGAAGTCCCATCCATTATTCCATATGGAATAAAATATTCAAAAAAGAAATATTCAATCATATCACCTTTTTAGAAGGACATGTTTCAGAAGACACACGGCTCCTTGTTGATTTCTGTAAAAAAGCAAAAACAGTTTACCTTTCAGACAAGGGACTATACTATTATCGCATAAGAGAATCTTCACTCACGTCTAATTATACATTTGACAAACATCTGGATTTATTCTATGCCCACCTTTCCATATATACAGAACTTATAAAATTTCCTATATTAACTTCCCAACAAGTACCAGCATTCGAAAGAATGTTCCGAAGATTAGTTCAAGCCAAACAAAGCAATATTACAGCCGACTTAGCTAAAGAATCAAAACAGATAAACAACCTATTTCCAGCTTGGAAAGATATTTTTAGAGCCCAGGGAAGTAGTAAGCTTTGGCTTTCTACCGCTAAAATCTTAGGTACAAAGATCTTTATCAAACTCTATCCTCACTATTCAAAGTTTAAAATAAACACATAGCGAAAAAGTAAATTTGGGCAAAGCGTAGCGAATTAGCTGATAGAGCGTTAGTTACGCTTTGTTTTTCTATTGAGCAAAGCCAACGAAATACCACCTCGAAGCCAAACGGTGCAGAAGTTCAGTTACCACCTCGTTACTCCCGTAACGGGTGCAGATTTTTTGCTAAAAGGTTCTGTTTCTGTGTTTTGCGTAGATTTGCATAGCTGTCGGTAACTCACTAATAACTAATTTTGTAACCAAAAAAAGGAGTGAGTTATGCGTAGTACATTCAAGGTATTATTTTACGTGAAGAAAGGCAGCGAGAAGCCGAACGGCAACCTGCCTCTGATGTGCCGTATCACGGTGGACGGCGAGATTAAACAGTTCAGTTGCAAGATGGACGTTCCCCCACGCTTGTGGGACGTGAAGAACAGCCGTGCTTCGGGCAAGAGCGTCGAAGCGCAGAGAATCAACCTTGCGGTAGATAAAATCCGTGTGGAGGTAAACCGCCGCTATCAAGAACTGATGCAGGCGGATGGTTATGTTACCGCCGCCAAACTCAAAGACGCCTATCTCGGTATCGGCGTCAAGCAGGAAACTTTGCTGAAGCTGTTCGAGCAGCACAACGCCGAATTTGAGAAGAAAGTCGGGCACAGCAGGGCGCAGGGTACATTTACCCGTTATCGGACGGTCTGCAACCATATTCGGGAGTTCCTGCCCCACACCTACAAGCGTGAGGATATTCCGTTAAAGGAACTCAACCTCACGTTCATCAACGATTTCGAGTACTTTCTGCGCACGGAGAAGAAATGCCGCACCAATACCGTGTGGGTCTACATGATTGCGTTGAAACACATCGTTTCCATTGCGAGGAACGACGGGCGTTTGCCCTTTAATCCCTTTGCCGGATATATCAACTCTCCCGAAAGCGTGGACAGGGGCTACCTTACCCAAACGGAGATACAGACGCTCATGGATGCACCGATGAAGAACGCCACCCACGAGCTTGTACGGGATTTGTTCGTCTTTTCGGTGTTCACAAATGTTGCACTAAATAAAATGAACCTGTAAATCAGAAAGTTATCATTAAATAAAAAGAGAATAGGTAATGGTTTAGAAACCACCGAGCTTCACCATTTTGCTCATCTCCAATAAGTCAATCAACAGATGATGCAAAGATAATATTTTTTGTTTAGCACAACGCAGTATTAGGTTCTAAAGTTGAATTTACGTGTAAAAATCACGAAAATCGCCGCAAAACCCATAAATAATGCCGTTTTTTTCTATTAATATAGTATCTTTGTCCCATAAAACAGAAGGATATGATTGAGTCATTTACAATAAAAAATTATAGATGTTATCGTAAAGGGACAGAATTGTCGTTTATTGCATCAAAAAAAGAAGGTGGAAAAAATTCGGATTTACCACCTGTATGGTTCAAGGAAATAAATGGGAAGCGCATTTTGCGCATGCTTTTGTGTGTAGGTTTAAATGGAACTGGAAAATCTAAGATGTTTTCAGCCTTAAATTATTTGCGTATGTTAGCTATCGCAAAACCTCAAAAGCCTACGGAGAAGCCTGAATATCGTCCATTCTTGTTAGATGAACATTCGTCAAATGAACCAACAGAACTGTCTTTAATCTACTATATTAGGGATGTATGCTATCACTATTATATTAAGGTATCAAATGAACGTATAGAAGAAGAAGAATTGAATCTTAAAAAAAGTCGTTTAGTTCGCATATATCAACGCAAGCATAATGTTGAGACAGATACGGTTTCCATCAGTTTCGGGAATGCTTGCGATTTGTCTAAATCAGACCAACATGATTTAGAAGTGAATACGTTATCTAATTCCAGTGTATTGTCTGTATTTGGTTCCTTAAATATGGATAGTCAAGTACTAAGTGATAATTATGATTTCTTCGAAAATCATATTAGTCTGGTTCGACGGTCTGATAAAAGCCTTGCTGACAAATTACAAACAGGAGATGCAGAAAAAGATGCTATAATGAAGCGTTTGCTTTTACGCCTATTAAAAGATGTTGGTACTAATATTTGTGATTACATCGTAGAAGATGCGAGCTTAAACATATCTGAACTTATAGAAAATGGAGCTCCGGATATTATTGTAAAAGCAATGTTAGAACAATATCCTTCCGGTACTATTACTCATAAGAATTTACGTTTTGTCCATTCAACAGTTGAAGGTGAAAGAGCATTAGATTCTGGATTAGAATCATTAGGAACTATAAATATAATACGCATTCTTATAGTCTTATATGATGTTATACTTGGGAAAAAATGTTCATGTATCGATGAAATAGAGTATGGAATACATACTAAGGCGTTATCCTTTATATTAAAAATGTATTTAACCTTGGCAGAAGATTGTCAAGTAATTGTTGCTACGCATGATTTATCTTTATTAAATACCGATTTTCTTAGGCGAGATGCCGTCCGTTTATTTGAGAAAGATGAACATGGTACGATTAAAGTAAAACGTAGGGACTATTTACATAATACTGTTAGCTTTTATCGAACTTATGAGAAAGAAGTTGCTCCTGAAATTGATAATATAATGAAAAATATTGATGTATTTTTGAAATACAAAGATGATATAAATCACAAGTGAAAATTTCCACAAATATGCAATAAACACACGGAATATTTATGATTATCTTAAACCATTCGGACAAAAATCTGCTTATTCCGTGTTTTTTTCACGCAAATTCTTATTTAACTAAAAAGAAAGCTATATCTTTGCAATGTCAATTCGAACTTAAGACCCTGGCAAAAGGACCAGAGAGTTGACATTTCACTTATGAGTAATTTTTACTATGTAAACAGAATCGCCCAACCTACGGGGGAACATGAGGTACATCAAGCAGGCTGTGGATATTTGCCATCAGAAGAAAACCGAATTTATTTGGGGTTCTTTACAAACAGTGGAGATGCTATAAGGGAGGCAAAAAAATACTACAGTAATGTAGATGGATGTTTTTTTTGTTGCCCAGAGTCACATCGAAGGTAGTTAATGAAGATGGACTCATGGTATGTAACGCCTAAGTACACCGTAGCGGAATCGGTAGGCCACCGTAAAGTGTTAAACATAACAAGAATTTGATATGGCAAGAACTGTAGAAAAAGGTAGAAGTGCCGAAACAGGGCAATTTGTTCCTATTGACTATGCTAAAAAGCATCCAAAGACAACAGTTGTTGAGAAAGTCAAAGTTGGCCCTCCAAAGCGGAGAAAGTGATTTTTACCTTTTAGGATGTGCTTAGACGATGTGAATCGTCTAAGCCTTTTTATGAACTTATCATTTTTTCAATAAGATGCTATTTCATCATCGGTTAGATGATTTTTCGCATAGGGTTGTCAGTTAATTTTTGTAGAAAGCACTTCTTTTATATACTGTTGCTGTGCGTTATCCATGCCGAAGAGCTTGTATAACTGTCCATTAACGTCTCCATTATAATCTATTAAACCATTGTTATCGGTATAATCCAATAAATCAGGGACTTTCTTTGCCAAGGATGTTAAAGACTCATCTGTCATCAAGAAAGCAAACCGTATTATCTCGCTGGTTGCATATTTGAAGAAATTATATGCTTCCTTTTCAGTTTCGAAAGTTTTCAAAGCTACTCGTGAACGTCCAAATGCACTATGATTGTCTATTACTGCTATTTGATTGCTTCGTTTTTGTCCTCCAGCATTCGCACTTGAAACAATGACTTTCCATCGTTCCAAATGCTCAATTCCCGAAGATATAACATTCTTGTTTGCAACATACCATCGCGCACGACCGCTTTTCCCCGCCTTATCATTGGTAAACAATTTTATTTCAACGTCTAGATTGAAATAATCGCCATCGTTATATTCCCTAACAAGTGAAGGATTCTTTTCAACAAAATCGCTTTCAATGCCAAACAACTTTTGCGATAATACCGAATCATGTAAACAGGCATACTTTGAAATAATTGCGTCAAGTTTTTTTGTAATCTCGACATCACGTGGATTAAGAGAGAATAACGTATCTCCTGGACAGTCTGCATCAATTTCTATCTTATTCCCATTTTTAGAATATACATACTTGAATCCCGACTGAGTTTTATTCATGTCTTTTAATACGATAGAAAGTCCATCTGCTATAGCAACATCTTTAAATATATCTGTTGAGCACGGGAAAAATTCAAGTAACATTAAATGGCTGTCGTTCATTTGCATTAACCCGAATTTTTCAAGTCCTTTACCTGACCTATGAATCCATCTTGAACCGGGATATATTAATGAAGTGTATTGTCCAAGCTGCTCGCTTATTATTTGGAAGTACTGGAAAATACTGGAAAAGCCACTCAACTTTGACCCTTTTGGCCACGCAAGATTTGCCCACCTTTTTGTACTATATGATTGACCCTTTAAAGTCCTGGTGTTGGGGGGCAATATTATTTTACCCTTTTAAAAATTCTCGTTTTTCTTAGATTTTAATTTTCGCATACTTTCACCATATAATTCTATAGTATGGGCCGTATGTATGATGCGGTCAAGGATTGCATCGGCTATTGTTGGATCACCTACCATGTCATACCAGTTGGAGGATGGATACTGCGATGTGATGATGACAGATTTCCGTTCATGCCTATCCTCAATAATTTCAAGCAGTATGGGACGCTCTTTGGCGTCAAGTGGTACAATAAACAAGTCGTCAAGAATGAGTAGCTGGCAACGCTCAATCTTCTTGAGTTCCGCTTCAAGTGTACCTTTTACTTTGGCGACTTTCAGCGCACCGAGCAGTTTCGGAGCATTGGCATAGAAAGTACGGAATCCCCTTTTGCATGCTTCGTGTCCAAGGGCACAGGCCAAATAGCTTTTTCCCGTTCCGGAAGAACCAGTAATGAAAAGGTTCTGTGCCTTATGCACAAAATCAAGGGTGGCGAGACGTTCCATCTGATTGCGGTCCAGTCCCCGGTTCGTGGCATAGTCAATCTGCTCAATATAAGCCTTGTAGCGGAATGCCGCATTTTTGGTGAGCCGTGCAATGGCAGCCTGGGAGCGATAGTCCCATTCGCGTGCAAGGAGCATGGAAAGGAACGTGTCCGCAGTCATGGATTGCGGAGTGGTGCCGGCAAGACTTTCCCTGAAAGCCTCTGCCATACCATGCAATTTCATACGGTTCATTAAATCCAGTGATATGGTATTCTGGTCTTGTTGTCCCGTAACGGGAACTGTTTTATTGTTTACTTCCATAAATAATAGTTTTATTGTTTGTCTTTTTTGTAATATTCACGTCCACGTATATTTTTGTGGGTCAATGAAATCTGGGAGGTCACGTTGGACTGTACTTTTCCGTCCTCATCAGGAAGGAAATCCACATCTTCTCCCAGTTCAAGCACCTCGCGCAAGGCTTGGTATCCGTATTGCAATTTCTGATCCGCACATGCGCAAGCCGCAACTAGACGGTCACGGCCGTATTTCTTCTCCAGTGTCATGATGCCACGGCATGACCTGAACGCTTTGGGTGGATATTGCATGACACGCTCCACTTCCCGAAGATAGTTCAATACGATGTTGTCTATTTCCGAGGCACGTTGAAAGAGTTCCTCCAAGTCCTTGTCATAGGGACCATAATGACCAGGCAGGTTGTGCTCCTTTTTCCAAGAATAAGTGTAAGGAATGTCACAGCGGTCGTGGGTGGCGACAAGGTTCATTCCACAATAGATTTACACCGTGTCGGCATCATAGAGAATCGTCATGCGCCTGCCTACATACTCTTTTGGAACACTGTAATGGTGCTTGAACAAGGAAACGTAAGAGTTCTTTCCCACGGTCATCAGTTTCCTTTCTTTCATTACGTAGCGTTTCACGGGAAGCGGACGAAGATAATCCTTCTCTCCATGAAGGAATATTTCCTTGCGTGACATCTCCCGTCCGGCCATCACCTTTTCATTGAAATCAAGCAAGGAAATATGGATGGCGGTATTGAGTTCCTCCAAACTGGAAAATGTCATTCCCTCTATATCAAGGTAAATGGAACGGTAGAGGAGCTTTACGGCATTTTCTACCAAAGCCTTGTCCTTGGGGTGACGCACACGAGCAGGATAGACCACACAGCCGTAATATTCGGCAAAAGCGGCGAAATCATCATTGATGACAGGTTCGTTGCGGTCGCTTCGTGTGACGGCAGCCTTCAGATTGTCGGGGACGATAGCCGCAGGAACACCTTCAAAATATTGAATGGCATTCTCGCATGCCTTTATCAGGTCTTCCTTGCGTTGCGACCATACGGCTTCGCAGTAGGTAATAATGGCTGAACGGAAGGATGGCAACAAATACCTCGGATTTCTTCGTCTCGCCCGTCATTTCATCAACAACTTCAAGTCTGTCACCGGCAAAGTCAATATACATCTGCTCTGCGGCATAGTGCTCTACATGACCGACAACCTTAATGTGAAACCTGTATTCGCTGACAATCCGTTTGAAGGAAGACAACTGATAGCCGTCCGGATATTCGGTATGGTACTCCTTGAACAGTTTTCGGACACTCATACCTTTGCGTGACAGACGAGATACATATCCGGGAAGCAAGGCCTCCAATTCAATCCTTTTGGATGAAGGCTCCCGATGCCGGGTATCCGTGCAGCCGAACAGTTCATCCAACTGTCCATTGGGCAGGGAAAGAAGCTGTTCAATACTCTTGCCGCTTGAAAGGAATAAGCGGACATATTTGCGGACTGTATTACGGGAAATATGAAACGTAGATGCCGTTTCCTTGATTCCTATGCCAGCCGCATAACATCTTAAAATATTTTTGATTCGTTTATTCATTTGTATAGATTTTATTTTCTCCCCCGTTACACCAGGACAAGGGTACTCAAATCTACACAAAAAAACTATAATTATAGGTGAAGCAAGTGGGCAACACTATTTTAGCCAAAGGGGTCAATCATATTTTAGCCAAAAGGGATAATTCTGCGTGGCCAAAAGGGTCAAAGTTGAGTGGCTTTTCCACACGCATCTAAACCGAAAACTCATCGAATATCCCGAAGGAGTGAAAGACCGTTCGGCGGCTATCCAAAGGAGGCTGGAAGAAGCTGGACTGACACGCAAAATCGGGAGCAACCAAGTGCGGGCAATCCGCATCAACGTGTCGGCAACGCCCGAAGACATGGAACGCATCGAACGGGCGGGACGGCTGGACGAGTGGTGCGCCGACAACCTCAAATATTTTGCCGACACGTTCGGGAAGGAGAACATCGTGGCGGCTCACCTGCACTTGGACGAGAAAACACCGCACATGCACGTCACACTTGTGCCGATAGTCAAGGGGGAACGCAAGCGGAAGAAAAGGGAGGAGCAGGCGAAGAAACGCTACCGCAAGAAGCCGACCGACACCGTGAGGCTGTGCGCCGATGACATCATGAGCCGCTTGAAACTGAAAGCCTATCAAGACAGCTACGCTGTTGCGATGAAAAAATACGGTTTACAACGGGGCGTGGACGGTTCGGAAGCGAGGCACGTTTCCACGCAGCAATATTACCGTGACATAAAGCGGCAGACGGAGGAGCTGAAAACGGAAGTGGTGGAATTGCAGGAACGGAAAGAAACGGCACGGGAAGAGCTTGAACGGGCGAAAAAAGAGATACAGACCGAACGGCTGAAAGGGGCAGCCACGACCGCAGCCGCCAACATCGCCGAGAGTGTCGGGTCTCTTTTCGGGAGCAACAAGG